>ENA-ORNT01001169-ORNT01001169.1-human-gut-metagenome-genome-assembly--contig:-NODE-1169-length-17908-cov-4.196101_pt1 | contig 17908 bp, 15 predicted proteins | sample MGYA00242120_ERZ509032 | MGnify/ENA primary metagenome ERZ509032 (study PRJEB26280, sample SAMEA2338729) | human gut metagenome | biome: human gut; feature: human-associated habitat; material: faeces...
AACCGCATGTACGGTGGTGTGAGAGGTCGGAAAACGAAAGTAGGAGAAAAACTACTTCGTTTTCCTCCTACTCGATCATATTGAGAAGTTATAGAAATTAAGAGAAGATTCAAAATCTTACTTCTTGAATCCTTTCTTTTTCTTCATTCGCTTTCCTACAAAGTTCCAAGCTGGCATCTTCTTCAAGGTACTTCTTACTGGTTGAATGTCCCAGAGAAGGAAGATGAGAAGCACGGCAACGGCGATGATGCAAGTGATGCCGTAGAGCTGCTTGACGCTGATCATCAAGAGCTGGGTGGCGTCGTAAGGCAAGCCACGAGCCATGTTGTCTGCCATCTGATGACGAATGCCGAAACTATAGAGACCTGTACACATCGTTGACATCGGTCCGTTTCTCACGATACCCGCCATCGTCAATCCCATGAAGAAGTGCTGGAATGGCATCAACTCCTCTAGATATACCGTCAGCATCACGAAGAATATCGCATTGCCGAAGCTGCGAGAGAATGTTGGCAGATAGAGCGCCTCGATAGTCAAGCCTGGGTCGATGAGGAAATACATCATCACCGGATAGAGTGCCATCGCCGCCACTCCAAGGGTCAGCAAGCGAGTGTATTTCTGATGGAGCACCTTGCACCAGAAGAGGCAGAACAAGCAACCAGCGATGGCTCCCACCCATTCCACGAAGTTGAGCACGTTGGTGGTGACGATGCCGAAGTGAAGCACGCCACCCGTGAAGGCGGTCTGCAATACCTTTGGAGTACTGCCCATGAACTCGACGAAGGCGAAGAGGATGAGCAGGGGAACGAGACGCTTGTACTTCCATGCGGCAGGCTCGATGTAAGGGTGACGGATATGGAGCATACGGCTGATGCAGAAATAGCCTGTCACGATGAAGAGCATCAAGTCCATCCACATGATGTCGCTCTCAAACCAGTTGTAATGTTCTCCGTAATTGAAGAAGATGATGAACTCCAGCATCCAAGCCGACCACAAGAACAAGCCTAGGTAGTCGAGACTGATGAATGGCAATGGTTTCATGAAGCGGAACTCATGGGTGGTGACGTAGAGGAAGAGTGCGATGAAGAGCAGTACTCCCGTCATCGTCCAGTTGATGATGCGCCAATCCTGGTAGATGTAAATCAGATGTTCGGTGATCCATGGCGAGAGAAACATGTTTCCCAGCACGATGCAATAAAGCAATGGGAAGAAGATGGTAAAGTCGCGCTTAGGGGTCATCCACAACTGAATCGTTGACATACACTCAAATGTACCGCAGAGTTTGAAGAAACCTGCGATGTAAGCGAGAATGCACATCACGGGAACAGAATCTGTCCACATGATGAGGAAGTTGCAAGCCGCCACCACCAAGGCTGCATTGATGAGCAACTGGCGGTTGGTGAAGTGGAACTTCATCTTGAAGAGGAAGGGGAATGGCATCGCCACACCCACCACGTTGAACATGATGATCATGAGCACGTCCTCTCTCATCAAACTATACTCGCCCATCACCTGGCTCATCGCTCCTCCATAGATGCCGCTCGACATCAAGAAGCAGAAAGCGATGAAGAAATATATCCAGGGTTGCAGTCGGCGAGGAATATATCCATTGAACGAAGGGACACGAAAGGGTCCCTGTAACATAGGAGGTCCTGGCATTATTTAATTCTTACTTTGGTTTCAACATTGAGTCCGGCACGGAGCAATGCCACCTGCTTAGGGTCGTTGTCCTTGGTGAGGGCGATGCGAACAGGCACACGCTGCTCTACCTTGACGAAGTTACCTGTGGCATTATCTACAGGAATCATGCTATAGGCATTGCCTGCTGCTGCAGAGAGAGCCTGCACCTTGCCGTGGAATACGACACCTGGGATGGCATCGGCGGTGAAATCCACGCTCTTGCCCACGGTGATGCCGTCCATCTGAGTCTCACGATAGTTGGCTACTACCCAAACATCGTTGTCGTCCACGATGCGAGCCAACATCTGACCAGGCTGAACCAACTGTCCCTCGTGAATGTCCTTTCTGCCCATCACGCCGTCGCAAGTAGCCACGATTATGGTGTAAGAGAGATTCAAGCGAGCCAAGTTGAGCTGAGCCTCTGCCACGCTCTCACCAGCACGAGAACCACCCAACTGCTGGCTCTGTACGTTGTGAACGGATGCGGCACTCTGCTTTCTGCTGCTAGCCTGCTCATAGCGAGCCTTGGCACCGAGATAGCGAGCGTATGCGTTGTCATACTGCTGACGGGTGACAGCGTCCTTCTTCATCAAGGCAGCGAAACGATCGAAATCTTGCTTGGCGTTGATCATATCTACACGAGCCTCCTCGATGCCAGCCGAAGCTGTCTGCACATTGCTGGCAGTAGTGCCCATGCTAGCGGTAACAACCGAAGAGCTAGACTTGCTTCCACGCAATCCTGCCTCAGCCTGAGCCACATGGAGACGGAACTCAGCGTCCTCGATGATGACGAGTGTGTCGCCCTTCTTCACGTGCTGGTAGTCGTTGAATCGAATCTCCTTGATGAATCCCGGCACACGGGTATTGATAGGAGTGATGTGTCTGTTCACCTGAGCGTCATCCGTGTAAGCCACGTCGCTTCCATGGTAGAAATGGCTGAAGCACCAAGCCACGGCTCCTGCCAAGAAGAGGATGATCACTACGTTGTATATTCTCTTAATCAGTTTCTTGTTCATAATTCTTTTTTATTTATTGATTGGAAAGCATTTGAATTTTTCACTCTTCACTCTTCGTTCTTCACTTCCTAGATTTCTCCTGCTACGTACTTCATCTTGTAGTAGGCATAAACGATGTTGATGCGAGCGTCCACCTCGTTCAACTCTGCATTGAGCTTCAAGTTGGAAGCATCCACCATGTCGGTAACCAGGGCGAGCTGGCTGAGGTAGCGAGCGTTCATCACCTCGTAGTTCTGCTGGGCTAGCTCCACGCTCTTCTTCTGGGTCTCCAGTTCCACGTAGGTCTGCTGGTACTGTACGTAGGCAGCCTGCACGTTGTTGTTGAGGTGCTCGGTCTGCACGGCATGAGCCTCACGAGCCTGGTGGGTCTCCACGGCAGCCTGCTTGATGCGCTTACTGCTCTTGAAGAGGGAACTGAGGTTGTATTTCACGCCCACGCCCACGTACCATACGTTGAGGTTCTTGTCCACAGGAGGAAGCTCGAAGAGGATAGGACCGTCAAACTGGTCGGTTGCCACGAATGCCACCTTAGGTAGCAAGTCGCTCTTGGCAAGTTTCTCCTTCTGTTCAGCTATCTTGATGGCATTGCTGCTCTGCTCCAAGAGAGGGGAACTCATCGCTCCGGCGGTCTGCCAATAAGCCTCGCCATCCTTGCCATAAGCCTTGTCGGCGAGGGTGGCATCAGGGATGATCTGCTCGTCCTGGCTCATGCCGAGGGTGTTGCAGAGTTGATGGTTGAGGATGCTGCGATTGTTGTGGAGCGATGTCAAGCCGAGTTTGAGACTCTCCATCTGTAGCTCATATCGGGTGATGTCATTCTTCAATGCCATGCCCTCCTTTTGCTTCGCCTTGATGTCCTCGATGAGTTGTTGGGTCAGCTCGATGTTCTTTTCATACACCTTGATGCGGTTGTCTATCTTATAGAGGTCGAGGTACTGACCGAGGGCGATGAAGCGCATCTGCTGGCGAGTGAGCTTGACGCCCACCTCAGCTTGCTGCTTGCCCAGTTCTGCCAGGCGGATGCCTGCGTTGGTGGCACCACCGGCATAGACTACTTGTTGGGCATTGAATGCGAAGTTGTTGCCGAAGTGAGGGGATTTCAGTCCATGCACATTGCTAAAGTCACGGTCGGTGAGCAGTGCATTGCCGATGTAGCTGAACGATAAGGAAGCGTCGAGGTCGGGGAGTCGCTTGCTCTTGGCGCTCTCGATGCCGAGGTCGGCAGCCTCCACGCCCGTCTTGGCAGCGGTGAGGCTCTTACTGTTTCCTTCAATCTTGTCGAAGAGTTGGGAGATGGTCATCGCCTCTTGCTTGCCGGCTGTAGCGGTATTGCCAGTAGCGGTAGCATTGCCCATTGCGGCAGTTGACGTTGGGTTAGACTGAGCCATAGTCCAGATGGTGCCTCCTGCCAGCAGAAGGCTTACGAACATGATTTTCTTTATCATTTAATTAACTTTTAGAATAAACTTGTCATAGATACGCATCTTTTTCATGCGATTTCTGTTATCTCTTGAATTCGGGTGCAAAGGTACGATGTTTTTGTCAATTGCTCGTTTCAAAAATAACGCGCGGAATGGACTATTTGGGAATAAATGTTCTTTTATGTCACATAAAATTCGTAATTTTGCAACCGAAAAAGGAATAGGCGAACCATAAGTGATGTTTTGTTACCTATGGCGTGACACTTCTAATATATATAATAAGGTATAGATTTTCAGAATAAAAAGGTGTAGAATGGATTTATCGGAATTGAGCAGTTATCAGGAGGCGAGTCTTTTCACCACTCATCTCGAAGAGTGGCAAGACGGACCTCAGGTGATTACTTATGGAGCCATATTGATTTGCCGCAAGGGCAAGGCGACGGTGAACATCAACTATAAAGAATGGCATCTGCATGAGGGGGCGGTCATCACCGTCTTCCCCAATGACGTGGTGGAACTGAAAGTGAAGAGTGAAGCTTCACTCTTCGATGTCGAGATGTTGAAGTACAACGCCTCGCTCTTGAGGGAAGCCAGCTTGCAGTTGGAACAAACCGTGTATTCTTCTTTGCGAGAGGACAGATGCAGGCAGGATACGCCTGTGGTGACGAACATCATCGACAGCATGTTCGCCCTCTTGAAGGTGTATTTCAACCAGTCGGAATGCACTTGCATCTCCCAGTTGGTGCTCTTGCAGCTGAAGGCGTTCTTCGTAGGGTTTCATGAATACTTGCAGCGCAATCCGCAGAACCGCCCTGATGACGAGGTGAAGTCTTATCGGGTGAGAGAGTTGTTCAATCGCTTCATGATGCTGATGGAGCGAGACTATAAGCTGTCACGTGATGTCAACTATTATGCCGACCTCATGCACATCACCTCCAAGTATCTCACCAATATCGTGAGGCAGGTGGCGGGGCACACGCCCAAGACCATCATCGATCAGTATGTCATCCTCCAGCTCAAGATGCAACTCCAGCGGAGCAGCCAAAGCATTAAGGAGATAGCATGGGAATATCATTTCACGGATGTGAGTTTCTTCTGCCGATATTTCAAGAAACATACGGGACTGACGCCACAGCAGATGAGATAATGGGGGATTTTGGAGGCGTGCTCAAGAATCAGAGCATCGGTGTCGCCTCTGCCGATGGCAAGGCTCAGCCAGGCGATGACGAGAAACCGCTCATCGAGCGCATCAATCGCTAGCACGGAACCTATATCACCGATTATGCCGAGAAGATAGGTCTTGGCAGCAAGAAGTATAAGCTCATCAAGGTCAAGTAAGTAGAGGGTTCCGTAAAAGTGGAAAGTCTTTCAGTAATAAGGGTAGGGGGGTAATCGGAAAAATCTCCGTAATTTTGCACCATCAAAAACAATCATTAAATAAAGGAGAAATCAATATGAATACGATTACATTGAATAATGGTGTGAAGATGCCTCAGATGGGCTATGGCGTGTATCAGGTGAGTCCGGCTGAATGTGAGCGTTCTTGGGGACCATTTGCTGAGGGCTTGAACGATTTCTTCCACAATGAGCTGCTTACTGAGATAGGCAAGGCGCATGGCAAGACTCTCGCCCAGACAGCTTTGAGATTCTTGATTCAGCGTGGTGTCATCATCATCCCTCAAGAGTACTCACAAGGAGCGTATGCAAGAGAACCTCGACATCTGTGAAAGTAAGATTCTAAAACATTCTTGACCTAAATATAACAAACCCTCCACGAAATGCTTTCGGGCAAGACTTGGAGGGTTCTTTTTGTTTCTCGGATTTGTTTCTCGGAAAGGCTAAGGGAAGTTAGATGAAATGTATAAATATACGCATTTTAGCTTACAAATTGTAAGTTGCCGGCGATTTTTGTAAAATAATTGAAGAAATATTCGTGCATATCTGAAATAATTAGTAATTTTGTAGCCGAAAAAGAGAGAAATTTATAAATCGAAAGAGAGAATATATTAATTTAATATTTATATTTATGAAGATGCGACATCTACATTCGGCAGGAATTTGCCGTGCGGCAGGTTCCGTAGCCAACAGAATGCTGTTGCTTTGTATGTTGGGCATTGCGATGCCACAAGCAACCTTTGCAGCGGTCAATTCTGTTGAACAAAGAGCGTCAGTCTCTGGTGTCATTATTGATGCCAATACTCAGGAGACTATTGTTGGCGCAAGTGTTTTGGTTAAAGGCACAACCACTGGTGCAGTTACCGATATTGACGGTAAGTTCACCATGGCAGTGGATAAGCTACCGGTAACCCTTGTTGTTACCTATGTAGGTTATCAGAAAAAGGAAGTGAAGGTTTCTTCTCAGGGACAGACTACCATTACGCTATCTGAGGATAGCCAGATGATGGATGAGGTCATCGTCACCGGTTATGGTACTTTCAAGAAATCGGCGTATGCTGGTTCTGCTGCCAATGTGAAGGCGGACAAGATAGCCGATGTTCCTACCGTTTCTTTCCAGGATATGTTGCAAGGTAATGCCACGGGTGTGCAGTTCTCTGCTGCTTCAGGACAGCCTGGTGCTTCTTCCAACGTGAGCATCCGTGGTATGGGTTCCATCAATGCCAGCAACACTCCTCTTTATGTAATCGATGGTGTGCCTGTGATGAGTGGTTCCATCAACTCAATCGATTCTGATGCAGGACTTGACATTATGTCCACTCTTAATACCAACGACATCGCCAGCATCACCGTTATCAAGGATGCAGCGGCAGCTTCCCTCTATGGTTCTCGTGCCGCCAATGGTGTCATCATCATCACCACCAAGCAAGGACAGCAGGGTAAGCCAAAGGTTTCTTTGCAGGCAGACTGGGGTTTCTCAGACTTTGCTATGGAGTACCGCCCGGTGATGAGTGGTCAGCAGCGTCGTGACTATATCTATAATGGTCTTTACATCGGACAGATTCGTGATGGTGAGAGCGAGGAGGCAGCCAAGGCTTATGCCGATGAGAACATCGATGACTATGCTCCAGTGCCATGGTGTGGCTTCGTCGATTGGGATGATGTCCTTTTCAAGAAAGGCAGTCACCAGCAGTATGAGGCTTCCCTCTCTGGCGGTACCGATAAGTTCAAGTATTATTCTTCTATCGCTTATCTCAAGCAGGAAGGTATCACGCAGCGTTCAGGATTGGAGCGTCTGACAGGTCGATTGAACGTGGAATACAAGGCTACCAACAAGTTGACCATGGGTGCCAACGTCTTGTTCTCCAACGTCAACCAAGATGTATATAGTGAGGGATTCACCTATACTTCTCCATTCTATTCTTCGAGAAGTGCCGTGACTCCATCCGACCCAGTCTATAATGAGGATGGCACATGGAACCGTTCCCTCATCCGTATTGGCGACCGTAACCCAGCTCTCGCCAATGCCTATGATAGTCAGCGAGAGTATGTAACTCGTACTTTCAATACCGTATATGGTCAGTATGAATTCATCAAGGACTTGAAGTTCAAGAGTACTTTCAGCTACGACTATATCACCACCAAAGGTAAAGATTGGGCTGACCCTCGTACTTCGAATGGTGAGGACATCAATGGTGGAATGGAGAAGAAATACTATGAGCGTCGCAAAATGGTATGGGGCAACCAGTTGTCTTATGCCAAGACCTTTGCTGAGGTTCATCATCTTGATGGATTGTTAGGCTATGAGATTGACGACCAGTATCGTGATTATCTCTCTGGATATGCCACCAACTTCGCCACTTCCGACAAAAATGATATTTCCAATGGTAAGAAGACGGAATCTGTAAGTGGAAGCAATACTCGTACTCGTATGGTTTCTTACATCGGTCGTGTGAACTATGATTACGACAACAAGTACTTCTTGGGTGCCAGCTATCGTGTGGATGGCAGCTCTCGTTTGGAGCGCAGTCATCGTTGGGGTAACTTCTGGTCTGTATCAGGAGCATGGCGTATCATCGAGGAAGACTTCATGAAGCCTACCAACAAGTGGCTCACCGACTTGAAGCTTCGTGCCTCTTACGGTGTGAATGGTACTTTGCCTTCCGACTATTACGGTTATATGGCATTGAGCAGCTTGGGCAGTGGTTACAATGAGCAACCAGCCATCATCATTTCGCAGCTTGCCAACGCCAACTTGAAGTGGGAGACCAACTACAACCTCAACTTGGGTCTTGACTTCGCACTCTTCGACCGTGTCAACGTCACTTTGGAGTACTATCTCCGCAATACCAAGAATCTCTTGATGGATAGTCCTGTGTCAATGACAACAGGTTTCAGCTCTTATCTGATGAACGTGGGACAGTTGAGAAACCAAGGTGTCGAGTTGGAAATCAACTCTACCAATATCAAGAACAAGAACTTTGAGTGGAAGACCACTTTCAACTTGTCTCATAATACCAATAAGGTAGTCAACTTGGATGGTGACCAGACTGAGATCATCAGTGGAACACAGATTCACAAAATTGGTCATTCCTATCGTACCTTCTATATGATAGAGTTTGCTGGCATCAATCCTGAGAATGGTAATCCACAGTTCTATACCAACGACCTCTTGGAGGACGGAACTTACAGCAAGGAAATTACCGAGGATGCCACCAAGGCAAAGTCTATCATGCTCGATAAGCATGCCGAGCCAAACATCACGGGTGGTCTCTACAATAGTTTCCGCTACAAGTGGTTTGACTTGAGCTTCCTCTTCAACTATCAGTTTGGTGGTTATTCTTATGATACTTGGGCTCAGAAGACGGAGCATGGTGGTTATGATATGGAGGCCAATATTCCTACCTATTATGCAGATAGCTGGAAGAACCCTGGTGACATCACCAAGTATGAGTGTTTCTACGACAAGAGTTCGAGAGTGGCAATGCACAAGATTACCAATAGTCGCCGCTTGCACAGCACCGACTATTTCCGTCTGAAGACCCTGACTTTTGGCTTCACCTTGCCAAAGCAGTGGACATCAGCCATCGGAATCAGCAATGCTCGTCTCTATATGTCAGCCAACAATCTCTTGACATGGGCGGCTTGGGATTATTACGATCCAGAGTCTGTGGTTAACGGAAGTGCTACTCAGTCAACACCTCCACTCAAGACCGTGACTTTCGGTTTGAACTTAAACTTCTAAATGATGATACATTATGAATAAGATATATAAATATATAATGATGGGAGCCATGGTCGTAAGCTTGTCTTCTTGCGGCAATGACTGGCTCGACTTGGAGCCATACCCACCAAGGTGGAGACCTTGGGCGAGGTTGATGCCACATTGAATGGTATCTATAGCAGCATGCAGGCATCCAATGCCTATTCCGGCCGTTTGGTGTATTATGGTGATGTGACTGCTGACGATATGCAGGCTGTCAGCTCCACCAAGCGTACTGCCTCTGCTTATCTCTATGGTTTTACCAAGAGCAATGTGCCTTCTTCTTATTGGTCAACTCCATATAGCATTATCCAAAACTGTAATGTGATTTTGGCAAACATCGACAATATCGCTGCTACAGATGAGGATTTGGAGGCAAAGAAGGAAGACTACAAGGGACAAGCTTTGGCGATTCGTGGTATGGCTCTCTTCGATTTGACCAAGCTCTTCGGCTATCCTTACACTCATGATAATGGTGCCTCTCTCGGTGCAAGCATCGTGACTGCTGTCGTGGATAAGAGCTATATGCCTCAGCGCAGTACTGTGGCTCAATGTTATGACCAGATCTTGGAAGACTTGGAGACTAGCGTAGAATTGCTTGGTGAGGAATTCAACAAGGGCAAAATCAACAAGTGGGCTGCCTTGACCCTCCTGAGCCGTGTCTATCTTTATCATGGTGACAACCAAAAGGCACTGGATGCAGCGGAGAAAGCCATCAAGGGTGCTGAGAAGAATGGTTATCAGTTGTGGAGCAATGCTGAGTATGCCAATGCTTGGGCTAATGACGTGAGTGCTGCTTCCACCAACAAGGGCGAGGTACTCTTCGAGATTATCAACTTGACTACCGATTCTCCTGGTAAGGAAAGCCTTGGTTATCTTTATTCTCCTAGTGGCTATGCCGATGCTTGTGTCACTGCGTCTTTCTACAATGAGTTGAGCAAGGATCCTAATGATGTGCGCTTGAAGGTCATCAATGTGGCAGAGAAGAAGCAATACTCTTCTTCTTCCATCTATGGCCGTGGCTATGTCAATAAGTATCAGCCACAGCAAGGTGAGAATGTGGAGGATGCCAACATCCCATTGATTCGTTTGTCGGAGGCATATCTCAATGCTGCTGAGGCTGCTGCGAAGTTGACTGCTGATGGCAATGACCACAATGCAGATGCCGTGAAGTATCTCAATGCCATCGTCAATCGTGCTAATCCTGCTAAGACAGTGGATGCTAACGAGACGGTGACTGTGGACGAGGTGCTGGAGGAACGTCGCAAGGAATTGGTAGGTGAGGGACATCGCATGTTCGACTTGCTGAGAAACGGAAAGGCTATCGAGCGCAAAAGCGAAACCAACAGCAAACTGAGCAAGACCAAGCATTCTTGCAGCAAGGAGTTCATGACCATCGCCAAGGGACAAGACAATTTCTACAAGATTGTTCTTCCTATCCCAACAGCCGAGCGTAACGTGAGCCACTTGACCAATAATCCTGGTTACGGAGAATAAGTGAAAGAAATACATATTTGATGAAGAACAATATGAAACTTATCCAAAAGTTTTTGATGATAGTAATGGTGATGCTGGCATGGTCTAGCATCACCATTTCAGCAAAGGGAGATAAGGTGGACGACAATCATCTCTCTTGCGATGGTCCTTACGTGATTTATCTGCCAGATGGAGGCGTAAGAGTAGTGAGCGTGACAGTGGCGGGAGAGGTGAAGGACACCACTTATGCCTCTTTGCCTGACAATTTTACGCTTCATGTAACCGACCATGAAGGCAATTATCCTTTCGATGTACGCCTTCATCCTGTGGTTCGCCAAGAGTGGAAGCAGAGTCAAGCGAAGAAGACCTTCGTGATGTCTGATCCCCATGGGCGCCTCAATTTGGTTATCAGCCTTTTGCAAGCAAATGGTGTTATTGATAGTCAGTTGAGATGGTCGTATGGCGATAATCAGTTGGTGGTCATCGGTGACATTTTTGATAGAGGCTATGACGTGCCACAGATATTCTGGTTGTTCTACAAGTTGGAGGCTGAGGCTGCGGAATGTGGCGGTCGAGTATCTGTGATGCTGGGCAACCATGAGCCGATGGAGTTGGCAGGCGATATGCGCTATGCCAAGCCTAAGTACAAGTTGTTGGCAGAGAAGTTGGGCATGTCTTATCGACACCTCTTCTTTCCGAATACAGAGTTGGGCAAGTGGCTGGGCACTCGCAATGCCATGCAGGTGATAGGTCGCAACCTCTTTGTTCACGCCGGTATCAGCCGTGATTTTTATGAGCGCAATCTTTCGATTCCTGTGGTCAACGATACGATCAGCAGTGTGCTTTTCAAGAAGAGCAAGCAGCGTAAGGCTCAGTCGGAATTTTGCAAGTTCCTCTATGGCAATCGTGGTCCTATCTGGTATAGAGGCTTGGTGTTGAAGACTAAGAAGTGGTCGCCATTGCCTAGTGACTCCCTCGATATGGTGCTTCAACGGTACGATGTGGATAGAATCTACGTAGGTCATACGATATTCAAGGACATCAAGAAGTTCTATAAGGGCAAGGTGATAGCCGTGAATGTTGATAATCTCGAAAATTTCAATCACCATCGAGGCAGAGCTGTCTTGATAGAAGACGACAAGGTTTATGTGGTCGGTGATAAGGGAATCAAGCGACAGATTGTCAAATAATAGATGATATTTAAAGATATTGATAAAAGGTACTCTTATATCAAACCCTCCAAGAAATGCTCTCGTGCATCTCTTGGAGGGTTCTTTTTGTTTTCTTATAATCCTCTAGCCTTCAGGAAGCCTGAAGCATCTGGGCTCTTCATGCCTGTGAAGTCGGTAAAGATTTCCATCTGGTCCTTGGTGTTGCCTCGGCTCAGTATCTTGTCACGGAAAGCCTGACCTACGGCTGGGCTCAAGGCTCCATGCTTGGCGAAGTAATCAGCGATATTCACAGCGAGCACCTCTGTCCAGAGATAGCTGTAGTAGCCTGCTGCATAGCCGCCACCCCATACATGGTTGAAATAAGAGGTGGAGTAACGAGGTGGAATCTGAGAGTTGAGCAAACCGATGTTGTGCAACTCCTCCTTCTCGAAAGCTCCCGCCATATAGGGGGAAGGTACTTGCTCAGCAGAGATATGATGCCAAGCGAGGTCGAGACAGGTGGCTGCCAAGTTCTCGCCCAAGGAATATGCTGGTTGGAAACTGATGCTCTTCAGCATACGTTCCTTCAGTTCGGTTGGCATTGGCTTGCCAGTCTCAGTATGGCGAGCGTAATGGTCGAATATCTCAGGGATGCTGGCAAACGACTCGTTAAACTGGGATGGCATTTCCACGAAGTCACGAGCTACGGCAGTGCCAGAGAGGGTGTTGTACTTGCACTTCGACAAGATGCCGTGGAGAGCATGACCGAACTCATGGAACATGGTGGTCGCCTCATCCCAAGTCACCAAGGAAGGTTGACCTTCCGGAGCCTTGGCAAAGTTGCATACATTATATATAATAGGCAACTGATGGCGCTGCTCGCTTTGTTTGGCGAAGCTGCTCATCCATGCACCGCCTCGCTTGGTAGGACGACGGAAATAGTCGCTATAGAAGAGGGCAAGCGGCTTGCCATTCTTGTCGGAAACCTCAAATACCTTCATGTCTGGGTGATAGGTTGGGATGTCCTTGCGCTCCTTGAAGTTGAGTCCATATACACGATGGGCAGCATAGAACACGCCGTTCACCTGGATGCTGTCGATATTGAAGTAAGGCTTCACCTCGTCGTCGGTGATGTTGAGCATCTCCTTCTTCATCTTGGCTGAATAGTAGAAGCGGTCGTATGGCTGAAGTTTGAAGTCCTTGCCTTCAGTCTTCTGTGCATATTCCTCTATCGCCTTGGTCTCTGCATCAGCCTTTGGCGCATATTCCTTGATGAGTTGCTTCAAGAAGTTATATACGTTGTCGGATGTCTTTGCCATCGTCTTCTCCAAGGAGTAGTCGGCGTAGGTGTCGTACCCCATCAACTTGCCTTTCTCTGCACGCAACTTGGCGATTTCTGAATCTTGCTGAAGTCTGGCGCACCAAATGGCAGGGTGCTAGACGAGAGCAATGGGTTCTGTTTGTGACTTGCGCCCGATGTTTGGGCGAATGATGAGGCTGGCATTTGCAAGAGGGCAGTAGCCAAGCCAAGGGTTACGAATGTCTTGTTTATTCTCATGTTGTTAGTTGAATTGATAATTGTGTGGGCAAAGTTAGCCAAAAGTTTCCATATTTCCAAATATTTTGGCGTTTTAGTATCTATGGTGGCATTGACCACTTGTTGGATGTACTGGGGGATGTCATCATTGGTAAATGGATAGTATCCTCTTTGCAGATAGTCGGAGAAGTATTGGAGGGCAGGAAACCAAGATACATGAAAAAGCCCATTAAACGTTAAATTATTACAAGAATATCTCTATTCGCATTGAATTATGCATTGAAAACATTATTTTTGCAAAACATAATTATTGCAGATATGGAATTTGTAGATAGCGCTCAATGATGGAGGCGGTGAAATATCATGTGTTGGATGTGAATGGTACTCTTTATGAGGAACCTGTGCGTCTCTTTATGGATGATATGTCACAGACCACCATGTCATCCACCTTGCTCTCTTTGATAGGTAATATAAGGTGGCAGACCCATTTATGAGTTTTTTCTATCGTTATGTGATTCCAAATCGTTCACTCATAGGCTTGGGCAGGTCGGAGATGGTATGCAGGATGATAGAGGGCAGTTTGTCGGAGTTCGTTGGAGCACGATGGAAAATCCTCTGTCGTCATGCCGTGAGTGGCAACTTGATAGATGGCACAGTTTGGAATGTAGCCAGCCGATGGTGGGGAAGCGTCTCACGTGACAAGAGTGTAGAACTGGATGTCGTGGCTGAATCACAGGATAAGAAGAAAGTGTTGATAGGAGAATGTAAATGGACGGAAGGCGAATATGCTGAAAGGCTGTTGGAGAATCTCAAGGAGCGTTCCCGTCTTTGTCCTTTTAATAAAGGTAGGGAAGTGACCTATGTCTTGTTCTTGAAACGACCTGCCATGGATGGTGTCACTCAGAATGTATTCTTGCCTCAAGACGTGATTAATGATTGCTTTTAAACTTTACTTTTAAAAAAAAGATAACTATGCCAAGATCTAAAGGACCAATAGGTTATATCGAGCACCAATCTCCGATGAAAGACGAGACTGGCGAGTATTTGATTCATCCTCAGTTCGTAACCAAGGACATCTATGATTTCAAGGATATGAAGACGGGGATGAGAAGTCATAACCAGATGACTCCAGCCCAGTTTGTGGCTGCCATCGATGCCATAGAGGACGAGATGCTCTATGCCCTGTCGATGGGAATGGAAGTGAAAATCGGCAATATGTTTATTGTCCGACCTAAGTTGGCGGTGCGCCGACATAGAGACGATGATGGCAATGAGTATCGCAAGCCTTATCACGTGGGCGACTTGATTCCTTCCAACGAGGTGGAGTTCGCTGGCTTGGAGGTGAGGGTGACGAAGGCACTCAACAAGGAGTTCCTTGCCAAGCATTGCCATGGTTTCGGACGTGTGGACTGTTGCTCGTACCTGTGAACGAAGCGGCACGAGGGAGGCGGTTGAAGTTCTTCTTGTAGGCACCGATGAAGCTCGGTTTCATGGTCTGCATCAGCGTCTTCATCATCGGCATCTTCTTCGGGTTCTCCTTGTCTAGCTCATCGTCGTTGATGATGGCAAACTCCACGATTTTTCTCTGGGCGTTTCCTTTCTGGTTGAGAGAAAAGTCGTCGGTGTAGTAGTCTCTCAACTCCAGGGGGAGAAGATTTCTGAGAAAAGTGCTCTTGTGCAAGCCTTGGGTGGGAGAGACCAAGGTGAGCATCACGCTGTTGGCGTGGTTTGCGTCGATGCCAGCCATCTGTGCCACCATGGCTCGGAGCCAGATTCTTCCCATCTTCTGACAGTAGTCCGACTGGTTGATGCGGCGCAGGAAGTCGCTGATGCGTTCCTTGCCGTCCCAGGTTCCGTTCACCTTATTAATATAGAAGCGGATGGGGTGGTAGGGTTTGGCGTACTTCGACTTGATGAGTCGTTCCACGAAGTGGTCACGCACGAAGATGCCTGCCTCTTGCACCTCGATGGCGATGGAGTTGATGGCATACTTGTCGATGACGGCAAAGGAGCCTTTCTCGTCAGTGCGATATACCTCATCATCGTCGCCTTCCTCCGCTGTCTTGCGATATTCGAAGACATCGGTGATGACGTTGTAGCGGAACTCATAGTGACTGAGCAACCAAGAGGTCATCTCGTCAATCGGTCTCAGGTAGTTGCGGCTACGTTTCTTGTACTTGTCTTCCTCGTCCTCTACCTTGTCAGCTTTCACCTTTTCAAGGTTTTGTTGGAGGAGCACGTTCTTCTGTTGGAGCAGACTGTTCTGCTTTTCGATGGCTGTGATGTACTGGGTATCATCGAGCAGCTTCTTGATGACGTTTTTTATCATGATGCTTAATCTTTAGATGTTTTTTGCAAAGATACAACATTCACCACCCTTTTTGCAATACCTACGGCGTATAAAATCGCAGAAAACTGAGTAGGGAGGAAGTGATAGGAGCGCAGGGAGTCGGAGTGGGAGTCAAAGGGTGAAAAACTCCTTCTCGGCGACCTTCCCTCTACGCCCAAACATATGTCCCTCTACGCCCAAACATATGTTTCGCTATGCACGGACATATGTTTCGCTATAGTGGGACGATCGCCGGAGTGATGTTTTTGCCCCTTCGTCCTTAGAAACACTCCCCTTCGTCCTTAGCGATAGCCCCCTTTGAGCTTAGGAGTGGTCCCCCTTGTTCAGAGGAGTAGTCTGCCTAGTAAGTGTTAACTGAGTCAACCTACCTCATGAATAAGAGTAAAAGTGGTCAACTTAAATCGTTAAACCACATAGGTGGGCTGTAGGGAGAAGTCTCACGTTGTTGTCCCTTCACTGCAAGTTGCTGAATATCAAATGTGATGTGGCAAAAGTGAAGGGAGAATGAAAATGGAAAATCAAAATGAAAGAAATGGAGAATGTGTAAAACCTTTCGACTTTTTCGCACAAGATAAAAAAGGTCTTCAGAAAATTTGGAGGATTCAGATATTCTTTGTACTTTTGTAGCACCAGAACCCCAAAAGCCTCTCAACGATGCTCAAATGTGGGGGTCGTTTTATTTTAGGACGTTAAGGTCTGTATTTTGGATGCCTATGGCGCTCCGATTGCAACCTAGCGAATAAATGAAAAGCTCTGTCTATAATGGCGGAGCTTTTTCGTTTAGGAGCTTTTCTTAAAATGCGCATTTCTTCTCTTAGAAAAGGCAAGAAAATGACTTCTTAATAAGAGGTGGAAATATCAAGCAAGATATACACATAATGGCAAACGCTATTTTTCTGATGAGGGATGTGTGCACATCAGCAACAATACTATGATGCTATTACGGCTAGCAGCAATGCTGCCAATTCTGGTCCTTTCATAGACTTTATGCTTGGGGAGATATTGAAAACGCTCGAAGCTCATAAGGGAAATCCTATACAGGTATTTCCTAATAAAGTTCCTAATAAAGTTCCTAATAAAGTTCCTAATAAATTATTGGAAGCTTTCCCTGAGATACAAGCGATGACTTGGAACGTATATAATATGTTGAGGGCTGATAATCATTTGACTACAGCCTTGGTGGCTGAGGCTTTGGGTATTAGCGACCGTATGGTGAGAAAGCACCTTACAACGCTCAAGGAGAAAGGACTGATTAGCCGTATAGGCAGCAACAAGACGGGTTATTGGGAGATAAGTGATGTAGGCTGATCTGCATTCTCTTTGTTTCTTCCTATGATGTTTGCGTAACTCATTGATATATAGTATGATAATTGTTTTGCAAAGATAAGATATGTTCTCTAAATCTCCAAGAAAAAGTCTTGAAAAATCAGCGAAAAGCAAGAAAAAAATCTCGTTTTCGCTGACTTTTAGGGAAATTGACAGTGCGAATTGTCTATAAAAAATCACAATTTATTTTGTATTGTCTTCGATTTGCTGTAACTTTGCAAACATGTTTATAGTAGTAGCTTTTATATTCATGGGAATCTTTGTGGGATACGGATTCCGAAAGAACAAGACAGAATGGCTGTCGAAAGTCATCAACCTTTGGGTTTGGATACTCCTATTCTTGATGGGCATCGAGGTGGGAGGCAACGAACATATCATGCAGGCACTCCCTACTTTGGGAGTCGAGGCACTGGTGGTTTCGGTACTGACAATCCTGGGAAGTTGTGTGGGAGCATGGATGCTCTGGAAATATATCGGTAGGAAAGGAGGGGCTACCAGATGAAAGGGAGTTTGATCGTAGTAGGATTCTTCGTCTTGGGAGTTTGCCTGGGACGACTGGACTTGGCGCCGGCTCTCTTGATGGATAGCAGAGTTACTTTCGCCGCCCTATGCTGCTTGCTCTTCTGTGTGGGAATGAGCATCGGCAGCAATGACAATATCGTGAGCGAGTTCCGATCGCTGAATCCACGATTGGCACTGTTGCCCGTGGCGACGATATTGGGCAGCTTTGCTGGTAGTCTTGTGGCATGGCTCTTCTTGCAATACCGAGGCGTCACCGACTGTATGGCGGTGG
>ENA-ORNT01001170-ORNT01001170.1-human-gut-metagenome-genome-assembly--contig:-NODE-1170-length-17892-cov-3.979481_pt1 | contig 17892 bp, 8 predicted proteins | sample MGYA00242120_ERZ509032 | MGnify/ENA primary metagenome ERZ509032 (study PRJEB26280, sample SAMEA2338729) | human gut metagenome | biome: human gut; feature: human-associated habitat; material: faeces...
CCACTGCCTGCATGATCAAGCGGCTGGTGGGGGACCTGGTCATTCTGGCCCTGCTGATTGCGGCGCACAGTGTGATCGTTGGCCTTTCTTACATGCCCATCCTGCTTGGCGGCATGGGTTATTAAAAGGAGGGAAGCACAGTGAAAGCAAGCGTGATTATCCCCAATCTGAATGGTGCTGGCTGGCTGCGGGATTCCATCGAGTCGGTCTGGGCACAGACCGAGCAGGACTTTGAGCTGATCGTCATTGACAACGGCTCCAAAGACGAGAGCCTGGAAATTGCCCGCAGCTACCCCGGCCGTGACCGCTACACACTGATTGAGAACGCCGAGAACACCGGATTTTCCCATGCAGTCAACCAGGGCATTGCGATTGCCAAGGGCGAGTACGCGGTGCTGTTCAACAACGATGCCTTTGCCGAGCCGGACTGGCTGGCGGAGCTTATCAGGACCGCCGATGCCGACCCGAAGATTTTTGCCGTCAGCAGCCTGATGCTGCGCTTTTATGAGCCGGAGCTGGCTGACGACGCGGGCGATTATGTGACGATTTTGGGTTTTGCCTGCAAGCGCGGCGACGGCCTGAAAGCCAGCCGCTACACCAAGCCCTGCCGCATTTTCAGTGCCTGCGGCGGTGCGGCGCTCTACCGCAAATCGATTTTGGACGAAATCGGCGTATTTGACGAACTGTTTTTCGCCTACTATGAGGATGTTGACCTGAGCTGGCGCGCGAACAGCCTGGGCTACAAGAACGTCTACTGCCCCACGGCCAAGTGCCGCCACATCTGCGGCGCAACGACCGGTGCGGTGCGGTACAATCCGTTCAAGAGCATCCAGAGCGGGCGCAACAGTATTTTGCTGCCCTACAAAAACCAGCCGCTTTTGATGCTGGTCATCAACTTTATCCCGATGCTGCTGGGGTATCTGCTGAAAGTTTTGATGTTCCGGCTGCGCGGGTTCGGCAATGACTACGCCAAGGGTTTTCACGAAGCCTGGGTCGCCCTGCCGAAAATACAGAAGCCGAAGTTCCGCTGGCGCAACCTGCCCAACTATTTTTGGGTGGAGGGCAGTCTGATCGTCGGGCTGTTCCGATATATTGTGTATCGGGTGCAGCGGGCGCTGAAGATTACCTGACAGGGGGATTCGGGCTTTGCCCGCGGGGCGTCGAGGACGCCGCCCCCTACAACGCCATACAACAAAACACCTGCTGACCGGTCACACGCATACCGGTCAGCAGGTGCTTATTTTTTACGCTTTAATCCTCATCCGCGAAGTTGCCCAGCGCCTTGGCCTTCTCGATGACTTTGCTCTCGAGCATCTGGGGCAGGGTCTCGTACCGCACGAACTCGAACGTGTAGTACCCGCGGCCCTGGGTCAGCTGACGCAGGAAGGTGGTGAAATCCTGCATCTCGGCCATGGGCACTTCCGCCTCAACGACCTGCAGGCCGTCGTCATCGGGGTTCATGCCCAGCACGCGGCCGCGGCGCTTCGTGACTTCGCCCATGATATCGCCGGTGTTGTCCGCCGGGACATGAGCTTTCAGTGTGCCGATGGGCTCCAGCAGGACAGGGCCGGCCTCGGGGATAGCAGCCTTGTAGGCCAGCTTAGCGGCCATGATGAACGCCATTTCGCTGGAATCGACCGGGTGATAGCTGCCGTCCAGCAGGGTAGCCTTCATGCCGACCATCGGATAACCGGCCAGCACACCGTGCTCGGCCGCCTGGCGCACGCCCTTTTCAACAGCGGGGAAGAAGTTCTTCGGCACGCTGCCGCCGAACACGTTCTCGGCAAACTCAATGGCCTCGCCCTGCACAGGCTCGAACTGGATCCAGACGTCGCCGAACTGGCCGTGGCCGCCGGTCTGTTTCTTGTGTCGGCCCTGGGCCTTGCAGCTCTTGCGGATAGACTCGCGGTAAGGCACGCGCGGGGTCTCCAGCGTGATCTCCACGCCGAACTTATTCTTCAGCTTGGCAAGGGCCACTTCCAGATGCTGGGTGCCCAGGCCGCTGATGATCTGCTGCTTCGTCTCGGGATCGACCTCAAATTTGATAGACGGGTCCTCCTCGATGAGGCGGGTCAGCGCACCGCCGACCTTGCCCTCGTCGCCCTTCTTGGCGACCTTGACGGCCATGCGGTAGCAGCTGATGGGGTAGACCGGCGCGGGCAGCGCGACGACGCGGGCCGGGTCGCAGAGGGTATCGCCGGTCTTGGCGGTAGCCAGCTTGGCGACCGCGCCGATGTCACCGGCAGCGATCTCGGGAGTGTCGGTCTGCTTTTTGCCGCAGACAGTCAGTGTCTTGCCCAGGCGCTCCGGCTGGCCGGTACGGGCGTTGATGGCGTTGCTGGTGGCGGTCAGCTTGCCGGACAGAACCTTGATAAAGCTCAGCTTGCCGACGAAGGGATCTGCCACAGTCTTGAACACGTAGGCGCACAGCGGGGCAGCGGGGTCGGCGGTGATCTCCACCGGTTCGCCGTTCGCCTCACCCACAGCGGAGGCGGTATCCGCGCCGGGCAGCAGCACGTTCATGTTATAAATCAGCATATCCAGTGCCTGGCCGTTGACGGCAGAGCCGCAGAACACAGGGGTAATTTGCCCGCTGCGCACGCCTGCGGCCATGCCCTGGACGATCTCCTCGGTGGTGAAGGCCTCGCCCTCGAAGAATTTCTCCATCAGGGCCTCGTCGGTTTCGGCGATGGCCTCGCTCATGGCCTGGATCAGGCCCTCAAAGCGGTGGCCGATATCAGGCACGTCGATCTGAATCTGCTTGCCGCCCTCGTACTTGAAGGCCTTCTGGCTGAACAGGTTGATGTAGGCGACAGTACCGTCGTCCAGACGGACCGGCACAACGCAGGGGCAGACACTGGGGCCGAACTTAATTTTCATCTGCTCCAGAATCTTGAAGTAGTCGGCGTTCTCCAAGTCGGTCTTGGTAACAAAAATCATCCGCGCCTTGTTGTTTTTCAGTGCCATCTGGTAGGCTTTCTCGGCACCGACGGTGACACCGGAACGGCCGGAAACACAAATCAGCACGCTCTCGGCAGCCATGATGCCCTCGGCAGCGCCGGTCTCAAAGTCAAACAGACCCGGTGCGTCGATCAGGTTGTACTTGACACCCTCGAACTCAACCGGCACGACGCTGGAATTCAGCGATGCCTTGCGGCGGATCTCCTCGGGGTCAAAGTCGCTGGCGGTGGTGCCGTCCTCGACGCGGCCCATACGCTCGGTCGCGCCGCTCATGTACAGCAGCGCCTCGGTCAGCGTCGTTTTGCCGCAGCCGGCGTGGCCGGCCACCAGAATGTTGCGGATGTCTTTGCTTGCGTAGCCCATGGATCGTCAAACCTCTTTTCGCGCCGGGGCATTTCCAACTGCCCTGCGGCGTAGATATTCTTTGCGGCGGAGCGATTTTTGAACACTCCCGCCTGTTTGATACTACTTTACCACATTATCATGGAAATTTAAACAGTTTTTTCGGATTTTTTGTAAAAAATTTTAGGCAAAAGATTGTGGAAGGTGTAAAAAATCAAAAAAAGCCGCCCAGCCGCGAAACTTTTTTGCGGCTGGGCGGAAATACTTTACTGTTTTTTGCTGCGCTTGCGGCGGGCACGGCCGCCGTCGGGCTTGACTTCGGGCACGTACAGGCTGTAGCTGAGCAGGTAACGGCCATGAGCGGGCACGCGGTAGAACGACGCCTTGATGCGTTCCAGCGGGCTGGACCCGGTCTCGGCGGCACTGCCGCACAGCATGATGACATACTGCGTCTCGGTATAGCGGGCGGCCACATCGCACTGGCGCAGGCTCGTGTGGATGAGCTCGCCCAGCTGATCCACCATCGTGGAGGTCTCGTCGGGTTCGGCATCCTGACCGGGGGCCACCGTCATGATTGCCAGGAACACCGGTAGGCCGTAGCGGGCCTGCACGCCGCGCTGCACGCGGTAGGCTTCTTTGAATGTCTCGAAATCGCAGATGCAGGCCCCGGCGTTCTCGGTGTCGGGCAGAACAGCCACCAGCTTGGCGACCTCGCCTTCCATATTGCGGTCAGCCTGGCGCATCTGGCGGTAAGCTGAACCGGCGCGGCCCGGCTCAATGGCATGGTGCAGGCAGCCCATGGCAGTACCGCGGCGGGCCAGTTTCTGGGCTTCGTTATGGCGGCCCAGGGCTTCCAGCGCGACGATTTCTTCCAGATACAGGCGCTCCTCGTAGGGGTCCAGTTCCAGGGCGTGGTTGCACAGCGAGATGATGCGGGTGCTTTCGCCCCACTTTTTGCAGAGCTCCAGCAGGCTCAACATGGCGGTGCGATACTGGCCATGCAGCCGCACGCTGACGCCCTCGACCCACTGCTCGGACGCAGACTGGGGCAGCAGGCGGCCGCGGTACAGATCAACGATCTGCTCATACAGCTTAGCGCGTTTTTCGGGGTCCTCCTCGCGGCGGGCCTGCTCGGACAGGTCGCCGACTCGGAACACATCCACGGTGCAGTCCAGGTGGGGGTTCCACTGGTAGCAGCCGCGGCTGGTCAGGATGCAGTTCCGCAGCTCGTCCAGGCCCTCGGCCTCGATCATATTGCGGAAACGGTGCAGGATGGCACGCAGCGCCATATCCGGGTTACTGGACCGTTCCCCCACCCACAGCGTATCGGTGAGGACTTTATGGGTTACGCGCTCACCCCGCTGCAGCACCAGATACTGCACCAGCGCGGTAGTCTTACGCGACTGCCCCAGCACCGCCAATACCGGTTTGCCGTTGACGCGAATCTCGAAATCGCCCAACATTCTGATTTCAATGGTTGCCATCCTGTACCCCCTTTATTTTGGCAGCGACCTGCTGCACGCCTCTATGTTTCATAGTATAACAAGCCGTCCGGCATTTGTCCAGTAGTTTGTCACATTTTGTTATAATATGGCAAAAAATCTCTTATCGTTCTGAGGATGCCTTCCCGTTCCAGGTGCCGGGCGCGTACAAAATCACCGGTTCGCCGGGCAGCGGCACAATGGCCTTTTGGGTACACAGAGGGACATCATTGCCGCTGCTGTCCCGCTTGGCTACTGTGATGACCACCGTCATCGCCGTGATGCGCGGGGTGTCGGTGTCGTTTTCCTGTGCCCAGCTGCGGGCGTAAAAGTGCAGGTCGCTGATGTACAGCCCCATGTAGGATTCCTTCGGGTAGGCGGTGGTGTAGGCATAGGCGATCTTCTCGCCGTCCTTCTCGTGCAGGGGGGCGAAATCTCTCTGCTCCTGCTGGTAAAACCGCATATGCAGGTAGCCGTTCAGTTCCTCGGCCTGGGCCTGGGTCAACAAGTCCTTGCCCTTGCTGTTTTTCAGTGCGGGTACAAGGTCCTTGTCGATCAGCTCCACATGGTTCGGGTAGACGCTGAATTCCAGCGCCGTGCCGTCGCTGTAACTGGTCTGGGCGTCAAACACGCTGTCCAGATTTGCGCTGTCCGTCGCGCCGTTTGTAAAGCGGATATAGCCGTTGGCGTCCAGCACCTCGCCGCGTATCGTCTCGATGAGGGCATCGGCCAGGTTTTGCGCACGGGTCTGCAGCTGGATATCCCGGTAGGTCTGGGCGCTGGGGCGTATCAGCGTGACCGCCGCCAGCGTCAGGATGGACAGCAGCACCATACAGACGATCAGCTCCACCAGCGTGGTGCCGCGCTTGTTTTGCAGCTGCTTCATGGCGTTGCCTCCCCTGCCTCCTTGGCGTAACGGTGGAAGGTGTGCGTCTCGGTGGTGGGCGTGCCGCCGTTCTCGCTCACTTCGGCTTGGGTCTCCACCTGGTCCAGTTCCACACCGTCCACGGTGAACGCCCCGGCCCCCGCGCCCGCGCTGAAGGTAAAGCTCTGCCCGGTTTTTTCAGTCTGCCAGGCGGGGGCCTGTTTTTCCTGCGGGTACAGCCCGGCGCAGAAAGCGTAGGCCGTCTCCCGCAGCGTCTCGGCCTTTTGGGACATGGCCCGGGCGTACCGCAGCGACACCACAAACATAGCTGTGAACATCAACAGCAGCATAAAGGAGACGATAACCTCGACAATGGTCTCGCCGCGCTGATTTTGCAATTTGTGTTTCATGGCGGCTCACTCCTGTGCTGTGCTGGTGCTCTGGCGGGCACCGCGGGTGTAATGGATGGTGGACTTATCCGGGTTGGTGGTGTCAAAGTGGGGCACAATGATTCGCTCTGCGTCCTCCGGTTTAATATTGATACTCGACAAACCGGGGCTGGCAAAGGAGTTTGTGCCCTCGCTCCATGTGTAAACCGTCGTACTATCGTCAAATGTGTAGCCAGACACCGGGTAGTGTACCTGCCGGTCATAGGTCACGGTATAGGCGAAGCTCTCCCCCGCCTTGGTGGCGGTGACGGTCACGTCCAGCTGCAGATCGGTCAGCAGATAGTCGTTGCTCTGCCAGCTGGTCAGTTGGTCGCGCCAGCCGCTTTTGGTGCTGACGGACTGGCCCACGCCGCTCAGGTTCAGCTTTTCAGCGTCCTCGCCCGGGCGGCGGCGCAGCGTGACGGTGATTTCCTCCGCACCGCTCGTGTCGGCATCGGCAGGGTTTCATGTGTAGGAGTAGGGCTGCGAGGGGCTGCCGTAGATATCGCCGCCGTAGGCCGTGGAGGTCATGAAGCTGTCATTCACGAACGCGGCGAAGGAGCTTGTGGGGGTGTTCAGTTCCCCTTCCAGCACGTCGGAAAAACTGGTGGCCAGCTGGTAGGCCTCCTGCTCCAAAAGCTGGCGGTTAGCGTTGGCCGTCAACACGGACGCCGCGTACACCAGTGCCGCAGACAGGGCCACAAACAAGGCACCGATGCAGAGCACCAGAATCATCGAAAGGCCCTGCTGGCCCCGCAGGATATCGCGTGCTTTTCGGCGCATGATGCCACCTCCTTTGTTGTAGTTTACCCGGCCTTGTCGGTCAGCTCCACGGGCTGGGGCGCGTTTTGCGGCTCTGCGGGCGTTTCGGTCGGTTGTGTGGTTTCGGTGTTTTCGTCGGGCGTCGGCTCTTCTGCAATCAGCTCGACGGTCTGGGTCTCGTCGCCGATGGTGACAGCCTCGGCGTCTGGCGTGCCCACGGTCTTGCCGTCGGCCTTGGAGTGAGCCATCGTCTCGACCTGGATGCTGGTGGTAAACTTTTGCAGGGCATCGCCGCTGGTGAGCACATTGGCCATATCGGGCAGCAATACGCGGTAAGCGGGTTCGCCGTTGTCGTTTTCCACGCCCTCCAGCTCGGCCACAACGCTGACCTGATAGTACGGTTTCGCGTTGTCGTCCTGCGTTACACAGCCACGGAGCCATTCCGGCTTGCTTTCCCAGTGGTCAACATCCGTCGTGTCCTTTTGGAACACAGGCATCACGCTCAGGTCGTACCAGGTGCGGGTCACATTGCCGTCGGCGTCCTTTTCGATTTGCGGGTCAAGGTATTTTTCGTAGTTGTTGCCGTCAATCGTGACGGTTTTCTTTACCGTCTTGATTTCGCCGCGCAGGTGCTCCGGCGTGCCATCGTCCTTCTTTTCCTCGCTGTCGGCATCATAGGTCCACATTTCAATCGTGTAGGCAGTGCCATGCACCGGTGTCACCGTGAACTTATAATAGTCGGTCAGGTTGCTGACTCTGCCATCGTCCGGCGTGCCTGTGGACGGATAACGGTTGGCCGCTTGCCATTGTACCGCAAAGCGGTTTAGCGTTATTTCGTCAGTTTTGCCGGTAGTGCTCGTGTAGGCATCACTGGCGTACAAATCGACCGTATAATCCACCCCCACCGTGGTCAGGCCTGCATGCGGGGCGTCCAGCTTGATGGCGGGCAGCTGCATATCCTCCGGCTTGCCCATATAGTCGCCCACATAGTAGTACCAGTTGGAGGATTCCATGCCGCTGCCGGTCTCTGCCATAGCGCGCAGGGCGGGCAGCAGGTAGTAGCGGGAATACTCGGGCTTCATGGTAAAGCCGTTACTCAGGTTGTAGGCCGCGCTGTTGCCGCTGCCGCCGGCGGGCGTGCCGCCGCCGCTCTGCCGGTCACTTTCGGGGATGATGCAGATGGCGTCACCGTTTTTGAGCATTTCATTCAGCGCAGTCTGCAATGCAGCCAGCTTGTCTGCCTTATCCTTGCCCAAGTCAGCGGTAGTTTGCCAGTCATTTGCCAACGCGGCAATCGTCTTATAGTCATCCACATTTTTAAACAGATAGCCGGTAAAGAAGTAGCTGCTGGCCGTGTTGCCGCTGACTGTCATTTGCAGCGTTTCGCCATTCAGGAACTGCGCTTGGCTGGGCGCAGCCGGGGCAAAGGCCGCACTGCTCACCGTCGGGGCCGCCACGCGGGACTTCACAGCCTGCGGACCGCAAAGTGCGCCATCCGGGCTGTCAAAGCCGGTGGTGTCACCCGCCGCACGGTTGGCAATAACGTAGAAGCGCAGTTTCTGGCCCTGGTACTGCTCCATGTCGATTTCGGTCTGGGTGCCTGTGATATTCTCCCAGGTCTCCACGGTTTCCCAGGTGGTATCGGCGTTCTGGCGCTGGGCGTACAGGGTGTAATGATCCGCACCCACGACCGCAGGCCAGTTGATGCTGTATGTCAGTGCATCGGCGCTGTTTTCGTCATACAGGCGGGTAAATCCGCCGGGGGCGTCGGGGGCATCCAACCGGGTCTTGACGGCGTAGCTCTGCTCGTCCGCCAGGCCGATCTGCGCGTTCGTGTCGGACACGCGGGCCACATGGAGAATGACGTTATTGTACTTCCAGCTCTTGCTGCCCTCGGCCAGGTCGTCGTCCACGCAGAGTTCCAGCGTGTAGCGGCCCGTTGTGCTGTCAAACGTGACTTTCTTAGCCAAATCCACGCCGCTTGCCAGGCGGATGGTCTCCTGCTTGCCGTCGGCCTGCACGCCGTACAGCTCGATGGTGTACTTTTGCTCCGTTGTATCCGGTTTCGTGCCGTCGGTGGTCTGGGTCCAGCTAAAGGTGTAATACAGCTTGTTGGCGGCGCGCACTTCTTCCTTCGTCCACTGCTCGTCCAGCGTCGGGGCTTGCAGGGTGGTTACGCCGGTCTGCAGTGTCTTGACCTGACTGGGGGCAAGGACATCGTTATAGGATTTGTCTTTGTCGTTGGTATTGTACGCCTTGCCTACAAAGTACAGCGCGGTCATATGGGCGTACTCGTAGCCGTCGCCGCCTGCCTTGCGCACGATTTCCAGGCCGTCATAGTAGGCGACCGGGTTCGTGCCTCGCTGGGCAATCGCCGCCGTGACTTCCTCCTCGGTAGCTGCCCAACGGCTGTACGAGGGGCCGATGCCGCTTTCGACAGGAGCCGCGACGATTTTCAAATCCTCGTAGTCGCTGGTGAAGGCTTCCTTCGGCAGATTGCGGAAGGTCACGGTGGTGGCCGCAGCCCCAACGCGGGTCTGCTGTGCGGCCAGCGTGATATACTGGCCTGTCAGGCTTGTGCCGCTGGCCGTCGTCTCACTGTCGCCGACGTATTTGCCGACGAGCATGACGCGGTAGATGGGCTGGGCTTCCTGCATCTTGTTATCATCCCGCACAAACGGTGCATAGGACAAATTCAGGCTGATAGTCAGGTCATTGACCGTCGTTCCTGTAACAGTCGGATCTGTGACGGTCACATTGCCCTTAGCCGCCAGGCCGGTGTTCCACTCATTGTTCCTATCCGGATTTGTAAAGGGGCCGGCAATGGCGGTACGCTCGCTGAACTGTTCCGACCGCATGAACGGCGCTGTGCTGGTACTCGGGTTAGCAATAGCAGTCAGGGTTCTGATATTGTCCAAGCCGTTGGTGATGGTCTGCTCACTCTTGCCTTTGCTAAAGCTGCCGGAGCTGCCGCCCACATACTTAAAATCAACTTTCCACTGGTCATTGGCGATTCTGACATATTCGTCATAGTTTGTCAGCACAACTGTCTGATAGTATATGTTGCCCGTGCCGGTACGCTTGAGCCGTACTTCAATTTCCGGCTTGGGCAGTGTCTGGGCGAAGGTCTGCACCGCAGAATCGCGGGATGTACCGCCGCCCTTGCTGTTCATGGGGGTAATGCGCACGACAAAGTTGCCGATCCAGCCGTCGCGGTCCGGGTCGTTATCAAAGGTGTACTTCGTCTCGTAGACCATGGCCGTGTGTATGGGGGTGGCATCGGTCACAATGCCGCTTGCGTCGGTCTTGTACACTTCCAGCTTATAGTACATGGCCGGGCCGTGGGCGGCGTCCTGCTTCGGGGCGGTCCAGCTTACGAGATAGCGGCCATACACTGCACCGGTGCCGTCCTTAGTCTCCTCACTGCGCTGGATCGTGATGGATTCGGGGATCTGGTTCGGTTCATTGGCCTCCAACACATACTTATAATAATTTTGGATGACTTCATCGGTAATATCGCCATTGCTGGGGATGTTCTGGCCGCTTGAGCCCTTGATACTGTCGTTTGTCTCGGTAAAACGGAGCAGGATATTGCCCAACACATCGCCATCTTTTGTTTTCACTGTACGCTTCCATGTATCCGTTGCATCTACATGGATATAAGCCGTGTTGTAGACAACCCGGGACAGGTCATACGTTGTGTTATCATTCGTATTGTTTGGCACCGCCAGCATGGCAAAATAGCTGTTGTCTGTGGTGTCTTTGCCCAGGTTCAAACGACGACCGCCGCAGTTTTTGGTTTCCATGCTTTCCGTAAAGCGGCTGTCTGCACCAGACCATATAAAGTTTGTCAAATTGGTACTTGTGTGGCCCAACCAGCGTTCATTCCGGGCTTGCGCGTTCCAAGCGCTCTTGCCATCCTTACTATATGCGTCAATATAATAGTTATTTGAACCCTTGATGTTCTCTACGGCAGCAACGGGACTGTCATAGGCCAGCGGGTGCCAGTTATCACCGCCTACCAGCGAGAAGCAGTTGTTCAGCGTCGTAGGCTGCGTACTTCTGCCGCCGCCGCCACGGCTGCCGACGATGCCGACTATGTAGCCGGCGCTGGCGCTCATATTCGTACAATAGTTGCGGCAGCGGTCAATATTGACGATAACATTATCGATTGTAGAGCCGCGCGTATCCCACGGCCCCAGATAACCGAAAATACCAACCGCCATAGACTGTGCTTTGATTTCAACCGTACTGCCATTGACACAGTCGTATACATTGATGGTCATGGGGTCGGTCTTATCTGCCATCTGCACCTTGCCAAAGATACCGCCGATATCGTTCGCACTTTTATTATTCGTTCCCTTCATTGAGCCATGGTTCTGGCAGTGCAGGATATTGGCGGAGGTATTCTTGACAGGCGCATCAAAGTAGCCCGCGATACCGCCCATGGTGCCGCAGCTGTCCCAATTATCATTCATATTTGTCAGCAGGTCGCCGAAGTTGAAGCTGTACTCGATCGTGCCGCCATAGTCCGTCCAGTAGGAGACGATGCCGCCGATGTTGTTGGAACGGCTGTTGTAGACCGTGCCGTAGTTGACGCACTTGCTCAGCGCCCACAGGTCGTCGCGGTCGTTACCCTGGTGGCCGATGATGCCGCCGACATGGACCTCAATGCGCGTGGCCTTAGCGCCAATATGTTCATTTGTCGTGTTATCATCGTTTTTGTTGGAGCTGAGCCGTGTATACCGGCGCACCGCCGCGCAGTTGACCAGCGTGGTCAGGTCTTTGCTGGAAATATTGGTGCCGACAATGCCGCCGATGGTGGACGCCTTGCTGATGTTATCGCCGTAGACAAACCAGCGGCCGGTAGCGCTGTCGGTGATTGCACCCGCCACCGAGTTATAGCCGGTGATGCCGCCCAGGTAGCCGCTGCCGCGCTGGCTGTCATTGTTATCCACATTATTATTGCCGCGCAGCACGACGGTCAGGTCGTTGGCAGCCAGGCCCGCCTTGGTGGTGGTCGTCGTCCCCCACCGGCCGCCGGAGGTGGTCGCTTTGTTCTCGGTCAGGTACACACTGCCATAGCCGTAATCATCAGCGCCCACGGTATCCACACCTTTAAAGCCGGTGTAAGTACCGTCCGTCTTTGTCAGTTCGGCCACCATGGCGTTGATGCCTGTGTTGGCGTCGTCGGTGTTCAGGGGGAGCCACTCGTTGTTGACCTTGCTGACAAGTGCCTGCGCCTGCTGGCTGCCGCTGTTTGTGATGCTGCCGCTGTTGGAGCCTGCCACGCCTCCCACAAAGCCGTACCGCGCCGCAATGATGCTCTTGCCGTTTGCGTCGGTCGCCACATAGCTGGCGCTGATGGTGCCGTTGTTGCGGCCCGCAATGCCGCCTACGTGGGTGGCATTGTCCAGCTTCTGCGCGTCGGTCTGCAAAGAGCTTACGTTGTTGGAGCCGCGCGCCTGCAATACGATGGCCGGGACCGCGCAGCTCTGCACCGTGCCGTTGTTGACACCCGCAATGCCGCCGATGGTGTTGCCGTCCCTGCTGGCCGCACCCCAGGCAAAATCGCCGTCAGCCTTGGCGCTGGCCAGGCCCAGCGTGCCCTGATAGGTACACGTATCCAGGGTACCGTCGTTCTGGCCTGCGACGCCGCCCAAATTCTGATATCGTTCCAGTTTGTCGCCCTCGGTCACGCTGAGGGTGACGTTGGTGCCCTTGACCTTGCCCGCGTTGCTGCCCACTGCGCCGCCCAGGGTGACGAGGTTTGCGTTGACGGTCAGGCCGTTCAAGTCCAGTGCTCCCGCGTTGACGGCGGCGTTTTCAATCCATGCCGCGTCGGTCGTGCCCTCGCCCGGCTCATTGCGGCCCGCAATGCCGCCGATCTGCGTGTCGCCCTGCACCATGCCGGTGAATGTGCAGCAGACGATCTTGCCGTAGTTCTCACCCGCGATGCCGCCGCAGGCGATCTTATCGCCGCCCGCAGCTACAGAGCCCGCAACATTCAGGTTTGCCACGCGTCCGCCGGGCAGGATCGTGCCGAACAGCCCGGCGGGGCTGGCATTTTCCGTGAGATTGAAATCAGAGATGGTATGTCCGCGTCCTTCAAACGTGCCGCCGAAGGAGGCTGCAGGCGTAAAGTCCACGCCGGAAAGCGAAATATCCACGCGCAGGATGAAGGTTTTTCCCTGCGACCAGGTATCGAGCGAACAGCTTTTCGCGAACGCGGCAAACTCTTCAGCAGAGTCCAGATAGACGGTCTGCATACTGCCGGATGCCGCGGCTGCTGGGAGAACGGTCAGGCAAAGCGCCAGCACCAGCAGCACCGCACCCACGCGGGCCCGAAGCGTTCTGTTATTCATGCGCGTCATCCTCCTTTTCCGTCTGCGCCTGCGGCGCGTCCGCGGTTTCCGGCTCTGCCGTGCCGGAGAGCAGGCTGATATTGACGTCCCCCTCCACGACCGCGTGTACAATGCCGCTGATCTGGCCGTGAATTTCGCCGCGCACCATGCCGTCGATGCGCACGCGTCCCGAAGACTGATGCGAGGAGACAGCAGAGGGCATATCGAACGCAGTCTTATCAATGACCTTCTCACCCAGAAGCAGGATCTGCGGCAGAATGAACATGACGATGATGATCGTGAGGATCGTGCCGCGGCCAAGGCTGTCGCCGATACCGGCAATCGCGGCGTTGGAGGTCATCTGGCCGATGAGGATACCGGCGATGACCATCATGAGGCCCGAGGTGATGATCGTCGGGAAGGCGAGGTTCATGGTCTCGATGATGGCGTCCTTTTTGGGCATTTTGTCCTTGAACTCCATGAAGCGGCTGGTCGTGACGATGGCGTAGTCGATGTTCGCGCCCATCTGGATGGACGAGACGACCAGATAGCTGAGGAAGAACAGGGGGCTGTTCGTGATGGTGGGGATGCCGTAGTTGATCCAGATACTGCCCTGGATGACCAGGATCAGCAGCACCGGGATCCCGGCCGATTTGAACGTGAACAGCAGAACGACCAGCACGATCAGGATGGACAGGACCGACACGACGACATTGTCGCGCGAGAACGAGGCCTTGAAGTCCTGCTCAGACGAGGAATCGCCCACGACGTACACGTCGCCGTCCGGATAATAGCTGCGCGCGACGGCGCGGATCTGGTCGAGGAAGTTGTAGGTCTCATCGCCGCCCACGGGGAGGTTCAGATAGACGAGCATGCGGCTGTAGTCATCGGACTGCAGCTGCTTTTTCGCGTTCGTGATCTGCGAATAGGCGTCCTCGAGCGTCTGGGTCATATCGGCGTCGAGCGAGACGTAGCCGTCCTGCATCTCGCCGTAGAGGAAGGTGAACATATCGATGAGCGGCACGGAATACTTGGGCAGACCGCCGATGATCTTGCCGTAGTTGCCGCCGTCGGCCGCATAGGCCGCGTATAATAGCTCCGCGACCTCATAGTCAAGATCCGTCAGCTCGGAAAACTGCCGCGGCGTGAGCGCGTCGGTCAGCATATAGCCGCCCATGGCCTCCACGTTGGAAAGGCCGAGGGTGGAGTCGACCTCGTCATAGGTCCCGAGCTCGTCCAGGAGCTTCTTTTCCGACGCGTAGTCCCCCGCCGGGACTACGACGGCGACCATATTGCTCGAGCCGAACGTGGTATCGATCATATTGTCCGCGATCTGCTGCGCGGACTGCTTGGTGGTCTTCAGATAGCTGAAGCCGTAGACGTACGGGCAGTTGTTGGCGAAGAGCATGGCCACGATGATGACCGCGAGGAAGATGGGCGGGACGATCTTCTTCGTCGCGTAGGCGAAGCGGCCGACGAAGGGGATCTTCGGGACGAAGTTCTTATGGCGCGTGGCGTCGATCTTCTTGCCGAAAAGCATGAGAAGGCCGGGCATGAGGAAGAACACGGCAAAGAGCGAGAAGAAGATGGATTTAATCAGGCAGATGCCGAGGTCAAAGCCCAGGCGGAACTCCATAAAGAGCATCGCGACCAGGCCGCCGATCGTCGTCAGGCTGCTGCCGCAGATCTCCGGCACGGCCTTGCTGAGCGCGACGATGACCGCCTCGCGGATGGGAAGCTTTTCATGCTCCTCCTTATAGCGGTTGCAGAGGATGATGGCGTAGTCGACCGACAGGGCCAGCTGCAGCACGATCGTGACGGAGTTGGACACGAACGAGATCGTCCCGAGCAAAAAGTTCGAGCCCATGTTCAGGACTGCCGCCGCGATGAACGTCAGCAGCAAGACCGGCACCTCGGCATACGTCTGCGACGTCAAAACCAACACCGACACGACGACGATCGCCACGATGATGACGATGACGCCGATCTCCTGCGCGAGCGTCTTGGACGCGGTATCGCCGAAGGTCGCGGAGACGTACATGTCGTAGCCACTGAGGGAAGATTCGATGTCGTTCATGACGGTCTCGCAGCGGTCGTCGTCCTCGGAATAGTCGAAGGTGATGTCGTAGAGGGCGGAGGCGTTGGTATAGTGATCCTTGGTGTCGTCAAAGCTCACGCTTTGCACGCCGTCAATATCCGCGATCTGCTCCGAGACGGCCTGCGCCTCGTCATACGAGACGTTCACCAGCATGAGCTTGGCCGTGCCGAAGGTGGTGAACTCGTCCTCCATCAGGTGCAGGCCCTTGTACGTCTCAGACTCCTTCGGCAGGTAGGCGGACAGCTGGTTTTCTACCTGCACCCAGCTGCGGGAGAAGACCGAGAAGACCAGCCCGATCGCAACGATCAGAAAAATCAGATTCCGTTTGTCGACGATGAAGCTGGCGAACTTGTACATAAAGCCCTCTTCCTTGTTTTTCGGTTCCTGACTCATAATTCACGCTCCTGTGCTATTTTTACCTCTTAAAATTTTTCATTCCAGTTTAGCACACAACGCGCCGAAATGACAATATGCAAGCCGCACAAAATGCGTAAAAAATCCCCGCCCGGCAGACAAGCCGCCGGGCGGAGATTCTGATCATTCTTACGCCTCCAGGCGCGCGCGGATGGCATGCAGGAAGTCTTCGCTGGTGACGGCCTTGGGCGCGGGGCCCTCGACGAGACCGGCAAGGTCCTTCGTCATGACGCCTGCGCGGATGGTGTCGAGGCTCGCGGCCTCGAGCTTATCGGCAAACGCCGCAAGGTCGGCAAGACCGTCGAGCTGGCCGCGTTTGCGCAGCGCGCCGGTCCAGGCGAAGATGGTCGCCATGGGGTTGGTCGAGGTCTTTTCGCCCTGCAGATACCTATAATAATGGCGCGTGACCGTGCCGTGCGCGGCCTCATACTCCGTCGTGCCGTCCGGCGCGACGAGCACGGAGGTCATCATGGCGAGCGAGCCGAAGGCCGTGGAGACCATGTCGCTCATCACGTCGCCGTCATAGTTCTTGCAGGCCCAGATAAAGCCGCCCTCGCTGCGGATCACGCGGGCCACGGCGTCGTCGATCAGCGTATAGAAATACGTCAGGCCGAGGCGCTCAAACTGCTCGCGGTAGGTCTTTTCGTATTCCTCCTCAAAGACGCGCTTGAACTCGCCGTCATAGATCTTGGCGATGGTGTCCTTGGTGGAGAACCAGAGATCCTGCTTCGTATCGATTGCGTACTGGAAGCAGGCACGGGCAAAGGAGCGGATGCTCTTTTCCTTGTTGTGCGCGCCCTGCCAGACGGCGGGGCCGTCCACCTTCTGCACGAGCAGCGTCTTTTCCTCGCCGCTCTCGCCCTTGAAGGTCATGGTGCAGGTGCCCGGCTCGGTGGTGTACATGTCCACGCTCTTATAGACGTCGCCATAGGCGTGACGGGCGATGGTGATCGGCTTTTTCCAGTTCTTCACGACCGGATGGATGGCGCTCATCAGGATGGGCGCGCGGAACACCGTGCCGTCGAGGATCGAGCGGATGGTGCCGTTCGGGCTTTTCCACATCTCGGTGAGCTGCGGATATTCCTCCATGCGCTGCTTGTTGGGGGTGATGGTGGCGCACTTGACCGCGACGCCGAGACGGCGTGTGGCGTTGGCCGCGTCCACGGTCACCTGATCCTTCGTCTCGTTGCGGTGCAGCAGGCCGAGGTCATAATATTCGGTTTTCAGCTCGACAAACGGAGCGATCAGTTCTTCCTTAATCATGGCCCAGAGCACCCGGGTCATTTCGTCGCCGTCCATCTCCACGAGCGGAGTAATCATTCTGATTTTTTCTTTCATGGCTGCGTCTCCTTCCAAAATTCGAGCGCTTGGCTCAGTTCTGTCTTGCGGCGTAGTAGTTCATCAGGCAGCCGTCCAGCAGGATGGCCTTTTCGTCCTCGGTCAGTCCGCGGACATGCAGCAGCAGGTCATGGACGCCTCCGTCCCTGCAAATGACCTTTGCCGGGATATTCTCCTCGCCCTCGGCAATGGCTCTGCGGATACCGGGAACAAAGACGCAGTCGCCCGCCTCGTATTCAAACGGCGTGCCCTCGTCCAGCGTAAAGGGCAGGATGCCCCAGTTGATGCAGTTGCTGCGGTAGCGCTTGGTCGCGTATTCATAGCAGATGTTGGCGAAGCCGCCAAGCACCTTCTGGCAGGACGCCGCCTGTTCACGCGCGGAGCCGTCGCCGGGCTTGTTGGCAAAGACGCAGGAGCCGAACTGCGTATTCTGCTCCAGCTTCGCCGCGTCGCCGATCTTCGCAAGCACCGCCCGGAGCGTCTCGGGAGCCGTACCGGCGCGGCGCGTAGCCTCGTCCGAGGCGATGCGCTTGGCGGCGGGAACATACTCCGGCACGCGGCGGGAAAGCGTGAACTCCGCCAGCCGCAGCGGGTTGGAGCGGTAGGACGAGGTCTCGCCGGACGGGATGAGCTCATCCGTCGTGGTCACGGGGTCGTGGATGACGGCGGCCAGCTCCAGCAGGAGGTTTTCGCCGAGCTCGTACATCTTCGGCCAGTCGGTGATGTTCGGGCCCATGATGAGCGCTGTTTCCGGCTGCGGATGGCCGAAGCCGTGATAGACGCGGCGGGCATAGACCGTCTTGTCAAACTGGTACGGATGGCGTTCCGGGGTATAGTCCAACTCATCCGCCGGGGTGAT
>ENA-ORNT01001171-ORNT01001171.1-human-gut-metagenome-genome-assembly--contig:-NODE-1171-length-17887-cov-4.458502_pt1 | contig 17887 bp, 13 predicted proteins | sample MGYA00242120_ERZ509032 | MGnify/ENA primary metagenome ERZ509032 (study PRJEB26280, sample SAMEA2338729) | human gut metagenome | biome: human gut; feature: human-associated habitat; material: faeces...
AAAGACAGGTATGGCGCTTCGTCATTCAGACCGCCATCTCGATCCTCACGGCCATCGCCACGGCCCTCGGCGTGACGAGCTGTATGGCGGCTGTGTAGTCACGGCAAACTACGGCAAGCATGCGGCAGTAGCTCACGGTCAGGCGCAGGAAGAATCGACTTTTTTATACCACCCGACTAATAATATAGCTTGATCTTTGCGGTATATGCGAAAAAAGTCATATATTTGCAGCGATAAATCTATTGGTAACAAATAAGCGATTTGAAAATGAGAAAAACCGCAATGAAAACTGTTCTCGCCCTGTTGGTAGGCGCGGTGACCTTGAGTTCATGTATCGGCTCTTTCGGACTGACCAACAAACTGTTGGACTGGAACAAGGGCTTGAGTAACAAGTTTGTCAACGAGCTGGTCTTCATCTTGATCAGTCCCGCCTACGCCGTCTGTGGCTTGGCCGACCTCCTGGTGCTCAACACGGTGGAGTTTTGGACTGACAGCAAGGTCATTGCCCATGTGGGAGAGACGAAGGAAGTGATGGGTCAGGACGGCAGGATGTATGCCGTGAAGACGCTCAAGAACGGTTATGAGATAACGGACCCCAACGGCGAGAAGTCCTACTTGGTATATAACAAGAAGGAGAAGAGCTGGAACTACAAGGACAATGGCGCCCTGAAGGAGCTCTTCCGCTTCAACGACGACGGCACGATCCGCGCCACGCTGCCCGATGGCAAGAAGATGGACGTCACGCAGGACCAGGCCGGTCTCTACCAGCTTCGCGCAGCCGTACACGAGAGCGTCTATTTCGCAGCAAGATAGAGCAGCGCGCTCCGACAAGAGACCGCATATTGGGCTAAAACAAGGCCGTACAGATCGCTCTCGCGCGAGAGAGCAAAAAAAAGAAAGTGAACGCAAGACGCCCCCGGCTGGAGAACGACTTCCGGCTGGGGGCGTTGGTGTGTTGCGACGCGGGTGGCGGGGCCGGCGCGGTGGTCGGCCCGGGACCAGTCCTATTTGTAGAGGTAGCGCTTGATGCTCTTCTTCGGTGTCTTCTCAAACTCCTCCTCCAGGATTTCCAATTCGGCCACCTTGCTGTAGGCAGGCACCACCTGGTTGAGCTGCTGGCGGTTTTGCTCCATCACGCCCTTGAGGTCTTCGTTGTTGAGGCCCAGGAGTTTCGCCTCGTCGTAGTCGGGATGGACGAGGCCCACGAGCTTGTCGCCCCGCTGCACGACGATGCTCTCGCCGACGAGGGGCAGCGAGTTGAGCTTGTCCTCGATCTCTTCGGGATAGATGTTCTGGCCGTTGGATCCGAGGAGCATGTTCTTGGATCGGCCGTTGATATAGACATTGCCGTCGGCGTCCATCGTGCCGAGGTCGCCCGTGTGGAACCATCCCTCGGCGTCGATCGCCGCCTGGGTGGCCTCGGGATTCTTGTAGTAGCCCAGCAGGACGTTGGGACCCTTGGTGAGGATCTCGCCCGGCACGTTGGCAGGGTCGCTGCTGTCGATGCGCACCTCCTGGTGGTAGGCGGCCTGTCCGCACGATCCCTTGGCGAAGGTCTGCCAGTCGCGGTAGCAGATGATGGGGCCACACTCCGTGGCGCCGTAGCCCACGGTGTAGGGGAAGCCAATCTTGCGCAGGAAGGCCTCCACCTCGCCGTTGAGGGCAGCACCGCCGATGATGACCTCGTAGAGGTTGCCGCCGAAGGCCTTGCTCACCTGGGCGAGGATGGCGGCGCGCACCTTCTTGCTGATGACGGGCATGGCCATGAGCAGTCGCATCTTGTTGGTCTGCAACTTGGGGAACACCTTCTTGCGGATGATCTTCTCGATGACCAGCGGCACGGCGATCATGATGCGCGGCTTGATGTCGGCCAGCGCCTGGGCGATGACGGCGGGAGAGGGCACGCGGTTGAGATAGTAGATGTGCATGCCCTTGAGGAACTCGAAGATAAACTCAAACGCCATGCCGTACATGTGGGCCATGGGCAGGATGCTGATGACGTTGTCGCCGCGCTTGAACGTCTTGCCCAGCACGTGGAAGGCGAAGTCGGCGTTGCTCCACAGCGACCGGTAGGGCAGCATCACGCCCTTGGAGCGCCCGGTGGTGCCGCTGGTGTAGTTGATGAGGGCCAGCTCGTCGGGGCTCTGCTCGCGGTAGTAGTGGACGTGCTGCTGGCGGAAGTATTTCGGATACTTCTTGCCAAACATCTCGTTGAGGTGTTCGCGGGCGTAGGTGAGCTGCTCGGTGCGGCTGACCACGAGCGAATAGTCGGGGATGTAGATGATGCCCTCCAGTCCAGGCATCTTCGTGGCGTCGATCTGCGTGGCCGCCACGTCGCCGACGAAGAGGAGCTTGGCGTCGCTGTGGTTGACGATGTTGTGGACCTGGTCGGGCGTGAATTCGTGGAGGATGGGCACGGCCACCGCGCCATAGGTGAGGATGGCGAGGAAGGCGGCAGCCCAGGCCGCGGAGTTGCGTCCGCAGAGGGCTATCTTGTCGCCACGCTGCACGCCCGAGGCCTCAAACATGATGTGCAGTTTCTCTATCTTGCGCGCCACATCGTGATACTGCAGCGTCTTGCCTTTGTAGTCGGTAAGCGAGTCGAGATCCCAGTTGTCGATGATACTCTTCTCGATGAGGGCGTTAAAACTAGGAATTTGTTCCATCTGTCGCTACTTGTTATCGTTATGCAAAGCTATTCGTTATTGTAGGTGAGCGGGCGTGGGGCCATGGCTTGGCCCGTGCCGTCAGGCGTTCTGGTAGAGGTAGCGCTTGATGCTCTTCTTGGGCGTCTTCTCAAACTCTTGCTCGTGGATCTGTATGGCCGAGACCTTGCAGAAGGCGGGCAGGAGACTGTTGAGCTGCTTGCGGTTTTCCTCCATCACGTCGCCGAGGTCGCCGATGGAGAAGCCAAGCTGCTTGGCAGCGTCCATGTCGGGATGGACGAGGCCCACGAGCTTGTTGTCGCGCTGGATGATGACGCTCTCGTTGACCATCATCATCGAGTTGAGCTTGTTTTCGATCTCCTCGGGATAGATGTTCTGTCCGTTGGCGCTGAGAAGCATGTTCTTGATGCGTCCGCGGATGAAGACGTGGCCCTCAGCGTCGATGGTGGCGAGGTCGCCGGTGTGAAACCATCCGTCCTTGTCGAGCACGGCGTGGCTGGCCTCGGGATTCTTGTAGTAGCCCAGCATGACGTTCGTGCCGCGCGTGAGGATCTCGCCCGGCACGTTGGCTGGGTCGGGACTGGCGATGCGTATCTCCATGTTGTCCACCACCCGTCCGCAGGTGCCGCGCACGAAGTCGCGGTAGTCGCTGTAGGTGATGAGCGGGGCTGTCTCGGTCGTGCCGTAGCCCACGGCTAGGGGAAATCCGATATGGCGGAGGAAGTCCTCCACCTCGCGATTGAGCCCCGCGCCGCCAAACATCATCTCGAAGAGCTGGCCGCCGAAGATATCCTTCACCTGCTGGAGGATGCGCGCCTTGATCTTCTTGTTGACCACCGGCATGTTGAGCAGCAGGTGGACGTAGCGCTGCTGGATGAGCGGGAACACCATCTTGCGGATGATCTTCTCGATGACCATCGGCACGACGATGACGATGGCGGGATGGATGTCGGCACAGGCGCTCTGGATGAGCGACGGGCTGGGCAGGCGCGTGAGGAAGAAGAGGTGGTTGCCTAAGCAGAAGTTGAGGAAAAACTCCACCATCATGCCGTACATGTGGGCCATGGGGAGCGTGCAGAGCACATTGGACCCCGGGGCCATGTTGGCGCCCAGGCTGCGCATCGTAAAGTCGAGATTGCTCCACAGCGCACGATAGGGTAGCATCACGCCCTTGGAGAAGCCGGTCGTGCCGCTGGTGTAGTTGATGAGGGCCAGCTCCTCGGGGCTGTCCTGGTGGTAGCTGACGTGGCTGCGCTCGAAGGCCTTCGGATATTCTTCGCCGAAGAGCTTATTAAGATGTTCGCGCGCGAAGGTGAGCGTCTCTGAGCGCGACATCGTCAGCGAGAAGTCGGGGATATAGATGATGCCCTCCAGCGCCGGCATCTCTCCGGCGTCGATCGTCGGCGAGACAACGTCGCCCACGAAGAGCAGTCGCGACTCGGAATGGTTGACGATGTTATAGACCATGTCAGGCGTAAACTCATGCTGGATGGGGACGGCCACGGCACCATAGGTGATCGTGGCCAGGAAGGCGGCGGCCCAGGCCGAGGAGTTGCGCCCACAGAGCGCCACTTTGTCGCCAGGCTGGAGACCACTGTGGCGGAAGAGGATGTGGAGCTTGGCTATCTTGCGCGCGACGTCGTGATACTGCAACGTCGCGCCTTTGTAGTCGGTGAGCGCATCCCGATCCCAGTTGTCTTTGATGCTATTTTCTATATATGAGTTGAAACTCTGTGTCGGCTTCATTGCACAATCTAAAAAATTTTGTGCAAAGGTATAGTTTTTTATGCACAGTACCAAAACTATTGTGCAATATTTATTGCTCAACTATGCAATTGGGTGCAATCCGGGGGAGTAGTTGGCGGAAAATCCCGAAAACTTGTCTTGTTTTTCGGGTTTTCCGCCTACTCTTGTCTTTACCGTGTAAGAAGTCTTGCCAAGCCCCTTTCCTAAACAATAAGCCTTGCCAAGACCGTTTCTTTCAAATAAAGCCTTCTTCGAAAAAAACGGGCCAAGCCTATTCGGCCCGTCTCACGTAGTCGACGAAGGCGAAGGCATGGGGATGGGCCTCGTCGGCCTCGTAGCGCTCCTCCGCCTCCTTGACCCATCCGTCGTAGGGCGGGAAGAAAGCGTCGGCCCGCGAAGGTGTGGCCGCTATCTCGGTCATGCAGAGGCGATGGGCCAGCGGCAGCGTCTGCTCATAGACGGTCTGTCCGCCGATGACGAAGACTTGCTCCTCGGGGGCGCAGTGGCGCAGGGCCTCCTCCAGTGAGGGGTAGGTGTCGCAGCCGTCGAAGTGGGCCACCGTGCGGCTGACCACGATGTTGCGGCGGTTGGGCAACGCGCCCTTCGGCAGCGACTCAAAGGTGCGGCGCCCCATGAGGACGGTGTGGCCCGTGGTGAGCGACTTGAAGCGGCGCACGTCTTCGCGGATGTGGTAAATCAGTTGGTTGTCGAGGCCGATGGCGCGGTTTTCGGCCACGGCAGCAATCAGAGTGATATGCATAGCTTGAAGAATGTTTTGGATGAATCAGACGGAGACCTCCGCGGCGATGTGGGGCCAGGGGTCGTAGTTCTCCAGTTCGAAGTCCTCGTAGCGGAAATCGAAGATGCTCTTGACGTCGGGGTTGATGCGCATCGTGGGCAGCGGCCGCGGGGTGCGCGAGAGCTGCAGTCGGGCTTGCTCCAGGTGGTTGAGGTAGAGATGGGTGTCGCCCGTGGTGTGGACGAACTCGCCAGGCTGGAGCCCCGTGACCTGGGCCATCATCTGCAGCAGCAGGGCGTAGGAGGCGATGTTGAACGGCACGCCGAGGAAGGTGTCGGCAGACCGCTGGTAAAGCTGGAGCGAGAGACGTCCGTCGGCGACATAAAACTGGAAGAGGCAGTGGCACGGCGGCAGCGCCATGTCCTCGACCTCAGCCGGATTCCACGCCGTGACGAGCATTCGGCGGGAGTTGGGGTTGCGCTTGATCATCTCCTCCACCTGCGCTATCTGGTCTATCGTGCCCCCACGGTAGTCGGGCCACGACCGCCACTGGTGGCCATAGACCGGACCGAGGTCGCCGTTCTCGTCGGCCCACTCGTTCCAGATGCGTACGCCGTGGTCCTGGAGCCAGCGCACGTTGGTGTCGCCACGCAGAAACCACAGCAGCTCGTAGATGATGGACTTCAGGTGGAGTTTCTTGGTCGTGAGCAGAGGGAAGCCGTCCTGGAGGTCGTAGCGCATCTGGTGGCCGAAGACGCTCAGCGTGCCCGTGCCCGTGCGGTCGCCCTTCTGGTGGCCCTCGGTGAGGATTCTGTCTAATAAGGATAAGTAGGGTTGCATATAGCTTGTTTGTTTCTTCTTCTTATGGATGGACGATGGGGGTGAGGCCGACGACGGGCCGCTCTTCGGGCCGGTGGGTGCTGCGGATGCGCCACTCCTGGGGGTAGAGGTTGTTGGCCCTGGTCCCGAGGTTCTTGGCAAAGCCGAGGGCGAACCCCTCGTGGCAGACCGTGACGAGGCCCTTCGGGGCCGCCGCAGGCAGCGTGATGGACTCGCGGCGCAGGTAGGCTATGGCCTCGTCGTAGCCCACGTCCACGCGGGGATAGGGATTGGCCTCGTCGAGGATCGTCAGCGCCTGGGAAACGTCGGGCAGGGTCTTCTTGCCCTTCACCTGGGGCGGCTTGACGCCGTCGCTCAGGACGCGCAGCAAGGGCGTCGTGCGTCCTTTGCCGCGGTCGCGTGAGGGCAGGTCGGCCGCAGTCTCGGGCTTGCGCAGCAGCGCCACGGCCAGTCCCTCGCCACGGGTCGTGCCAGGGATGAAACGGCAGATCGGGTGGGGTCCCGTCAACGGGCCTGCCACCTGCCACGCCTCCTCCACGGGGATGGCGACCGGCTCGGCCCCCAGTTCCTCTACGGCAAAGGCGATGTTGTCCTCGTTCTCATGGGCGTTGAATGTGCAGGTGGAGTAGATCAGCAGTCCGCCGGGCAGCAGGCAGGGCCAGATGTCGGCAAGGATGGACCGCTGCAGCGCGGCACACTTCTCCACGTTGGCCGGGCTCCACTCGCCGATGCTCTCGGGGTCCTTGCGAAACATGCCCTCGCCGGAGCAAGGCATGTCGGCGAGGATGAGGCCGAAGCGGAGGCCGGCGCGCTGGTAGTCGATGGCGTAGTTGTTGGTCACGACGACTTCGGGGTGGCCAAACTTCACGACGTTCTCGGCCAGGATCTGTGCCCGCTTCGGATGGGGCTCGTTGCTGTAGAGACGGCTCCCCTCCGGCAGGGCGGCACGCAGACACGTCGTCTTGCCGCCCGGGGCCGCACAGAGGTCGAGGGCCGTGACGGGGGCGTGGACAAACTGGTGGATGACGTGGTCGATGAACATCGACGAGGCCTCCTGCACATAGTAGGCTCCAGCGTGGAGCAGGGGGTCGAAGGTGAAGGCTGGGCGGCTGTCGAGATAGTAGCCGCCACGACACCAGGCCACGCGGTCTGCCCCGGTCTCGGGAGTGGCCTCGGCCTTGAAGGGATTGACCCGTATGGACACGGGAGCGGGCTCGTCGAGCGCGCCAAGGAAGCGGGCAAACCGCTCCTCGCCCATCAGGGCGCGCGTGTAGGTGGTAAACTCCTCGGGAAGTGTCATGCGTCGTTATTCTATGAGTATGAGGTCGTCGTCGTCACCCGTCTCGTCGCGCTTCGGCGTCGGCATGGTCTTGAGGTTGCCCTTCTCGTCAAACATGCCGTAGGTGGTGCGCAGGACGATAAACTCGGTGCGGCGGTTGATCTGGTTGCAGATCTCCTGCTTGTCCTTGTCGAGTTTCTTGATAAACTCCTCGGTGAGCACGTCGCCCTCCTTGAGCCACGGGTAGCGCTCCAGCATCTTCTTGCGGACGGTCTTCGGCTTCTCCTTGCCATAGCCCACGGGAGTGAGTCGGTCGCGGGCGATGCCATGCTCGGTCAGATACGCCACCACCGACTCGGCGCGGCGCTGCGAGAGGCGCTTGTTGTACTCGGCGCGACCCTTGTAGTCGGTGTGGGCAGAGAGCTCGATGGTGACGTTGGGATTCTCGTTGAGCAACTTCACTAGGTCGTCGAGCGCCGTCTTCGACTCGGGGCGCAGCGTGGCCTTGTCGAAGTCGTAGAAGATGTTGTCTATGAGCACCGGCACGCGGATGGAGGGCAGCGGAAACTGCAGGGTGTATTCCTCCGACTGATCGACGGAATCGACGTGGAGCTCCACGCGGTGGTTGAGATAGCCCTTGCAGGTGGCGAGCATGATGTAGTTGACGCCCGGATCGACGACCTGCTCAAAGGAGCCGTCGCCCTTGACGGAGAGTTTCAGGTTGGTGCCGTCGTCGCCGACCATGAATACCTCGGCGGCGGGCAGCTCGTAGCCGTCCATCTCATAGACCCATCCCTTGACGGTCTGGACCACTTCGGGCAACTCGAAACTATAGATATGGTCCCATCCGCGTCCGTCGCCACGGTTGGAGGAGAAGAAGCCCCTGTTGTGCGGGCCCTCGAAGGTCATGCCGAAGTCGTCGCCCTGGGAGTTGAGCGGATAGCCGGGATGCTCCAGGTGGTAGCGGCGATCCTTGCCCACCTTGGCGATGAAGATGTCGAGGCCTCCCAGTCCGGGGTGGCCGTTGGAGGAGAAATAGAGGTCGCCGTTGGGGCGGAAGGTGGGAAACATCTCGTCGCCAGGGGTGTTGATGGGCTCGCCGAGATTCTGCACGCCGCCGAGGCCGCCTCCCGTGATGCGCACGCGCCAGATGTCGAGGCCGCCCTTGCCTCCGGGCATGTCGCTGACGAAGTAGAGCCAGTTGCCGTCGGGCGAGATGGCGGGATGGGCAAAGCTGGAGAGCGTGTCGCGGCTGATCTCCAGTTTCGTTGGCTTGCCCCAGGCTGCGTCGGAGCGCTTGCTGACGGCGATCTGGGCGTAGCGGGGATAGGAGGGGTCGGTGGGACACTGCGTGAGATACATCTCGCGTCCATCGACGCTGAAGGCGGGCGTGGCCTCGTCGAAGTCGGAGTTGAGGCCCGAGTCGATGGTGCGGGGGCGTTGCCACCGTCCCTTCTCGTCCTTCTCGCTGACGAAGATGTCGGCGTTCTTCGTGCCCGTGATGCCGCTCAGCTCGTCGCCCTGCGTCTCGTTGCGCGTGGAAGAGAAAAAGAGCTGGTCAAACTCGTCGCCGAAGAGCATCGGCGAGTAGTCGGCACGGCGGGAGTTGAAGATCTCCATCCGCTTCACCGTATATTTGGATCCGAGCTCCTTGATGCGCGGGGCGTCCTGGGCGGCCTTGAGGCCCTGCGTGGCCAGCGGGTGGTCGGGCATGGAGTCGAGGGCGGCGCGAAACTCCGTCTCGGCCTCGGCGTAGCGTCCCGACTTCATGAGGTTGCGAGCCAGCATCAGGTGGGTCTCGCCGTCGTCCTGATGGTAGCGGATGACGTTGCGCAGGGCGGCGACGGCACGCTCGGAGGAGTTGATGCGGTCGTAGCAATGTGCCATCTTGGCCGACAACTGTCCGCGCTTGTCGCGCTCTTTGGGCGGGGTGCGCTGGTATGCGGTCTTAAACTGGGCCGCTGCGTCATAGTACTCGCCCAACTGCAGAAATTTCTCGCCCTTGCGGATGTTTTTGTCCACACCGCAGGAGACGAGGCAGAGCGCGGCGAGCACCCATGCTGTAAGTGTCTTCTTCATCATGCTAATATAACGAAAACGGAGGCCGTTTATTGCCTCCGTGGTGGGTATCTCCATGACCGTGGCTATGTCGTCAGATCATATTCTTGATGGAGTAGTAGGTGCTCTTGAACCACGAGTTGCCCTCGGCGATGAGGGTCGTCACCTCGGCCATCGTCCACAGGCCCACACAGACGACCACGACGAAGAGCAGGCTGAAGGCGAAGAAGATCCATAGGTCGCCGTCCTCGTAGTCCTCCTGAAACTTGCGAATCTTCGCGCCGCTCCACAGGCAGAAGACGCTCAGGTGGCACCAGATCCAATGGAGCATACCGGCAAAGCCCTCGGCACGCTTCTTGAACTGGTGGACGCTGGCCTCCGGCAATTGTTCCTCGCCAGCAGGGGCGGGGGTGGGCGCTTCGGCAGGCTGGGGCGCAGGTGGTGTGACAAGGCGCGACGAGACCATGGGCAGGTGGCTATGGGCCGCCACGGGGGAACTTTCGGCTACGGGGATGACCGACCGAGCGCGGGTGCGAAACACCTTGGGCGGGTCGAACTGGCAAACCATGACCGACTGGCAGTATGGGCAGCGGTATTTCATGCGGCCATAGTTCTGCGTCTCGGCGATGAAGGTCTGGCCGCAATGGTTACATTTGACGGAGAATCTCATATCGCCGCAAAGGTACGAAAAATCTTAAATACCCGAAAAATTATAAGCGCAAAAATGCTGCTCGGCGACAGATTGTGGGCTGATAGGCGCCCTGCGGGCCGTGGTGGACCAAGAAAGAGGCGAGGGGATGTGTGGAAAAAGAGTTTCCACAACATCCCCTCGCATAGGTTTTTTACTATCCCTTAGTCCTTAGTCGATCCACTTCACGTAGCAGAAGTCCTGACGGTGGGGAAGCAGGTCGTTCTTCGGATACATTCTGACGGCACACTTGTAGGAGCCGGCCTCGTCGGCCTCGAATGTCACCTTGAACGTGAAGAGGTTGCCCTCCTGCTTCACCATCTCGAAGGGATGCACCTTGTGGATCTGCAGGTCGTCCTCGCTATGGCTGCTGAGCACCACCAGTTCGAGTCCGATGGCGTCGTTGAGTCCCTGCTCGTCGATGGTGTAGGAGAGGGTGACGGGCTTGCCCGTGGCGACGTCCTGGAGGGCCGTCTCGTCCTTATCGACCACATGGATGGCGTCCCAGCGAGCGGCGACGTTCTCCTTCCAGAGGGCGATCTCCTTGGCCTTGGCGTAGTTGTCGGCCACCAGCTTCTTGAAGCGGTCCGCCTCCTTGTTGTAGAACTTCTCGTAGTAGTCGTCCAGCTGCCGCTTCATCGTGTAGTGGGGGGCGATGGTGGCAATGGAGTTTTTCACGACCTTCACCCAGCCAGCGGAGTAGGCCTTGCGGCCGCGGTTGAAGTAGAGCGGGATGATGTCGTTCTCGAGCAGCGAGTAGATGGTGGCTGCGTCGAGCTGGTCCTGGTAGGTCTGGTTCTGATAGGTGCGCTCCTGCGGCAGGGCCCAGCCGGCACCCTCGCGGTAGCCTTCCACCCACCAGCCGTCGAGCACGGAGAGGTTGACCACACCGTTCATCTCGGCCTTCTCGCCCGAGGTGCCACTGGCCTCCAGCGGGCGCGTCGGCGTGTTCATCCAGATATCCACACCGCTGACGAGGCGGCGGGCCAGGCGCATGTCATAGTCCTCCAGGAAGATGATCTTGCCCAGGAACTGCGGCATACGAGAGATCTCGAAGATGCGCTTGATGAGGCCCTGACCGGCACCGTCGGCGGGGTGGGCCTTGCCCGAGAAGAAGAAGAGCACGGGACGGTCGGGATCGTTGACGATCTTCTCCAGACGGTCGAGGTCGGTGAAGAGCAGGTGGGCGCGCTTGTAGGTGGCGAAGCGGCGGCAGAAGCCGATCATCAGGGCGTTGGGCGTGATGCGCTGGATGATGGACATCACCTTGGCGGGGTCGCCCTGGTTGCGGAGCCACTGCTGTGTGAACTTGTCGCGGATATACTTCACGAGCTTCTTCTTCAGCGCCATGCGCGTCTCCCAGATCTCCTCGTCGGGCACGTCGTAGATGGCGTGCCAGATGCGCTCGTTGCTCTGGTCGTAGAGGAAGTTGTTGTCGAAGTAGGAGTCGTAGAGCTTGCGCCACTCCGTGGCCGTCCAGGTGGGGAAGTGGACGCCGTTGGTGACGTAGCCGACATGGTTCTCCTCGGGGTAGTAGCCCTTCCAGATCGGGGCAAACATCTTCTGGCTCACCCAGCCGTGGAGCTTCGACACGCCGTTGACTTCCTGGCAGGTGTTGCAGGCGAAGACGCTCATGCAGAACTTCTCGTTGTGGTCGTCGGCGTTGATGCGGCCCATGCCGATAAACTCATCCCAGCTGATGCCCAGCTTCTCGGGATAGCCACCCATGTACTTGCCGAAGAGGTCTGCCTCGAAGTAGTCGTGGCCGGCCGGCACGGGGGTGTGGACGGTATAGAGCGACGAGGCGCGCACCAGCTCCATGGCCTCGTTGAAGGTGAGGCCGTCCTGGATGTAGTCGCACAGGCGCTGGAGGTTGCACAGGGCGGCGTGGCCCTCGTTGCAGTGGTAGATGTCCTTCTTGATGCCCAGCTTCTTGAGCATGAGGGTGCCGCCGATGCCGAGCAGGATCTCCTGCTTCAGGCGGTTCTCGTTGTCGCCGCCGTAGAGGTTGTGGGTGATGGGGCGGTCATACTCGGAGTTCATCTCGTTGTCCGTGTCCAGCAGGTAGAGTTTGATGCGTCCCACGTTCACGTGCCAGACAAGGGCGTGGACCTGGTAGTTCTGGTAGGGGATATCGATCACCAGCTGGTTGCCGTTGGCGTCGAGCTCGCGCTCGATGGGCAGCGCGTTGAAGTACTGTGCGTCATATTTGGCTATCTGCTGACCGTCCATCGACAGCGACTGCGTGAAGTAGCCGAAGCGATAGAGCAGGCCGACACCACAGAGATCGACGTTGGAGTCGGAAGCCTCCTTGAGGTAGTCGCCAGCCAGCATGCCCAGGCCGCCGCTGTAGATCTTCAGCACCTGGTTGAGGCCAAACTCCATGCAGAAGTAGGCCACGGACGGGCGAGACTTGTTGACTTCCTCGTCCATGTACTCGCGAAACTGCTTATAGACGTTGTGGACCTTGCGCATCAGCTCCTTGTCCTTGACGATCGCTTCCTTGCGGTCGTAGTTGAGGCGCTCCAGGAGCAGAACGGGGTTGTGGCCCACCTCCTCGTAGAGTTTCTCGTCGAGGCTCTTGAAGAGGTTGCGGGCCTCATAGTTCCATGCCCACCAAAGGTTGTGTGCCAGTTCGTTGAGGCAGTCCAGCTCCTTCGGCAGTGACGACTTGACGTTCACTTCCTTCCACTGGGGCAAATTGGAATAATCCGATTTGATCTTCATAGCGTGTAGTGTTATCTATTGTTGTAATGTTGTTTCTATATATATAATGAATAGAGCGGATGTCGGGGCGCATCCTTGGCCCTTCTATTCCGCCCGCTTTTCGGCCTTGCGCAGCGCGAGGTCGTAGGCCTCCTCGTAGTAGGGGATAAACTCGCTCCACAGGGCCTTTTTTGAGAGTTTGTCGGCCTTGCTCCGGCAGGCGCGCGCCTCCTTCGGCGTCATGGCGGCGAAGCGTGCCACGGTGGCCTTGATGTGGTCGGCTACCTCCGAGAAGTTGTAGTCGGTGCGGTGGACCACTTCCACGCCGTCCTCGATACTGGCACTGGCGCCCTTGACGTTGTTGGCCCACAGACCAAAGCCGGCCAGGTCGGTCGTGATGCAGGGCACGTGGAAGGCCACGGCCTCCAGCGGGGTGTAGCCCCACGGCTCGTAGTAGGAGGGGAAGACGCAGAGGTCGTTGCCCAGTACGGTGTCGTAGTAGCTGAGACCGACGATGCCGTCGTCGCCCGTGAGGTAGCAGGGCATGAAGATGAGTTTCACGTTGTCCTCCTGGCGGTTGGCCATGTCGAGGTGGCGCATCATGCCGACCACCTGGTCGTGGTCCATGTCGCCCAGCCAGTGGGTGAGCGTGGGACTCTCCAGCGGCGTGTCATAGCTCTTGCGCTGCTGCAGACGCTCCTGAAGGTCGGCCCGCGGCCCACTCACCCAGCCTGGCACGGCGATGAAGGCGACGATGGGGCGCTGGAGGTCGGTGTCGTGTCTGAGGCGGTTCATCGCCTCGATGAAGACGTCGAGGCCCTTGTTGCGAAACTCGTAGCGTCCTGAGGTGGAGACGATCAGCGCCTCGTCGCCGATCTGTGTGCCCAGCAGGGCGTTGGCTATGGCCAGCAGCCGCTTGCGGGCCGCCTTGCGCTTGCGCGTGAACTGCGGTCCGACGGCCACGAAACTGTTGTCGAAACCATTGGGGAGCACCACATCGACGGGCTTGTCGAGCAGTTCGGCACACTCGCGGGCCGTGATCTCGCTCACGGTCGTGAAGCAGTCCACGTGGTGGGCTGCTTGCTTCTCGATCGAGTGTTTGCTCTCCATGTTGAGCTCCTGCGCCATCTGGTCGCCGTTGTAGGCCCACAGATAGTCGTAGAGCGGCTTGTTGTTGCCCGCAATGCTGCGTCCGATGCAGGTGGCGTGGGTCGTGAAGATCGTGGCTACCTGGGGCACGAGCTTCTGGATCACCAGGGCGGCGGAGGCCGTTTGCCACTCGTTGGCGTGGAGCACGACACGCTGGTCGTCCAGACGGTAGTAGCGGTAGAAACTCTCCACCACCTTGGCGGCGGCCCAGCCGAAGAGGACGGAGTCGTCGTAGTCGCCAAAGGCGTGGAGGCTGTCCACGCCAAACTGCTGCCAGAGACGGCCGTAGAAGGCGTCTTTCTCGTCGAAAAGCGGGCGCCAATCGACCAGGATGGCAACGGGGCGGCTCGGGATCGTCCAGCGTCCTACGCGCACGTGCAGACCTTCGCAGCGGGCCACGTCCTCCCATTCGGGGAAGAGGCTTTCCTCCTCGAAGTAGGGGCACGGGCGGTCCTGCCAGCAGTCTGGCCCGATGAAAATCAACTGGTCGTGGATCCGGTCTTGGAGCGTCCTCGCCCGGGTGGAAAGCACGGTGTAGATGCCGCCCACCTTATTGCAGACCTCCCAACTGGTCTCAAAGATATAGTTGGGGAATAATCTCTCTTGTTCCATGAAAACAATCTAAAAATGAAGCCTCGCCAAGCCCTTTCTCCATCGTCCCGACAAGGGGGCGAGGCTATGGATGGGCCGCGAAGTTGCTGCAAAGGTACGATAAACTCGCCAATGAACCAACTATTTGCGCATCTTTTTTGCCTTTGTCATGGCTTTGTTGCACAGTTTTTGCACACGCTATGCAAAGTGAGGCTTTCGGCCCAGTCGGCCCAGGTTGCCGTCTTGCCCTGGCGGGATCGGGAGCAAATCAAAACGGATCACCTAAAACGGACAACCCAAACAACTCCTACAAGGACGAAGCGCCAGAAGAGTCCCTTGTGGGTGAAACTTGCTTTTAGACGTAGCTCGTATTTGTACGCGTTGTTTGGGTCGTAAACGTTGTTGAGTCGTAAAACGTTGTTGAGTCGTAACGTTGTTGAGTCGTAACGTTGTTGAGTCGTAACGTTGTTGAACCGTATGCGTTATTTGGCCCGTATGCTTTGTTGGGACCGTATGATCGCAGGTCCGAGGTCGCTCTTCTGTCATTGGCAAGCTTCCCTGGCGGTGTCCGGCGTTTTGGCGCTCCCCCTAAGCTTTTCTTTTTATGCCTTGATCTTCGGATAGCGGCGGAAGAAGCCATCCAGGCGCAGGCGGACGACGCCGAAGAGTGCTTCGGAGAAGATACCTCCGCTCATCTTGCTCGTGCCCTCGCGGCGGTTGGTGAAGACGACGGACACCTCCTTGAGTTTGAAGCCAATCTTGTAGGCGGTGTACTTCATCTCGATCTGGAAGGCGTAGCCCTTGAATCTCACCTCGTCGAGGGGAATGGTCTCCAGCACGCGCCGAGTGTAGCAGACGAATCCTGCCGTGGTGTCGTGGATGTTGACACCCGTCACCAGGCGGACGTAGCATGAGGCGAAATAGCTCATCAGCACGCGCCCGATGGGCCAGTTGACGACGTTGACACCGCTCACATAGCGCGAACCGATAGCTACATCGTAGCCCTCGTCATGACAGGCAGAGTAGAGGCGTGGCAGGTCGGCAGGGTCGTGACTGAAATCGGCATCCATCTCGAAGATGTAGTCGTAATTGTGCTCGAGCGCCCACTTGAAGCCGGTGATATAGGCGGTGCCGAGTCCGAGTTTGCCGTTGCGCTCGATGAGAAACAGGCGGTCGCCAAACTCGTCGGCCATAAGGCGCTTGACTATCTGGGCAGTACCATCAGGGCTGCCGTCGTCGATGACCAAGATGTGAAAACACTTGTCCAAGGAGAAAACCGCACGAACGATTTTCTCCATATTTTCCTTCTCGTTGTATGTAGGAATAATTACAATACTATCGCTGGTATTCATACCTCTCCATTTTTCTTACAAAGATAGTGCAAGTCGAAGACAATGCAAAGAAAAACACGAAGTTTTTTTCGTTTTGCATGGTTAAGACGCCGCCTATCTTGACTAAAGATGGTGCAAAGGGAGCAAAACTGAAAAGAAAGCACATTGACAGTGCAGCTGTGGCCTCTGTCGCTGCGATAAACGAGGGCGTAAGAAAACTACGGATAGTGGGAGCCACTCTCCCGCTCACGGAAACAAACCTGGAGGAAATGACATCTGCGGTGATTTCAAGGTTTGAAACGGAGAATGCAAACTCGGAAATGAATATGGCAAACCATGATTTCTGCATTTCAAGCCGCAGACCCGACTCTGAGTGGCTCGCAGCGGGGTTGCAGACGGCGAGCGGGTGGACGGGAGTCGTGGAGAAACTGACGGCGCGGGCGGAGAAGCAGAAAAAAGAACAGGGAATAAGCGGTAAGATACCGACTTATCCCCTGTAGATATTATTAAGTTAGATTTAGTATATCTTGCTCTCTTGCTGCGTTATGCCAGAGCTATCCATTCGTAGATGAATGAGCATACACCGAAGAGCAGCACACCTGTGGTACAAACGGCGAGGGCGAGCTTGGTGCTCGTGGCGCTCTGGAATGTAGGCAGAGGATGCTCGTTGGGCTTGATGTACATAGCCTTGACAATGAGCAGATAGTAGTAGAGAGATATCACGGTGTTGACCAGCGCGATGAATACCACGATGTAGGCCAGCGCTCCGGTGGTGGTGGCCAAGTCGGCGCCCTTGACAGCTGCCATGAAGACGAAGAACTTGGAGAACATACCAGCGAAGGGAGGAATACCACCCAGGGAGAACAGGGCGAGGGTCATGAGGAAGGCCAGACGCGGATTGGTCTGATACAGTCCGTTGTAGCTTTCCATATCTACCACGCCGTTGTTGTGCTCCTCGATAGACGAGATGATGGTGAACACAGCCATATTGGCTACCACGTAGATGAGCACGTAGAAGCTGAGGGCGTAGACCGATGTGGCCTGGTTGCCCACGATGGCGAGCACGATGTAACCTGCCTGAGAGATAGAGCTGAACGCCATGAAGCGCTTCAGGTCGCTCTGATGGATGGCGAAAAGGTTGGCCACGGTGATAGACAGCACGATGACGATGAAGAGCATGTACTGCCAGTACTCGACCATGGGACCGAAGACCTTCATCAGCACGGTGCAGAGCGTGAAGGCTGCGGCTCCCTTAGAGATAACCGACAGATAGCCGGTAACGGTGGTGGGAGCTCCCTGGTAAGAGTCGGCTGTCCAGAAGTGGAAGGGCACGAGAGAAATCTTGAAGCCCAAACCGCTGACGAAGAACACCAGACCCACGATGACCATAGGAGTGGCAGAGAGTCGCATCACTACGTCGTCGAAGTAGAGTGTGCCGCAAGCTCCGTAGATGAACGAGATGCCGTAGAGCATCAGTCCGCTCGAGAACAGCGCGCAGAGGATGTATTTGGCCCCCGCCTCGGCCGAATAGCGTTTGTATTTGTCGAAGGCCACCAGACAGGCCATCGGGACCGAAGCCAGCTCCAGACCGATGAAGAACAGCAGGAAGTTGCCCGCGCCGATCATAAAATACATGCCCAGCAGCGTCGAGAGGGTCAGGATGTAGAATTCGCCCTGCTTGTGGCGCGTGTCCTCGCGGCGCAGCCACGTGTCGGACTGCAGGAAGACGATCAGCGCCCCGACGGAGAGCATGCTTTTAACGATGCCGTCCATCGGCGTATGGCAGAACATGCCGCCGAAGAGTTCGCCCCCCGCAGCCGGAACAAGGTTCACAACCACCTGCACGACCATCAGGCAGCAGACCACGGCCGAAAAGCGGCGGCGTGCGCGCTCCCCGGCCATGAGGTCGTAGAGGAACACGAAGACGAGAATCGCCGTGAGGGTCACTTCGGCCCGCATCAGCGTAAATATCGAGGTGTAATCCATAGTCGCTTAACTCAAAATATGTGCAATGATCTCCGCGACGCTGCCGCGGATCATGTCGCTCACCCACAGCGGCGCCAGACCCATGCCGGCGATGGCGACGACGAGGCA
>ENA-ORNT01001176-ORNT01001176.1-human-gut-metagenome-genome-assembly--contig:-NODE-1176-length-17844-cov-3.375007_pt1 | contig 17844 bp, 13 predicted proteins | sample MGYA00242120_ERZ509032 | MGnify/ENA primary metagenome ERZ509032 (study PRJEB26280, sample SAMEA2338729) | human gut metagenome | biome: human gut; feature: human-associated habitat; material: faeces...
ATACTTCAAATCTGTTTTCCGTAATTGCACGATCCACCGCCTGCTCTACCTTATTTCTTCGGTAATAGTCTTTTTTTACGGCTTCATCCACCTCAAAAAAGATCTGTTTCCCTGAATTTTGTGCCGCTTCCAGCAAATATCCATACAGTGCCCTGTACTCTGCCAGAGAACAAAAATCTCTTGGATAATGCAGGGTGATCATGATCTCATTTAAAGAAATCGAATTGCCAGACACATGAAAATCCTGTTCAAATCTTTTTTTGATCTGCCCCTTTATGTGTTCTTCTTTTCCCTCATCCAGCAGAATGGTAAATGTATCCTCCGCATTGCGAAACACACAGAACTTTCCACACAGTGCGGTAAGATAATGTCCCACTTCGGCAAACAGCCGCCTGCTGTTTTCATATCCTAAAAGCATTTCGATATGATGCATCTGTCTGATATGTACCACAAGAAATACTTTTTTCCCGGATTGCTCCGTTACATTTTTCATCTGGATCAGAAATGCCTGCTCATCACTGGTTCCGGTTTCACTGTCAATATAAGCAGACGGATTCTGCATTGCCATATAGATCATCAGAATAAACAGCATATTTGCCGCACTGGTAAGCAGCATTTCTTTTCTCTCATACTGAAGCACCACCATAAGAACTGCCACAATACTGTATAAGATAACGATTACCTTGATCCGCGTCTCAATACGCACTCTCCCCAAAAATATAAGAAGCAGGTTCATAAAAAAATAGTATCCAATATACACATAGCCAAACCATGCAAAATTTCCCTGATAATAGCTGCCATCTTTAAAATAAAAGAAAAAGCCCATCCACGGTGTCGCTAAAAGCATGATCTCGAAAAAGAAAAACGGGACTTTTCCCATGTATTTTATCATTCGACCTGCTACTCCGGAAAAGCTGCATACCTCTTCCATATAGCGGAACATCAGATAAGAAGCCGCTCCCTCTAACGCAAAAAAAGCAAACGTAAACAATTCGTTCCAGATTAATGGAACGATTGCTGCATTTGCCAGTCCAATACATGATAAAATATTTGCGATACACTCGCCAAGACACACCCCAAGCAGTCTGCCAAATACTTTTGACTTAACCGTTGGAAACTGTCTGATCAACAGGAAATGACCGCTGATAACCACAAAAATGACGAGCGACATAATCTCGAAGTCATAATTATACTGCACCCGTCTGCTCCTCCTGTGCTTCTTTCGCCTGTATGATTGCTTCATTTAGCTGGAGCATCTTTGCATCCAGCATAGAAACAATTTCTGCACACTCCCGTAAATCTTTACTGATATATTCCGGTGCATTTCCTTCGAATTTGTAATATATCTTATGTTCAAGACTCGCCCAGAAGTCCATGGCAATGGTCCGTATCTGAATCTCAACCTTTGTATCCACTACACGGTCTGATAAGAAAATCGGCACCGTAACCAACATATGATAACTCTTATAGCCGCTTTCCTTCGGATGCTTGATATAATCCTTTACCGATACCACGGTAAGGTCATTCTGTTTTCCAATCATCTCTGCCATACGATAAATATCAGAGGTAAAGGAACATACAATACGGATTCCTGCAATGTCATTTACATAATTGACCATATTATCAATGGTACTCTCGTAACCATATCGTTTCAGCTTCTTTACGATACTCTCCGGCGTCTTAATCCGCCGCTTTATATATTCTATCGGATTGTACTGATGTACATGCTGAAATTCATCATTTAATATTTCAAGCTTGGTTCCAACTTCTTTTAATGCAGAATTATAAAGAAAGATTATGGTATTCCAACCATCTACACCTTCTGTCACTTCAATTGGTGATTCCATTTTCTACTCCTCCATGCATCTACTGCGGAAAATAACCTTTTTATATTTCCGGGATTTTCCTCATAAGTTATAATATATGCAATAACAATCTAATTTTAGTATAGCACATCTTTGTATAATATGCTTGTTATTAGTTAAATTTTTATCAATTTTTAATAATTATGCACAAGAGGTATTGCTTTTGTTTTCTTATGGTATAACTTTTATCTATATTTTCTTAAATCTTTCTTATAAATCAAGCTTCAAATCATTTTCTTTGATCCAGCCAATCTTACGGAAGAACAGACCGAATGCCCAGGTTAAAACACCCGGTAAAATGAAGCATACTAACAGCATTCCAATCCAGTCCATTGGTGTAATGGCTGCCTTGGCACCGGATGCAATATCATTAATCCAGCCGGTATAAATACCAATCTGACCAACCAGTCCACAGGTTCCCATTCCGGATGCTACAGCTGCACCGTTCATCTGAAGATGGAATACGCAGGTTGCTATTGGGCCTGTTATGGCGGAGCTTAAAATTGCCGGAAGCCAGATTCTTGGATTCCGCACGATATTTCCCATCTGTAACATGGAAGTTCCGATTCCCTGTGCGAAAAGTCCACCCCATTTATTTTCCCGGAAGCTCAGTACTGCAAAACCTACCATGTTGGCACAGCATCCTGCTACTGCAGCTCCTCCTGCCAGTCCGGTCAGTCCCAAAGCTGCACAGATTGCAGCACTGCTGATTGGCAGCGTCAGTGCGATACCTACAATTACAGAGACTAAAATTCCCATAAAGAACGGCTGCAATTCGGTTGCCCACATAATGGCATTTCCTACTGCACTGGCTGCGGCTCCGATTGCCGGTGCCCACCAGATGGATAAGCCTGCTCCGATGAAAATGGTTACAAACGGAGTAACGATAATATCAATTTTAGTTTCTTTGGATACTGCTTTACCGAATTCGGCTGCAAAGATGGTGACAATCAATACTGCCAGCGGACCGCCTGCTCCACCCAGGGTATTTGCGGCCACACCGACGGCTGCCAGTGAAAAAAGCACCAGTGGTGGACACTGCAAAGCAAAACCAATGGAGATTGCCATTGCCGGACCGGTTGCTGCTTTGGCATATCCACCGATGTCCACCAGAAGCTGGATGCCAGCCTGCTCACCAATTGTACTAATAATTGTTCCAATTAAAAGAGAAGCAAAAAGACCTTGTGCCATTGCACCTAAGGCATCAATGCCATATCTTTTTGCTGAGATAATAATATTTTTGCGTTTTAAGAACGCTTTTATCTTTTCCATTTTTCTTCCTCCTTGGCTTTAGCTGTCTTGTCAGTTGTCTTGTCAGTCAAGGAGTAGTTTACCATATCGAGAAAAAAAGTCAAGCTGTTATCTTGCGTAGCCTTTTTCCCGTAATTTTTCTTCTATGATGTCAAGTAATTGTTCTGAATCTGCTTCTACGGTATGAAAGTGTTTATTTCCGGTCAGTGTCTTAAGCGGCTTTGCCTTGCTCTTTGCAACCTTTGCAATAAATTCGTCCACATCCTGACGGCTTTTTAAAATCAGATCCACCGTTATCTGTCCGTAAATATCATGTTCGATTACGACGTCTAAGACTTTTCCACCGAAATCCACGATGGTATAAAGCTCATCCTGTGTCTGTTCATCACTGTGGCTTACTGCAATGGTTCTTCTTGCTTTCTGTGTCTCTTCCGAAGGGTCATAAAGCACATAGCCTTTGTTGGTGCTTAAAATATTCTTATTTACTGCACGAAGCAATGCAATATCCTGTACAATCACCTGACGGCTGACTCCTAATTCTTTTGCCAATTCTGTTCCGGACAAAGGTTTTCCCTTCTCCCCCAGCATCTTAATGATGGTATCCCGGCGCATCTGCCCTTCCATTTTCTTTCCTCCTGACACAGTTACTTAATCCTCTTCAATCACATGAATTTCCAAAAAATCAAATTCAATTTCTTCCACAAAATTATCCTGATAAAACCTGGTCTTCGCATGCCGCTTAAATTCATCCACATTGCGGTCTAACCAGATTGGTTTTCCCAAATCAAAGGTATAGCACACCTCATCTAATGCCCGGAACACCTTATGGGTTCTGGTATCCCCGGAGTCATCACAGATGGTGGTATCCTTTAACATATGATTGTCTTTAAATTCTTTTGCCCATAACCGGAACATCCCTTACCTCCTCTGGCGTGCTGCCTCATACATCAGCAGTGTTGCCGCAATTGCTGCATTCAGTGATTCTACTTTTCCTGCCATTGGAATGTGGATATAGGTATCTGCCATTCTGGCAATCTCATCCGATAATCCATTTCCTTCATTTCCAATTAAAAAGCCTGTGGGTTCTTTATAATCCGGCTCCTCATAAGAAACACTGCCCTGCAGATGGGCACTGTAAAGCTTTATTTTCCGGGACTTTAACTGCATCAATATATCCTGCAGGTTTTCCGTCACGAAAAATGGTACGCGAAAGATACTGCCCATAGTGGAGCGGATGGTCTTTGGATTAAAAACATCTACAGTGGTGCGGTTCATGATAATTCCGCTGATTCCCGCTCCCTCTCCGGTCCGGAACATCGTGCCTAAATTGCCCGGATCCTGAATACTTTCAAGAATCAGAAGATGGGCATTTTCCCTTGGTATTACTTCTTCTAAGGTATAATCCGGCATTTTCACAAGACAAAGGATTCCCTGCGGTGTCTTGGTATCGGACACACTTTCAAACACATGATTGGCAAGTACTTCATAATTTTTCCCCTGCAGAACTTTTACATGGGATTCCTCTTCCATGAAATGCTCGGAAACATAAATTCTATCAAGCCAGCCTTCCGGGATTTCCCGGAACATACGGATTCCTTCCACAACAAAAAGCCTCTGTTCATTACGAACTTTGGCTTTTTTTACTAACTGAATTAAATTTTTTACCTGCGGATTTGCTGTACTGGTAATCATAATAACATCCTATCTGGAAAGATTTCTACAGATTTCATACTGATATTCCGGAATGGATTTGGTCATTGCCAGTGCCTCGTCAATATCATAATCTACGAATTCACCATTTTTATATGCTACAAGACGGTTGGATTTGCCTTCGCACAGCAAATCTACGGCAATGCATCCCATGGTAGATGCATAAACACGGTCTTTACAGGTTGGGCTTCCACCACGCTGCATGTGTCCTAAGATGGTCGCTCTGGTTTCAACTCCGGTTGCTGCTTCAATTCTCTTTGCCATGCTTGCGGAATGACCGATACCTTCTGCATTTACAATAATATGATGCTGCTTTCCACGTTTTCTGTTCTCTATAATATTATTTACAAGCTTCTGCTCGTCATAATCATATTTCTCCGGAAGCAGGATATCCTCTGCTCCATTGGCAATACCACACCACAGTGCAATGTAGCCTGCACCTCTGCCCATTACTTCAATGATGGAGCAGCGCTCATGGGAGGTTGAGGTATCACGTACCTTATCAATGGCTTCCATGGCAGTATTTACTGCGGTATCAAAACCGATGGTATAATCGGTACAGGAAATATCAAGGTCAATGGTTCCCGGTAATCCGATGGTGTTGATTCCAAGTGCTGCCAGCTTCTGTGCGCCCTTAAAGGAACCGTCTCCACCGATTACGATAATTCCATCAATGCCATGTTTTCTGCAGATTTCAGCACCCTTCTGCTGTCCTTCCGGTGTTACGAATTCCTGACAACGTGCAGTCTGTAAAATTGTTCCACCTCTCTGGATAATGTCTGCTACATCTTTTGCTTCCATATCAATAATCTCTTCCTGCAAAAGACCTGCATAACCTCTCTTAATTCCTTTTACTTTCTTTCCCTTTGCAATAGCTTCCCTTACTACCGCACGGATAGCAGCGTTCATGCCCGGAGCATCCCCGCCACTGGTTAAAACACCAATTGTCTGAATTTCTTTTGACATTCCCTGTTACCTCCTATATGTAAACACTTCTCTTTGTTCTTTATCCAATCATTTTTATTCTAATCCTTAAACTGTGGTTTTGCAATGGCTACAACGACTTTTCTACAACTTTTACATTGTCTTTACCTAAGAAATTCCCAAGTTCTTCTAAAAGCTCTTTTGTAATTGCAACATTTCTGTTTTCCGGCAGACGCTTCATCTGTTTTTCTGCTGCAAGATAAATAACGACATGCTCTGAGCCATCGGCATCCATCATTTTTCCATAAAGAGCACCTTCTTTTTCTTCGAAATCGCTCTTACTTGGAAACTGCAGCCACAGCTCCCGTTTCACTTCATCAAAGGAAATGATTTTCTCACAAATAAGCTTGCCGTTACGGTCTTCTTCTGCAGTTACACGGCCTTCCACAAATACTTTGGCATCATTTTCAAGATATTTTGCATAACGCTCATAATCCTTCGGGAAAATGATGATTTCCACTGTTCCCACCAGATCTTCTAACGTAATAAATGCCATTGCCTTATTACTCTTGGTATACTTGATAACTTTATCGGTAATCATTCCACCGATACGCACCTTTGCGCCATCCGATACCTTAAGGGTTCCGGTCTCTTCATCCAGTACAAAGTCTGTGGTAACGGCATTGGTATTCTTCTTTAAACGCTCCATATATTCTTCCAGCGGATGTCCGCTGATATATATGCCCAGGACTTCCTTTTCAAAGCCAAGAAGCACTTCTTTGTCATACTCTTCTACATTCGGAAGCTTGATTTCGTACTCTGCCTTGTCCTCTTCCGGTGCAATATCAAAAAGTGTCATCTGACCAGCCATTGTGGTCTTCTTTTCCTGATTCAGTGCATCCAAAAGAGAACCGTATATCATCATCTTCTGACGGCGGTTTCCTTCCAGTCCGTCTAAGGCTCCCGCTTTGATAAAGTTTTCTATGGTCCGTTTATTCACTTCTCTTCCGGAAAGTCTTGTAATAAAATCCTTTAACGTGGTAAACGGCCCACGGATTTTACGCTCCTCCACAATGGCATCAATCACCGGTCTTCCGATACTCTTAATGGCAGAAAGTCCATAGCGGATTGCTTGTCCGGATACGGAGAAACCACCCTCGCCTTCATTAATATCCGGCGGCAGAATTGCGATTCCCATCTGGCGGCAGGTGTAGATATATTCTGAGACTTTGGAAGTATTGTCTAAGACTGATGTCATTAACGCTGCCATAAACTCTACCGGATAATAGTATTTCAAATATGCGGTCTGATATGCAACCACTGCATAAGCTGCCGCATGGGATTTATTAAATGCGTATTTGGCAAAGTCAATCATGTTATCATAAATCTTGTTTGCCACTTCCTCATCGATTCCTCTTGCAATACAGCCCGGAACATTTTCCTCCGGATTACCATAGACAAAGTTCTTCCGCTCCTGCTCCATTACCTTGCCCTTTTTCTTAGACATGGCACGGCGCACCAGGTCAGATCTGCCCCATGTATAACCGGCGAGGTCACGTACAATCTGCATAACCTGTTCCTGATATACGATACAGCCATAGGTCGGCGCCAGAATCGGCTCCAATTCCGGACAGTCATAGGTAATGCTTTCCGGGTGGTCTTTTCCCTTGATATAAGCCGGAATAAAGTCCATTGGACCCGGACGGTAAAGAGAAATGCCTGCGATAACATCCTCTAAGCTCTGTGGCTTTAACTCCTTCATGAAGTTCTTCATTCCGGCACTTTCCAACTGGAAGACACCATCGGTTTTGCCGGTTCCAAGAGAGTCTAGCACTTTCTTATCGTTATAGTCGATGGCATTCATATCAATTTTTTTACTGCTGCTCTTTTCTGCAAGACGGACTGCATTCTGGATTACAGTCAGTGTCCGGAGTCCTAAGAAATCCATTTTCAGAAGTCCTAATTCTTCAATGGTAGTCATGGTAAACTGTGTGGTTATGGTGCCATCGGATGCTCTTGACAACGGAACATATTCATCCATTGGTTTCTGGCTGATTACCACGCCTGCTGCATGCATGGACGTATGCCTCGGCAGACCTTCTAATCTTCTTGACATATCGATAAGTTTCTTTACCGACTCGTCGGATTCATACATGCCCCGGAGCTCCGGGTTCATCATCAGTGCCTTATCAATGGTAATTCCCAGTTCATTTGGAATTGCCTTGGCAATCGTATCCACAAAATTATAAGGCAAATCCATGACACGCCCCACATCACGGATTACTCCACGGGCTGCCAGCGTACCAAAGGTTACAATCTGTGTCACACAGTCCTTGCCATATTTTTCTACCACATAATCAATAACTTCCTGTCTTCGTTCAAAGCAGAAGTCCACATCAATATCGGGCATAGATACACGTTCCGGATTTAAGAAACGCTCAAAAATCAGATTGTAACGAACCGGGTCAATATCTGTAATTCCGGTGGTGTAAGAAACAAGGCTTCCTGCGGCACTGCCTCGTCCCGGTCCCACCATAATATCATGCTCTCTCGCATAATGGATAAAGTCCCACACAATCAGGAAATAGTCCACATATCCCATATTTTTAATAACGGCAAGCTCGTCATCTAATTTCTGTAAATATTTTGGTGCATCGGCTCCATACCGCTTATCCAGTCCTTCATGACACAATTTATTTAAATAAGTCCAGGAATCATAGCCTTCCGGCACCTCAAAATGCGGTACCTTGGTATGTCCGAATTCAATTTCCACATGACAGCGGTCTGCAATCTTCTGGGTATTTTCTAGTGCCTGCAGTGCATATGGAAAAAGTGATTTCATTTCCTCTTCGGATTTGACATAATACTGTCCGCCTTCATAACGCATTCTGTCTTCGTCCGCTAATTTTTTTCCGGTCTGAAGGCAAAGCAGGATATCATGAGGCTCTGCATCCTCTGCATTGGTGTAATGCACGTCATTGGTTGCTACCAGCTCAATTCCGGTCTCCTGACTCATGCGAAGAAGCTGCTGGTTTACCAGCTTCTGCTCCGGGATTCCATGATCCTGCAGCTCTAAAAAGAAATTGCCTTTTCCAAAACAGCGTTCATAGCGGTAAGCTACTTCTTTTGCTTCTTCATACATTCCACGTACCAGATTACGCTGTACTTCACCTGCCAGACAGGCACTTAGGGCAATGATTCCCTCATGGTATTTTTCTAACACTTCCATGTCCACACGCGGCTTATAATAGTATCCCTCCACAAAGCCTTTGGATACAATTTTCATCAGATTGCTATAGCCTGTGTTATTCTCTGCCAGAAGCACAAGATGATAGTATCTGTCCTCTCCATGTACCATCTCGCGGTCTAATCTGGAGCCGGGAGCCACATAGACTTCACAGCCAAGAACCGGGTTAATTCCCGCCTCCCTGGCTGCCTTATAGAAATCAATGACACCATACATAACACCATGGTCGGTAATCGCCCCTGCTGTCATGCCAAGTGCCTTGATTTTCTCCACATATTCTTTTATTTTATTTGAACCGTCTAACAGACTGTATTCTGTATGTACATGTAAATGGGCAAATGCCATTCCCGCTTCCTCTCTTCCACTATTTCTACTCTTCGCCTTTTATCACTGACTCATATTATAACGTTTTTTGTGGAAGGTTTCAACGACCGGAAGGAGATTCTGTGTGGATTATTCCGGGGAAATTATATCAATTTGCGGCATTCGTGCTGCTACCCATATATTAACGAAATTGTTTAGAGACTCTTAGAATTTCTCACCAAAACTGGCAATGCTGGCACATGGACGTGCCAGCAAGGCACAGATGAACATGGATGTGAATTTGTGCCGGTTGCCGGAACTTTTTTTATATTTCATGAAATTCTTAGAGACTCTTAACAATGCAGTGACATATGGGTAGCAGCCCGAATGCCGCAAACTCTTATATTTTCCCGGAATATACATACAATAAAAAATGTATTTTGACTTTCTTCTTCAATGTGCTAAACTATATGTGAAAAAATTAACGAAGTATATCTCAAGAGGTGAATATCATGGAAAAGTCTGGATTGATTGTAGAAGGCGGCGGTATGAAATGCGCTTACAGTGCCGGAATTCTGGATGCCTTCTTAGACGACAATGTTACATTTGATTATTGTATGGGGGTATCTGCCGGTGCGGCAAATACTGCTTCTTACCTTGCCGGGCAACGTGGCCGTAATCTGCGTTTCTATATAGAGCATGTAAAAGACCCCCGCTACATCAGTATCAAAAATCTGATTAAAACCGGTTCTCTCTTCGGGCTTCAATATATTTACGGAACCTTAACCAATTCCACAGGAAACGACCCGCTGGATTATGATGCCTTAGCAGCAAATCCAAGTGAATTTCATTTTCCGGCAACCAATGCTGCCACCGGAAAGGCAGAATATTTTTCCAAAGAAGATTTAGGCCGTGATGATTACCGCGGCATTATGGCAACCTGTGCCCTTCCGGGCTTCTGCAAACCGATTTCTTTTCACGGCAATTATTACTATGATGGCGGTGTTGCAGATTCCATTCCGGTTGAACGTGCCATTGCAGATGGCTGCGACAAGGTAGTAATTATCTACTGCCGTCCACTTGGCTATGTCAAGCAGCCGGAGAGTTACCGTTTTCTTTACAAAAAGATGTTACGGAAATTTCCAAATACGATTACTGCAATTGATAACAGACACTTAAATTACCGGCACTCGGTAGAAGTTGCTGCAAAATTACAAAAAGAAGGACGGGCATTTCTCTTTGCACCGTCCCATCAGGTTAAGATTGGCACTTTTACCACTGACCCGAAAATCATGCAGGAGCTTTATGATTTAGGAATCAGTGATTATAAAGCACAAAAGGATGCGCTGCGTGCCTTCTTAAACAATTAACAATATTTCTTTCTGCCTGCAGCTGCCACAACCAGTAATCCAGCTGCGGAAAACATCAGAAGCAGTATTCTTCCAACCGGTGTTTCATCACCAGTTTTTATGGTTGCCGTCTTCTGTGTTGTTCCCGTCAGGGCTACCGTATTGGAACCGTTTCCAGTGGAAGGGTCTTCCTTTACGGCAACTGTCACCTTTGTAGATGCAGAAGCCAGATAGTTCCCTGTCTCTGCATACCGTACGAAATAGTCACCTGCTGTAAGCTGGTTTATCTTTGTACCATCTGTAACCTTGGTCCAATGAATTTCATCTGTGCTGTATTCCATTGCAGTAGTCAGGTTTTCAATGGCTCCATCACTTGCACCTGTTTTACTGGTATTTACAGCCTTCAGTCCTGTCGGTGCCGCCTGACCTGCCTTCCCTATCGTAAATTGCAGATGTGCTGCTTCATGATACACTCCAATACCTGTTATTGTTACCTCTGCACTTCCTGCATTTTTGTTATCCGAATAAGCAACGGTGTAATCCGTATCCTTTGTCAGTGTCTGTCCGTCATATACCACAAGTACTTCCGGTTCCTTTGCTGTTCCATCATAAATATAGGTCGTTGGATTCAGCGTTGCCGATAAATCTGCATCTGTCATCTTACGATAACGAAGCTCCACATTCTGGGCAATCTGACCATCTGCATCCACAATGGTATTTCTGTAATCAACATCTGCCGGATTTCTCTTCCTATTTGCGATAGAAAAATCTTTTGGCAGGAATCCCCGGATTGTTCCCAGGCTTTCTTCCAGTGCAACATTAGCATAATTCGAAATACCCTGGCTTACATTCTTTAATACCAGCTTTGAATCTTCATCCATTGTAAGCTTCTCTAACCAGCACTGGCCAGAACCGTCATTTCCGGATACTGTAACTTCACTTCCCTCAAGCTTTACTCCACTGTTCGTCATCCACTGTAAATCATTCAGTGCTGCTTTTGCATTTTTAAAGGTCAGTTCCTTTGTAAGTCCGACACCGCTATTGGTAATCTTTCCCTTATAGTTACCATTTGCAATGGTAAGATAGTTCCCTGAGGAAATCGTATCCAGAATCAATGTATGTCCGTTCAGGTCAAGGGTTACGGCTTTACTGTCTCCGATTGCTGCGGTTCTTCCATTTCCATAAATATCCTTCACAAATTTGATGGTATCTCCATCTTCCAGGTATCTGAAATCATTATGTGCTCCGGTTCCACCGAAGTCTCCATTCAGCATTCTCTTAGTCGTTCCATCCGTTCCAATCAACTCTGCATATTCTATGTCACTTGCTCCACAGACCATACATCTGCCGGAATATCCTGCTAAAATCGGATGTTCACAGTTATCTGCATCATATGTCTCGCCGGTTGCCATTATCTGTACCCAGTTTTCCCCACCATCGCTATATTTTACGATATCATCCTGCGTCTGCAATGTTCCTCCCAGAAGTGTAATGTCATTTTGTGCCTGCAGCATAACAAATAATGAAGGTGCCGTAATCTCTGTACTTCCGGTTGATACCGCTCCCCCTTCACTGGTTATCTCAACACCATATCCATTTTCTGCATTGACAGCGAGATTTCCTTTTACCGCAGTCTTCTTTGCGCAGATTGTTACATCTTTTACTGTTTCTAATTCAAGATTGCCTTCTGCTATTGTTTCCCCCACAAGAACTATCCTGCCACTCGAACTGTTCGAATTACTGTTTCCATTGGATGACAGAAATGTATCTTTTGCTTTAAAAAATGCCTCTGTTACATTTATATTATTTCCATTATCCAGATCAAACGAATTCAGGGAACCAGTCTTTTTCAGGCTGATTTCTCCGTTCTGCTCATCCGTTGCCTCTATCAGATACTTCACCGCTCCACCTGATAAATAGATGTCCAACTGATCCGCCTCAAGCTTAACTGAACCAGCAGAGATAAATGCATCACCAGTAACATCGTCTGCATCTAAAGTTATCTCCCCGGCGGTTTTTAAGTCCACCAGAGATGTTCTTTTTCCCACTCCTGTCTATATGCCTTATTGCATATTTTATTACGGTCCGCCTGAGCAATCTAAAGCTCTGGTATTTATATTTATGTGCCACCGCAGCCCTTTCCTTTGGCTGCATTGCCAACGATTATATCATTGCTTATACCGTCCCTGCTTCCAATGCAGATGATAGCTCTGTTCCGGGACTGCTCTTACAATACGCCATGCTATAATTCTCTCTAGTAATCATTGATAACTACTCTACTCCAATCGTAATTTTGCATCCGTTTCTTCCTGTATAAATTTCTTTATCTTATCTGCGCTTTTTCGTCTTTTAGCATACCTGAACATCTGACTCTCATCCACAACATAAGAATTAAATGCTGTTTCATATATTGCTGGATACTCTGATTCACTAAACATTGCTTTTATCAGCTTCTCCGAAAAAATGTCTACCAGCAATTTTTCTAAACCTGTATGCCAGACCTCCTTTTTCCATTTTGGTGATTCCGTCAAAAGATTTCTTACAACAATCATATCTTCTCGTCTATAATTAAAAAAATCTTCTTCCGTTGGATTTATAAGTATGTTGCCTTCATACTCTTTTTTCAATCTTTCAAAGGCAGAAATACACAATTCTTTCTCTACGAAGACAAAAATAACATTATGTGCAATTTGATGATTCAAAAAACGATTCATTTGATACAGCTCTGAAATTCTGAAATCTAAATCGCAAAAATCCTCCTTCAATATTTTCGCTATATGAACTGCTATATCAGAATAATCATATTCATAATCTTTTAGTTTTCCTCTGGCACAATACGCATTTCTTTCAATACGCACTATTTCACCAGATTCCAAATACTTTTTCAAATATTTTTCCAAAGTACTTTTGCTCAATACACCAACATTATCTGTAATTGTATCAAAAAATGTCTTCTTGTTAAAAACTGCTGCAAGTCCATTCGACCATTCTTCTGAAATAAAAATAGGACCAAACCAGCTGATGGAATATTCCATCACAAGTGCTGATTTAGTCCTATTTTAACATCTGATTTAATTACTGAAGATCCTCATCTCTTAATCCATCGGAACCATCCGCATGCTCAAATGCTGCAAGTTCCGGATGTTCTCTCTTTTCTTCCGTATAGTTCTCATAAGGTGCTTTCTTATGTTTCTGTTCTGCCCAGATCCGGTCTGCAACCGGTCCCCACTCTTCTGCATAGTGGTCACACTTAGAGCAAAGATGCTCAACAGTCTCTTCTGCCTCAGCGTTTGTTCCCTTCGCACCAGTCTTGTTTACCATTTCTCTTAAGAGCTTTGGATTCTCAAGCATCGGACATGGACGCAGGTGGTTTCTGTTAAATGGCTGTCCTTCATGATATGCCTTAAACAATGGACTCTGCAGCATCTCAAGGATCGACTTATCATGGATATTCGAATCCGAGAAATGGATAAATACGCACGGTTCTGCGTCTCCCTGTGCATTAATATGGAAGTAGTTACGTCCACCGGCAATACATCCGCCAACAAATTCTCCGTCATTCTGGAAGTCCATTGGGAAAAATCCGATATCATTGTCTCCGGTACGAACCCAGCGAATCTTCTTAATAATTTCTTCCCGCTGTTCCAATGTCGGCATCAGCTCCGGAGCTGCGTTCTGTCCTACCGGCATATAATGGAAGTAGAAACCGAAACGTGCGCCCTTATCAGCAATGAAACGTAAGAATTTCTCATCGGTAACAGCCTCAACATTGGCTCTGGTATAGCAGATAGAAGTTCCGAATATGATACCATATTGTTTCAACAGATCCATTGCCTTCATAACGGCTGCATAATGTCCGTCACCACGACGTCCGTCATTTGTCTCAGGTGTTCCCTCAATGGAAAGAAGGAATGTAATATTTCCAAGTTCTACAATCTTCTTACATAACTCCTCATCAATCAGAGTAGAGTTGGAGAAAAGACCGAACATACAATCATTATGCTTCTCAGCAAGTTTTAAAATATCATTCTTACGAACAGTCGGTTCTCCACCTGTCATAAAGTAAAGATAAGTTCCAAGTTCCTTACCCTGTGTAACAATCTTATCCATATCCTCATAGGACATGTTATTCTTGTGGCCATATGTGCCAGACCAGCATCCTACACAATGCATATTACATGCGTCTGTCGGGTCAAAAAGAATCAGCCATGGAATATTACAGTTGTACTTCTCACGGTTTGCCCTGATTGTCTTTGTTCCACGGAAAAATGCTTCATATCCTAAATTCAGAAGGAATTTCTTAGCATAATTTGGATTTGTCTCATCCAGAACACGGTTTACAAACTTCACCCATCTGTTCTCCGGATTCTTTACATACTCTCTGACCTTATCCAATGTTGCCTTGTCTGCGCCATTTCCCCAGAAAGTCTCTGCCTTGTCAATAAGTTCAAGGAATGTTTCCTGTCTTTTCGCGATATCATCTGTCTTAGTCAACTTACCTACGATGCTATTGGTCATTATCTCAAAAGCTTTTCTTTCTACTTTGTGCTGTGTGTTTTCAACGAATGAAGCCATGCTAACTTCCTCCCTCTTTTTTCTTCTATGTATTTTAACATTTATTAGTATAAGAAACAATGCGTTTTTTTGACATATACAATAGATTTTTTTTGTATGGTCATGTTATACTTTTTCGACAATTTGTATATCTGACAGCACAATTTGTCCATTTTGTTTATAACTGCTCATCATAGACAAGTCCTTTGATATCGTCCTCAGCAAGTTTATGCTCCGCAACCTTTTTCTCTGCTTCACTCTTTAAAAGGCTGCTCTGGGTCTCCTTGTCTAATTTTGTATCAGTCCTCTTATCCTCTTTCTTGTCTGCATCCTTCTTATCCGTATCTTTCTCATTTTCTTTGATGGTCTCATCGATGTGGTCTACTGCTTCCCCAATCAGTCCTAATGTTGCTTCTTCGGATGCATTGTCTAATATTTCTTCCGCTTCCTTCTGGCTGTCTATCATATCATGATGCTTTAACCGTTCCGTATGTACTGCCCGGAGGTATCCGTTATCCTCGGCTCTTTCCTTTCCAAGGTCTTTTATCTTGCTTCTGTATTCTGACTCCATTTTATAGTAGTCCATGGACTCTTTCTGATAGTCTGTCATTCCGCCTTTCTGTAATTCTGAGACATGCTCTAATTCTTCTTTGGAAAGCATGCTTCTTCCTTCTGCTGTACTGGCTTTCTTTAAAAGGTCAAGGTCTGCCTTTTCCTGGCTGCCATCCGCTACCTGGTAACGTTCCTTTAATTCAGCTTCCTTATCCTGTAAGTCGCGGATTTCACTCTGATAATCTTTTATCTCGCTGTCAATTTCCTTAATGTGGGCACGCCGCTCGTCCATCTCTTCATCCACTGCATGCTCACCGGAAAATGTATCCATAATCTTCTTTAATGCTTCTTTCTGGGCATTTGCCATCTTCTGTCCAATCAGATCTGTCTGATTCAGGTTAAGACCGGCACCTTTTATTACATTGCTGTCATTCTTATTATCCTGCTTCTTATCATCTGACTTTGCACTTCCCTGTGTCCCGTCATTCTGATATAAGCTCTGTGTCCCAAAGCTGGTATTGATTCCATTCATATACGCTTCCCTTGCCTTTCTGCAACGCTTATCCGGTTATCGGATATTTCTTTCGCTGTTGTATACACTTTTATGAATAATATATCGGTTTTCCACTGCGTTTTCCTAAGGATTTTGGTCTTATTTTTCCTTTACAATAGCTTTCGTCAGAATCCATTCTGCCCACTGGGCATAATTTTTTCCTAGAGGATGGGCATCATCACTGGTATACTGGGCATCGAGGTTTCCTGCCCCATCATCAAAGATTTCATTCACATCAATATAATAGGTCTGCTTCTGGTCACATAAGGACTCCACCACACCATTGAGCCAGTCAATATTGGCATTGTTATAAAGGCTGTCCGAATCGGATTTTGCCTTGGAAACATGAAGACTCGCCTCTAAGAATAAAATGGCATCCGGCTGCATTTCCCGTATTTTCTCTACCACTTCACGATATTGCTTTTCTATGCTCGCATGTGGATATCCCAGTTCATTGATACCTAGCATCAGATAAATCTTTCCGTAATTCTTCCGGCTTAACACTTCATCCAAAGTTTCTTTTCCATAGCCCGGCATATCCACCTCTGTTTCAAACAGCTTAAAGGAACTTAAGCCAATCGTTGCAAATACATCCGCATCCCCAAGGTCTGCATACTCCGATAATCCTACTGTTCTGGAATCTCCAATAAATAAGGCATCGGAAAAATAGCTGATATCCTCTGTTGTAAAGGTTCCCTCCTGCTCCGTATCTGCCACCGTTTCATTATCCTTAATACCTGTTTTATCTTCTGTATTTTCTGTACTATCAATATCTGCCTGTCCTGTACCGGCTTTATCTGTGCTGTTTTCTTCCGTTCCGGCAACTGCTTCCGCCGGCTCTTTTTCTGTGCCTGTCACCTGTGCCAGTTCTTCCTGCCTTGCCTTCTTCTCCTGCTCCGCAGTTACAAGCTTTACGGTAATCACCGGGAATGCAATCACAAATGTCAGCAGTAAAAGTATAGTAAATTTATATTTTTTCATCGTATTTCCTCACTAGAATCTGAAGTATAAGAATGGATCATCCATTCCAAGATACATACAATATACGCTCGCCCAGAATAATGCCAGCAGCAGTAAGATCACCCAGAGGCGGTTCTTATTCTTCTTAAGGAGCTTCTCCTGAACGCCTGTTGCAAACAGGATACCAAGCACCAGATAAATGCCATAGGTCTTACCATATTTCAGATAATCTCCCTGAAACAATACCGTTCCGGTACTGCCAAAGAATGGGAATAATTTCTGTAAATAAATGCCAAGCTGGCTTAAATCCGTAATCACAAAGACCAGCCAGGAAAGCGGTATCCAGAGTATCATATAAATATGACCAAGCGCCTTATGCCGCTCCAGCACTTTTCCAAGTCCGGCTTTTTCCACGAATAATAAGACAAAAAGCAAAAGTCCCCACAGTACAAAGTTCCAGCTTGCGCCATGCCAGAGCCCTGTCAGAAGCCATACCACAAACATATTGCGGACGGTCTTTGCAAAACCACCGCGGTTGCCGCCCAGCGGAATGTATACATATTCCCGGAACCAGCC
>ENA-ORNT01001177-ORNT01001177.1-human-gut-metagenome-genome-assembly--contig:-NODE-1177-length-17835-cov-6.120754_pt1 | contig 17835 bp, 8 predicted proteins | sample MGYA00242120_ERZ509032 | MGnify/ENA primary metagenome ERZ509032 (study PRJEB26280, sample SAMEA2338729) | human gut metagenome | biome: human gut; feature: human-associated habitat; material: faeces...
ATTTCCTGGTTGTTTAACTTTACGAAATTTTGGTGGTACAAAGTTACGTATTACATTTGGCTTTTCTATTCAGAATAGTATGTTTTCCTTACGTATAGATACAAAAAAAGGAGTACCGCTGTACTCCAACCTTGTTAACCTTAAATCTAATACTATGAAAAACACGATGCAAAGATATGACTATTGTCACAATCCTGCAAGTGTTTTTCATAATATTTTTCTTCTTTATTGTCTTTATTGATGTAAATCAAGTGTAATAACTTTCAATCTGTAGTTCGATTTGGGCTTAAATTTACGAAATGATATAGGGTGTAAAACATCCAATATATCCCATATACAGGGCGTTTCAGGGCTATTGCTCCATTACTAATCCTTCCTGTTTCATGCCGTCCATCATAATTTTCAGAGGTTTGTCAAATCTTACATGTCTTACATGTTCTGTTTCATCGACAGAAGGCATGGCATCGAGAATTTCTTTCCTGAAGAATCCCATGCCTTTATTTTCGTCGATGGTGAAATAACCGACACCGAAACTTGTAAGGTTCTGGAAGAAGTGAGTGCCCTGACTTGGGTCCACGCTATAGTTCTTGAGAGTTATTTCCACTATTATCTTTGCAGCACTTATGTGTGGCCATTTCACGGGGACGCCGAGCCAAGGGTCGCTTGACCCCCATCTGCCAGGTCCGACAAGAACATAGCCGGTATTGTCGGCAAGGAACTTTCTGTTCATGTGCTCTATTTCTTCAGCAATGGCAGGGTTGTTCGCCGCCGTGAAGTCATCACTGGTCTTTATATACACCACATCCGTCACATCGGTGCTGACGCCATGTCCAAGAGAGTTATGAGAGCGCAACAGGCATCTCTCGTCAGGTATTGAGGCGAGGTCTTCGTCAAGCATCTGCTTGCTGTCAACGATAGGACGGATCTGCAGGAGGTAGAACTCTCCTGTTCTGTCGTTGTTCAGGGTGCAGGCAAATTCAATCTCTACAGGTCTCTTCATGCTGTCGGCACCATGTCTCATTGAGAGCTTGAGCAGTTCGGGAAGAGGGAACACCCCTTGTCGCAGAAGTCCGCAGAAGCTGATTATCTTTCTTCCTCCGTCATATAGTCCTTCTCTTATAACCTGGTCATACGGGTCGTAGGTTGAGGCTATAAAGTTAAGAGCGCCGTCGGCGTCAGCGTCTTTCACTTTCAGGTTCATTATGTTGAAGCCATCGTCAACCTTGAAGTCCTCGCCGATGTGCTTCATGTCGAGGGCGTAGAATCTTGTCTGTGTCTGTCGCAGCGCAATCTCCATGTCGCTTGTCTGCAGTACCTGGTCGGGATGATAAGGGCTGACGCGCAGAGTCTGTCCGCCATCCACTATGTATTTTCCGAGACCGAGAGCCAGACTTGCAATACCTTCTTCAGATTTCTCGTATCCTAAAGGATAATAGTTTATGGAGCGCAGCACGCCGCTGAAGTTAGGATAGAAATGGTCGCCGTATTGTTTTCCCACCACCTCTTGTAATATGACAGCCATCTTCTCCTGGTCGATGACATTGCTCGTGGCGGTCATGTATGCCTTAGAGTCCTTGTAGTAGACCGAGGCGTATACACTCTTTATTGCGGCGGCAAGCATTCGCAGCATCTCCTGCTTGTCGTCAAGATACGGAATCATATATGTGGAATATATTCCTGCGAAAGGCTGGTAGTGGGAGTCTTCGAGCAGGCTGCTTGAACGTATGGCGATAGGATGCTTGATGGCGTCGAAGAATGTCTTGAAGTCATCAATAAACTGGTCGGGCAGCTGCGCCTTCAGGAAAGCCTTCAGTATGTCCTCGTCCGGAGCGTCGCTAAGTGCAATCTGATACAGGTTGTTGTTGTCCATGAACTGGTCGAACACGTCGGTACAGAGAACCACGGTCTTTGGTATGGACACCTTTACACCCTCGAAGCTGTTGAACTCAGGGTTTGACTTTATGATATGGTCGAGGAAAGCCAGTCCTCTTCCTTTGCCTCCGAGCGAGCCGTCGCCGATTCTTGCAAAGTGGCTGTATGCGTCAAACTGTTCGCGGCGGAAAACAGCTACGGTACCGAGGTTCTTCATGTGGCGGTACTGCACGATGGCGTCAAAGATAATCTGTCTGTGGGCATCGATATCCTTCAGCTTCTCCAGGGTCACCGTTTTCAGAAACTCCGATACTGGGAATATGGCTCTTGCGCAAAGCCAGCGGCTCACATGGTTCCTTGATATGTGGTAAAGCATGGAGTCGTTCGGTATGCTGAAGATATTGTCCTGTAGTTCTTTCAGGTTGCGGATGCGCTTTATCTCCTCGTGGGTCTTCGGATCGCGGAACACGAAGTCTCCGAATCCCATGTGGGTTGCCATGAGGTTTCGCAGGTCTATGTTCATCTTCTTCGAGTTCTTGTCGATGAAGCGTAGTCCCAATGCCTCCGCCTTCTCCTTGTTCTCGGATTCGCTGCTTTCAATGATGAGCGGCAGGAAAGGGTCCCTTTTTCTTATTTCCTGGAGCAGTTTCAGTCCAGCCTCAGAGTCTTTCTCGCCGCCTTTAGGGAAGCGGCAGTCGCTTATTACTCCAAGGATATTTTCCGGGTAGCGCAGATAATACTCCATAGCTTCCTCGTATGTTCTGGCAAGCACCACCTTAGGTCTTCCTCTCATTCTGAGGGTGGCGGAGTGTGGGTTCAGAGCCTCTGTGGCGAACCTCTGGCTTTGTGCGAGGATGTAGCTGTATAGGTTTGGCAGTATGGAAGAATAGAAGCGTATGCTGTCTTCCACGAGCAGAATCATCTGTACGCCGGCCTCGTCAATGTCGTGTTCAAGGTTCATCTTGTCCTCTATAAGCTTTATGATAGACAGGATGAGGTTTGTGTTTCCGAGCCAGCAGAACACATACTCGAAGATGGACAGGTCTTCGTTCACCATTCTTCTTGTGATACCGTGTGAGAAGGGGGTGAGTACGACACATGGGATGTCGGGGAATTCAAGCTTTACCGCTCTTGCCACGGTGAAGGCATCGTTGTCGGCATTTCCCGGCATACATATTACAAGGTCGATGCTTGTTGTAGAAAGCACTTCAGATGCTTCCACCATGGTGCTGACCTGTGTGAAGGTAGGTGGGTATCGGAGTCCGAGTTCGGTGTACTCGTTGAAAATCTTCTCGTCCACACGTCCGTCATCTTCAAGCATGAAGGCATCATACGGGTTGGCGATGATGAGTACGTTGAATATGCGGTGGGTCATCAAATTCTTGAATGAGACATCCTTCAGGTAGAACTTGTCCCATCGTTGTGGTGCTTGCTCGTTCATAGGCTGTATAAGTTTTTTTATTATATTTTATAGTAGACAAGTTGACAAGTTGACAAGTTGACAAGTTGACGAGTTGACAAGGAGATTAGTTCTTCTTGGTGACCGTCGTTCGCAAATTTTAGACAAGTGATGCAAACCTCCTTGTTTACTTGTCTACTTATAGACTCGTCTACTGACATGCAAATATAATGATTTTATTGGTAAAAGGTGGATAATTGTGCGATTAATTAGTATTAAGACGGTTAATGTGGGGCTTTCGTTAGCCTGATGTAGGGATATGTTGGGGAAAAGTATTATATTTGCAAAATCAGAAGCAGGAATAAAACTAATAATACATAAACAGACAATTAACATTTATGAAAAGAATCTTATTTTTGGCAGTAATGCTTGTGGGCATGGCTATTGGCAGCATGCGTGCCCAGACTTATCCCTACGACAATCTCTATCAGGGCTTGCCGTTCAAGATGTCAAAGGTCACACGTCCTACATTCCCGGACCGTGAGACAAACATCAAGGACTTCGGAGCGAAGGGCGACGGCACGACATTATGTACGGCGGCAATACAGAAGGCCATCGACCAGACCGCAAAGAAAGGTGGCGGTAAGGTGGTTGTTCCGCAGGGCGTTTGGTTTACCGGTCCTATAGAATTGAGGAGCAACATCAACCTGCATCTTGAGAAAGGAGCCATCGTGTTGTTCTCTCCGAATCCGGATCTGTATCCTATAGTAAAATCCGTGTTTGAAGGACTTGACACCCGTCGCTGCAAGTCGCCAATCTCAGGCTACGACCTGAAGAACGTGGCAATAACAGGCGATGGCGTTATAGACGGCAACGGGCATTTCTGGCGTCCACTCAAGCGCAGCAAGGTAACGGCAAGTCAGTGGAAAGAGGCAACGTCGAGAGGTGGAGCCTATATAAACAAAGACTTCTGGATTCCTACAGAGGGAGCGCTGAAGGGCTATAAGATGGCAGACATGAATGTGCCGACAGGTAATCTTACAGAAGCACAGTGGGACAGCATCAAGGTGTTCCTGCGTCCGGTGATGGTAAATATTGTGAACTGTAAAAACGTTTGGCTCAATGGAGTAATCTTCCAGAACTCTCCGGCATGGAACGTGCATCCGCTGATGTGTGAGAACGTGCTCATAGAGGATGTTGAAATCCGTAACCCGAGCTATGCACAGAATGGCGACGGTCTGGACCTTGAGTCGTGCAAGAATGCTCTGATCGTAAACTCCCGCTTTGATGTTGGTGACGACGGCATCTGTATAAAGAGCGGTAAGGACGAAGACGGCAGAAGGCGTGGCGTGGCTTGCGAGAATGTTATCGTAGATGGCTGTACCGTGTTCAAGGGCCATGGAGGATTTGTTGTCGGTTCGGAAATGAGCGGTGGCGTGAAGAACATCAGAGTCAGCAACTGTCAGTTCCTCGGTACCGATGTAGGTCTGCGTTTCAAGAGCAAGCGCGGCAGAGGAGGAGTAGTAGAGAATATCTGGATAAAGAACGTTTCCATGTTCGACATTCCTACAGAGGCGGTAATCTTCAACCTCTATTACGGCGGACTGTCTGCAGCAGAAGCACAGGCAGCAGGGAAGAACCAGACGGAAGAAGTGAAGCCGGAGCCGGTGGACGAGACGACACCTTGTTTCAGAAACATATACATCGAGGATGTAGTATGTCGTAATGCCAACCGTGCGATGTTCTTCAACGGACTTCCCGAGATGCCTATAAAGAACATACATCTAAAGAATGTGGATATTACGGCAAAGAAGCCTGCAGAGTTCAAATACTGCGAAGATATAAAGCAGGAGAACGTGAACGTTACTCTGAACTAAAAAAAGCCCTTTGGCGGAAGGTTGTCTTTTGTATCTTTCGCCAAAGGGTAAGTTATTGATGTAAATCATCTTTTTAGGTATGGTATAGCCTATTTATTTGAAATTATGCTAATAATACTTTGTTTTTTGGTAAAAACAAGAGTACAAGATAAAGTTTTTCCGTGTTTAATAACAATTTATAAGAATTTTATCATATCTTTGCAACCATAACTACTACTCTTAAAAAGTACAAAGTCAGAAAATCAAAAGTTTCTAAACAATACATACTTGAGAGAGTTGCCGTTTTTTTGAAATAATCTGCTGATGTTGTAGCTATATATATAATAAGGTACGTATATGCCTATGTTAGTTATTGCAAAACATCGCACCTTATATCGAATGGAAAACGGAACCTGTTAGTATTAAATAATGTCATACTGCAATTAGAAAAACTTCAAAGCTTTTATGTCAGCAATGTATAAATGGGCTTTATGTCAGACCCGTATGCCTAAAGGCTACGTTGTCGCTAATTTGTCGGCTATGTACATATCACTAAATATCGAACTTTAACAATTTCAAAATCTATTTTATATGAAGACAAGAAAGATGTATAATTCAAGTTCCAACTTGAAAAGGATGTCCATCACGCTTGCTCTGTCCTCAGCAATGCTTTGTCCTGCCACAATGATGGCAGCAGGCAATGGTAGCACTGCGCTTTCTCCACAAGCTGTTCATCAGAACGGAGTAGTGAAGGGTACCGTTGTTGACGAGACAGGTCAGCCGATGATCGGTGTAACCATCATTCCGCAGAGCGGAACAAAGAATGGTACAATAACAGATCTTGATGGTAATTTTACCGTAAATGCTCCTATTGGCTCTACTATTAAAGTCTCTTATACCGGTTATAAGGATAAAGTAGTCAAGGTGACAAGTGGTACACTGTCTTTGAAGATGGAACCGGATGTACTTGGACTTGACGATGTGGTGGTTATTGGTTATGGTACACAGAAGAAACGTGACCTTACCGGTGCCGTAGCATCTGTAAAGAGCGAAGACATCACTCTTACTCCATCATCAAACCCTATGCAGTCATTGCAGGGACGTGTGTCAGGTCTTGATATCACGAAGGAAGACGGTAGAGCCGGTGCTGGTGTGAAGATTCAGTTGCGTGGTAACCGTTCGTTCAGCGATTCAGGTACAGCTCCTCTCTTTATCATCGACGGAATGCCTGGTGACTATTCAACATTGAACCCTAATGATATTGAAAGCATTGAGGTATTGAAGGATGCATCTTCAACAGCAGTATATGGTATGGAAGGTGCAAACGGTGTTGTACTCATCACCACCAAGGGCGGTAAGGCAGGAAAGCTCTCTGTTAACGTAAATGCTTATTTCGGTATAAACAGCTGGTCTGAAATGCCAAAGGTAAGACAGGGTGAGAGCTATATCGAAGGTCTCCGTCAGGCAAATCGTAATGCCGGAACTTATGTTGACGATGAAACAATGTTCCAGTCAAATCCGAACTATTATAAGGCATACCAGGACAAAAAGTTCATCAACTGGGCAGACGAGCTCCTCCATACAGGAACCGTGCAGAACTATTCTGTATCCCTTTCTGGTGGAACAGACAAGACAAAGGCTTACATGTCTATGAACTTCTCTGATGAGAAGGGTCAGTATAGAGATGACAACTACAAGGTCTATTCAACCAATATCCGTATTGACAACAAGGTGAACAACTGGTTCAGCGCAGGTATCGCAATCCAGGGTTCTTATGTATACAAGAACACTCCTTTCGCTAAGTTGGAGGATGCCATGACAGCAATACCTTATGGCGACCTGTATGACGAGAACGGAAACTATACCACCTATCCTGTAGAAGGCGATACAAACTATATCAACCTTCTTATAAACAACAAGAGCAACTATCGCGGACAGGGTCAGAATACAAAGGTATACATCAATCCGTATATCAAGATTACTCCGTTCAAGGGCTTCTCTTGGGAAAGCAGAATCAATGGAACATTGACACACTCACGTTCAAACTCTTTCACAGGACAGGGTTCTTACAACTTCATCAAGTCAGGAGGCAATGTTGAAACCGATACAAAGGCATCAACATCACAGTCAAACTATTATCGTTACAAGTGGGAGAACATCCTTACATATAATTTCAATATCGGCAAGGAGCACAACTTCGTCGTTACCGGTGTATCATCTTATGAACATGGACGCTCAGAGGGTGCCACCGCATCAGGTATCGGAATCTTGAACAACAGCTATCTGTGGAACAATCTTGATAACGCCGTTACACGTCAGAGTTCATCATCATACTCAATGTCAAAGCGTATGGGTTGGATGGGACGTATCAACTACTCTTACCTCGGCAGATACCTCGCATCAGTATCTGTTCGTCATGACGGTGACTCACGTCTTGCAAAGGATGAGAAGTGGCAGACCTTCCCTGCATTCTCTCTCGGATGGCGTATCAGCGACGAGAAGTTCATGGAAAGTACAAAGAACTGGCTCGACAACTTGAAGCTGAGAGTAGGTTACGGTGAAACAGGTAGTACATCAAATATCAGTCCGTATGCTTCAACTTCAAAGATTGAGCAGAGCTATCTTACAATCGGTGGAGAGAAGATAACAACTTACGGATATTCTAAGGAAGTAGCAAACAAGAAGCTTACTTGGGAGCGTTCAAAGAGCTGGAACATCGGTTTGGATGCCGCTTTCCTCAACAGTCGTATCGACTTGAGCATGGATTGGTATCTTACAAACACAAGCAATGTAATCTGGCATAAGAACCTGCCTGTAACAGGTGGTGCTTACAACTCTACAACACAGTATCTTACAAATGTGAACCTTGCTGAAACAAGAAACAAGGGTATTGAGCTTACACTTAACACAAGAAACATTGTGACAAAAGACTTCAAGTGGAACTCTACTCTTACATTCAACTACAACAAGGAGGAGATTACCAAGTTGATGGGTACTGCAAATGATAAGGTGATAAATGGCGACTATGTATACTCTGTAGGTTCAGCCGTTAACTCATTCTATCATTACAAGCTCAATGGTATCTGGCAGACAAACGAGGCTGATGATGCAGCTTGCTTCGGCATGAAGCCTGGATATATCAAGGTTGATGTACCGGGAATCAAGCGTCATGTAGACGAGAACGGTTCTGTATATTACACAAAGAATGATGCAGAGGGCGTAGAGCACAGATACGATGCTTCTAATCCTTACGCTTTGTCAGCAGACGATTATCAGGTTATCGGACACAACTCTCCAGACTGGTCTCTCGGATTCCAGAACACATTCAAGTACAAGGACTTTGACCTGAGCATCTATATGTATATGCGTTGGGGTCAGATGATAAACTACAAGATGTTGACAAACTATGATCCTACAGGAAAGAACAACTATCCGGAGTATTTCAATGTATGGTCAGAGAACAACCCTTCAAATGACTTCCCTGCAATGAATGCAAGCATCTCTGATAAGTTGAGCTATTATCCTGGTTTCGCAGCATTGTCTTATGTTGACGGATCATTCTTCAAGATCAAGAACATCACTTTGGGATACACACTTCCAACCAACATCTGCAAGAGACTTGGCTTGTCCAACCTCCGTGTTTATGGAACTATCACAAATCCGCTTATCGTTTCAAAGAGTCATCTGTTGAAAGACTACGACCCAGAAATGAACGGAAACTATAATTATCCACTCACAAAGCAGTTGGTGTTTGGTCTTAATATAGCATTCTAAATTACTTAAAGGAAAATAACAATGAAAAAGAACATAATAAAATCAGCTTTGGTTCTTTGCTCCACAGCGTTGTTGGCATCTTGCTCTTTGGACGAGTATAATCCATTGGATGCCGATACGACCAACAGCCTTACAGAATACAATAAGTGGTATGGCTTGGAGACAAAGTGTTATGAGCCAATTTATGCACAGATGTATACAGTTGCGGACTTCCTTGAGGTGTCAGAGGCTGGTACAGACTTGTGGCTAACATCAAAGAACAACGACAATACAAAGGAACTGTTCTACTACGAGAGCCTTGTTCCTAATGCAAACAAGCCATGGGACAAGTTCTTTATGCAGGCATACAGCGCTCTCGGAAACTGCGCTACTGTAATAAAGAATGGTGAGGAGATGATGAAAGACGAGAAGAACGAGAATCTTCAGGACATAAAGACCATTTATGCAGAAGCTCGTTTCCTGAGAGGATTCTATCATCTTATGCTTACCACATATTATGGTCCTATTACTCTTGTTGAGAGCAGCGCTGACGAAGGTGTCAACCTCTCTCCAAAGCGTAACACCCTTTCTGAAATCTACAAGTCAGTTACCGAGGATTTGCAGTATGCTGTTGATAATCTTGGTGTACAACCATACAACAACAACCGTGCACGCGCTTCCAAGAAGTCTGCTGTCGGTATCCTCTGCCGTGCATACGTACAGGCTGCCGGTCAGGGTCTGACAGCTCCGGATGGAGAAAGCTATTGGAAGAAAGCTGCTGACCTGGCAGGTGACTTCGTTGCCGACACAGAAGCCGGTGGTGCCAAGTACGGCGGTTATCTGTATAGCGACATCTCTGATATGTGGGCAAGTGCCAATAACCGTACAAACAAAGAGGCTCTTTGGGTAGCTGCCGGTGTTGATGCAAGTGTAGATGCAGAGACATGGAACAATGCCAATGCTGGTAAGAACAAGTTGTTTGCATATTGCTATTGGAACCAGACCGTATGCTCTGACCTGTCAATGATTACTGCAGACAAGCAGAACTATTATTATGGTAGAACAAATTCTGGTTTGTTCGCTCCTTCAAAGTATCTGCTTGACCTGTATGATGCATCATGGGACAAGCGTTGGGAGAACTCTTTCCAGACTGCATTCGGTACATTCTCTATGCAGCAGCCTGCATGGATTGATTATACAAAGCGTGTGCTGACATTGAATCCGAAACTGTGCAAGCTGTATGGTATAAACACACAGTTCGGTGCTCAGAAGAAGAAAATATATCCTTATGTAGATTGCAATGCCGTAAGCTCAACATCAGGTGGAAACCAGTATACCGCATCTATATGGCCTAAGGGCGAGACAAGCGGTGATGTAAGCAAGCTCGTTGCTGCGAAGAATCCTTATGTTATGGAATATCCTATTGCAGAGGATGAAAACCGCATCTTCCTGTATCTCTACAAGCACGGTACTGTGTCAGACGAGAGCAAGAACAATCGTTCTTATGCTTGTGTTGATATCGACGACTTGTTTGATGAGAACAACCAGTATCTCTCAACAGGTGTTGGAAACTCTTGGGAAACAAAATACGGAAAGACAAATCCATTGTGGCAGACATTCCCTTGTCTGTTGAAGTTCCAGTGGAACTATGATGGTGTATTCTATGGTTCAAACCTGCAGATAAAGAATGGCGACATTCCAGTAATGCGCTCTGCTGAGATCTATCTGATTGCCGCTGAGGCAAACCAGAAGCTCGGTGAGAACCAGAAGGCTGCCGACTATATCAACAAGCTGCGCAAGCGTTCTGTTCGTGACGGCGTTTCAGCTGCAACATACGAGATTACTGCCGGACAGGTAACTGAAAGCACTATCCTTGACGAGTATGCCCGTGAGCTTTGCGGTGAGCATCAGCGTTGGGCTTTGCTCCAGCGTCATCAGGCTTTCCGTTCACAGTTCGCAAAGAGCAACAAGCGTGCGGCTGAGTCATTCAGGGATTATATGAAATGGCGTCCTATCAGCCAGACCTTCCTGCAGCAGATTGACAACAAGGAAGAGTATGGCGACAATGGCTATGGCACAACAGCCAAGTCAGGTCTTGACGGATTCGAGCAATAAATAATATTCTATTCTCTGTGCATCATCAAGGTGCACAGAGAATAAAAATCATATCAATTTACTAACAATTAAAAAATAAAGACAATGAAGAAAATTTACGCAATCGCACTTATGGCATTCGTAGGCGTTGCTTCTGCCAACGCACAGGCTTTCAAACTTGACAAGAACTACGTTATCAAAACAGCAATGAAGGTTGCTGACGGCAAGACTGTCGTTAACTCTGAGACTGACGGTACAGAGGTTACTGGCGAGATGCTGAACAAGATTAAGGAAGCATATCTTGACGACGACCTCAATACGCTTCCAATAGATGGCGGTACTGCAACAGGTGCTAACTATCATGTTCTGACAGCTGATTATACAGACCCGGAGACTGGTATCTCTTTCGCAGCTGGTACTTATGCAACATTGAACTCATACACAGAAATCAAGTTCAAGGATACATCAAACCCACAGGGTGTAAGCAACATCAAGCAGGTTGTATTCTATCTCGCTTCTCAGGGACAGCTGCAGTTCTACGCTCGTGAGTATAACGAAGATACAGATGCGGACTATGTAAACTTTGAGGGCGATCCTACAAACAGAAAGCTCAAGTCATACAAGGCGCCTGGTTTCCAGACAGAGACATGGACAGAGATGTATTTCACCAAGCCATTGAAGCTTGTTGTTGATTTGACAAACAAGCAGGGAACAGAAGACGAGATGAACAAGGCAAGCCTTGATGTAAACAAGAACTCTGACGATACAGAAGTTGTAAACTCTTACCTCCAGTTCTACGAGCAGGCAACAGATGCTGACGGCAAGGTCGTTCAGGGTGCAAACCTCATTCCTTGGACTGCAGACCGTCGCTTCTCTGTAGGTTTCAAGAAGAAGGCTTATGTTATGGGTGTTGCTCTTATCTCTGCAACAGAGGGTGCAAAGACTATGTATTTTGATATTACTGGCGACCAGACTTCTTGGACAGAGTCTACTGCTGGTATCAACACTATTAACAACGCTGTTGCTCCTGCAAACAACCGCATCTATACTCTCGACGGAAGATTCGTAGGTACAGACGCTGCTGTTCTTGCAAACGGTATCTACGTTCAGAACGGTAAGAAGTTTGTTAAGTAATCATAGCTTAAAATAGTTCTATAATTTTAGCTCCTGACATGGTGTTGGCCGTGTCGGGAGTTTTTTTGTTTAAAGAAAGATAAAAAAAGTTTATGTAATCTTTCTTGTTATTGATTTATTTTGTTACCTTTGTCGCATAATCTATAACATACTATTGACTTGTTGATGAAATAGAAGACGAAAAGATTATTGATGATTGGGTACTTTTAAAAAACGTCTTGCTAAAAGTTGATACTAAAGCGAATCTATGAAGGGCATATAGCCTGAACTTACAAGTGACAGTGAAACGATAAACTATGCGATTATGTCGCAATGGAAAAAATGCGCTCCTTTTCAGAGGGGCTACTATAGATGTATATTATAACAATTTAAAAACATATTAATACTACTAATTATGAAAAAATTATTTGTTTTATTGGTGATTGCTTTAAGTGCAATCGGGGCGAGTGGACAAGGTGTTTATAAGATTGCTGAAGGTGATCAATTCATAGCTGAGCAAGAGATAACATCTGTACCAAATATAAAAATGACATTTGGTAATGATACATATAGTAATGGTAAAAAAAATAATTTATTTGATTATTCTGCTTATGTCACAGGAAAGAATGCTCCCAAAAACTCTGATGGAGTTATTCCTAAGAATGGCGATATTCCTTTAACAGGAACATTCTATAAATTTGAGCCAAGCATTGACGGAATATTGGAGTTTACATTCATTATTGACAAAAAAAAGATTCTTACTGTTAGCGAGAATGGCTCTTTCTTACAAAACCTTTCTTTAAAAGATAAAGGCAACAACATATTAGACTATACATGTGGCAAACCCTTTTCTGAAACTGATAAGAAATATGGTGTTGGAACTATAAACGTTAAAGCAAACAATACTTATTATGTTTATGGCGAAGGAACAAAAATGGGCTTCTATGGTTTTAAATTTGACAAAGCGGAATTAAATGTGACGGATGCAAAATATGCTACATATTGTTCTTTGACAACAAGCAAAGTTCCAGAGGGCTTAGCTGTATATACAGCTAAATATAACGAACCTACAGGAAAAGTTGTTTTGACAACTGTTTCTGACGGCATCATTCCTGCGAATACAGGTGTAATTCTTTGTGGAAAAGCAAGCAATTATACAATGTCTGCATCAATAACAGCATTGTCAACACTCACAGACAATGAACTCGTAGGCGTTACAGCAGATTATACTTTGACAGATAAAGACTATATTCTTGTAAACGACGGAGGTGTTGTGAAGTTTGGTAAAGCTACAGTAGGTACTACACTCGCAGCAGGAAAGGTATATCTTCCAATCGAAAATCCTAATGCAGCAAAGATTATCAACATGGACTTCGATGGTACGACAGGCATCAACGCTGTTGAAACAGCAAGCGACAAAGACGACGCTTACTATACTTTGAGTGGTGTAAAGACTTTGAAACCGACAAAGGGCATGCTTTATATCCACAACGGAAAGAAGTATATCGCAAAGTAATATTTACAGAAGACAACAGTATAAATAATAAATAAACAAATAAAAAAGACAATTATGAAAAAGCAATATATTGTACCTAATATAATAATGGTAGCTACGGAATCTCAGTCAATCCTTGCAGGGTCAGATAAAATTGATGTTAATTCAAGTACAACATTTGACGGAATTTCTGCCCTCTCAAAGAAACACACCTTCACATGCGACAATCTTTGGGATGAGACATGGGAAGATCCGGAGGAAGAAGACCAATAATGTTGACAGCATGTCAGAGACGTGCTAAGCATGAGTATTTTTAGAATGGAATAAAAAAGCCCCGACATATTGTTTCGTCACGAAACATGATGCCGGGTTTTCTCATGCTATGAGAAAATGTTATGTTACTTTTCGGTAGTTGTATAATAGGCGTGTATACATTCCACCACAACAAAGGTACAATAAATAATTCCTTAAAAAAAATGCAGATTTCCGCATTTCGGAGCAAACGTATCGTATGGCGGTTTATGTGGTTGAAATATGTGCTTAAGTGATGAAAATAATGTTTTAGGAGGGCGGTAATATCCAAGCACAAAGCTATATTTTTTACCTCTCTCCCGTCTCTCCTAAAGGAGAGAGGCAGTTTGACTTCTTGGTTGAGGGGATTATGATATCCTTATGTTAGGATTATGATATACCTATGTTTGACTTATGACAGGAACTGTAATACGTAACTTTGTACAGTAACTCTCAAGATGCAAGCAAACTGGTCCTCCCCGCTTTGGATAAAATCCTCACGCTCGGAAGAATAAGCAAGCTTCTTCTTCTCTCGCTTAATCGGATTTTTAGGGGGAGTTAGAGGGGGTCGGTAATATCCAAGCATAAAGTCACTCGTTTCACATCCTGACAGACTATTTGCATAAATAACCAATCTTGCTGTATAAATAAACAGTTTGTTCGGTACGTCTATATAGTCCGATTCTGACATTTTCGCGAAGCCTCTGTAAGCATGGAATTTTGTCATCATTTAGAAATTCGGTAACTTTCCCATAGAAAGTCCGTAACTTTCTCATAGAAATTCGGTAACTTTCTATTTGAAGTTGATTGGACATCTATTTCAGGTTGCTTCAACAAGCGTCTGAATCTATACCCATCTCCCATTTTATGCACCGAACAATCACACTGTATTTGTATAAAAATTCAATATAGAGTTAGTGGGGGTGCCTTGGCTTGAGTTCATACATAAGTTAGGGCTTCAAGCTTCATACGGAGAATTTGTCTAATTTGTATTAACGACATCAGCAATTCAACGCCGCACGTGATAATTAATTGACATTATCCTTTATTCTATATTTATACTAATTTGTGTTAATAGCAACTGTTGGCGATTAAATTTTATTTAATTCTTTATCTCAAATCGCCATAATGCCACATATAATCTATAAATTTGTCACTGTGTTAATGAACCTAATATTAATTTAAAAGGTAGTTTATGAAAAACATTTTTATGACTTTTTTGGCGTTTTTTGTATCGCTTCCTTTCTGCCTGTATGCGCAGCAAAGCAATCAGAAAAAGCTTGCCAATGAAGAGGGGGGGGGGAAGATCCGTTCTCTTATGTGGTAACAAATCCGACTTCGGATGCTGAAACGTTCGAAACAATTGAAATCCAGTTTCCTAATGCAGCAAAAGCGAGTTTTATTCCCGACTATTTTGATCGCTTTGACTTTTACGAAGTCAAAAAGGATGGGAAAACATACCCAATCAATGACCTCGGCACCGTCTATTGCCAGAAGAACAAAATAGTTTTTGATTTTGGAGGCAAGACACTCAGTGTTGACAACCGTTGGGAAATAATAATGCAACCCGGGCTGTTCGAATTGCTCGATGACGAAAAGAATGTACTTGGCACCAATGAGCTGATGTCGATTGTTGCCGTCCAGGGCAAAGCGCCAGGCTCTTTAGACTACACCTTCACAAGCGAGCCAGCCGATCCAAACGGCGACTTGCTGTTCAAAGAACTTTCCAACGTAAAACTCACCTTCACCAATGTAGAGACATTGACAGTAGACCCGAATGCCGCGTCGGTTTCTTTGGACGGCGAGCAACTGGCTAAAGACAAATATAATGTGAGTGCCACAGGAAAAGACAACATCATCAATGTAACGTTCACTCCGGCATTAACTACAGAAGACAAAGACGCCACTGTCAGCCTTTCCTTCCCTGCCGGCTCCATCTCTGGAAAGAAGGGCGAAAATGCAGACTCTAATACTAAAGACCTTTCTTTATCATACAAACTTGTTCCGCCGGTCAAATACGACCTGAAACTCGACATTTATAAGCCTGCACCTAATGAAGAAGGGCAGATAAGTGCCGAAAAATCATTTGCCATGACATTCTTCTCTTGCGACATAACCGACCTCAAGGCCGACCGCAGCAGCACAGAGCCGAATGTCACTATGAAAGAAGTGAACGGCGACTATGTGTGCACCGCGAAACTGAAGATCATCACAGGTGTCACATCCGACAAATCCACTTTCTATGCTGAGTTTGACCAGCCTGTCTATAACGGCGAATATGAGATTACGATTGAAAAGGGGGCTATTGGCAACAAGCGCTGGTATTCGGACCGCACCATTGGCCGCAGCAACGACACGCAAACTCTCAGGTTCACTCTGATTGGCGGCCAGGACAGAGTAGTCACTCCACACATTGATTTGTCGATAGAAAAAGTGACTACAGAGATTGTTGGCGTCAAGGGTATTCCTTCGGAAGACGACATATACTGGTATGCCAACGTGGTAGAAAAGGAGAACTACCCCGGTCCTCAGATTTGGGAGATGCTGGTTGAAAACTTCTTTAAGGTAGGTGCTGAAACATTCGGTATGGACTGGGTCCAGATATACCAGATGACTGCCAAAAAGGGTGAATACACCTGGTGGCTCGGCGGTCTTGACATGTCTACAGATTATGTAGCCTATGCTTTTGGACTGGACAATGACGGCAATCTGTATATGCCTGTCACAACTATTGAATTCCGCACTCCAGACCCTATCGTTTCCGACAACACCTTTAATGTGGAGGTGCTTTCTGTAGAAGACGGCACTGAGGATTTCACGAAAAAAGTAAACGTGAAAGTGACAACCACAAATGATGACCCGTATGCTGTTGTTGCCCTTGACAAATACATAGCAAATGAATACGATCTCACACCGGGTTCGGAAGGCGAACACAAATACTTGCGCAATGTGCTGAAGCCTCTGGTTAAAGGCAAGGTGTATAATGGAAGCCAGACCGTGACCCTGGACAACATCAAGATAGACGCTCTCATGAATATTGCCGTGTTCGGTTTCGAGGGTGAAGCCACGACATCTGTAACACAGGCTGAATTCAGTACGGTGGATGATGACCTGGAGGCTATAACACTTTCTGCATACGATCCTACGATAAGTGATGTTTCTGCCACCGTTTACTCTTTCGACATGCAGCGCCCGTATATCCTTGGCGTGATAAGCAAAGCTAAAGCTGAAGAAATTGGCGGCATACAGAACGTACACGAAAAAGTAAGGATTCCTATATGGGAGGGAGAAGGTCTCGGATATTATCCTTGGCAATACTTCGCAGTGTCAGACCTGCAGCGCAAGGCAATTGACGACAAACTGAGCAAGGCGATCGGTACGTCTGCCCTTAGATGGGATACAGACTATTATGTATACGCATATCTCATGGACGAAGGCGGCTACCGCACTTCATCCGTATACTACCAGGAGGTCAGAACGCTGAAGCGCAATGTGACAGAGCAGTCATTCGAGCTCAAGCTCAACGACATTGTTTCAAATGCTCCTATATCGACAGAGACGTTTACTGCCAATATGGAAATCATTCCTGCGGATAAGGACGCAAAATACGCATTGTACTACGGTGACTCATACGATTTTGAAGAATACCTCAACGACAACAGGCTTGACGACTGGCTGTATAGCGTGTTCATGCAGCGCAAGGTAAGAGACCTTTACAGTGGCAATCTCGACTTCGGCTATTCTTCGGTTTATCCTGGCAAGAACTACATTCTGTATGTGACAGGATTCGATGAAGCTCCGAACAGCGAACCGGCATGGTTCCTCTTCACGACCGACGGCATCTACAAGAGCTCCAAGTCGGAAACAGACCATGTAGGCAAATTGAATAACGAAACTGTCAGCGTGTATGCAAACGGACATAACATTGTAATCAACGGCGACTTCGTTTCCGCTTCTGCCTA
>ENA-ORNT01001183-ORNT01001183.1-human-gut-metagenome-genome-assembly--contig:-NODE-1183-length-17786-cov-5.572105_pt1 | contig 17786 bp, 17 predicted proteins | sample MGYA00242120_ERZ509032 | MGnify/ENA primary metagenome ERZ509032 (study PRJEB26280, sample SAMEA2338729) | human gut metagenome | biome: human gut; feature: human-associated habitat; material: faeces...
ATATCAAGCTTGCTTGAATATTATGCTGAGGTGTAGCCTATCTTATGCAAAGATAGTGCAAACCGAACGCAGAATATCAAGCTTGCTTGAATATTATGCTGAGGTGTAGCCTATCTTATGCAAAGATATGCTTTTTATGATAGACAAACAAATGTTTTTATCTATACAATGATAGATTTTAGCTATTGACGATAAGAAACAATTGTAAGAGTTATCCAAACTAGAACACAGTTTTTCCTTACTCAACAAAGATTTTCAAGCAGAAATGCCCCTACGCTCACACTCGTCGCGTAGGGCATACAGATAATAGCTGCGCTCTTGCGTCCAGCCACGGTAACGTTGCTCTCGTTTTGTTTTCTCGCGCAGTTCGTCATCGGTGCATGCCGCCAACAGGTTGGCATAAACCATCATTCTCAACTGGGCATACTGCCATACGTTGTCAACACTCGTTTTGTTTGAATTGTTTTTTGAATTCATAAAGATAAATATTTTAAGTTGAACATTCACTTACACATCCTTTTACCACCGTGGTTATCTCTATGTAAAAACTCGGTTGGTGTGCCAATTATGGGCATCTCTTGATGTTTTATGGTGCAAAGATAGTGCAAATTATTGAAAGCGAGAAATAAAATGCAAAGAAAAAGCAATAAAAGATTTGGTATTATCAGCATAAAATTGTAGATTTGCATTATCATATAATAATAAATAAATATTATGAATACTGTAACATTAGACAATAACACCTATGGACTCGCTGCAAATTATGCGAATCTGCATAATGTCAGTATTTCTGATGCCGTGAAAGCTGGTATCCAAATGCTTGTAGGCAAGACAAACCAACAAAGCATCAAAAACCATGTTCGCCCTATATCTGAACTTCATCCCAGTGTGCAGGCCCTAATTGGCATTGCAAGAAAAGATGGAGCACCAGAGATAAAGGATATCAACGGAGAAACCATTATTGAAGAATATCTGACAGAAAAATACAAATAGCCATGAAGGTCTTTGTAGATGCAAATGTTATACTTGACGTTTTAGATCAAAGAGAACAATTCTTTGAAGCAAGTAGTAATGTGCTTAGTTTGGGCGCTGAGCACAAAATTATTTTATTTACTACTGCCATGACCATGGCTACTTGTATCTATATTTTACGCAAGCCGTTAGGATATCAAGGAGCCATAAGTTGCATCAACAGCCTAAAAGAATACATAAACATTTCCCCACTTACGCAATCAGAATTTGATAAGGCTTTTTCAAAGCCAAGTCAAGATGCAGAAGACATGCTACAATATTATTCAGCAGTTTCTGCAAACTGCGATGTTGTTATAACAAGGAATGGCAAGCATTTCCCTACCAATGGTTTACCAGTTTTGACACCAAAAGAATTTCTTGAAAGATATTTTTAGGTATCTTCATTCTTCAGCTTTTTACGCTACAAAAGCATCATAACAAACATTATTCTATATTTATCTTATGTCAGAACTTCAACAAAAGTGCTGACAAGGATATTTTATTCTATACACTTATCCTTTACAAAACCTCGAACCTTTCACCCTTCCTCTTATCGAAAAACCTACAAAGAGAAAATATGAACAACTTGTGATATTAAATGAATATTGATAGACAGTGATAAATCAGTAACTTTGCAGCCGAAACATTAATAAAGGTATGAAGAAAATATTGTTCACATTTGCCTTGACCTTGTTTGCAGGCTACGCGATGGCTCAAGAAACATTGTCATTGGCCCAATGCCTTCAGATGGGCATTGACCGTAACCTCTCGTTAAAGACCTACGAGGGCAATGTGCTGAAAGGCAAGCACAACATTAGCGAGAACCGCGCCCGCCTGTTGCCTCAGATAAACATTGGTGCAGGCCTTAACGACAACTTTACTCCGCCCGTATCAGTGACCGATGGCTCGGCCTATGGCAAGCCCTACAACGTTACCAAGACGTTGCAGTACAACTCGTCGGCCAGCGTTCAGTTTCAAATGCCGCTTTACAACCAAACAGCGCTCACTGCTGTCGACATTGCCAAGACCCTTGCCCAGCTAAACACCCTTTCGTATGGCAAGGCCAAGGAAGACCTCATCATGCAGATAAGCAAGATGTATTATCTGGCCCAAAACACTGAAGAGCAGATAGCCATTATCAAAGACAACATTAAGCGCCTTGAAGAGCTGGGCAACATTACGAAAGCCTTCCACGACAACGACATGGCGCTGGGCGTTGATGTAAAGCGCGTTGACGTAAACCTTGAGAACCTGAGAGTGCAGTATGACAACGCCAAGGCCATGCTGGTGCAGCAGTATAACATGCTGAAATACATCATCGACTATCCTGACGAGAAAGACATCATGGTAGAGAAGCCCAACATGGACGACATAAACCTGGCTGCACTGACGGGTTTGAACGAAAACCAGTATGAGCTGCAGTTGCTGAGAAAGCAGCAAACACTGGCCGAGCAGCAAAAGAAGTTGGCCAAGAGTGGCTACCTGCCCTCGCTGGCCCTTACAGGCAACTGGACCTATACGGCCTTTACCGACAACTTTAAAAACTGGTTCCACTCGGGCGAGTCGAACCACTGGTATAAGTCGAACGGCATAGGCATCTCGCTGCGCATCCCCGTGTTTGATAGTTTCGAGAAGCGTTCGAAGATAAGAAAGGCACAGATAGACGTTGACAACGCCAAGCTGTCGTATGAAAACGCCCTGAAGGGCATGCAGACCCAATATGCCAACGCCCTGAACGACTTGGCCAACAACCAGCGCAACTTCAGTAAGCAGCGCGACAACTACCTCTTGGCCGAAGACATATATAAGGTTACGAGCGAGCGTTATCGCGAGGGCATAGCCTCGATGACCGAGGTGCTGCAAGACGAGATGAGCATGAGCAGTGCCCAAAACAATTATCTCACCGCTCACTACAACTATCAGGTGTCGAACCTCACACTGCTGAAACTGACAGGCCAGCTTGAGAAGTTGACCAAGTAGCATTTAGCGTTCATTTTTAAATGTAATAAATTGAAATCAACAATGGAAACAAATAATAACAACAACCCCAATAACCCCAACAACCCCAATAACCCCAACAACGGCAACAACCCCAGCAACAGCGACAATACACAGTCGACCCACGAGTTAACCGCCAAACAGCTCAAGCGCCAGCGCATACGCCAGATGATTGTAAGCCTCATTGGCGTGGCCATTTTGGTGTGGGGCATTGCCAAGATAGTGTGTATGTTTCTCGACTATAAGAGCAACGAGAAGAGCGACGACGCGCAGGTAGAGCAGTATATCTCGCCCGTAAACATGCGCGCCTCAGGTTACATTAAGAAGATATATTTTAAAGAGCACCAAGATGTAAAGAAGGGCGACACCCTGCTGGTGCTTGACGATCGCGAATATCGCATACGCGTGATGGAGGCCGAGGCAGCCCTGAAAGACGCTATGGCAGGAGCCAACGTGGTAGACGCCTCGCTGCAAACCACCCAGACCTCAGCCACCGTATATGAGGCTTCTATTGCCGAGATAGAGATACGCCTGGCCAAACTGGAGAAAGACCGCCAGCGCTACCAAAACCTGGTGCAGCGCCAAGCCGCCACACCCATACAGCTGGAACAGATTGAAACCGAATATAAGGCCACCAAGAAGAAGCTCGACGCTGTGCGCCGCCAGCAAAAGGCTGCCTTCTCGGGCGTAAACGAGGTGCAAACCCGCAAGAAGAACACCGCTGCCGCCATTGAGCGCGCACAGGCCGCCCTTGAGATGGCCAAGCTGAACCTGTCTTACTGCGTGGTAACGGCTCCGTGCGATGGCAAGCTGGGCCGCCGTGCCCTTGAAGAAGGCCAGGCTGTAAATGCAGGCCAAACCATTACCTACATTATGCCCGACACCCAAAAGTGGGTGATAGCCAACTATAAGGAAACACAGGTAGAGAAGCTGTATGTAGGCCAAAAGGTGCTGATGACCGTCGACGCCATCGATGGCCGCGAGTTTGAGGGTCGCATCTCGGCCATCTCAGGTGCCACAGGTTCAAAATATTCGCTCGTTCCCACCGACAATTCGGCTGGCAACTTTGTAAAGATACAGCAACGTGTGCCCGTAAGAATTGAGTTTGAAGGATTATCAAAAGAAGACAATGACAAACTGGCTGCCGGCATGATGGTGGTAGTCAAGGCTCAGCTCAAGAAATGATACAAGCAGAAATTTATACAGCAGTGTCAGAAAAGCTGCCGAAGAATTTTCCGTTCTACAACTGGGTGCCCAAACCTCTTGGCATCATCTTTCTTGTCTTACTTTTCATACCTATCATGACCGTGAGCGGTGCCTACACCGTGAACAGCAGTGAGATGGTGGGAGGACTTGGCATCCAGTCAGAACATATTGCCTTCATCAGCTTTGTCACCTCTATCGGCATGGCGGCGTTCTCGCCGTTCTTCTACTCGCTGGTATGTGTGCGCCGCCAAAAAATGATGAGCCTCGTGGGCTTCTCAATCTTGGCTGTGCAGAGCTATGTGTGTGCCAAGACCGACAGCATGTTTGTGCTGGCACTGAACAGCCTGGTGATGGGATTTGTGCGCCAAACGCTGCTCATGTGCAACCTCTTCACCCTGATTAAGTATGGCTTCGGCATTGAGGCCACGCGCAACGTTACCCCTGGCAACGAGCCTACCGACGAGAAGGGATGGGATGCCCTCGACACTGAGAAGAAAGCCAGCCAGCCCATCATCTATTTCTTCTTTATGTTGCTGGGCCAGATAGGCACATGGCTCACCGCATGGTTTGCTTATAAGTATCAGTGGCAGATGGTTTACTATGCCATGCTGGGCGCCATACTGGTAGCCATACTTATCACCCTGCTGTGCATGCCCTACAACCCCTACCCCACCAAGCGTTCGCCGCTGTCGTTCTCAAAGTTTGGCAATGTGGTGGTGTTCTGCCTCATGTGCTGCTCGTTCAGCTACATTATGGTGTATGGCAAGGTGTACGACTGGTACGACGATGCCTCAATATGTTGGGCCACGGTTATCTGTGTGGTCTCAACCCTGCTCTTTGTCTACCTTGAAAAGACGCGCCGCTCGCCCTATTTCATGCTCAAGGCCTTTAAGTCGCGCAGCATACAGGGTGGCATTTTGCTGTTCATCGCGCTGATGATATGCAACTCGAGCTCTATGCTGGTAAACATATTTGTGGGCGTGGGTATGAAAACCGAAAACATACAGGTGGCCGCGCTGGGCAACTGGGTGCTGCTGGGCTACTTTTTAGGTCTTATCACCATCCTTCTGCTCAACAACAAGGGCGTACACTTCAAGTGGTTCTTCGCTCTGGGCTTCATACTGATAGGTGCCGCATCGCTGTTTATGTATTTTGAGGTGCAAACCGATGGTATGTTTGAACGCATGAAGTGGCCTGTGGTGATACGTGCTTATGGCATGATGCTGCTCTACTCGCTCATTGCCGTATATGCCAACCAGCGTATGCCCTACAAGCTGCTGTCAACCTGGGTGTGCATCATGCTCACCGTGCGTATGGTTATTGCGCCCAGCATAGGCTCGGCCATCTACCAAAACGTGTTTCAGTATAGACAGCAATACTACATCACACGCTATGCCCACGACTACGACCGCACAAACATTGAAACGGCCAGCACCTACGACATGACGGCACGGGGCATGCAGTATCAGGGCAAGAGCGAAACCGAGGCGCAACACATGGCAGCCATGTCTACCAAAGGCAAGGTGCAGGTGCAAGCCACACTGTCGGCCATCAAAGAGCTGTCAGGCTGGACCATCTACGCCTGCATTATCTTTGCGGGCATCATGCTGGTGGTGCCTTGGCCCAAGCGCGATATATCGAAAGATACGAAAGAGTGGTATGTTCTTTATTAGTTGACAAGTTGACGAGTTGACAAGGAGATTAGCTTATTTCACTTACTATCCAATCATAACAAAACGATAATCAGAAACAAGCATAAGAAAACCCAAAACAACCATAAGAGTAATAATTGCAAAGAGGGTGTGCTCATTTTCGAGCATACCCTCTTTTTTTTGTCTGCCGCCTTTGCCATCATGATTTTTTTTGCTAACTTCGCCCTAAATACGTTTTTATTACCCACGATATAAACAATGAAGAACAGTAACGATGGCATAGGCCTTCTTGAACAGCAGATGGCAAACGACGAAGAGGTGTGCTGCTCATACGGCAACATTACCGCTTTTCCAGAAGCCTTTTTCGACAACTTTCGCGTTGCCGACATCGGCCTTATTGTGTGCGTTAAAGGGCATTTCACCCTCAGTTGTGAGGGCACCGAATATGATGTGCACAACGACGAAACGGCTTTTTTCTCGCGTGGCATCTACTTCTCTATCACCAGCCATAGCGCCGACTGCTCGGTCATTATCATTCATTACCGCATCGACTCTATCCGAAACATACTGGGCAGCACCGTGGTGGGCATGAAATTTCTTGAGATGAACAACCCCAAGAAATGCTGGGTGATGCACACTGGACACGAGGCCGAGCTGGCAAAATACTCGGAACTGCTGGCTGCAAAGGGCCATCACAACAACGCCTTTGCCGCCTACGAGCACAAGCTGCTGCTGCTATCGCTCACCTATAGGCTGTGCAGCATCTTCAGTAGCCTGTCGAACAACATCGACAACGCCTCAAACCGAAAGATGGAGATATACATTGAGCTGATACAGCTTATCGATAAGCACTATACCCACGAGCGTGGCGTGCGTTTTTATGCCGACAAGCTGTGCCTCTCGGCCAAATATCTCACCTCGCTGGTGAAGTCGATATCGGGCAACACGGTGCAGCAACTGGTGTTTAAGGCCATCGTCAAGAAAGCCATTTTCCTGGTAACCTCTACCGATAAAAGCATTAAAGAGATATCCGACTATCTTAACTTTCCCAACGCCTCGGCTTTCGGCACCTTCTTTAAAAAACAGGTGGGCATGTCGCCCATCAACTATCGCGAGAAAGAAACAAAGGCCACCATTTCGTGATAGGGTTTAACTGTTTATACATTATAAACGGTTTAAAACCAAGCAAAAAGCCATTTTACCACTGGCTTTGCCCCATACTGTAGGCTGAAAAGCATCATATCAGCACAGTACTTGCAGCAAGTACTAACCCAGTATATTATTATGAACACTACAGAAGAAGACAAGAAGCTCCGCGACCTTCAGGAGAAGGCTGTGGATGCGTGCATCACCCACTACACAAGACATGGCGGCTATTTTCAGATGGCTAATGCCGTGGAAGTATACATGGCAGCTGAGGTCGGCTACAAGGGCAATCCTAGCTTTGTTATCGGCCATCGTCAGATTGCGGCCTAGGAGATAGCCATCAAGTGTCTCACTTCCCTCACGAAGGAGGCTTGACATAGAACTGCGTCACATCTGGAAGAATCCGGAGTGGCCGGAGGAACAGAGAAGCCGAGGGTGGAAGCGATAAAATCATTCTTGAAGCGACTGAAAAGGGGACTGAACACCGAAGTGAACAGTCCCCTAACAGAAGCCAGCCTGTATTATAGAGTACCGTCTGGCGATGGTTCCGCTGCTATTGAGTAATCGCTTTCCTCCTCGATGCGAGGATAAGCGATGGAATGGTCTTGCAGGAAGATGTGGTTAAGCGTGAAAGCAAGCGCCTCCAGCGTTTGCTCACGCTTATCATTCTTTAGTTCGCACTCCCAGATGATGATGCAGTGCCATCCCATCCTAGCGAGTTGCTGTTGCTCTTCACGGTCTCTCTCCTTGTTGCGAGTGATTTTCTTCTGCCAGAAGTCGGTGTTGGTCTTTGGCATCTTGAAGTATTTGCATCCCTCATGGCCATGCCAGAAGCAGCCATTGATGAAGATGCAAGTGCGGTACTTCCTCAGCACAAGGTCAGGATGACCAGGGAGACGTGGGTTATTCAAGCGATAGCGGAAACCACGGCTCCAGAGATAGTGTCGCACAAGCAGCTCTGGCTTGGTATTTTTTGACCGGATGGCCGACATATTCTTATGCCGCTGGCTATGGCTCAATACATCCATACCGTAAACTAAGCATGATTATCAGGACACCAAATAATATTTCGGTGTGTTGGCCTGCTTCTCTTTTACGAACTCCACGAATGTATGCAGGTCGAGCAAAGAACTTTGGTACTCCTTGGGGAAGCTGGAGATATACTTATGAGGGACAACGAGAGTTACTTTTGCATCATGCATTTCTCTGAGCTGATTCTTTGAAATGCCTTGCTGCAGGGTGAACAAATGTTTCTCTTCGATACGGTCAGCCTCACTGATTACTTGGCGCCATCTGTCCTTACAGGTGGTTTTGGCACCCAAAGCTATCAACAGCTCTGCGGGGAACTCAAAATTCTTGTAGCATTTGCCATTAGGGAAAATGAAGTCAGGTTTCTTGTTGTCCTCCGTCACAACCTGCTCTTCAAAGATCAAGTCGCTGGCGGTGAAGATGCTGGCCAAATGGTGTTCCAGAGACTTACCAGCGCGTGACTTGCGTCTGTTGAGGAGCTGATTAGCTGCTTCAACAAACTGATTGACACTTTCAAAAGGTGTTTTCAGCATCGGAGTATAAACTTTGTCCTCCATCGCCTTGAAGAGGTCGAACTCTGTCTTTACCCAATCGAGGAGGACATCATCAGAATTCTTATAGATGGACTCCTTGGTCGTGCCGAATGCTTCGTTATAGCAATCCCTTGCAGCTGTTGCCATTTCAACTGTAGTCGGAAAATCTTGGTGCTTTGCAATAAATGCGCGCAGCAACTCGGCAAGCTTGTCGTTTGGATTGACTATTGCTTCGGCATTGATCAACTGGTTCGTGTCTTCTGATGACAGGTTGAAGTAAGCTAGAAAGCCGTCTATGTCTTCATCAGATGAAAGAACATAGCCGCTGTAATCCTCCTCGTCGTTCTTGACCAAAATAAGCAGGTCGCCGACATTCTCATCTTTCAGATAGCGGAATTCTCGCCCGAAGCGGGTTACACGATATTCGTTCCTGGAACCCTTACCATAGTAGATAAAACGGCTCTCTGTCTCGAAATCGTCCTGCCATTTGATCTTCACGGTCTTATCCATGTTCTCGCCTCTAACTGCCGGCTTGTCAAAGAGCAGTGAGGAGGCACACTTCGGAATATAGAAACCCGACTGATGGGAGCCTGTGGTTCCCGTGTCATTGCCTGTAATATAACGGCAGAATGCTGACTGGCCGTGAGATACAGCATAAATTGCTTTGTCAAGAACTTCACTCATTTTCCAATTCATTTAAGGATTTGACTAATTGCTTTGAAACGGCAGTCACCAACGGCACAATGACCGAGTTGCCACACTGCCTGTATGCTTGTACGTCTGATACCGCACTCAGAATATATTTGTCCTCATAGCCCATCAATCGTGCGCACTCCCTTGGAGTGAGGCGACGAGGGTTCTTGTCTGTCTGGGGGATCAGAATCTCCGAGCCGTCCTTATAGTAACGTGCGCTCAGAGTTCTAGTAATGCCATCGAGGTCAACAAGTCCGAAGCCGAAGCCATTGCCTTTGGCCTTCTGCTTTACTGCATAGTTCTGCAAGTAGGACCACAGCTTATCTGTCAATGTGTATTTGGGATCCGGATTGGGCAGCAGGATGTCTCGCACACAGTTCACAGGATCGCCATCCTTGGGGAACTCGAAATTCTCCTTTCCATGGTAGCGCTTGTTGTCAAAGCCGATAATCATGATACGCTCCCTGTGCTGGGGTACATAGTGCTTACCATCAATCACCTTGTAATGGATGGAATAGTCAAGCTCCTCCAGCGTTTCCTTGATGACCTTGAATGTTCGGCCTTTGTCATGAGAGGTAAGATTCTTCACGTTTTCAAGGTAGAAAGCCTTTGGACGATGTCTGTTCAGAATGTCGGCCACATCAAAGAATAGTGTTCCCTGGGTCTTGTCATGAAAGCCAGTTGGTCTGCCCAGACTGTTCTTTTTTGACACGCCTGCGATAGAGAACGGCTGGCACGGGAATCCAGCGCACAAAATATCGAAGTTCTGCGGGATATATTTTTTTGTCTCCTCCTTGGTTATATCGCCAAAGGGCATATCGCCGAAGTTGGCGAAGTAAGTCTTTTGCGAATATTTGTTCCACTCTGAGGAGAACACGCATTTCCCTCCCTGCTTCTGCATGGCAAGACGGAAGCCACCCATTCCGGCAAACAGGTCGATGAAAGTGAACTTAGGTTTCTTGGGGTCTGGATATGGCACGTCGAAGAAATCCTCAAACAAACTATATTGAACAGGGTTCTCGGCAGCCATCGTAGCTTTGTCGAGGTCTATGTCTGGTAGTACATAGTACAGATAGTCCCTAATGTAGCTGACAGCTTCCAAGTTGGTTTCTCTTTTTTCCTGAGAATCACCAATGTTGCCAACGTTATGAAGGAAATGAGTGACAACGGCCAACTGGTCTGTATATGACTTGTCGCCATATTCAGTGACCTTGAATGTGCAGTCTTCCGTCTTTTCGATGGTCTTCCGTTCCGGAAATTCGGAGAGCTTCAATATGTTTTTGAGTTTTGTAGTCTTCGCCATAATAGTGGCAAAGTTACGCAAAAACTATGATTTTTCAAAGATAAATGGCAAAATACTTAAAATGTGCACTATTGCCCGTTCCACAAACCAAATTTTATGCCGACAAGCTATGCCTCTCACCCAAATATCTCACCTCGCTGGTAAAGTCTATTTCGGGCAACACGGTGCAGCAACTGGTGTTTAAGGCCATCGTCAAGAAAGCCATCTTCCTGGTAACCTCTACCGATAAAAGCATTAAAGAGATATCCGACTATCTTAACTTTCCCAACGCCTCGGCTTTCGGCACCTTCTTTAAAAAACAGGTGGGCATGTCGCCCATCAACTATCGCGAGAAAGAAACAAAGGGCACCATTTCGTGATAGGGTTTAACTGTTTATACATTATAAACGGTTTTAAACCAAACAAAAAGCCTTTTTACCACTGGCTTTGCCCCATACCGCAGGCCGAAAGGCATCATATCAGCACAGTACTTGGTATGAAGTATTGCAGTACTTTGCATGAGATTACTCCAGTACTTTGCACGAGATTACTCCAGTACTTGGCATGAGATTACTGCAGTACTTGGCCGAGATTACTCCAGTACTTGGCCGCGATTACTGCAGTACTTGCAGCAAGTACTAACCCAGTATGCTTAAGATAGCCGTTTTTACCGCTGCTTGACTAAAAACGTATGAGGGTATAAACAAAAAAAGTGTGCTATCCTTTACAGGAGAGCACACCTTATAATAAGTGTAAACTTAAAAGTGTTCGGTTTAAATGGGTGCTTCTTGTTGTATCATTTATCCACTAGAAGCACCAAATGTAGCGAACACGTAGTTTTTTACTGTTCGTTCTCAGGACGCAGCTGGCGCACAGTTTCAGCAGCACGCCACATTTCCATATCGTGCATAGCCTTCAGTTCGGCGTTCAGCTTCTCACGGTAATCGGGTTTCGAGTTGCTGTCGATAGAAATCTGAGCCTCGTTGCCCGTCTTTACTGACAGGTACAACCACTCCATAACGGGCTTGATAGCCTCGCGGAAACGGGGAGCCCAGTCAAGGGCACCACGCTGAGCGGTGGTAGAGCAGTTGGCGTACATCCAGTCCATACCCTTCTCAGCAAACAGCGGCATAAGGCTCTGTGTAAGCTCCTCAACCGTTTCGTTGAAAGCCTCAGAGGGCGAGTGTCCGTGCTCGCGCAGCACTTCATACTGAGCCTCGAGCAGACCCTCGATAGCGCCCATCAATGAACCACGCTCGCCTGTAAGGTCAGAGGTAGCCTCGCGCTGGAAGGTAGTTTTGAACAGATAGCCAGCGCCAATGCCGATACCAAAGGCAATGGTTTTCTCTTCGGCCTTGCCCGAATGGTCTTGATAAACGGCATACGAGCAGTTCAAGCCACGGCCCTCAAGGAACATGGTGCGCAGCGATGTGCCCGAACCCTTAGGTGCTACCATGATAACGTCGATGTCGGCAGGAGGCACTACGCCTGTGCGGTCGTTCCAGTTGATGGCGAAGCCGTGCGAATAATACAGAGTTTTACCTGGTGTAAGATATTGTTTAATTTTGGGCCATACGGCAATCTGACCAGCGTCAGACAGCAACATACAGATAATGGTGCCTTTCTGTGCTGCCTCTTCTATAGAGAACAGTGTTTCGCCGGGCACCCATCCATCGGCCACAGCCTTGTCATAAGTTTTACCGGGACGCTGGCCTACGATGACGTTGAAGCCGTTGTCGCGGAGGTTACCGGCCTGTCCAGGACCCTGGATACCATAACCTAAAATGGCAATTGTTTCGTTTTTCAGAACATCTTTTGCTTTCTCTAATGAAAACTCTTTGCTGGTGACTACTGTTTCAACTACGCCACCGAAATTCATTTCTGCCATATTACTTAAATGTTTTGTGCCCTCCCCTCTCACTTTCAGGTAGGACGATTATTATATAAAAATGTGTTATTTTGTTTCTTTTATTGCTGCAAAGGTAATAAATTAAAATGAAATGCCAAATTTTTCTTTCATTCTTTTACAAATTTAACCTTACTTCGGCACACTTCAATTTTATCTTCGCTGCCTGGCTCTTGCTTCATAATGCGCACGTACCACTCGTCGTCGGCCGTCTGTTGTCTGTAAAACAGCAACTTATCGCCACCGTGCGACTCGGCCACATAGGCTATCTCGAAGCGCTGCACCCTATGTGTGCGGTGCCAATCAACGGGCCACAGGTCGAGCACATGTTCAATATATTTCACACTGTTTATGTGGCCATTAATGTCGACATCGCTGTATGTGGTGCTTACGGTGCCCACATATTCGGCATCGCCCGCCATCTTTACGCGCGATATTTTGCCTATGGGGCAGGCTTTTTCTGTTTCAACATACTGGTTTATGAGGCCATCGTGCACGGCCAAAATGTCGGCTGGCTGTCGTGTTTCAGTATCAATCATAGCCCAGATGCTTCGGCCGTATCCATACACGGTGCCATCGGTGCCCACCACAGCATAGTTTCGATCGGTAAAATAGCGCATCACGCCCTCTACCCACGTTTCAACATTGAAGGGTGTGTAGGCTTTAGGCAACTGTTGCATCTCGATAACCAGGCGCGAGAGCACCCATGTTTTGTGCACAGTGTTAAGATAGGTCATGCCATAGCCACGATCGTTTGAGTGGAAGTCGGCAGCGTTAAGCATGTGGTTGCCCAGGTGTCCTATGAACAGTCGGTGCAAGAGGTCGCAATGAAAGGGCTCGGCCATAAAGCGGTAAGTGCCCACTTTGGGCAGCAGCTGGGGGTTGTTGCTATCAGTCATTTTTTATGTTTTCTATTTCTTTTCGTGTAAATAACAAGGCGTTTTAAGCACATTTCTACTCGCCCGCCTCGTGTTCTTGGCTATCAAGAAAGTCGGTTACAGCCTCTTCAAAGCTGCGCGTTACGGCAATGCGGCCCGACCGACTGTATTGCAGCAAGCACCCGAAGGCGTTTAACTTATCAAACAGGTCGGTAATGTCTTCGGTAAGACCTGTGAGCAGCACTGTGCTGTAGGTGGGGTTTACCTCCATCATGCGACCGTTCGACTTGCGTATGGTGCGCGATATCTCAGGGTTTTCAAGCAGCACAGGGGTAGATATTTTGTAGAGTCCCACCTCGTGAAAGAACAGTTCGGCATCGGTATAATAATCGGCCTTCACCACATCAATTTTCTTTTCTATCTGCTTGGTAACCTTCTTTATCTGCTCTTCATCGCTCCATACGGTGATGGTGTATTTATGAATATCTTTGATGCTGGACGCCGACACGTTCAAGCTCTCAATGTTTATCTGTCGACGCGTAAACACTGCTGTTATCTGATTTAAGATACCCGCAATGTTTTCTGAGTAAACCAACAATGTATATAGTTTCTTTTCCTCTGTCATGTTCTGTAATGTAGGTGTGTTAAACATTAATTTCAAGCAACATCTCGTCGACATTCTTGCCAGGAGGCGTCATGGGCAGCACATTGTCTTCTTCTTTCACCGCTACCTCAAGCACAAAGGGGCCATCGGTTGTCAACATTTGCTGTATGGCGTCGGCCAGCTGCGCACGCTCGGTAGCCACTGCATAAGGAATGTTGTATGCCTTGCAAATGGTGGCATAATGGGGGTTTAGCATCTTGGTGAACGACTGGCGATGGTTGAAGAACATATCTTGCCACTGGCGCACGTTGCCCAGATAATTGTTGTTCAGCAACACCACCTTTACAGGTGCCTGTTGCTCCATAATGGTGCCCAGCTCTTGTATGCTCATCTGAAAACCACCGTCGCCCGTAAACAAACATACAGTGCGGTCAGGAGTGCCAAAGGTAGCACCCACGGCAGCAGGAAGGCCAAAGCCCATGGTGCCCAGGCCACCACTGGTAACGATGCTGCGCTTTTTGTTGAAGCGCGAATAGCGGCAGCCAAACATTTGGTTTTGTCCTACATCGGTCACCACGATGGCGTTGCCCTCGGTAGCATCGGCTACAGCGTTTACCACCTCGCCCATGAGCAGAGGGCCCTCGGTGGGATGTATGGCACGCTGTATCACCTTTTCGTTTTCTTCGGCATCGTAGGGCTTGAAGCTGTCGCGCCATGCCTGGTGCTCGTTTTTCTTCAGCAATCGGGTGATGGCTGGCAACGACATCTTACAGTCGCCCACCACGGCCACATCGGTCTTCACGTTCTTGTCAATCTCGGCCACATCAATATCAAGGTGTATCACCTTGGCCTGTTTAGCATAGTGGTCGAGGCGGCCCGTTACGCGGTCGCTGAAGCGCATGCCTATGGCAATGAGCACATCGCACTGGTTCTCCATCACGTTGGGGGCCAAATTGCCGTGCATGCCCAGCATGCCCACATTGAGGGGGTGGCTGCTGGGTAAGGCCGAGAGGCCCAGTAGGGTGCGGCCCGCAGGAATGTCGGCCCGCTCAAGAAACTCGAGCAACTCGTTCTGTGCGCCACCCAACTCTACGCCCTGACCTATGAGGGCCAAGGGGCGCTCGGCATTATTTATCAGCTCGGCAGCCTGCTCAACGGCGTGCTGCGAGATAGCGGGATAGGGTTCGTAACTGCGTATTGACGACACGTGCATGGGTTGCCATTCGGCAGTGTGTATCTGTGCGTTCTTGGGAAAGTCGAGCACCACGGGGCCCGGACGTCCTGAACGTGCAATGTAGAAGGCACGACTGATGGCCCAAGCCACATCTTCGGGGCGACGTATCTGGTAGCTCCATTTGCTGATAGGTTGCGAAAGGCCCACGAGGTCGACCTCTTGAAAGGCATCTGTTCCTAAGGCGCCCACGCCCACCTGTCCGGCAATCACCACGATGGGGGTAGAGTCCATCATGGCATCGGCCACGCCTGTGAGGGTATTGGTTACGCCAGGTCCGCTGGTTACCAGGCAAACGCCCACCTCGCCACTCACGCGGGCATAGCCCTCGGCAGCATGTGCGGCGGCCTGTTCGTGGCGCACCAGTATATGGTTAAAGGCTTTCTTTTCGCCTCGTGTATAATCGTAAAGGGCATCAAAAACGGGCATGATGGCTCCGCCGGGATAGCCAAAGATGGTGGTTACCCCTTCGGCCTTGAGCGATCGCATCAGCGCTTCGGCTCCTGTTATCTGTTCCATAATCAATACTTGTTCTAATACGTTTTTTTTAAATCATTCTTACACCACCTTTATCGGCCGAGCTCACGCTCTGAGCATAGGCTCGCAATGCCTTCGACACCTCGCGTTTGCGGGTAACAGGCTGCTGCGGGCGTGCTGCCAACTCTTCATCAGACAGGCGCACATTGATGCTACGGTTAGGAATGTCAATCTCTATAATGTCGCCATCTTTTATCTTGCCTATGTTGCCACCAGCGGCGGCCTCGGGCGAGATGTGGCCAATGCTCAAGCCACTGGTGCCGCCTGAGAAACGACCATCGGTAATGAGGGCGCACTCTTTTCCCAGGTGCATGCTCTTTATATATGATGTGGGGTAAAGCATCTCTTGCATGCCAGGGCCTCCCTTGGGGCCTTCGTGCGTAATAACAACGCAATCGCCACTCACCACCTTGCCCCCTAAGATGCCTTCACAGGCAGCCTCTTGCGAGTCGAACACCTTGGCAGGACCGCTAAACTTCCAGATGGCAGGGTCGACGCCAGCGGTTTTTACCACGCAGCCGTCTTGGGCAATGTTGCCAAAGAGCACTGCCAGGCCACCGTCTTTGGTGTAGGCGTGCTGCAGGTCGCGTATGCAACCTTCGGCGCGGTCGGTGTCGAGGGTTTCCCACTGCGCGTCCTGGCTACCCATGATGGTAGAGAACTTATGGCCTGGGGCGCTGCGATAAATGCGGTCGGCCTCAGGGTCGATGGTTTGGGCCGTGATGTCATATTTCTTCATAGCCTCGGCCAGCGTGAGACCATCAACACGGCGGGCATCGCCATGCAGCAGTTGTCCCTTGTTTAGCTCGTTCAGTATGCCTAAGATGCCACCTGCACGACCACACTCTTGCACACTATATTTTTGCGTGTTGGGCGCCAACTTACACAAACAGGGCACATGACGGCTCAGGCGGTCGATGTCTTCCATCTTGAAGTCGACACCACCCTCTTGTGCCACGGCCAACAGGTGTAGCACGGTGTTTGTGCTTCCGCCCATGGCAATGTCGAGGGTCATGGCATTGAGGAAGGCATCGCGTGTGGCTATGCTACGGGGCAGCACGCTCTCGTCGCCATCTTCATAATAGGCCAGCGCGTTTTTCACAATCTGTCGAGCAGCCTGACGGAACAACTCGATACGGTTTTTGTGGGTGGCCAGTATGGTGCCATTGCCTGGCAATGAAAGACCGATGGCCTCGGTAAGCGAGTTCATCGAATTGGCGGTAAACATGCCCGAACAGCTGCCACAACCAGGGCAGGCGCAACCTTCAATCTGTGCCATGTCGTCGTCAGAGACTGAGGGGTCGGCACCTTTTACCATGGCGGTAATGAGGTCGGCATTTTCGCCACGCCAGCGGCCTGCCTCCATAGGGCCGCCCGAACAGAACACGGCGGGAATATTTAAACGCATGGCAGCCATCAGCATACCAGGGGTAACCTTGTCGCAATTAGAGATGCAAATCATGGCATCGGCCTTATGCGCATTGACCATATACTCGACCGAGTCGGCAATAATATCGCGCGAAGGCAACGAATAAAGCATGCCATCGTGGCCCATAGCAATGCCATCGTCAATGGCGATGGTGTTGAATTCGGCAGCATAGCAACCCATGCTTTCTATCTCTTTCTTAACAATCTGTCCGATTTCGTGCAAGTGTGTATGTCCTGGTACAAACTGTGTGAACGAATTGACGACGGCAATAATGGGTTTACCAAACTGTTCGCGTTTCATACCCGTGGCTACCCATAGGGCTCTTGCGCCTGCCATACGACGTCCTTCGGTGCACACAGCACTTCTCAACTGATGTTTCATGTGTCTTTTTCCTCTCTTTTTAGGCAACGTGCTATCAAAATGTAGCAGTTGTCGGTCTTTTGTTATACACAATGTTCTTGATTTGTGGTGCAAAGATAACGAGTTTTTATGTAACAGCCAACGAATAATGATTAGATTTTGCCAAAAACATACAATCTGTAAGAGAAATACGGCCTCTTACTATCAAATTAATACAATAGATGCACAACGAATAATTAGGGATGCTCGTAAATCAGTCAAAAACAACCTAACGATCTAATTGTCAGTGTT
>ENA-ORNT01001185-ORNT01001185.1-human-gut-metagenome-genome-assembly--contig:-NODE-1185-length-17758-cov-3.610574_pt1 | contig 17758 bp, 21 predicted proteins | sample MGYA00242120_ERZ509032 | MGnify/ENA primary metagenome ERZ509032 (study PRJEB26280, sample SAMEA2338729) | human gut metagenome | biome: human gut; feature: human-associated habitat; material: faeces...
TGATAAAAGAACAAAAAAATCTTTGATTAATGAGTGATCTGCCCGCAATCGTTTATATAAAATGCACATATTAAGAAAATATACTAAAAATTGTATTTTTAAAAATAATATTAATCCAATATTAGATATTCTATATCAAATACTTGGATTTAGTAGAGGAGAAAGAATATGGAAGAAAAAGAAAAAGAAACTACCTTTGAGCTTGGAACTTTATATGATGTTAATAAAAATATCGTTCAAACTTCAGAAAAAGAACTTTCTCAAGGAGTTATTAATAGTAAAAAAGAAGAAATCAAAAATTTTTTAGAAAAAACTAAAAATGAATATTATATGTTACTTTGCCACGAAAGAAGAGATTATACATTATTTGATTTAGGATATGAAACTTATTATGCTTATAAAGAAAAATGTAAAAAAACAGTTGATGTATTAATAGATGAATGTTTAAAAAATAGGGGAGAAATTCGTGGTATTGATATTACAAAAGATAAACAAGCTATTGAGATATGAGTATCAATAGAAGAAGACTCTTATGTTTATTACTTCTTTCCATATAATGAAGGTGTTATAGACATAGAAGAAGAATTGGAGGTTAATAATGGATAAAAAAATAATTATAATGTGTAAAATGTTTGATATGCCTAGTCAAATTTTATTTGTAGAAAATAATGAAGTTAAAAGAACTTTAATTTCAACAATTGATAAATTAAATGAAGTTGTTTTTAATTTATTACAAGAAGAAGATTGCCATATTGTTGATTTTAAAGGCTCTAAATTATATTCAAAAGGAATTGCTAAAAAACTACAAAATTATAAATTAGAAAAATATTCTAATTATGATTTAACAATAAATATTATATAGGAGGAGTAAAATGAAATATTTAATACAAACAGTTGAAACTTATAGAGTTGATAAAGAAGATGAAGCAAAAAGAATGATCGAAGAAGCAAAATCTGATAATCATTTTATCTTAAAAAAATATTCAAGTGAATATAAAGAAAAGAAACAAAAGGGCGAAATTATTGACACTTATTATAAAGTTACTTTAACAAAAGCTTTTACAGATGAAAAAGAACCTGAATTTAGAACTGAAATATCTTATGCTAATGATATAGAAAGTGCATTTTAAGGAGTAGAACTATGAAAATAATGAAGATATATGATGATGCTATATTACCAACTCGCGGCAGCGCGGAAGCCGCAGGTTATGATTTATATGCAAGATTAAAAGAACATGAAACACTACAAATTTTACCACATCAAACCACAAAGATAGGAACTGGAATTGCTATTGAATGCCCTAAAGGATATTTTGCTGGTATCTTTGCTCGTAGCGGACTTGCTACAAAACAAGGATTAAGACCTGCTAACTGTGTAGGAGTTGTAGATAGTGATTATCGTGGAGAAATAATTGTAGCAATTCATAATGACAGTGATGAAATCCGCTATATAGAAAATGGAGATAGAATCGCTCAATTAATTATTATTCCATACCTATCAGTTGAATTAGAAAAAGTAAAAGAATTAACAGAAACTGAAAGAGGAGATGGTGGTTTTGGTAGCACAGGAACTAAATAAATCTCCTTTTTTTAAAATTATTATTCCTAATTACAATAATGGAAAATATATAGAAGCTTGTCTTAATTCTATTTTAAAACAAACTTTTCAAGAATTTGAAATAATTATTATTGATGATGTTAGTGATGATAATTCTGTTGAAATTATAAATAAATATTGTAAAGAATATTCAAATATACATAGTATATTATTAAAAGAAAAAAGATGAAATGGTGGTAGTAGAAATTTAGGAATAGACTTTAAATCTTCTGCACCTTATACTTTGTTTATAGATAGTGATGATGAATTTGATGATAATTTCTGTTTAGATTCAATATATAAAATTATTATAGCAAATAATTATCCTGATTGTATTAGACTTTCTTATAATTGGTGCGGAGATGAAAAAAGATCTGTTATATTAACTCAATCAACACCTGCAGATTTGGTTGCAGTATGTGATGTTGCTTGTTGAACAAAATGTATAAAAACAGAATTAATACAACATTTTCCTGAAAATACTTTAATGGAAGATGTAGTTCAGCATATCGCCCAATGTGATGTATTGCAAACTGTTGTCCCATGTTTAAAACCAATAGTAAATTGAAATAGAAATAATCCGACATCCTGTTCGACAAACCCAAATATTCAAAATGGAAAATGACTATCAAGTATGTATAGATATTGTGCTGATTTAATGGACTTACAATGTAAAACATCTTATTGCGAAGCTCATCGAGTATATCGAATGGAAACCGCACAAAAAGATATTAAAAACAATATTACAAGACAATAAAAGGAGGAAGCCTAATGAAATTTAAAAATATTTATTACTTTCAATCAATTCTTGCTATCGGCGGAATAGAAACCTTCTTCTATTATTTAGCTAAAAAATATAAAGATTATGATTTAGCCATTGTTTATAAATATTGCAATGAACAACAATTAGAAAGATTAAAAAAATATGTTAAGTGTATAGAATATAAATCTGGAATGACTTTTGAATGTGAGCATGCTTTCTTTAACTTTAATACCGATATTATAGATTCAATAAAAGCAAAGGAATATTATTTAGTTTTACATGGTGATTATAAAGCTATGATAGACGCTGGACAATTAACAAAAGAAAACTTGCCTGGTCATCCAAAAATAACAAAATATATAGGCGTTTCTCAATTAGTATGTGATACTTGAAAAGAAATAACTGGAAAAGAAGCAGAATTATGTTATAATCCTTTTGAACCTGATAATGTTGAAAAAGAGTATATATTTATAAGTCCTACTAGACTATCTATTGAAAAAGGTGGAAAGCGTATTATTGCTTTATCAAATGAATTAGATAAGAAAAAAATAAAATATACTTGATATATATATTCTAATAGTAATTTACCTGGGTTAACAAGTCCAAATGTAAAAGTTTTATCACCTAAGCTAGATATTCAAAATGAAATTATTAAAGCTGACTTTTTAATTCAATTGAGTGATAATGAGGGCTATTGTTATAGTGTAATCGAAGCATTAACCAATAATATCCCGGTTATTGTTACACCGGTCCCAGTCTTTAAAGAGCTTAAAATCAATGAGGAAAATTCAATAATATTAAATTTTGATTGCTCTAATTTAGACGAAGTAATTAATAAAATTCAAACTAAAAAATTTAATTTTACCTATAAAGCGCCTGAAGATAATTGGAAACAATTACTTGCTCCTGGAGAAAGCCAATATCAAAAAGAATTAAATATGATGTGTGTCGTGTCTGCAACAAGTGCATATCAAATTCATCATTTAGAAGATAAAAATTTAGGAAGAATTCCTGAGGCTGGAGATAAATGAATAACAACTTTAGATAGAGCTTTATTTCTAGATGGACAAAATGATTTTAATAAAAATTTCGTATCAATTGTAGAAAAATTTCCAAAAGAAGAAATAGAAAAAAAGAAGAAACAATATAATATAAAATAATTATTTCTTTCTTTTTTTTTTTTTTTTTTTTTTTTTTTGACAAAAGCGAAATAATATGATATAATGTAGATATAAGAAATAAGGAGGAGATAATATATGAATATATTATCATTAGATTTATCTACAAAAAGTTCTGGCTGAGCACTCTTTGAAGCTGGTAATTTAAAAGATTGAGGATGTATTGCTTCCTCATCAACAGATTTAATAAAAAGAATTTATATAATGAGAGATGGGATTCAAGAAATTTTATCTAAATCAAAAGTAGATAAAATTATTATAGAAGAAGTTCGTCCTGAGGGCGGATATGGAGTTGGGAATCAAAAAACTCATAGAGCTTTAATGTGACTTCAGGCGGCAATCGCTTTTATGGTTTATGATTTTGATAAAAAAATAGAAATAGAATATATTTATCCAAGCTCTTGAAGGGCTACTTGTGGAATAAAAAATGGACGTGGAATAGTTCGTTCAACTTTGAAAGAGGCAGATATAGCTTTTGTAAAAGACAAATATGGATTAGATGTTAATGATGATATTGCAGATGCAATTTGTATAGGATTAGCTCAATACTTAGAGCAAGATAATAATGAAATAAATTGAGGGTAATTAAATATGTTTTGTAAACATTTAAAATATAAAATATTAAAAGTTTTTTATGGAGATATGATTACTTATATGAATAATAATAGACAAATATGTAAATGTGAAAAATGTAATAAAATTTTTAAATTTAGCAGGTAATAATTTTTATTTAGAAAATATAATGCTTTTTACGTCAAAAAAGAAAATATTATCTTATAACTCTCAAAAATAATAAAAAAAAATAAATAAAAAAAAAGACACCCTTAAAAATAGGGTGTCTTTTTTATTTTTATAGTTTTTCTAACGATCTCGTTGCGGAAATAGACATAGTTCCATTAGGCGCAAGAGGTAATGATATAGTATTTATCATATAATCTCCAAAAATATTGCTTTGAACATCTTGGACTCCAATTCTAATATTTGGTTCTATTTGATAAATAGGCAAACATTGAACTTGAATATTTTCATTATATTTTGTATGATTATAAAGTAAATTTTTAATTTCTACAAAACAACTATTTGAAGATCCGCCCAAAGAAAGCATATTGTAAATATTACTTGATACTTGAATGTAAGGTTGTCCTTTATCTTCGCATTCTTGTCTCTTTTTTGCGGTATCTGCCCGTCCTGATTCAATTAATACAAAATCAGGAACATCTGGCTCAAAAACGCAGTTAAAACTATCACTAGATTCAATTAAAGATCTTCTACCTATATTTGAAACACTAAATTTACTAATCTCTGCATTTGAGTCTATAAAATCTAAAAAGTAAGTTAATTCCTCAGGATGATCTTTAACTTCTTGATAAAAATCTCCTGTATATATAGTTTCACCATTTTCAGTATAAGATTCAGCTTTTAAATTATATATTTTAGGCCATTCCGCAGCAAGTTCAGGATAATAATAATTAGAATTTATTCCTAGAGGTTCTGCCATTACGCCTTGTAAATATAATTCCGTTCTTCAATCTGTTGTTTTTACTTTTGTTAATTCTTTACTTTCTGTTAACACATACTCATATTCTTTATTTGAAAGTTCTTCAACTTTATTATTATATTTTTCTAATTCTATCTGAATTTTATCTCTTAGATTTTCAATTTCTTCTTTTTTATCTAAAATTTCTTGTTCTAAAATTGGTCTTTGAGTTAAATAATTTTGTAAAACTGCTAATTGATCCTGCAAATTCTCTAAAGCCATTTGTTCTAATTCAAGTTCCATAGTATAATTATCAATTTCAGTTTGTATCATTTGTTTTTCTTCTTCAGAAGTAGCTTTTTCTTTTTCTTCTTCTAAGGTTTTTATTTCTTGTTTAATCATATCTACTGTTGCTTGTTGTATTGCTATATCTGTATTCATATCAGCAATTGCCGCATTTATTTGTTCTATTGTTCCCATTTCCTCTAAAGCAAGATTATCTTTTTTAATATCTTCTTCGTTTTGACTAATCTTATCTTCCATAGGAGCAATAGTATTAATATAGTCAATATACGAACTCTTTTTTTGTGTTTGAATATCTAAATAATGATCAGATTGTTGATCAATAGCTCAACTATATCTATTTAAAGTAGATTGATCTACATAAACTTTTTCACTATCTCCTTGGCTAGGAAAATCATTTATTGTTGGATATCCAATTGTTTCCAATCCGCTTACTGTTAAATAACTTTCGGTCTTCCCATCTCACATATAAATTACATTTGTGCTCTTGTCTAGATAATAAGTTTTATTAACTCCTACCTTAGGAAAATTATTTTTAGTTTGATATTCAATAGGAATTGTAGCTTTTTCAAGTCCATCATCAGGATCTAAATAAAAGAAACAATTATATATATTACCAATTTTTGGCTTTTTATCAATAGCTAAATGATAGCGGATTGGGACTGAAACTCCATCTCCAGTTTTCCTTGTTCCTCAAACTACATAATCGTTTTTTATATTCATATATTGAGGATTATTAGAATAAGAAGTTCCCAAAGTGCTATCTAAATTATAAGCTCTTTTTCCTTTTGCCATATCAACCAAATAATCACTATTAGATAATTTTTTTATTTCTGCTGTTGCTTGTTTTGTATTCAAATAGTTTTTTATTTCTTGGAATCTAAAATTACCTGAAACATCATAAAAATATTCATAGTTATTTCCTAATGTATTTTTTATTTTATCTAAAATAGTTGTGACATTATCTCCAGCATTTCCAATTAATTCAGTAGGAAAAGTAAAATCAGTATAAATAAAACCAATATCGTCTCCATAAGAGAACATTCTATGTTGTGCATGAGATGTGGCTTCACTATAATCAACAGTTAATCCATAAGATGGAACCCCATTTGTATAATCTCAATACATATAAATAGGAGTATTTCCAATCCATTTCATAACTGCTTTAATTCTATCATCTATATCACTAATTATAATTTTAGATAATTGTTCTCCGCCAAAGTGATTAACTGCTTCTCTAATAATTTGACTAACAACAGGCTTAGAGATAATAATATTTCCTTTATCGTCAATAGTTTCTCATTCATCAAATTGTGTAGATGCGGGAATTGTGCCTCCGCATTCGCCATTTAAAGTACACATTTTATCTTTTAGTTGTAAAGATATTGTAGTTCCACTTGAACTATGAGAGCTATTAGCAGAATTTACAACAAAAGTTCCTTGCGGAAACCAAATAATTTTTTCATCTAGATATTGATTTGTTTTATTTTCAATTCCAACTTCTAAAAAGATTTTTTTATTTATTGAAATTAAATTATTAACATCTGTAATAGAATACATATCATCTTTTACAAACATACTTAAATTACAAGTTCTTCTTACTGCAGAGCTCCCATTAATACTTTCACTTCCACCTGTTACTAATCCTTGAATTTCGCTAATAGGATTTTCATTTCAATCTAATAAAGTGATTTTAATATATTGGTCTTGAATTCTTTGTTTATTTATTAACTGTAAAAATTCATTGTCTGTGGAATATATATATTGTTTTTCCATTCTTTCACCTCATTACTCTGGAAGGATTCCATATTCCTTACATTTATCAATAGTGAAATCATCTATTTCTGTTGCGGTTGCTGAGAAAGACCAAATCCTACGACCTGTAGGTCCAAAAGGTGTCAATGAAATGTCCATTAATTTAACTAAAAAATTTCCTTCTGTTGGAGACCTAAAAATCTTCACTTCATTTGCGTATAAAAATTCTGTAACCTTATCTCTAAATGCTTTTTCATAAACTATATCTGTTGCTGGCGTAATTTCATTATCTATATTATATTGTTCATAAAAGTCTAAATTCTTACCAAATAATTCCTCTTTTGTGGTAAATAATTTTTCTTCATCCATATCAACAGAAATAATTCCTGAAATTGGAAATTGTAAATAGTTTACATTAGCATTGCGTTTAATAAAAGGATATTGACTTCCAATAGTTTCAATTTTTGACTCATTATAAACTCTTTTAAGCGAAGATACACTTGGATTAAAAGCAATTTTTAATTGTCTATCTTTATTAACTAGATACATATGTTCAAAAACTACCATAGTAGGATCTATAAATTTAGTCATAATACCTCTATCTCCATTATTTTCTATTCCTTGAACCGCATAATTATAAAAAACTCCACTCTTAATTGTATAATCTGTTCAAGTAAAATCTATTAATGATACATCTTCAAAAGTTTTAAAACACATATCTTCCCATATAGTAAAATTAGTCTCACTTGAGCTTCTCCTAATAACCATTGTCCCTGTATATTTAGAATTTTTTTCATTCTTTTTAATATGTAATATTACTCTTCCATTTTCAGGATCTTTCTCTCCTGTTAAAATAATATCAAGAGTTAAAGCTGATTGCTGAACAACTGAAAATAAAAATGTTTTAGATGTAGAATATAAACTTTGTGTAGTATATTCAATTACCATTTTGTAAGTTATACCTGCGGTAAACGCATATTTTAAAGTATATTCAAATGAATTTACACTATTATAATTATTTGAATAAAGTGTTTCGCTATCTGTTAATAATTCATTTGTTGCATTATTATAAATTTTTATACGATATGCTCTTAATATTTCTGTTTCCGCGTTATTTTTAAAAGTTAATTTTCCATTAATTTTTGTATTTGCAATATTTCAATTAATAATTTTTGTTTCGTCTTCTGAAAATCCTTGGACTGTCAATTGCGGTTGTGATATTCCTCTAATCAAACAAATTGATGACCATTCTGAAAAATTATTTAAATTAGTATTTAACCAGCTATCTATTGCTTGTGGTGTTGATAAAGAAACATTTGAAGCATCTATATTAGTGAATCTAATTTGAACTTTGTAATATTTATTTAACTCAAATCCACCAGATACATCAGTTTTTGAAATTTTTATATAATATTTATAACTAGTTTTTATATTTTCATCTGTTAGAATATTTGTTAACATAATCTCAGTAGGATATTTAACACTATCTAAAACTGATAAATTCGTCTCCTGATCTCTAACTGTAATTTGTGCATTTTTTATATCGTCAATAGTATTATAATCTGAAATAGAAAAATATAATTTACATATATTTTCTTCTTCATTTTCACTGTCAACTAAAAAAGCTGGCATATATGTTTCTACTACTGGCGGATATAGATTATTATAAACTGCCATATCTATTTCCTCCTTTTTTCTCTACTTATATAAATTAAAAATCCTTATTTTTTATTTAATTATTTTAGACCAAATAAAAAGAAGAGGCCTATTGAATATGACCTCTTTCTCGTAAATTTTCTTCGTGAACTTTTTTTATATAATTAATATCAACATTTTCTTCTTCCGCTCATTTTGTTAGTATTTCAATCATTCAGCTATCGCCCTTCAATGTGCAAAAATAATTTTCTGCTTCTTTTAAAATTGCATAATGATTATCGTGATAATGATTAATTAAAATAAGTAATTGAGTACGACTATCACTTAATTCACTTAAATGAGTTCTTTCCTTTAATGCAGAAAGTGATTGACTTACTTCATTAATTTTATCTTTTTTACTAAAATACCTATTAAGAAGAAGTTGAATCACAGTGAAAAGTCCACTTGACCCAAGTAATGCCACTAAAATAGTTAAAACCATCTCATTCATATGTTATATCTCCTTCCCATTACTCTATAACATTTTAAAAAATATTTAAAATATATTATACGATATTGTCCTTAGATTAATTTGCTAATGTTGAAGTATCTACTAAGATAAACTGAGACCAAAAATCAAATTCATTGTAATCTGTGACTACTATTGTGTTTGTTATAATATATGATGATATATTTATTTCTGGTTTATATTCAATACTTTGATAAAAATTTGCTTTAAATATATCTATATTAGAACTTCCATCTGTTAAAATTAGATTTGTAACTGGTGCTGTTGATTCTGTCTCATCTGGAAAATAAGTTACATTAAGAAATTTACTTATTAAAGTATCTGTTGTGGGATTTGGTGTTGATGGTGCTCTTAATATAGGGACTTTAGATCTTACTTTACTCCTTGTTGATTTTGTATATTTATATTCAGAATATAAATCAGTAATATTATCTGGAATATTAAAATATAATTTGGTACCATTCTTAAGAGCATCTCCTACTTTTAATGGTCTTATCTTAGGATCTTCAATATAAATATGCCTATATGCCTGGCAATCTGTAACTTCAGTAACATCTTGTACTTTATCTGACATTTTATATTTATTTTCATTTACTTCCAATTTATTTGTTTCAAGATTGCAAAAATATATATTATTTCTTAATGCTGTAGCTCCAACATAAATACCATACTCAAATGTAGTATCTGTATATTCTTGTATTCGAATATTTAAAGTAGAAGTAGAATTATACTCACAGATTGTTCTATTGTCCGTTGTCTCATTCAAATTAGTTATATCGACAAAATTATCAGGAAAGTCTGCGTATAATGTTTTATTTCCTAATATATCCCCAACCATTATTCTTCTTTTATAAATTTCCTTCTTTTTACTGGTGGTGTAATGTAGTATGGCTCGTGTTTTTAAATCAAACATTTAGATTACCTCCTTGTTATGTACTTAACCCAATTGAGATACTTGCTGGTGAATTTGAAATAGTTACTCTAGAAAAAGCGATACCTTCTGCTTTATCTCTAACACAATCTTTATCAAAAGTACAATTTACATTATCAGAAATGTCTGACACCATCAATATGCCGTAACCTAAATAGAACACATTAGTATCTAATGTTAATTCTAGACTTTTGCCTACTGGTACAGTACCTAATTCTGTATTTATATCAGAATCTTTATAAATACCTACAGATTTAATAGAATAAGCACTATTATTTATAGTAATCTTATACTGTACTTTGGCTGGTTCATATTCAACTCCTTTAACAATTCCATTTAAATAAAATCCATTTCAATAAAATATTATATCATATACTTTATTTGGTTGTGGAGAAAAATTCCCATTTGTAACATCATCTCCTGCCATTTTAAAATTAACATTAGTCGGTGGAGTTACTGCGAAAGAACAGCCACTTGGAGAAGTTTTAAAAACAATAGATGATGAAAATTTAGTTGAATCAGTAAAAGTTAAAGTATCTAAAAAACTAAGTAGAAGTGAAGAAACTGTTCCGTCATTTCCCATACATCTTATCTCTTCATTATCTGCGGTAATCATTGGAGTTGATGAACTTCAAACTGTGATTTTATGCTCTGATCCTGTACTTGGAGAATAAGTTGATTGACTTATTTTTCTTATTCTATTTATTTTTTTTATTCCTACTATTTTTGATACTCTAGCATATCTGCCACTTTGATCAAAGTTTCCACTATTTGTTTGACCTGTAAAATATCCAGTGTCTCCAACCCATAATTTCTTTTTATCGGTAGAAATACAAGCTCCTATTCTAAATATACCGGGGTCGTTATTTGATCCTTGTAGTAATTGAATATCTGGAAAGCATGTTGATGTTCCATACATATAAGATGTATTACCAATACTCATTGCTATTTGAAATTGTTCTTTTAAATCTATTTTTAATATTTCTGTTGTTGAATTTGTACCACCTTGCCCAGTAAAAGTCACTTCAACATAATCATAAGGGCTCATATCAAGATTTTTTACTGTATTGGGTGTTAACATATTATTTCAAGAAGTTGTATGCCATAAAATTGTTTGAGTATACGCATCGTCTGTTGTATACGATTCTCATCCTGTTGGGGCGTTAGGGCCAGTGTAGGAAATAACTGCACCAATAGGAAGAGTATCACTAGTTTTTACACTTATTTCTTTAAATTGCCCTGTTTTAGGGTCTCTATATTTTAATCCCATTTATATTTCCTCCTTTTATTATTAACAAGGCTCTGTCGCATTGTGGGCCACTATAGAATTTACTACGAAATTATGATAATCTCCATATACAGATAAATTATACATTATAGTAGGCTCTGTTTTTGTTCTTACAATTTCTTTTATTTTGATTGGACCATTAAATGTGATTAAGGTATCATTTTCAGTTAAAGTAGGCAAATTCTTATAGTTTGTTACAGAGTGATAGCCATCTATTGTTAATAATGGATGATACGCATTCATTACTACATAGTCATTATTTTCAAGAATAACTTTGGCTTGATCTACTACTTTTTGATTAGTTATAGTCTTTTTTACAGTAGATAGATTAAATTGTTTTTGACTTTCATTATAAATAACAACTTGATCATTCTCTTTTAAGTCTTCGATATTTTTAGTTATTCCATCAAGAGATATTAAAATTTGCGAACCCTTCTGAAAACAGCAAGAATTACCTTGCACTTTACAAAAAGGAATAATAAAATCTGTTTTTTGACAATAATCTCCATTCGTATGAAAATCAGAGGAGTTGACTCAGGTTAAACCCCCTCCATTAATAAATGGACCTCCTGTTATTATACTATTTGTAATAACATAAGGTTCAGTAGTGTCGTTATATTGTGAATTTATTCAATCTTGAAAAGTCATACCATATTCTGAATAATATGTAATAGGATCACCATGTATCGTAGTCGGAATAATTTTAAAAGAAAATTTTGGTTTAGTAGTTGATATTTCAGATAATTTTTCCTTAACCGCCTTTACACTAGGAGCCTTATCAATTTCATTGCCTTCTAAACTATCTACTACTTCCGTTCCAATATTATTTAAAGTATCATCTTCTATTCATAGTTGAACAGATGGACTTGTCGGCTCAACTTTCCCTATTGAAATTATTTCATCTGTATTTGAATCATTTAATTTAACATTTCCATTAGCAGTTCCCGCATAAAGCTCATTTGTGTCAGTAGTTATTGCTAATTCACCTTGAGCAAGAGTTATATTTGAAATATTAGAAGATAAACCTCTTTTTATTTTTATCGTATTTGCCATTTAAAAAACTCCTTTCTCTCATAAATAAGAAAAGGTACTTTTAATTAAAAAGTACCTCCATCAATAACAGAAGTTGCATCTAATTTATTAGCTAATAAATTGTCAACTGCTGTTTTTGTATAAGCATCTGTAATACCATAACCAGCTAATGTAGTCGCTTTAGCTGCATATGTTTTACCTGCATCTTCTTTTGTTAAGTATGGTGTTAAGTCTACTACAGAACCTAATTTATCCCATCCTTCACCAGTCCATGCAACATTCATTCCTGTGTCTTCAAGATTATAAACATCTCCAATTACTTGACCTTCAGTAGGTAATGCTGCTTCATTAGTTACACTGCCTTTGTATTTATAAACTGACGCTACTTTTGCATCTACTTCAGTTTTTGTGTAAGCATCTGTGATACCATATCCTGAAATAGTTGTTGCTTTATTAGCCTTGCCTTCAACAGTTGTTGTTAATGTTTCAACTGTAGCTTTGTCGGCCTTTTTACCTAGCTCAGTATCTACAGCTGTTTTTGTATATACATCAGCACTATTCGCTTTTGTTGCTATTGACGCTTTAATATTTGTGTCATCATAGTTAGATAATCCTGCTAATTTTTCTTTTTCTGCATTTGTATAGTCATTAGTAGATAGTGTTTTTCCAGTTACTTTATCTACTTTTCCTTCTAAGGCGGCATTAACTGTAGTTGTATCTGCTTTTTTAGCAATATCTGCTTTAATAGCCGTATCATTATAATTATCAACAGATGCTAATCTTGCAATTTCAGTATCTGAAATTAATGATTTTCCTGCAACTTTATCAACTTTATTTTCTAAAGCTGTGTTCATTTCAGTAGTTTTTACATAACTTTTTAATTCTTCTTTTGTTGCTAAAGTTGCTAATGTATCAGATAAATCTCCAATATCTTCAACAGTAATATTAGCTCCAGTAGTTACTCTACCTTTAGCATCAACAGTAACTTTTGTATAAGTACCTGCGGTAACGCCACTATTAGCTAATTCTAATGCCATCTCAACATTTTGAGATCCATCGAAAACTACGCTACCTGTGGCATCGCCTGTTGCACTAATAGTTCTGGCTACAGTTAATTTATCTGCGCTTTCAACTGCACCTGAGGCTCCGCCTTTAATTATTTTTACATTTCCATTTTCATCCCCAACATATAATTCTTGTGTGTCAAGAGCTATTCCTAATTCACCTGCAAGTAATGTCATCTTCGTAAGATCTGCTTTTAGCCCTCTTTTAATTCTAATTGTATTTGCCATTATTATTTCCTCCTTAATATTCTCCGCCATCTAAAATGGCAGCTTCTAAATCTTCTTTTGTAAGATAAGTATTTGTCTTATCAAAAGGTGCTTTCTCTTCATCATAAAATACGATATAATATACATCTTTGGTTCAAGGATTGCACTCTCAAAAAATAGTTATTCCTTGATTATCTTTATTTATTAAATATTGTTTTCTACTAACTTGAAAACTTTGTTTATTATTTTGGCTAGATTGAACTATTCCTGAAATGATATAACTTCCTATTTTTAAATCACTTGCAATAAGAGGATTCTCTTCAGTTCCTATTAATTCATTTACCACAATAACTTTTTTCATTTCTTCTAGAATTTTTTCAGAAGAATAGGTAGATAATGCGGAAATCGTTGCATCATCAATTATTCTTAGATTTACGCTGTTTAAATCACCTGAAAGAGAAACTCCATTAATACTAGGTTTGTTTATTAAGCTATTGTAATTGCTAGAAATTGCGGAAGTGTTTGCTGATATTCCATTTTTTTCAGTTGTATTAAAATTAATTTGATTTGTGGATGTGGAGATAGTGATATTAGTATTTGGTTTCGTAGATGTTTGTATCATAGACTATTCACCTCTCTTTTCAGCGGCTTCAGGATATAGAACAAATTCTTTAGCTCCTTCTGTATCAAAACCAGTTAATGTATTTATACCATTATATTCAATTTCATATCAATATGTCATTGTTCCTGATTTTAAGAAATTTCCAATACGAGTTTCATCTGATGTTAAAACTAAATCAAACACATTGCTTTCTTCTTCTACTGTAAAAACCTTTTGAAATAAAACATCTTCACAATTGCCTTTTTTCATAATAGAGAATTTTATTTTGTCTCCGACAGAAAAATTAACATCGTTATTTAAAGTGATGATTAACTGATCGCCTCTATTAACATGAATAGAGCCATTTTCTTGTATTAAAGGTAACTTCATGTCTATATATCTCCTTTCTTCTCTCTGATTTCAAATATAAAAAATTTAAATTAAAAATTAAATATTTTTAACCTATATATATTTAAAAAGATAATCTTCAGTTTTAATCTTTTTAGCCCAATAAAAAAAACATCAACTATTTAATAGCTGATGTTATATTTTAATTTTCTTTTTTATCTTCTTCAGGTATTTCTACTGCCCAAGTAATTACTTCTGTATTAGAACTTGTATTTGCTAATTTAACTATATTTTCAATAGCTTTCTTACCTTGTACTATAACTGCGGCGACTACAACTCCTAGAACACCAACACTAGATAGAGTGTTTAAAGTTTCAGTTGAAACTAACATAGTTCCAAAAGTATTAATAATCATTTCATTTATAAAAGGTAACATAGTGAATGCTACACTTATAAATACTGCAGCTACATAAAATACGAATGCTTTTAAAATTCCATTAAACATTCTTTTTCAAGAAAACTCTTCTTTTTTAGCCCAAATATTAGAAATAGTTCCAGCTACAGTATTAGTAACTACTAAAATAGCAAAGATAATTCCTAACCAACCCATTATATGTAGGGTATTTAAAATTGCGTTTAACATAACTCCTCCTTATTTTATTTTCTTTTTAAAGCTTCAGCTCTATAGAAACCTGTTGTTCCTGTTGAATTTCCTACTTGATATGGATATGATCTTCCATCCCAGATTTTTAAAATTTGTCTTGTCCATCCAATACCATATGCAGTATTTGAAGTTCCATACGAGCTTCCATTTCCTGTCCCTACGATCTCAACAGTATCTCCTACTGATAAAGGTCTAGGTGTTGGCGCAGGTGCTGGAGCTGGTTCATTATAGGCACTAATTGAACTTTCATCCATCCAGCCTAAATCTCCTGTTGTGTTATAAGGGTGAGCAGTTCCAGGTGCTTTACGTGTAATGTTAGTTACTTTATTACTTACACTACCTGCTGGTGATGCGGCGGTAGAACTTACATATAAAGCTCCATTAATAACTACTTTATCACCAATATTAAATTTATCACTTGGTGTAGGTGCTGGTGTTGGAGTAGGTTTTGGTTCTTCTGCATCTATAGCTTTTTGTACATCATCTGGTAAATAGATAAAGCATCTAAAATAATATCCTGCTCCGCAGCCCCATCTACCATTATTATTTGTTCTGGTACTATTCCAGAAAATTGAACTTGAACCCCAACCAGATTCAGAAGTATATACTGAATTATTATTATTTACTCTTTCAACTATTGCAACGTGTCCAGCATCGCCTTCTTTACCCCAACACATAATAGCTCCACGTCTTGGAGTTGAGCCTGTTTGTAATCCTGCAGCTTCTGCTCTTTCTTTAAAATTAACAGCATTGCAATTTAATGTAGTATAAGTACATCCGCTAGTTTCTCTAGCAATGTTTATAATTTCATTAAATCTACCACTAGCATAACCAACGCAGTTTGCTAAAGCATCTGCATATTGATATCTAGGGCTTCCCTTTATACAAGTGTTCCAACCACCAGAACCTCTTGTAATAAAATTCTTATTATTTGCAGGTCTTGTAGTTCTCATTGTAAAACCTGTCGCTCCTATCCCTTCAGGATCATCTGCATTTAGATTTTCAATTTCTCCATCTTCATTTAATTGTTCAGGACTATCTGAATTAAATAAATATTGAACATCTTCATCATCGATATCATCTCTTAAAAATGCTTTTGCAACCATAACCCTAACAGCTTCTGGAGCCTGTTCTACTCTTGCAATTCTTTCTTCACTTGATAATTGTGCCATATTAATCCTCCTTTTCTTGTTTTTTATCTTCTGTAATTTCCTCTTGTGAGGTCTTTTCTTGTCTTTGTTTTTGGAGAACTACAGAATATTGATCTGAAAGTTCTCTAAAAACATCTTTAAATATATAATAAATACCTTCAATAGGTAAATCACATTCATTAATCATATTAATTAATTTGTCTCTCAATTCTTCCATGATATATCTCTCCTTATATTTTCATTATATCATAAAATCTTCCCTTTGTCAAGTTTTATGCAGTTCTTTTTCAACAGTAAAAAGCTTGATATGGCGGCATGTTACCTGCATCTCCATCTCCTGTACTATTTGTTGTTCCAGAAACAGTATGGGTATGGTTTTGACTAACTCCTCCAGTTGCAGATGCATTGGTTGTTACGCTGTGCGTGTGTGCCCCAGCATCACTTGAATATACGTCTTGATTATAATCTGCGTTAGTTCCTTCAAATGACATACATCTTCAATTAGGTTGAGTTCCGCTCGCATATGAGGTTGTTTTACTAGTAACTCTGTGACCATGTGAACCAGCGCTTGCCGCACTTCCGCTTAATGAGGGGATGCTATGAGTATGCCCCACATTATTTTCTCCTGTAGTAATATTAACTCCGTGAGTATGTGCTTGTAAACTTGCGCTACCGCCACTAGTGCCTGCCGCATATTTAGATCCTGCTGCTAAAATAAATGTATCTGTTATTCGAGTTCAAGTTCCTCCAAATAATGTCTCAGGGCTTGTTGCTTGTTCTGAAAAATATAAACTTCCAATAGGGTGCGCAGCTAGCATTATTTCTGCTTTTAAAGCATTAGCTAATTCAGTTATAGTGATATTATCTTGTAAATCTATTCCTGCCACTGTAGTTGATTTCTCGACTTTATTTTGATTTAAAATATAACCTTGATGAGCGCTTAAAACTTTTTCCTCTGAAAATGTTGTTTCTGTTAAATTATCTATATTAGTCAAAGATGATGAAGGATTTTCTCAAGTCGGAGCGACTTGTCCGCCATGAGATTTTAGAATTTGTCCTTCAATGCCACTATCTATAGGGGCATAAAAACTAGCATTTGTAGTGCTAACACCATTTAATTTTACTATTGCATTATCTCCTTTGGGACCAGCCGGGCCTTCAGGACCTCTAATATTATTAATTATTTTTCATTCATTTAATGAATTTTTATATTTTAAATTAGCCATTACTTATTT
>ENA-ORNT01001186-ORNT01001186.1-human-gut-metagenome-genome-assembly--contig:-NODE-1186-length-17756-cov-4.330716_pt1 | contig 17756 bp, 17 predicted proteins | sample MGYA00242120_ERZ509032 | MGnify/ENA primary metagenome ERZ509032 (study PRJEB26280, sample SAMEA2338729) | human gut metagenome | biome: human gut; feature: human-associated habitat; material: faeces...
TCTTTTCAGACTTATAAAGCTATATGCTTAATCCCCCTGGTTTATCGGGTGAGCCGACTTTATCTTGATTTTTTGCAATGATTACCCAAATTGTTCTTCGAGAAAAACTCACGAAGATATTTGAACATTACCAATCTCTACACTCTTAACAGATACGCACTTAGCTTTACTAGCATCAAACAAGACAACATTGATTCCACCTTTATGCAAAGAGCTTTCAAAACGGATACCGTCCATTCCATTTAGCTTACAAATCTCACATACAAGTTGAGTCGGAACATACTCTAGTTCAGAATCATAGCGACGTAACGGCTTTGACAAATCTCGACTTATTGCCTGTAATATTTTTTGTCTGACAATGACATCTGACAGTGGTTCAGTTGCATTCGCATAAGCTATATACAGGCTTAATTTTGAGGTAAAATCTAATATGTTAAGATCTTCTGTTACTCTAAACTTTGCCACCCCTAATCTATCAAGATACAAAGCTCTCACTTCATAATAAGTGGTTACTTCATCTTGACATAAATATAAATAAGGTATGCCTAAAGGATTTGCACGTCCAGCAGTAGCTTTATCCTTTGGCGGACATCCCATTTCTTTCTTTTTCAGCTTCTCCACTCCTGAAGGAATAACACGACTTCTAAAGAATACGCTACCCTTAGGTATCGTTGCATTAGATACTATCAAGTGCATATCATCAAAGGAAGAAGTATCCGCAAAGAAACGAGAAGATTCACGTACCTGTTTCTTTACAGAATTCCACACTTGCATTTTTTCGAGTATGGATGCAGCATAATCAACCTTAGTCTCAATAGTAAAATCAAACTTACCCTTGCCTAGAAAATAACCTAAGATTTTTTCTCCCAATTCTTTTGATGAAAATAACGTCCATTCACGCTGAATCAGTTCCGCAATGCGCATACCAGAATCAGAGGGGGCGAATAAGGACAACACCTCCTCAAAAAAATCAGAGAAGTAATCAATATCCATAAGAAGCCCTTGTTGACCACAAAAGTCACAAGTTCCTTCTATATGAGATTCATTGCTGACTACCGCCTGCATTTCCTCGTCACAAAAACAATTTTTGCAAATATTCATATATCGATTACTACTCTTTTATTAATCTATCCATTAACTCCAAATGATTCTTTATAGATAACTTCTTGATATAGCCTAAGCCAGGATAACCAGCCATATCACTAGCCTTATCTATCAATTCGATGACCGCAGATGTTTCTTGATAGCCACCTTCTTTAAAGAAAGGTCCTATCTTCACGGCAGCCTCATGGAATTTACCACGAATGTTAGATTGATCAATATTGTTGTCTGAGACAAAATGATGTACAAAAATCTCCTCAGATGATTTCTGATAAGTTAAATGGATTGCTATCGCATAAGGCAAAGACCCACCTTCTGAGAATACTTTGGGCAATGCCGTATAATCAGAAAAGCCAAAGAATCCATTCTCTTTATAAGATACAAAATCATCGCTAAAGAACTCATCTGGCGCTATAGCATAGTCCGCATTTTTTGTTTGTGGTTCAAAATGACCATCCAACAAGATTACCTTTTTCCCCATTTTTCCAAGAGTGGTTAGTGCCACTTTAGATGGATTGCCCAACATTACATATTCAACTTTCTCGTCAGCCAACAACCTAGCGATTTCCTGGTTATGTATATTCACACCATCAGGAAAGACTACCATAAAATGTCCAAAATTATGGTTCTCTGCATGTGACAGCAACTGACCTGGATACCCCTTATAGAAATAAGCTGGTATCCAATTCTCACGATCTTCCTGAAGGACATTCAACTTAGGAAAAATATCATTATCCCTATCTTTCTTGAAATCACCATCCTTAGGATTAAGGATAACGGCAAAGCGCATTGCGTTATCTCGCAATGCTTCCAAAGCTGAATTCAAACCATTAACCTGACTTTTAACTGGTTCTATTACAGGAATAATCTTTGCATTATTAGGACTCATCTGAGAGAAATCTTTTAATGCAAGAAGTTCATATTGCTTGCCTCTTAAATATGGGAAATACATAATTTTTTCGTTGAATTTATCGGGTTATTTAAATATGTTTGCAGAATCTCTATTTGCCTTTGAGATAGACCTAACTGGAGATACATTTGCCGTAACTCTATAGGAGCTTTTCTCAGGAGGTTCATATTATTCTTTCTCTTCTCAATCTCTGACAAAAAATACTGATGCAACTTATCTGGAGGCATATCATATAATTTGGCCTCACACGCTTCGTACATTTCATAATATGGAACATCTGGAAGTTTTCCAAATTCTGACATCACAATGTTTTCATATTCTTTGGTACGCAAACACTTCATCATCATGCCTGCATCAATGTTTTTATTCTCAACAGCCTTTCTAACTTCTCTTAGCCCTATTTTGCCATTTTCCTCAACTAAGATAATAATACCAATATTAATTGGCACTTCTCTTTCATAGGTCTCTAACAAATCTTCTGGAATGACTACATAGCACTCTTGGAAGACACGAGTATAATCAACTAATTGACCAGCCAGTCGTCGAGTCGTATCATACTCCGTCTTAATCTCAAACGCACGGCTATGCCCATTAAACATAACCAAATCGACTATTGACTTTTGCATTCGAAATTCACTAAACACAATTGTTTCTGGATGAGCATAATTTTTAATCAATAATTCATTGACTAACTCATTTTTATAAACATACTCACAACGATAATTAGTACTCATCTGACGATAAAGATACTTTAGATAAGACAAATAAGTCTTTTCTTTTTTCCTTTTTCCATCATACTTATCATGGATACCATCAAGTCGAGAACAATCACCATACTTAAGAATATCAACAAACATATTACGGCTGAATGCAGAAGAGTAGCTCCGCATTCGATCCTTAATTTTATTTGTTTGTGTATTCTGTCTCATTTCTTACCATGTTTTATTTGGCAAAGATAATATTTTATCTTTATATATCAATATTTTATTAGATATTTTATACTTTTTTCTAACTTACTCTTCCACCAACTTCGCTAAAAGCCCTGCCATCTCCTTCTTTGACATCTTCTTGATATCCTTTGCTGTTACATTTTCAAGCTGTCTTGGTTTGGTACGTTTCAAGTCGAGCAATGCATTATTATACTCAAACATCTTGTCCAAAGGTGTTCGACCTATATAACCTTCCGTCACATTCTACCCCTCAGAATGTCCCATACATTCTTTCAGATAGCTTTCCTTGATGCCTGCATGAGAAAGATTGGTAGCCTATCCAACAATCTTCGTATCCCAAAGAATACGCTTAAAAGAGTTGAGGGCATTGCGATATATATCGGCGGTTGTAGCTCTCTCACCACCATTCTCAGTTTGCAATCTATGGATGATGCCTTCCCATACCTTCAAGAAAGAAGTCTCCTCTGTCGTACTCTTTCCTTCCACAACAATACGGATTGAATCAAGAGTCAGTTCCTTTCCTCGATTCAAGCTCTCTAACATATCCTTATACTTATCAATATAAGACTGCCAAATCAACTTGGTAGCATACTTAGGCGACTTGCTCTTCTGAGCATTACTTATCTCCGAGAATTCCTTTGGAGTGAAGTTGCCACCTACATGATAATAGTAAGGTTTTCTATCAATAGTAAAGCGTGTAGAAAGAGGATAAGCAGCCGTATTCTTACGATTCGTACGCTTATCCAACACTAAAGCCATGGTACATTTACGCTCAGAAAACGTACCGAATGATGTTACTAGTTTTTGTGCCATATTTTGTCGTTTTTTGCTATTTTATGCAATTTTGCGAAAACATCGGCAATCTCCCACCTCACAATTATCAGAAAATCAGACAAATTCTGCGAAAACATTGCGAAAACATCGTCTTCGAGTTATGGGGTTTTACCGCATTTCATAAGATTACAACAATGATAATAAATTATTGATAATCAACAAAATAACACTTTATAAAATTTCTTAAAATAGCATCAAAACAGACTCATAATCTGGAGGTCCTAGGTTCAAGCCCTAGCTGGTCCACGTTAATAATCAGCGACTTACGCTTTCGAGCGCAAGTCGCTTTTTTATTCTGCGAAAACATCTAATTATTTGCTCTCACTTTACTAACTTCAGCCCCTCTTCACTTAGATAGTATCTTTGCTTAGGGTGTCGAGGTTTGTCTGGGTATACTCGCAAAACATATCCTTGTTCTATGGCAGGAGTCAGCATTTCAACTCGTACATATCTTCTACTGGAAATATTTAATCTGCGTTGAATATCAAACATAGAATATACATTTTCACGAATTGCATTTACTAACATTTGAACTTGGTCACTTACTTGTTCACTTACTTGACCACCAGCTTGACCACTAGCTTGGTCACTAAACCAATATGTCACGGTAGAACATACCAAATCACTTTTGAATTCAACGTTCTTGCCTGTCAATTTCTCCCATGTCAACATCTTATCAATACCAAACCCTGCATTTTCACCAAGCTTAGCATACCGCCAAAAGTCAGTTCTCCCTTTGAAGTACAGATACCAACTTTCTCACAAAATTGATCCATCGGCAAATCTACATAAGGGAATGAAGGATTGAATCTCATCACATGGTTATGATAAGTTTCAAGAGAAATAGGATTCAAGTCTTTGATACTTGTTCCCTCTACAGGTTGCTCACTTCTACTGCCAAAAGATTGGTCTCTCAACATAGCCATAGCCTCCATATCGGTAACACGGCGATCACCACTACCAGTACGGATATAAGTATTTATCGAACTACCAAAATAGACAGGTTTGCACAATGACGAAGGCACATAAAAAGCCAATACTATTTTTCCATCAATATTATATTTCTTGCCCCAAGCAGTAAGTTTCACATTAAATTTCTGCCCATTACGCAGGGTATTTAGAAAATCGGACTCGATTTTCTCTGGGTCATCACAACCCACTACATCAAACTTCTTACCATGCTGGTGTACACCAAGCACAATCCAACCTCCTGATGTGTTAGAGAAAGCTGATACCGTTTCCCAAACATCATTAGGAAGTTTATTCTGGGCTGTCTTCATTTCGAAATCATCCCATTCTATCTCATTGATTCGCTTTTCAAGCTCTTCTTTTGTCATTGTTCCTTATAGTTTATCGCCTAAATAAGGGCAAAATTACGAAAATAAATACAAAATGCCAAAGATTTGAGGATTATTTTCAAGCTATCGTCCAAAAACAAACACTTTTATGTCACTTCTCTGATAACGTACAGCATTTACTTAGCCTTCCACCAATTTCGCTAAAAGCTCTGGTGTCACAAATTGGTGCATCACTGTCACACTTTTTTGTTCTGCGAATTTGCACGACATTGTCTTGCTTATTAAAGTCGGCAAGTTTTCTGCCATCTGAGGATAAAGTCTATAAAATTTCCTTGCCCATTTGAACATTGTGGTTGTCAACCCCCTTTCTATTCACTCGTTCCTCCAATTTCTTTAGTAACTTCGTTCCGTACTCGAGTGCTTTGAATAAAAATAGCAAAATGCCTACTTCTTTATAGGGAATTGCCTATAGGACTTTGGAGATATTTTTCTATCTTTGCAGCGCAAATACATAGTTCAACCTTTAAAACAACAGTAATGATGAGCAAAAACAGATGGATGACATTCGTTTTCACTTGCCTTTTCCTGCCAACTTGCAGCCTATCTGCGTCAGCGAAAAGCAAGCAACCTATAGAACGTGGAATGACCAAGCAGCAAGTTACCGCTATCTTGGGCAAGCCTAAGACGACTAGTTTCAATGAACTGGGCGACAAGTGGATGTATGAAGGATGGAAAGGTAGTTTAGTGGGAGGTGACCAAGTCAGAACCTACGTGGCATTCGACACGACAGGCAAAGTGATAAGATACGAGGAGCAGATTTATAATCCTTCCCCGTCAGAAGCCAATGCAAACCATCCTCATCCTGGCATCACTCCCGGCTATGCTCCCATGCCTTACCCAGATGGTGCTTATTGCTTGAGCGACGCTGCCTTCTCCATCCTTTGCAAGAAGGTAAAAGAGGCTAGTTTCGACAAGGACAAGAAAAACTTGATAGAGGTGGCAAGTCTAGGATGCTATTACTCTTGCCAACAATGCGCCCAAATCCTCAAGATCTTCTCCTTCGACAGCGAGAAGACGAATGCCCTCAAACTAATGGCACCACGCATCGTTGACCCACAGAACGTACACGTCATCTGCCAGCAGTTTACCTTCGATGACGGCAAGAAACAAGCAGCAAGACTAGTGAGGGGGAACTACTAGCGCACATATTGGTTTTCGGATATATCTTACTAAATAATTCAAGAGAGGGTGTATCACATTCAAAAATATGACACACCCTCTTAGTCATTTATCAGCTGATATTCAAGACATAGTTAGCCTTAAGGAATACTCAGACTATCAGTGTACTACTTGCTTTGAGAACAAAATTTAAATTCCAGCACCAAGTTCTGCTTTTTTCTATTTTCAACTACAGACTTTTTAAGTCTATAAGTACCAGTATGAAAAACATGCTTAAAAGCTTTCAACCGAAAACTAAACTCCAAAGAGTCATTGGCATAAAGTACATAACCGAGTGCTTCCCAAACATTTCCCTTCCACTTTATAGGAATCCACGCATTTCCCTCCTTTCTTTCTATATGGTAATCAGTTCCCGTTTCATAATTTTTCGTTGTATTATTAACAATATAATAATACACGACACTATCTTTTGAAGTTATATAGTTTTTCCCCATCGCCAACTTCAAATGTATTGTGGTATCTCTCTTGGCATCTGCCGTAGGATTTTCTTCGCCCAACATAACCTTATTCTTTTCTGCCACTGAAAAACAGCAGCAGAAAAAGAACAAAGGGATAAACATTAAGTATTTTCTCATTCTAATACCTTTCTATATTTAACTCTTTCAAAATATTGCCAGCCTTAGAGAATACTGCTATACTTTTATCTGTTGCTGTAAAACCATGAATTATACCAACAGTTAATCGAGTTTTCTTACTTGATATATAAGTATATACGATTCCACCACTATCACCATGGTCACACGTTAATGAAGCCGAAGTCAAATCTGTAAGGACTGCGTTTCCGTTGTCATCCACTTTTGTAAAATTCGTACTTAAGATTTTACCACCAGAATGCCCAGTATATGCTCCCCACATATTAACAAATGTTCCTACGCCAGGCGAACTAACAAGCTTAGATAAAACCGCATTATAATCACCATTTATGGCATTTGAAGGTATCAAATCTGTTTCTAATCTAGGTATAAAAGCGGCATCTACAGTTCCTTTTTGTATTACTTTATCACTATATCCAAATATATCGTCATTATAATACGCAATTCGATTTGTGACATTTACAACATGCCCAGCCGTAACCATACCAACTCGTCTTTCCCCATCAAGTTCCCTCGCACTAAATCCAAAGCTGCCATATATGCCTGGATTTGTAATGTCTAATCCTAACTTATAACCAGGGCAGACATACACTTTGTTAGAAGCAGCCTCTACTATTTTCCCAGTTTCTATGAACTTAATTGCAGGGTGTTTAAAGAAAGTACTAAACAACGAAACCACAAAATTGTTTTTATGCACAAGGCATATATCAATTTTATTTTCTTGCTCATTAATCCCGAACCCTGCAATTTCTCCTTTCAACAAGGTTGGAATTCGATGAATATTTTCATTCAAAAAATGCATTATGTGAGTTAGCTTCTGATATGAAAACTGACATTTTTTAAAACGTAAAAGAGAGCTATTACTAATTTTTCTGATAGCATTTACCGATGCCAAAGAATCACCTGTAAAAAGTATAGTTAGCGTTCCATCCTCGTTTATAACAGAGCCGCCGAAGAACTCTGGGTATTCTTCTTTACCATCACCTTCTCCTCTCGTTAAGACCTTGAATCTTTCAAGTAAAGAAGAATTTAATTGATTTGCATCTTCTTGTACACACTCATCGCTTTCTTGCACAGACATTTTACTAGAAGGACCCAGAGAGAAGTCTTCTTCTTCATTCGTACATGCAACAAAACATACTGCCAAAATTAAACTTATAAATAATTGTTTCATATTCATAACGTTTAAAAGAACACCTACTCTATTTAGCTTTTCGGCATCTGCTCCTTTTAAAAGTTTGGTCTTTATATTTTTGAAATATCACACACTCATTGTACCAACAAATACAGAATTGACGATAGTCACAACAATAGTATAAGTACCAACTGGTAAATCACCAACATCTTGTGAGATTATTTTCTCACCATCAATTACATCAGCAGACATTAACACAACATTACCATTAGCATCATAGATGTTTATTTGAACTTGCCCCACGAAACGGCTAATCTTTATCATCAGTGTCGATGCTTCCTGCTCTGCCGTAACACATGGTACCAAAGAGCGCGCATAAATATGAGACCCCTTTCTATGCATAGGAATACTCTTTGCTGCAGGAAAACAATTTGCTTTTACTTGGCTAGAAGTAAAAAGCAAAAATAGCAGAAACGAAATTACCAATTTTACTTTTTTCATAACTCATACAATTTAGATGTTATAAATTCTTGGGTGCGAAATTACAATCTTTTTCTATACGATGTCATCAAAACGGGTCTATTATTTATTCACCTCGAAAAGTATGTATATTCTTAAAAATCAATAGTTTTCAATTATCCTCCCACATTCAAAAGGTCTAAAACTAACTTTTCATCACCTACGTTTAAAAGTTTTCTATATAGTTACGCAGCGAGAAATGTTCATTTTTGATACCAACTTTATCTTTATACAAGAACAATTTCTGTTTGATTGCCTTTTCACTTATACAATAAACCGAAGCCAATGCTTTTTGAGACAATTTTAAACGCAAAAGCATCATTAGACGTAAATCGCTCTTTGAGAGATTTGGATGTTGCTGTTTAAGTCTTGTCACGAATAAATCTTCTACACTATCCAAGAATACTTCTATTTCTTTCCAATCATCTTCCGATAATATAATGCGTTTATTCGCATTCGAAGCATAAGAACCCAATCTTTCTACTACATCTATTTGTTTCTGTAGATAATTTCGCATTATTGATAACTGTACCTCTTTATGCGAAAGTTCTTTTTGATGCAATTTCTTCAACATTTGTTGTTTTTGACAATATATTTCTCGCTCATGCTCTAAACGAACAAGCGATTGTTTCCTATATGACTTGTAAACATATAAGACAAATGAGATTATTAGAAAACCTAAAAATATAATTAAAGCAAATACACATCGCTGCATCTTCGCTTCACCTTGTATTTTAGCCTTTTCACTTTCTTTTCTCAAGAGCGAAGTATAATAAGAAGTCTTGTCTCGCAATGCCGTCTGATACATTTCTTCCAAACATTGGTATGCTGAATCATTACAAACTTTTGCAGTTTCATAATCTAATGATTTCATAGCAGCTTGACTTTGGAAATAGAATACAGAATAACGATCTTCTGCCGTTATAGGAGAGCTAGATTTCAAAATTTCCAAAACTTGTTTTAGAGAATCAACAGCCATATAAGCAGAAGCCAATGCAAGCTGACAAGAAAATATTTTGCCATGTTGTAAGTCATAAGCTTGACGAGCATAAAACAAGCAACTATCATTTTCGCCTAAATCCTCAAATATGTTTGATAAATCCTGAGCAACAGCAGACAGCAAAACACTATTTCCAGAACGTCTTGCTATTTTTTGAGCAATTTTTCCCTCTTCCAATGCTCGTTGCAAACTATCTACATACCAGAAGTTCTCACAAAGTTGCACATGCGCTGCGACTTCATTATGTATTGTAACATCGGGTATTTCATCATACATCTTTACCAAAGTCTTTGCATAATTCAAAGCCTTATAAGGAGCCAAACGCTCCTCTACTTCTATCAGTTTACTCAAAACTAGACATTTTACTTCCTGATTATGAAGACTATCAGAAATATAATACGATTTTTCCAAACAAGCCTTCGCTTGTTCTAAACTATCAACAAGTAAACAATATTTTCCCATGTAATTTAAACATAAAGCATATAGAGAATCTTCTTGATGTTTTTCATACCAATTATATGCAATTCGAATCAAGGAATCGTTATCCACATCCAATCCCGACTTATCTTGTGCCATATAATATACAAGAGCATATTTTGCCATATCCTCTTCCGACAGTTTGCTTTTATCGATACGATTCAATATAGCCAAAGAACTATCAGGGGTAAATTCTGCTAACTTATAAACATGATTCAACACCTTCTTATGACTTTGGTGACAAGATACAAACACCGAAGCCATCACAAAAGCGAATATAACATATAATGTTGATTTTCTCATTTAACAATTAATTTAGACCTTGCAAAGATACGACATTATTTACTAATAACAGAAAGTTTCGAGTCTAAATTTTCAATACTTACCTATTTAATTTTATCACTAGTTTTCAAAATTGTTACATTATTTCTCATCAAAAATCAAGTCTAAATTATATAGCAACCATAAATCTGCTACCTAATGCCAACCGAAGCCCGACCAGCTTTAGCTTTTTATCTCGGCAGAGCAACTTTTTGCCCTCTGCTAGGGCAATTTTGCGCCCTAGGCAGACAAAGAAATCTCTCTAGTCAGCCGATTTTCACTTGCCTGTGGCAAGACGACAAGAGGATAGATATGAAAAATTCAAATAGAAATCGTCTTTTAAGTTTCACCCTTCACCATTTCACGCTAATACATTAAGATACAGATAGATACAAATGCCTTTCGCTTTTCAAGGGTTCACCTAGGCTTCACCTCCCGTCACCTAGGCATACCTGCGGAAGCAAGTGGAGCCATCTATATATGTCTAGCACTTGTCACCATAGACGACTTACGCTTGCCATGATAGACGACCTACGCTTGCCGTCATAAGCGGCCACCAAAGGGGTAGTGGGTGAAGCCTAGGTGAACCCTTTAGCTGCTGCTTTCACCCTCGCAACCCCAGTGTTTATAGGCATTTCTGAAGAAAAGGTGAAGGGTGAAACCTTTTTTGCCGCATTCTACGTGAAACACGAATTTTCTCTGCTTTTCATGGTTTTGTAACAAATTAATAGTATCTTTGCAACCGAATTTAAAACATGTTACAATTATAAAGCAAAGAAGACTATGAATAAATTCTTCAAACTCATCTTCGTGCTTTGCGCCATCTGTGGTTTCACACAGGCACAAGCACAACCTGCCCGACCTAAACTCGTGGTAGGACTGGTAGTTGACCAAATGCGATGGGATTACCTCTATCGCTATCAAGATCGTTATTGCGAGGGCGGATTCAAGCGTCTGCTGAACGAGGGATTCAGCTACGAGAACTGTCGCATCCCTTATATCCCTTCTGTCACCGCCATCGGTCACACCTCTATCTATACAGGCTCCGTGCCTTCCATCCATGGCATCGCTGGCAACAACTTCATGAAGGACGGCAAGAAGACATACTGCACTGAGGACAACACCGTGAAACCAGTTGGTTCCAACGGCAAGGCGGGCATGGAATCTCCACGCAACATGTGGTGTACCACCATCGGCGATGAACTTCGCATCGCCACCAACGACCGCAGCAAGGTAATCGGCGTTGCCATCAAGGACCGTGCCGCCATCCTCCCTGCAGGTCATCATGCCAATGGTGCCTACTGGTTCGACCCAGAGGCAGGCAAGTTTATCACCAGCAGTTTCTATATGGACAAGTTGCCTGCATGGGTGAACAACTTCAACAAGCAGAACTTGCCTAAGAAGTATCTCTCCGAGAAATGGAACACCCTCTACCCTATCGACACTTACAAGCAGAGCACTGCCGACGACACCAACTATGAATGGGAAGTGAAGCCTAGCGTAAAACCTGTTCTTCCACTCAACCTCCCATCCTTGCATAAGAAGTATGGCTACGACATCTTGCGCAGCACTCCTTTCGGCAACAGTTATACCCTGGAGATGGCAAAGGCGGCTATCGCAGGCGAGAATCTCGGTGGTGGCAATGAGACTGACTTCCTCGCCGTAAGTTGCTCTTGCACTGATGTCATCGGCCATCAGGTAGGTCCTAACGCCGTGGAGATAGAAGACACCTATCTCCGCTTGGACAAGGACTTCGCTGATTTCTTCAATTATCTCGACCAGAAGGTGGGCAAAGGCAACTATACCGTGTTCCTCAGTGCCGACCATGGTGGCATGAACAATGCCCAGTTCCTGCTCGACCGCCGCATTCCTGCCGGCGACTGGAACACCAAGACCGCCCAGAAGGAACTGAACGAGATGCTCAAGGCAAAGTATCCTTCAGCAGACAAGCTCGTGACATGGGTATCCAACTATCAGGTGTTCTTCGATACCCAGAAGATTGACTCCCTAGGTCTCGACTATGCAGCCATCAAGCAAGATGCGGTCAACCTGCTGAAGAAAAACAAGATGGTACAGTATGCTTGCGACATGGAGAAAGCCTCCATCGAAAGCATACCTGAGGAAATCAAATATCGCATCATCAATGGTTACAACCATGAGCATAGCGGTGGCGTACAAGTCATCCTGAAACCTGCCCACTACAGCAACGGCATGAAGGGTACCACCCACGGAGCATGGAATGGCTACGACACCCATATCCCTTTGGTTTTCATGGGATGGGGAATCCAACATGGCGCAAGTACAAAGCCTGTCTATATGACCGACATCGCCCCAACCGTATGTGCATTGCTTCACATCCAAGCACCTAATGGTTGCATCGGCGAGCCTATCTTCTAAATCTAAAAGCCTCGCAAGAAACAAGCAATGTTCTTGCGAGGCTTTTTAAGTATTCTATACTTTATTCCTCATTTATTCTTCATTCATAATCTTCATATATTCCTCGTAGGAGATATATCTGCCACCCATAGACTTGAGGTGAGGAGTCTCCAATTGGCAATCAATCATCTTGCCACCATTTTTCTGCAAGAATCGAGCCAAGAAGATAAGAGCAAGTTTGGAAGCCGAAGGTACCAACGAGAACATACTCTCACCGATAAAAGCCTTGCCAATCGTCACGCCATAAAGACCACCTACTAATTTGCCCGTCTCATCATCCCAAACCTCTACACTCGCCGCAAAGCCTTGGTCGTGGAGTTCGGTATAAGCCTTTATAATATTTTCGCCTAACCAAGCACCTTCCTCGTTGACACGTCCCTGTGCCTCGCTGCATCCTCGTATTACTCCCTCAAAATCCTCATTGATACCCACAGAATACTTGCCCTTGTTCATAAGGGTTCGCATGGAATGACTCACGTGTATTTCTTCTGGGAAGATAACGAAACGTTGCATCGGACAATACCAAAGGATGTCTTTCTGGTCACGGAAGCTGTACCAAGGGAAGATACCATTGCTATAGGCAAGGAGCAAACGATCGATATTCAAATCACCGCCAATGGCAAAGCAACCGTCAGGGTCTCCCAAATGAGGGTCGGGAAAGTAAATCTCATCAGAAGATTCATCTATCTGAACTACCATATTTCTTAAAAATTAAGGATTTATAGGAAAGCATGGAGTTAAGCCAACACCAATTCCTTGCCATCGAAGTCAACGACCGCCTTGCCGCCCTTCTTCAACTTACCGAAGAGCAGAGCCTTCATCAAGAGAGGTTTCAGGCGATTGCCGATGACACGATCCATCTCACGAGCACCATACTCCTTGGTGAAGCCCCACTTCAAAAGTTGCTCACGAGCCGCATCGGTCATATCCACAAATACGTTCTTCGCTTCCAACTTATCATCGAGCAGACCTAGTTTCTTGTCCAAGATGAGCCCCGCCATCTTCTTATCCATGTCATTGAACACGACGGTATCAGAAAGACGGTTGATAAACTCTGGCTTGAAGGTCTTCTTCACTTGGGCAAGCATCGCCTCGCCACGACTCACGCCGCCACCAAAGCCTACACTAGCCTGAGAGGCATATTGAGCACCGGCATTCGAGGTCATGATGAGGATGACATTGCGGAAGTCAGCCTTCTGTCCCTTGTTGTCGGTGAGTCGAGCATAGTCCATCACCTGCAAGAGGATATTATAGATGTCGCTATGCGCCTTCTCTATCTCATCGAGCAAGAGCACGCAGTTAGGTGTCTTGCGGATGGCATCTGTCAAGAGACCGCCATCCTCATAGCCCACATAACCTGCAGGCGAACCGATGAGCTTAGCCACGGTATGCTTCTCGGTGTATTCCGACATATCAAAGCGCACCAGTTCGATGCCCAGCTCCTTGGCGAGCACACGAGCCACCTCCGTCTTACCCACTCCCGTAGGACCTACGAAGAGCAGCGAAGCCATCGGCTTGTCGTCATCCACCAGTCCAGCTTTGGCCATCATCACAGCCTCCACCACTCTATCCACAGCCTTATCCTGACCATAAATCTTGTCGAGCATACGCTTTTGGAGTGTTGCCAAGGCATCATTATTGTCGTCCTTGATGGCAGCAGCATCTATCTTGCACACCTTGGTGAGAATCTGTTGGATAATCGCCTTGGTCACATAAGAGCGTTGGCGATTGGCAGGATGCACTTCCATATAGGCACCCGCCTCGTCTATCAAGTCGATTGCCTTGTCAGGAAGGCATCTATTGGTGATATACTTAGCACTGGCATGAACGGCATATTCCAAGGCATCCTTGCGGTAGGTCACCGTATGGAACTTATTGTACTTATACTGCAAGCCCTCCAGTATCTTGATAGCCTCCTCCTCGGTAGGTTCCTTGATGTCTATCTGCTGGAATCGGCGCACGATGCCCTTGCTTTGGGCGATGTAGCGATTGAACTCCTCGTAAGTAGTAGAGCCGATGAATCTGATGTCGCCAGCCTCCAAATATTGCTTGAGCATATTGGAAGCATCAGGTCCCCCGTCTGAGCCACGGCCTGCGCCCATAATCGTATGTATCTCATCGAGATAGATAATGGTGTTGCCTTCCTTTGAAGCACCTTCCATCACCATCTTGATACGTTTCTCGAAGTCGCCACGATACTGGGCACCAGCTAGCATTTGTGCAATGTCCATGCTATAGATGCGAGCACCTTTCAGACGCTTTGGCACTTGGTTCTCATTGATGAGCTTGGCAAGACCATATACCAAGGCGGTCTTGCCCACACCAGGTTCACCGATATGCAGAGGATTGTTTTTCTCTGCACGACAGAGCACCTGGATGGTACGGTCGAGTTCTTGCTCACGTCCGATGAGCGGATTGTGCTGCTCCACCAAGTCGGAGATGCAAGTCACGAGTTGGTGCCAGTCGCTCGGTTGTCGGCTTCTTCCTTCCTCGTCATCATAGTCGTCATCGTAATCCTCGTCATCATAGTCATCAATGCCCATGTTAGCCTCAGCCGCCGGTCCTTCGAGAGGATAGTAACTATCCACGCTGGCGATGAACTCACCTTGTCGGTCGCCCACGTTCTTGCAGAGCAAATAGGCAGCCTCTGAGTTTTGCAAGCCAAACATCGCCTGCACGAAATGAGGCACGTTGACTTGTCGTCTATCAGCCGCAGCAGCCAAGGCGCAAGCCGTGCCAAACATGGTCTTGAAGAGCGAAGAAGGTTCCGGCAGATATTTCACCGAAGAAGGCACACGCTCTTGCTTGGCGAGCCATCCCACCAAGTCTTCGTGCATCTTCAGGGCATCCACGCCTTCCTCTTGAAGTGCCTGACAGAACGCATACTGTCGCAATAGAGACAGAAGCATGTGCTCAGGCATCACGAACTCATGGTCGAAGAACCGAGCTTGCTTCATCGCATCGTCCATCAAAACACTCATATATCGGGTTAATCCCATACTGTCCATTCTGTTGTTTTCCTTTCTTTTCTATTTTATTCTGGCATATAGGTCAATTTCAGCGGATATTTTTGGGAGCGAGCTTGCTCCATCGCTTTCTCCACCTTGCTCTTGGCGATGTCATAGCTATAGGTTCCCACCACGGCTTTCTCCTCATGGTGTACCTTGAGCATGATCGCCTCAGCCTCAGCTTGCGACTTGAAGAAGACGGTTTCGAGGATTTGCACTACGAAATCCATCGGCGTGAAGTCATCATTAAACATCATCACCACGTAACGTCCCGGTTCTTTCAGTCGAGTCTTTTGGCGTTCACGAATTGCGGTTTGTTCTTGAGCCATATTGTTTATCTTTTTACTTCTTGTAAGCGTTGGTAATCTCTACTACATAAACATCGTGGAAACCGCCCTTGGCACCATACCACTGCAAGAGGCTCTTGTCGAGGAACTTCTCAGCGGTCATGCTGTCCTTGTAGAGTTTGCGACATTCCAAGGTGAGGCGAGCCTGTTCGAAGCCGATACTACCATTCTCTGTCTCCACAGGAACCAAGCCAGTCTCCTTCGCCTTATCGAAATCACGTCCCGACTTGGACCCACAGAAATTATATATCTTGCGAGCCTCCTCGCTATGTCCCAAGAATGAAAGGGTCATGTACTCATTCTTCTCTATCAGTTCGTGAGTATGACGCTCAGGACGAATGAAGACCACAGCCACTGGCTTGTTCCACAACCATCCAAGACAGCCCCAAGAAGCCGTCATCATATTGAAATTTTCCTTGTCGCCCGAACAAACGAGCAACCATTCCTTACCAATCGTCTCGAAGACATTATCATTGAGTTGTTTTACATCAATTCTTTCCATTTAATCTTTTCCTTTCTTTTTATTTACTAATAGTTTTAATGATGAAATCATACAGCATTCAACAAAAGCCATGCCAATTCATTGCCGAAGGCTGCTCATATCAGTTGCAAAGATACAAGAATAATCTGAAAAAGCAAATGATTCTCCAAGAAAATCGCAAAATAGATAGGAATAGATTGTATCCTGCTCCAAACAATTGGCGTGAAAGCCACTCTCGATTTTACCCTTCACCTTTTCGCCGGGAACCCCTGTGTTTATTGGCATTCCAAGGGGTGAAGGGTGGCGCTAACCCTTCACCCACCCTTCACCGGCAACTGCGTCCTGACGTTCAGCTTTTTATCTCAGGAGAGCAAAATATTGCCACACCAAGGGCAATATTTTGCCCCGACCAGGCACAAAACGAAACGTCGGGACAGAAAAAAATCTCCTTCAGGACGATTATTTTTTCCCAGTAAGAGAATCTACGCATTTAGTGAAGGAACAGATAGAAAGCCCTAAGACAACTAATCCAGAAAGGGCGAAAACTTCAAAAAAAGGTGAAGGGTGGTGAAGGGTGGGTGAAGGGTTAGCGGCACCCTTCACCTCTCAAAACCCCAGTGTTTATCGGCATTTCGGGCGAAAAGGTGAAGGGTGAAGGGTAAAATGCAAATTCGCAGTTCGAAACATCTTAGTATAGTCTTCAACAGAGGTAATTGAAGTTGCCGGAAGAGTTACTATCTGTTTTTAGAAGACATTGCTTCTAAGACCACACATCAGCTGTTGTGCGGTTGCACATCAACTGTTGTGCGCATGTCGCCCAGCTGTTGTGCACGTGTATCTCAGCTGATGTGCAGTCTCTTTTAATAATTTTGCTTTTCTTTGTACCAAAAAGAGATGTCCCCCACGTATTCTTATTTTTGTACAAACAAAGGGGAAGTAATCACAATTTTACTGCCAACCAAACATCTACCCACAACATTTTTAGATAATTTCTCTCTTTTTTGATACAATTTTCAGAAATAATCACTATCTTTGCAACCGTAATCCTTGCAGAAAGCCCACGATTGGGCTAAGGTGGGGATACATATACATAAATAAAGGCGTAAC
>ENA-ORNT01001209-ORNT01001209.1-human-gut-metagenome-genome-assembly--contig:-NODE-1209-length-17559-cov-79.607233_pt1 | contig 17559 bp, 19 predicted proteins | sample MGYA00242120_ERZ509032 | MGnify/ENA primary metagenome ERZ509032 (study PRJEB26280, sample SAMEA2338729) | human gut metagenome | biome: human gut; feature: human-associated habitat; material: faeces...
TTGCTACAAGAACTCTTGATGATATGACAGCTGATTCATACAACTGGCAGAAGAATAACCATAACGGTTATGAAGATTAAATTTAATATCTAAGGTATATGACATTATGAATTACATTATTTTTGGTGGTTCAGGTTTTATTGGAACTCATCTTATTAAGTTGTTAAAAAATGAATGCCTAAATAAAGACGACCATATCTATGATATTGATATTGTTATGCCTGGAGAAGAAGGTGTAGTGCCTGGTGTTGTAGAAAAAATCGAATGTGTTGAATATATAAGAATAGATGTAAGAAAGACTATTGATTTTGAATTTCAGCCTACAGAAAAAGACATAATTTTTAATTTAGCTGCTGTACACAGAACTCCTGGTCATCCTGATCATGCATATTTTGAAACTAACATTCTTGGAGCTGAGAATGTAACAAAGTTTGCCGAGAAGTATGGAATCAATAAAATTCTATTTACCAGTTCAATTGCACCATATGGCGCTGCAGAAGAATTGAAAACTGAAGATACTTTACCAACACCTAATACTCCATATGGCATTAGTAAATTAGTTGCAGAGAAAATTCACCAAATTTGGCAAGCTAAGGACAAAAATCGTGAGCTTACAATAGTAAGACCTGGTATTGTCTATGGAAAAGGTGAGCATGGAAATATGACACGCCTTTATAAGGCTTTAAGAGGACATTACTTTATGTATACAGGTCGTAAAGATACCATTAAAGCTTGCATTTATGTTAAAGAGCTAGTTCGTTTTATCAAATATAGAATGCTTGATAATGATTTTAAAGGCGTAGATGTTTTTAATTGTACTTATGAACCAGCATTTAATATTGAGCGAATTTGTAACACAATTCTAAAAGCTACAGATATGCATAGGCATGTTCCTTTACTCCCCGCAGGTCTTTTAATGTCTATTGCAAAGGTCGTTGGTCCTTTAGGGGGAAAAAAAGTTGGTATTCATCCAGCAAGAGTAAAGAAGTTAATGATTAGTACCAATATTAGCGGTAAGAAATTGCAAACTTGTGGTTATAAATTCCACTATACTTTTGAAGATACATATAAAGATTGGTTTGCAGATTGTGACAGAAAAGGGTTATTTTAAGCTTATGAAAATAACTGAATCTATAAATAGACCTGTAAGAATAGCTCATATAATTGGTAAGCTTAATGCCGCTGGTGTTGAGGCTGTTGTAAATAACTATTATAAAAATATAGATCACAACAAGTATCAATTTGATTACTATATCGATTCAGATTCTTCTTGTAAGCCATCAAAAGATCTGATTGATATGGGAGCAAGATATTTCGTTATACCTCCATATCAGCATTTGTTTTCGCACATAAAAACTTTAGTGAGACTTTTTAAAGAAAATAAATATTTGATTGTTCATTCAGGAATGAATACTCTTGCACCTATTTCTCTTTTTGCTGCTTGGATGGCAGGAGTTCCAATACGAATAAATCATAACCACAGTACTGCTGGAAAAGGAGAATTTAAAAGAAACTGTTTGAAGTACTGTTTAAGACCATTTGCAAAAGTTTTTGCAAATTATTACTGTGCTTGCAGTAAATATGCGGGTATTTGGTTGTTTGGAAAAAATTTTTTTAGTTCTGGAAAAGTAACAGTGTTTAACAATGCTGTTGATACTTCAAAATTTGCATTTTCAACATCAAATCGAGATAAATTACGCAAAGAATTAGGTATAAGTAATAAATATGTGATTGGACATATAGGGCGGTTTACAAAACAGAAAAACCACTATTTCTTAATAGATATTTTTGAACAGTATTATAAAAAGAATTCAAATGCAGTTCTCCTTTTGGTAGGTATTGGAGAGTTGCAAGACGAAATCAAAGATGCAGTTAAGAAAAAGAAATTAGAAGATGCCGTTATTTTTTTAGGTAAACGTTCAGATGTAGATGAATTGTATTCTGCAATGGATCTTTTTGTGCTGCCATCCCTTTATGAGGGGTTGCCAGTTGTAGGCGTTGAAGCCCAAGTTTCAGGTCTTCCTTGCATTTTTTCAAATGAAATTACAAGAGAAGTTGCTATTACTGAGAATGTCTATTTTTTACCTATCGATGGATCTGTTAGCGATTGGTGTAGTCAGATTACAAATTTTAAAAATTTAGACTTAAAAAGAGATAAGTTGAAGTTAAAAGATTGTTCATTTGATATCAAAGTTCAAGCTAATAACCTTGTGGAATATTATGATGAATGTATTATGAAATATTTAGAAAAAGCACAAAAATCCTCGATTAATATTAATAATCGTATGGGGGGGGGGGTAACCCTTAGTTTATCTTATTTTGACTTAATTAATATGCAACCTCTTTGCAGTGAGGTTGCATAATGCGGAAAATAAGAGTTTTGCATATTGCACAAGCAGCTGGTGGTGTTGATAGATTTCTTAGATCTTTAATTAAAAATCTTGATAAGAAAAAATTTGAAAATATTTTGATTTGTTCTAATGACTTTAGTTTTGACAACTATAAAGACAATGTATTGGAATTTTATCAACTTGGTATGAAAAGAAATGTTTCTTTAAGAGATCTAGGTTTTGTTTTTAAAGTTAGGAAATTAATTAAACGAATTAAACCAGATATTGTTTATGCTCACTCTAGTAAAGCAGGTGTCATTGCTAGAATTGCAGATATTGGTCTCAAAAATAAGATTATATATAATCCTCACGGATGGGCTTTTAATATGAGAGGTTCAAGGTATAAAAAATTATTTTATGCATTCATAGAAAAAGTTTGTTCTAATTTATGTGACAAGATTGTATGTGTGTCAGATTCTGAAAAGTTATCTGCGTTGAGATGGCATATATGCAGAGACAGTAAAATTAAAGTCATCTACAATGGAATAGATATTGATGAATATGGAAAACGCATATATCGATCTTCAAAACTAGATTTAGGGATTCCTGAGAACGCATTTGTTGTTGGTATGGTGGGCAGAATAGCGGAACAAAAAGCTCCTGACATCTTTGTTAAAGCAGCAGAAATCGTTAAACAAAGAATACCAAACGCTTTCTTTGTAATAGTTGGTGATGGACCTTTGTTGTATGAAATTAAAGAGCAAATTCATAACAGTAATTTAGATGATTCTTTTTTAATTACTGGTTGGTGTTCAGATCCACTTGAATATTCAAGATTTTTTGATGTTTCATGTTTATTTAGTAGATGGGAAGCTTTTGGTTTGGTTTTAGCTGAGTATATGATGATGAAAAGCCCTATTGTTGCTACTAACGTCGATGCTATACCAAATTTAATTAAAAATAATGAAAATGCTTTGTTGATTTCTGAAGATGATTATAAAGCTTCGTCTGAAGCTATATGTAAATTGCATGAAAATGCAAATTTAGTTAAGCTGTTAACAGATCATGCTTACAGTGATTTGTTAAAGAAATTTGATATAAAGCTAGTTGCGAAAACTCATGAGACTTTATTCAAAAATTTGATCATTTAGCATATTTACTCATACCCAAGACCTTAAGCAATTTTAGCAGAAGGGGTGGGGTGGTTAACGATCTGGTTCACAAAAGTTGGCAGATCTTTTAACTTAACAATATCTCGATTAGATGGCGCAGATCTTTGACAGAGCAGAGCTATGTCATCGAGAAGTTCTTTAAAAATTTGATATACAGTGGACGACTTACGTAAAAGTAAGGTTTTGAATAACACCTCAAAGCAGTCATTCTGTTTATGAAGCTTTAGCATTGAAATCCCTTCGAAGCTATTATCTTTGACACATTTAAGACCGGTTTAGGTTTTAATGATTGAAACAGTTAAAGACAACAGGATGAAAGAGAGAATAATGTTCTTATTAGCGGAGTTAATGCTTTTTAAGCAGATACTACGCTTATTAGCTTTGTTAAACAGTTCGATAGCCCATCTGATTCTGTAGAGCAGGTAAATCTGATTAGCCCCCAGTCTGTCTCTTGGGATATTAGTTCTTAAGATAGAACGTTTGTCATCATCAGTACAGTTAGGGTTATAACGGACAATGACTCTGTTCTTATGACCTGAAGCAAAGGTAACATCTAAGTCTGCACAGGATTTTGATGGTAATTTATTAACAGTCTTTCCTTTAAACTCAGGTATAGACTTACCATCATCACCAATAGCTCTATCAATGGTAGCAGCAGTGCTTAATTTACCTCTGATAAGGTACAGATTACCGCTATCAGCAATTCTCTGTTTAAGTTCTTTAGTGTGATTACTATAGTAACTGAGATGTATATTCACAAAGAACCATAATTATTAACAATCTGCTGTATACCTAATTATATTTATATTAGAAATAAGTGAATATAAATTTTTTTACTCAACTTTTGCATTTGAAATTTAATTCAAAATGCAGATAGCAATGCGGTTTAACACTGCATTTGCTCTTTAAAATATGATTTTTGTCAATTATAGAGGCGTTTGTGGTAGCTGAATTTACATTTTTATGTAGTCAGTCATACCAGAGTACCACTCTGAGATTGCGTTTGATATTACTTCTTTAGCTAATTTACCTTTACAGATACAGCCAGCAGCATCTAAGGTAACAGCTATGTTATCTATAAGCAGAAGTAATGTTTGCAGAGCTTCAGCAAATGTAATCGCGGTAAGTTCAGAACGGCGCTATAGAAGAGTTCTCCAATAGAACGAGGATTGTTGTCGTGACGTCTGTTAAACTCCATGAGTTGTAATCTGATATTAGCAATGACCATAAAAGCATTGCCGGTATCAAAGTCATGAGCCTGACACTCACTCTTTAAGCCCAGATAACTTTTCTGAGCTTTAAATGCAACTTCAATAGACCATCTTCTACCGTAGAGTTCAATAATACGTTCAGGAGATAAGTCTATATCAGTACTTACAATGCAGATCCAGTCTGTAGATTTTCTGTCTTTTACAAAGACAAGTCTTAGTTTTAAGTCTTTGTTTGTATAGGCAATGACAGAGGTAATAAGTTTAGCCTTATTGAGTTTACCTCCATTGATTTTCTTAATGAGTTCTTTTTAGAAAAGGATTTAGAACTACCTTTTCCAGTTTGAACTGAAGGTTACTTTTAACAAGACAGATACTCTGTAAACCTAACTGCTTAAGCTTTCTTACAAGGAAGTCAGAAAAGAACCATGAATCCATCAGAATGTGAAATGCAGAAATAGCTCTCATTGCTCTCCTGCACATACTGATGAGCACTTCAGGTTTCTTTTTACAAGTTAAGAGTCTGCGTTTAGCTCCAGTAGTTCTGTTATCAATGTTACTTGTATTAGCCTTCTGAATGAGATTTTTCTCTTTATTAGAGGCTATAAGATGACTCAGTAAAGGAACGTAGTTAATACCATCAGTCCAACCTAAAGCCAGATTGGTAAAACCTTAACTGTTTTGCCAATAACATTGTTGTACTGTCTAGATAAGAGCTCAACCTTTTTACCTTGGCATCTTTCAATCATGGTATCGTCTACTATTAAGCAGTTAACCTGGTTCTTATTGTTTTTATTTAGCTCACAGATAAATCTGATGATAAACGTTGCTATGTAAAACATCAGTGATTGCCAGTCATACTTAGGATTAGAAAGAAATCTGTAAACAGAATCTCTACTAAAAGGTAATGACTTACCTTCAGTAGATTCAAAGAACCTATACAGATTTGGGTAACCTTTAAAGATAGAAGTAACAAGTACAGAAAGAAGAGTAAATACATCAGCCCCTGAACGTTTAGAAAACTTAGCTCTGGCTAAAGAGAACGAACTCCAATATGTGTAAAAAGTGACTCAAAAGAAATTGCTCTATTGCATAAGATGAATTTTTGTTTATCATAGCTCTGTGTATAATTTGGTTTAACTTATTGATTTTGCAACATAAATTATACCATTTTATACACATCTATTCAACAAAAACGCTCCTCAAAACAGCTTTCCTAAGCCATTTTTACTGTGTATTTACATACCACTTAAGACTTTATAATCAAAAATCATATTTTAAAGAGCAAAATCGGTGCTGGACCGCTTATATTTAACGTTTTAACTCAATTTTTTTTGAGATTAAGGGGTTGAATTATTAAGAACTTTGGAAAGTATCCAAAGGTAATCTATAAATAATTGGTGTTTTATTAAGGAAATATAAATGATTACTCCATATCAAATTCATAAGGTAACAATGACTCCTGAAAAACTAAGTTCTGCAAAAAATGACTACTTTGCTTATTACATAGGAAGACCTTTGTCATATTTTTTGACCATTCCTTTTTTATATACAAGAATTACCCCTAACCAAGTTTCTGTATTATCCATTTTTCCAATCATATTTGGCTTTTTGTTTTTTTGCTTTTCTGATTGCAAATTTGGTCTGCTTATAGGGTGTTTTTTCTTTTTTCTTTGGAATTTACTCGATGGGGTTGATGGAAACATTGCAAGGTACAAAAAACAATATACAAGACTTGGTTCTGTATATGATGCTATGAGTGGTTATTTTGCAATGTATTTTACTTTTTTTAGTGTTGGAATCGCTTCTTCTAACAACATCGGCCTTCTTGATTATTTTAATATAGTTCCAAAAGATTTATACACTGTTATTGGAGCTTTGTCCGGTCTGTTCATTATTTTTCCAAGATTAGTAATGCATAAGACGATTTCTTCTTTAGGAACAAGTTGTGATGTTAATTTCGTTAAAGATAAATCGAATTACGGTCTTATAAGATTATTTTTGCTTAATTTAATTTCTATTTCAGGTTTTGTTCAAGTTTTGATGCTTGTTGCTATCATTTTTGATGCAATGGATGTTTTTTCTCTTTTTTACTTTTTTTTAAATTTTGTTGTTATGTTGTTTTCAATTTGCAACATCATGAAGAAAAATAGTTAATTTTTAGTACATAGTTTATTATTGTTGTATTATGTTTGATAAAATTTTGACTGTAAGTATAGCAGCTTATAACGCTGAAAAAGATATAGCTCGTTGTTTAGATTCAATGATCAATAGTTCTGTTTTGGATTTTCTTGATATTATTGTTGTTAATGATGGGTCATCTGATGGGACAAAAGATATAGCTTCAGAATACGCTAACAAATATCCAAATTCTGTGAGAGTCATAAACAAAGCTAATGGTGGACATGGATCAACCATAAATGTCGGAATTGTTGAAGCAAAAGGAAAGTATTTTAAAATTGTCGATTCTGATGATTGGGTTGATAAAAACGGTATTGAGCGTTTAGTGGATTATCTAATGAAGAGTGATATTGATCTAGTCATTAATCCATATGACATAATTTCTTCAAAAGACTTTTCTTTAAAAACTCATGTTGAACCATGTTCCGATCCTTCATACAAAAATAAAATTGTGTCAGTTAATAAGTTATCTGGATATGAAGACTTACATATGCATGCGATGACATTTAAAACTGAAATAATAAAAAAAGTTGGACCTGTAATTGATGAGAAAGTTTTTTATGTTGATATGGAATATTGTATATATCCATTGTTATATGTAAATACATTATCTTATTTAGACTTTTCTGTATACCAATATTTGTTTGGAAATCAGACTCAAAGTTGTTCAATGATGAGCTATATAAAAAGACGCAGGGAACATGAGCTTGTTATTTTAAGTTTGATTAAATTTTATACAACAAAATTGTTTAGCTCCCAGAAGATTAAATCCATTGTATATAGGAGAATATGTAATGCTATTACAGGTCACTGTATTATATATGTAAATATGGGGAATAGAACTGCTAGAAATGAACTGAAAGAATTTATGAATTTACTTAAAGAAAAAGAATTTATTTACACTGACTTTCAAAAATCTTCATGTAGACGTTTGTTTATAGGTTGCTTATTGAATTCAAATTATATTGAATTTAAGATTTTGACTTATGTATATTTATTATATAAAACACTGAAAAGAGAAAATTAAGAACCTCAACTTTTGCGTTTAAAAAAAATATTAACAAAACGCTTATAAATGTGGTCTAGCACTACATTTGCTGTTTAAAAATCGATTTCTTTAACTATTTAGAAATTGTGTTCTAAATTCAGAACTAAGTAAGGATTGAATAAACTTAGCAGTAGCACCATACCATTTGTTTATTACGTCTTTAGCTACGTTGTATGCAAGCTGTAACATATCATCAGCTATACAGCCTGCTTTATGCAGTTCATCAATGAGAGAAGTAAAGCAACATGAAAGTGTTTCTAATGCTTCTAAGAAAGGAATGGTTCTCATTTCATCACAGCTGTCTCTAAATATCTGACAGTGACATAGAGGATCATCCTGAAATCTTCTAATAATTTCAATGATGATATATCTGATGTAAGCATATGATTTAAAGCAGTAACAGTATCAAAGTCAGTACCAAAGCATTCTTTGTTAAGCCCCAGATATTGTTTACATGACTTAAAGCAGCATTCAATAGACCAGCGTCTTGAATAGAGTTCAACAATCTTTTCAGATGTAAGATATGTATCTGTACAGAGGAGAGTAATAAACTCTTTACGGTTATTACGTTTTCTTACAAAGACTAATTTTACAATCTGACCTGAGGGAGTTTGTGCCTCTGTGGCACTGATAATGTCAGCGTCTAAGTTCTGTCTTTTCTTTAAGGCAGAAAGAAGCTTGTTTAAATTGTAACGAGTAGTTTTACATACAAAGGAGAACTTAAGGTTCTTCTTAATCATACAGATACTGTGTAAGCCAATCTCTTGAAGGTCTGATGTAAGTTTATCTGAATAGAACCAGGTATCCATAAGAGCATATTGAGACTTGATACCAAAGTTGATAATAGATTTGCAATAGCGATATACCATTGAAGGCTTACGCTGTTTAGAATCAGCTCTTCTCTTAGCTCCAGCTTTTCTGTTATCAATCTTCTTATCAAAGTCTCTGATTATGTGTTTCTCTTTTCTTGAACTCATAAGAGCAGATACTACAGGTAAGATATTTGTACCATCAGACCAGCAGATAAGTAAGTTGGCAAAACCTTTAACACATTTACCTCTTACATGATCAAAGGTTCTAGATAAACCTTCAATATGTTTACCTCTTGCTCTTTCAATAATAGTGTCATCGATACAGAGTGTACATAGATATGATCTTTATTGTTGAGTTTTACTATTATTGAGCATGCTACCTTAGCAATAAGTTTAAGTAGATTTGACCATTTGTATCTGCTGTCTGATACAAATCGCATCAGAGCGTAGTAACTGCATTCAGGATAGTCAACTGAGGCAAGAGTAAATCTGTCATGGAGTGATTTAGCTCCAGTAAAGATGGAGCTTATAAGAACCATAAGTAGAGCATAGACAGATACTCCTGACCTTTTGGAGAAGCCTGCTCTTACTAAAACTCTTTTTAAATCTAAGCAATCTTTTGAACAAACAGATTTAATTGATAATAGAGGTTTGGTATTTGAAGAATTTTGTTGTATATTACTCACCGTTATCCATGCGTTATCTTATTGATTTGTCCAAATATATTATAACTCAGAGATACTTCTAAATTATAGTTAACTATATGTTTTTCAAGAAAAAAATAGTTATTTTTTCAAAATTTTCTATTGCCTGCCTACATCAGATTCAAAATAATTAAAGAAATCGATTTTTAAACAACAAATGTGGTGATGGACCGCATCTATAAGACTTTTATTAGCTAAATTTGAATCGCAAAACTTGAGTTAAGAACTTTCGAAATTAGTTTTTGTTGTGACTTAAAATCAAAGTTAACAATGAAAAGAATGTGAATTTTTAACAAAACAAATCAATAATCGAAAAAATAATTGGGAATAATTTAAGTGATGAAATCAAGTGTTTTATTTGTTCAGGGTGGTTCTAGGTGGAAATTTGACGAAGACGGAAAAATATACACTGATTCCAACTTTGATGAAAATATATGGAAAAGATATAAATTTAATGATTCTGAATTGTCTGTAATCTTGCGTAGAGAAAATAAGATTTATAGTTCTGATGATGCAAAAAGTAAATTTAATTTAGCCTCAGATGTCGTTGATAGATGTATTGCATTACCTGATATCTATAAACCTCGTATTAATTTTTTTTCAGTTAGCAAAATATGTAAAATTATATCTACGATCCGCCAAGAAGTTAAATGTTCAGATTACGTAGTTATTAGATCTTTGGGAAATATATATACAAATACGGCGCTGAAATATGCACAAAAGTATAAAAAAAAATATTTAGTTGAAGTAACCGGTTTTGCCTTTGAAAGCCTGTGGTACCATAGTCTGCTGGGAAAGTTAATTGCACCTATTAGAGAAATCCAGTATAGAACAAAAATGAAAGATGTTGACTATGCAGTATATGTAACTGAAAATGCTTTGCAGAAACGATATCCTTGCAAAGGACAAATGCTAGGCTGTTCTGATGTTTCTTTACTAAGTTCATTTGAGTCAACTCTAGAAAACAGAATAAATTTAATAAGGTCAAATAATAGGAAATTAGTTATTGGAACTGCTGCTTTTTTAGATGTGAATTGGAAAGGACAATCCGTTGTCATAAAAGCTCTATCAGAACTAAGTAAACAAGGAATTGATTCTATAGAATATCAATTGATTGGAGCTGGATCCGGCAAAAAACTCAGAGAGTTAGCAAAAAAATTGAATGTATCTGACCGTGTTAATATTATTGGAGTAGTACCACATGAATCTGTTTTTGAGTGGTTTGATTCCATTGATATTTATATTCAACCAAGCTTTACAGAAGGACTCTGTCGTTCAATTGTGGAAGCTATGAGTAGAGCTTGTCCTGTAATTTGTTCTGACGTTGGTGGAAATTATGAACTAATATCAAAGGAACTATTGTTTAAGGCTGGCGATTATATTGAATTATCGCACAAAATTTGCCATCTTATTGAAACGAAGCAAAGAATAGATGAATCAGTAAAGAACTTTGAAAAGAGCAAGCTATTTGATAAAAATGTTTTAAATCAAAAAAGAGAACTATTTTATAAACATTTTTTTAGTAGCTAGTTTTTATTACGTTTTAGAATGTTCTTTAGTTGGTGCTCTGCTTTTATATGACATATATTATTTCATATTTATTTATAAGTTTTGTATGCTTAATTAAATCTCAGTTAAATCTGAAATTTTTTAAGGCAGTCTGTACGGTAATAATTTTTATTGCTCTATTGACGATAGCCTCTGGACGTGCAAATAATATTGGAACGGGCATTAGTTATTATGTTGAATTGGTTTTTAATAATTCAAAACAATATTATTCTTTTCAAGAATTTTTATATAGTCATCAGCTTGAATTTGGTTATGACTATCTTTCATTCTTATGTTCTAGAATGACTAATGATATACATGTTGTTTTTTTGATTAATCATTTTTTTATTTTATTCTTCGTGTTTTGTGCTATTAATTTCTTTTCGAGAGATTATAAGATATCCAGTTCATTTTGCCTTTTACTTTATATATTTTCTTTTTATAACTATTCACTTAATATTGTTCGTCAATCTATTGCCGTATCTATTCTCTTTTTTTTCATGTTTTTTTTGTTTAAAAAAAATTATGTTATCTTTTTAATTGGAACTTTTTTTTCAGTACTTTTTCATGATTCTGGTATTGTTGGACTATTTATCTTTACTTTATTTGTAATATACAATTTTATAAAAACATTTAAGTATAAAAGATATTTAATTGTGTTATTCTTATTAGGCACGTTTATTGTTATACTTTTTTCTCCAATGTTCATAACCTTCTTTGTATCCATTGGTATTTTACCTGAAAGGTTTGAAGAGCATTTTTATAGCTATCAAACTCAAACAAATGGAGTTTTATTTATATTTTCTCAATTTCCAATTTTATTTTTATCAATTTATTCGATCGCTAAAAATAAAATTGATGAACGTTTATCTTTTTTATATTATTTCCCTGTCTTTTCATTCTCTTTTTCAATTTGTGGTCTATATTTTGGATTCGCTGGAAGAGTTTTATATTATTTTCAAATTTTTAATATTATCCTATACCCTTTAATTCAATCTAAATTTTATAATCAAAAAAATAAGGTAATATTAAACGCAGTTTATTTTCTTTGGATAATATTTTTGTGGTTTTATTGTTATTGTATTTGCAATTGGGGAGAGACCATTCCTTACGAATGGGGGTGGAATATTTAAAATTACGTTTATTTATATTTCTTTCGTAACTACTCAGCCCCCCTAAGAGATCTTGAGTAGCATAAAACTATCTACACTGACTTTTACAGTCAGTGAGTTCTTTAAAAAATTTCATTGTAAACAATCTCACAAAGTCGGTAATAATTGCTTTTTTCTAAAGGTTGTTCAAAAGCTAGCTATAAGCGCATAAAGCGATTATAGAGGGCATCTTTTTAGAGGGCTTTGTTTTGTCATTTTCTCCTGTCATCGATCTGTAGAGATCTTAAAAGAGCATTACAGATCGTTTTGAGATGCTTCATCAAGTTGAAATTGAGCTATCACTAATGCTAAAAATCGCTGTTGGTATAATAACAGCAGTAGAAAAAGCTAAGGTGATTAAATGGATTTCAACGAGTTAAAACAGAATGCAGAGCAGATTTGCAAAGAGCAAAAGATAAAGCTCCAGCAGATTTATCTGTACTAGTGCTCTCGTTGTCAACCATCATCAAAATGATGAAAGCCATGTTCTCAGGAGTTATGGAGCAGAATAAAGCCTCTCTAGAGCAAAATAAGAAGCAAACAGCTACCATTTCAGACATGGAACAAACTATTTCTGGCTTGAAGCAAACTATTTCAGACTTGCAGAAAACCATAAAAGACCTGCAACGACAACTGAACATGAAGCTCCCTCATGAACCTGATGAGGTAAAGGTACATTTACCAGAAAATGTAAAACCTGTCCATATCTATGCTCATGCTCAGCAAACGGACATGTATTTGAATGTACCGAAAAGAGATATGTGGTAGAAGCAGTAATCAATACTAAGAACATAGAGCTTCAAGCAGTCAAAGCCATAGACTGTCCATGTGAAGAGTCAAAGCTCAAGGGAGAATTTCCTGAGAACGTAAGGGCTATATTCAGTATGGAGATAACTTTACTGCGATATCAGGACTTTTAAGCACTTTCGGAACTATAAGTACCGATAGAATACAGACCGTAATTGATGGCATGTTCAATGGAACTCTATCAGAGGTAACAATCTGCTCAATGATTGTGAAATTTGCACTTAAGGTAAAGCCAGTAGTTCAGAAAATCAGAGAGTTACTAATAAGCTCTAAAGTAGTTAATTTCGATGAGACAGGAGTTAGTATTGAAGACTCTACTCAATGGGGGCATAACTCATCAAATGAGAAATATACGTACCTTACAGTCAACAAGAAAAGTGGACAGGTAGGAATAGCTGACAATGGTGTGATAACCAATTTTACAGGCACTGCAGTTCATGACTGCTGGGGATCATATTGGAGATTTGAAAACATCAGTCATGCTGTATGCTGTGCTCATCTGCTACGAGAGTTAATTGCAGCAAGTGAGAATAATCCTTCTCATATATGGGCAAAGAGACTTGGCAATCTGCTTTTAACAATGAAAACTGCTAAAGAAAAAGCAATTTAGCAGAACCAAATCAGTTTAAAAGACTCTCATATCAGCTCTTTAGAGCGAGAATATGATGAAATCATGGATTATGCCAATATAGAATGTCCTCAACATGATAATACGGAGCCTATAAAAAGAGGCAAACGTAAGAAAGGTAAAGAACGTTCATTGATTGAGAGACTGATTAAACTCAAGGCTTCGGTATGTCTGTTTATTCATAACTTTGCAGTGCCTTTTGACAATAACCAGGCTGAAAGAGATGTTCGCAATGTAAAAACTAAATCAAAGGTTTCAGGATGTTTTCGTTCAATTAAAGGAGCTCAGACCTACCTAACGATCACATCCTACCTCAGCTCAGCTAGGAAACAAGGTATAGATGTTTTTGAAGCTTTAACCTCTGCTTTTAATTGTAAGGCTGAGATCGTTTAGGGTAGGTTCTGAGTAGTTACATTTCTTTTATTTTTCCCATATATCAGATCAGAAGAGCTCAAAAATAGTAAGTTTTGATTGATCTTTAAAAGTAAAAAAATGATGTGTAATTATTTGAAATAAAGAATAAAGTTGAGATATATGGATCGTTTTTTTGACATGGATTTTACTAAAATAAATAGTGAACAAAAAATCAATTTTGGAGAATCACATATCAGGTAAATTATCCCTTTTTGCAATGGTAAAGGCAACTCAAATTCTTTCGTTTTTCGATTTGTTTCACTAATTACACTTCAATACATTGGAATTACAGCAAACAGATTGGATTTATTAAACGTAAAGCTAATTTGAATCCAAGAAATTAGTTGAAGCACTTGTAATGGCAGCTGGTAAAAGCTGCAATATGAAGATAGCAAGCATAAAAGAGTACTATGCAAGTTTATCCCGTTCAGGAGAAGACTTGTATGATAAAACCTTTCACAATAGATTAAGACAAGACGGCTGTGTAACGATGATGATGCTTATACTTGCCAGACAGCATAACAAGGTATTATCTACAGTGAATAAAACTGCAGTCAAAGAGTTGCTTCAGGAACTAAACGAGTGCGGATTAGATATTGAGGACTTCATCTTGCACGATGGTACTTACTGGCATGTTAACGGAGAGTTAGCTGATGAGTTTCCTAGTACAAGAAGTGCAGAAAAAGGCAAAGGGAAAGCTATGAAGTTAACCTATACCACTTTAGATCCTGAAGGTAATGTAGTAACAGAGGAAAAGGCTAAGAACGCTCAAATAGGACTACAGGTAACATGGTCAATGCTACACGAATGTGTTGTTGATCTTGGCATAGGTGAAGCAACAGAGAACGAAAAGAACTACTTCTTTGCAACAGTTGCTAAAAAGGTACTTCACTTATTTGATAGTGGGTATGTAAGCTACGAGATGTACGGTGTGATTAATGAAACTGGAGAGTTAATAGGAAAGTTAAGATGTAACTCAGCAGGAAAGATTGTAAGCTGTCATATGGGTAAAAAGGACTTAACAGAACACTTTAAAGACAAGAAACTGTCAGATGCTGCTGTTAGACATTACTTAGAACATCTAGTTATGGATTTAATTGTAGAGTTCAAAGGAGAAATCTACATGGTGATTAGATTTTTCTCCAAGAAAGACCAAAAGGTACAGTATTTAATAACCTCGATAAGAAAGAAAAACATCAAAGCTGAAGTCATTATGGCTTTGTACAAATTAAGATGGCAGATTGAACGTAAGTTCATGGATTTGAAAAGTGGCTCTAACTTAAGTGGCGCTAACACCCGAATTAAGAACATTGTTTACGTAATGCTGTTTGCAAGCCTGATTGCTTCTCTTATTAAGACTATAGTAGCTTACGCTATTAGAGAAAAACTAAAGAAAGATTCTTCGATGTATAAAATCAGCGTCAGAACTTACAGTTGGTTTGACAGGCTTATTAAAGCTCTTTTTAGAAACAATTTGAAGACGGTTAAATCGGTTACTCAAAAAATGGCTAATTCAAAAGGAGACTACACGATGTCGCATCACTCTAAAGACAAAATTAGAGAACTGAAGACATTAAAAAGCACTATTTCATTCATCATTAACTGCTTGAAACAGTGTCGTTTTGAACCTACTTTATTTTTAGCTTAAGAACATTTATATGAAATTTACATTGACTCAGTTGATAACATTGATTGGGAACTGTTAGATTATGCATCCTCTCCGAATCACGATGTAGTAGTTGGATACTGGAGATCAGGGGTTGATGATGATGTGATAGTTGGATTGTGAAAGCATAATATTATTCAAAACCGTGGTACTGCAGGTTCTGTTGAGGCAATGTTTTCTGATCTCCAACAAGGTGTAACGGAACTTGAGTGCTGCTTTCCATACCCAAGAGATGCACTCATGAAATATATTTAAGAAGGTAATTAAGTGTGACAGATAATAAAAAATTGCAAGACTTAACAATGAATACGTTGAACATACTTATTAACTATTGAGAAGAACATGATTTAATGTATTACTTTACAGGCGGTGCGTTGATTGGTGTTCTTCGCCATAAAGGCTTTATACCGTTGGATGACGACATTGATTTAGGGCTGCCCAGAAAAGATTTTGACAAACTTCATGAATTACTGAGCAAGGATATGCCAAAAGGCTATGGAATCTGTAATCGATTCACAGATCCAAACTGGCATTTTGCCATGAGCCAATTTATTGATTTGAAGTCGGAGATAGAAATTAACCTGGCAGAACAGCCGAGAAAGGCTCATATGGATTGATATTTTTCCGTTGGATGGGCTGACTGATAATAAAATTTTACGTTGGTTTAGAGTAAAGCTCATATTATTGAAACGCTATATGGTTCAAATTGCTCATATCACCACACAGGTAGATTCTCATAGAGATAGACCTACATATGAAAAGGTTATTATTGAATTCTGTAAAAAGGTACCTGTTGTGAAACTTTTTAATACAAATAACATATTGCATAGCCAGGAAAGGTTGCTAAGAAAATCAGATTTTGATAAAGCCAAATGGTGTGGAAACATGCTTGGCAGATACAGAGAAAGGGAAATTGTAAAAAAAGAGTGGTTTGGAACACCGAAAAAAGCTGTCTTTGAAAATGAAGAAGTGAATATACCAGAAAATAGTGATGCTATTTTAAATTGCTTATATGGCGATTATATGAGATTGTCTCCGGAAAAAGACAGAATTGCACATGGTGTTAAAATATTGAAATGCAGAAACATATGAGAGGAAGAATAATATGAATATTGCTGTAATTATTGCTGGTGGCGTTGGTTCAAGAATGGGACAAGATCTGCCGAAGCAGTTCATTAATGTGTATGACAAACCTGTTTTGATTTATACTTTAGAAAGCTTTCAAAAGCATCCTCAGGTAGACGCTATTGAATTGGTATGTATTGATGGTTGGCACGACATTGTTTGGGCATATGCCAAGCAGTTCAATATTACAAAATTAAAGTGGATTGTATCTGGCGGAAAAACGGGACAGGAATCAATCAGAAATGGTGTATATGGACTGGAGGGAAAGGCTAACCAGGATGATAATATCATTATTCATGATGGCATCAGACCGTTAGTAGAGCCTTCAGTATTGTCGGATGTAATCAGCAAATGTTCGCAATACGGTAATGCTGTTACATCTATGCCATATAATGAACAGATTTTTGTTATCAATGAAGATGATGAAACGACAACAAAAAAGTATATTCCAAGAGAAACGTTAAGACGTGTATCTACACCACAAGCATACAGATTTGGCTTATTGGATGCAAAATATCATGAAGCCTTTGAAAAGGAAATTGGTATTTATGGATCACATTATACCAACACTATGATGATAGAACTTGGTGTCACATTACATTTTGCAGCCGGATCCGATAAGAATATAAAACTCACAACGAAAGATGATCTGGAGATGTTTAAGGCTTATTTAAAGGCAGATAAAGATAACTGGTTGAAGTAAGCATAAGCATAAGGAGATTTTGATGAACGTATATGACAATTCTTTATATTTAGAAGATGTGA
>ENA-ORNT01001210-ORNT01001210.1-human-gut-metagenome-genome-assembly--contig:-NODE-1210-length-17555-cov-11.123886_pt1 | contig 17555 bp, 18 predicted proteins | sample MGYA00242120_ERZ509032 | MGnify/ENA primary metagenome ERZ509032 (study PRJEB26280, sample SAMEA2338729) | human gut metagenome | biome: human gut; feature: human-associated habitat; material: faeces...
CAAGCCCATTGGCAGAATTAAGTATGCACTAAATTAATTCCGCCAACAGGTATAACATAATTAATTACTTACTGTTTTGTTTTATAGGGATTTGACTATTAATAATAAACAGACAATGAGAATGATAAAAAGACTTTGGAGCAGCTTTAAGGCTGACACGCCAAAGATAGCTAAAAGAGTAAGAAACATTGCAGCTGCCATATCAGGGTGTGCTTTGGCTGTAATGACCGCATTGCTGGCTGCTCAGAGCCAAGTGCCTGATTGGTTTAGTAATATTTACCCTTACCTCATAGGTATTCCTGCCGCTATAGCTTTTATAAGCCAATTTTCAAGCAATAAAAATGAATAAGTATATAACAAAATCAGGACAAAACCTATATGATGTAGCTCTTGCTATATATGGTTCTGTAGAAGGGATTTTTGATTTGCTATTAAGCAATCGTGAAATCTCTTTAGAAACTGTGTTGGCAAAAGGCACAGAGCTATCATATCACGATGATTTTATACTTAATCGTGACATTGCAAATTGGTTCATTGATAATGAAGTTACCGTCAAAAATGGCAATACACAAATACGCCAGTTTAATGTCCTGGAAGAGATAAAAGATTGGCATGAGAAAACCAACTCACAGGGCTTTGGTGCAATCACATCTAAATTTGTTATTTCCGTCTCTGGAGATAAGCCAAATATATCTATAGGAGGGCAAACAAATAGACCTGGCACTTCAATAGGCGGAACCACTCAAAGACCAAATACTTTTTATCCAAATTGGGGAACATCAAACAGCTTTAATCAGACCGCTCTTAAAAACAGTTTGTATGCAGCAGGAATGATAGAGCTGCCTTCAGACCCAGACGAGCTTGATGAATATTACGAACTGGCAGCCCTTCCCAAGTTTAAAATAGTGCAATTGGGCAAGGAGTCCGCCATAACTATGGAAATACCTCAGAATCACTTTGTAGCTATAGACTGGGGAGATGGCGAGGAAATGAGTTTTTATCACTACAAAGGCTCACCAATAATAGCAAGGCACTCTTATGAGGATGTGGGAGAACACTGCATAATACTATATGGAACCAACTCCTTTAAAAGTCTTGACTTTACCAAAACAAATGGCATTTACTATGCCTTGACTGACATTAAAGCAAAGAAGTTCAGTACGCCTTTTCCTAATGCGGAGGAGTTGAATAAATTAATTATAACATAACATCACTATGAGTAGAAGTGTAAGTCAAATATATGCAGAAGCAGTTGCAACACGCAATAACTATCTTCAGATTTCTCCACTTAATAGCGGTAGATCTGAAAGCAAATTGTCGGTCATTAATGTAATGACCTATGTAATGGCAGTCTTGATTCATAGCTATGAGGTATTGCTTGATATATTCCAGCTTCAGATAGCACAATTGATAGCTGATAGAGCCTGTGGCACGCCTGCATACTATGCTAAAATGGCTAAGTACTTCCAGTATAATTCTGACACAGAATCTATGGATGAGTTAGTATATGATGACAGTGTCTTTCAGATTAAATTTAAGACGTATGATGAGTCTCATAAGATAATTGCGAAATCTGCATATCAGTATGATGTTGAACAAGGGTTGTTGCTAAAGGTTTGCAAAACCAATACCAACTCAACGGAAAATGAAGGCGGTGGCATATATACTCGCCTTTCAGATAATGAGCTAACAGCCTTTAAGCACTACATGGACGAGATTAAATTTGTAGGTGCTAAGATATTCTGCCGTTCTACATTTGGAGATATATTATCCATTAATGCTAAAATCACTTATGACAACTTGTATATAGACGAGGAGCAGGCTCTTAAAAATGTAAGGACAGCCCTCATAAATTATATTAAGCAGTTGGATTTTAATGGCTTTGTCTACTATCAATCTGTAATAGATGCGATACAAAATGCAGAGCATATAGTAAGCGTTACGGGAGTAGGGGGAAGTGGTAAAGAATATGCTCTGGTCACTCTCTCGGAATATGATACAGTCAGCAAGCAATATAAGTCACCTGTCAATGTTGTAGAGAGACGCACTCCTAATAGTGGTTATCTGACCTTTATTGATGAAACTTCCAAAGATCGTACAACAACACTGGTGGCGGATGAAAGTCACTTCGTATTTGTAAAAGCTAAAACAGACTATACATTCTAATGGCAGTAAGTGTTCAAAAATATACAGTCAACAGCAAGACCCTATTGGGGCGGCTGATTCCATTTTTCTTACGTGGTAAGCGGATGTTGCAGTTTCTCTCAGCAATCAGCTCACCATTGGATGATGTTAATAAAGCCTTTCAATCTTGGGCATATAATACCTTAGTGGACGCTGCAACAACATCTCAGGTTATTGTGTTAAAGTGGGTCTTGAAGAATAAGTTCGGTCAGTATTTCTATAACGAAGACGACGAGTTTTCTATAGACACTTATGCAAGAAATGATTATGCTACTCTATATGAAGACAGAATAGAGATGGATGGTGCTCCAGAACACACCATTAAGCAAGTCTATATGCCAGAAAACAATGCAGATACAACGCTTGGTGGCGAAGAGGTAAAGAATAAAGTGATTTTGCGTGATAAAAACGAAATCATTTCAGAATCAAATGAAGTTCTTATCGCAGCACCGATGTGCAATAAACGCATAACAGAAGAAATGTATCAAAAAATGATAGAGCGATATATTGAGCAACAATTAGTGTATGATGTTGAATATAAAGTAGTAATATCTAAAACTAAGTAATAATGAAGGAATTTCAATCAACAACAGGTGGCAGACACGCTTATAATTCAGACTTCAAAAATCTACAGGAGTTGGCATTGGCAATGCAGGAAATATTCCGTGAGTGTGGAAGTAACTTTGTTATCTCTGGTTGTAATGTAGCTGGTGGTACTGTTTCTGATGGCTATGTTTATATTGGCAATAGAGTATGCAAGGTTAAAGCTGCCGACAATTTGCAAACCACCAATTTGTACATTGTAGCAAAGCAAAAGAATGGAGACTCTATTCCATATGCTGATGGTGGAGCAGACATTCAATATATAGATTATTATGCGGAAGCCACTAATAATAATCCAGGCGGTGCCTCTCATATAGCATATAACGCCACCACAAAAAGCTTTCCTAACTTAGCGACAGCTTTTTTCAACAATTATGCTGTATGTAAGGGGCTGGGAAACCAAGTTATAGATAGTTTAACGGTGCAGACAGAGTTAACCGTTCCAGGACAGCTATACGCCCCAAAGGGATTACGTATTACAAGTGATACAACCATTTCAAAGATTGGCAATGATGTTTGCATTACCAATGGCAACTGCACCCTTTGTTTCAGCAAAACTGGAGCCATTACTGTAAAGCAGGGTAGTACCGTTCTTTTTTCGTTCTCAGACGCTTCAGGTACTGGACGTGTTACATTCAATAGCGTGTCAGTACAAACTGACCTGCGCACGAAAAAGCTGTATCTCGATGGCGTAGATGTCGAGAGTAAATTTGTTCCGCTCGGCACAGTGCAGATGTGGGCAGGCCCAGACAATAAAATACCAGCCAACTATAAACTGTGTAATGGCGATGCGATTAGCTGTACAGACTATGCAGAGCTGTATGCAGTCTTAGGTGATACATTTAACCTTTCAGCAAAAGCTGGTAGCGGCTTTTGGCCAACCCCAGGTAAGGGGTTGTTTAGACTGCCAGATTTGAGGCAACGCTTTATTGTAGGTTATAGTCCAGGCCACGGAACTTATGGCCGCATTAGTGCTGTAGGTGGAAAGGAAAAGCACTATCTATCCATTGATGAAATGCCATCTCATTCGCACACCTTTGATGACTATTACTATATAGAAAATGCAGGTGCGCTTCCCAATAATAAAGTATATGGTCATAAGAAACATATAGGTGGTCAGTATATGGGTACAGCTCATACAGACTTTAATAATGATTACCTGTTATATGTCAACCATGAAGGCGATAAGGCAGGAAATGGTCAAGCACATGAGAACCGTCCCCCATTCTATGTTCTTGCCTACATTATGCGAGTAAAATAATTTTAAAACTTATAAGATATGAAGATTTTTAACTACAGCAATGACTATGTTAGAGCTGAAAAATTTAAGAAAGAGAGCGTAACAAATGTTGACAATCAGACAAAGGACGATAGACCAGAGCCTACTGAAGAGGTTTCAACAGAAGCCGTTGAAGCCCCAGAAGTCAAAGAAGAGGCTGAAGTCGTGTCTGAGGAAAAAACCAACAACCGCAATCGAAAGAAGAAGTAATTCGGTCAAAAGAACAGTATTCAGCAAAACTCCATTGGGCGATTTCTTATTAAAGTATTGCCCAACAGAATATGAGCTGATTACTAAAGCTAAAAGCGAAGGGCAGATGGTAAGTGCCGACTTGGTGGAGACGATCGCCTACCATAGCGACAACCCCGCCTTTCGCTCTATTGATTTTCGTAAGGCACTATCAGATTATAGGCAATACAAATGCAAAACACCAAATAAGGTGCAATTTAACTTAGATAGCGAAATAGCTGCTATCAAGTATAGGCTGGGACTGGAGTAGTTTCAGCCTATTTTTTTTACCACTTATTCTTGTAGTGAGCTCTCTTGTAAGCCTCATGGCTATTGACAACATCAATGCCATGCTCCATTCTCATGTTGTTGAGTTCTGTCTCTGCCATCAAATCCACCATATCATTATATTTGTTACCACAATGGCCTTTAATCCAATTGTACTGAAGACGTAAACGCTTTTTGTTTGCCTTATGGTTATTGATGAGAGAGCGATTTGCCTGCCCCTTCCATTTGCCAGACAAAACATTCAAAGCATACTGAGAGTCTGAATAGATAGCCACTTCAGCATTGTCTTCTGGGATGGCTTTGCAGCCTTCAATAATGGCTGTAAGCTCCATAATATTGTTGGTTGTGTTAATAGTGCCTTTAGAAAATGATTTTACTACATTTTTCTTTTGGTCGAGGATAACATAAGCGTAGCCACCTTCTCTTCTTATTGAAAGATTATCACAGCTACCATCAGTATACAAAAGATACTTCATAATACATAAAATAATAAGAAAGACACTGTTTTAATCAATTTATGAAGAAAAAATAATTTCTCCTTTACACCAAACATTCAAGGGGAGACTTGCGAGAAAGTCCACAAAAAGTCCTAAGGCGGTTGTACCCACCTCAGACATTTTTGCGGCCTCGACTATGCCCCATGAACCCTTTTGGTAAAGGAGAATTAGGCTGATTCTTCACAGCCCCATTCAATGGTCGTCTACGCTCGGCTATGGAGCAAGAGTCATTTAATCTTGCACTCCATTCAGCAAACACGTGCTTCAGCTACAGATTTACCACCATAATTGTGTTGTGGTCTGCTCCCTGTTCTGTACGGCTCGTCCTCGGCTCCATCCACACACGGTTGTTCGTGTATTTCTGTATAAAGCTGTAACAAGTCTGTCCCCTCAGTTTGGCTGGTGCGTCCCTGGTTCCTTTCATCGTTAAGCCCCAGCGTCTTAGTGTCTACCCGCCAGCATTAACGACAATCCACTTACTATCCTTTTCTCTTCTTTCAGTTTTCACCTTGCCATTGGTGCTGAATCCATCAAGGTCATAGTGCGTTTTATTCGTTCCGTCATTGCTACACCCAGTGGAAAGTCTAACGGCAACTACTGCATCCCGCAGAATTATCGGGGTTTTACATCGTCTTTCAGATGCGGCATTGTTTCAACATTCTTTTGTTGGGGTCTTTCACCCAGAGCTTTGGCAAGCTCCAATGTCGTTTTTGTCGATTTATTCTCTTTGCGACTGCCAGGAAGGTGTATCCATTCTTTGTGTCTCAGGTCTCTCTGCACGGCAAGTGGCTTGGGGGAAGTTTAACGTCGTCATTCCTATTAAATCTACAAAGGTGTATGGCTGACGTATAGTTTGTTAAGGTACAAAAAATAAAAAACCGCAAGCCTAATGTGCGGTGGCTTACGGTTTTTCGATTTATGTTGAAGTTCAGCCCTAAAGCCGAACAATAAATTTTAAAATGTCCGCTTAGTTGACCACACTTCAACATTGCGATGCAAAGATAGAAATAATTTTTGAACCAAACAAGAAAAATGAATATAATTAACTCGAATTAACTTTTACGCTTGCGTGATATAATAAGGTATATAGTAGATGAGAAAATAAAACGGTATTTTGGGTGTACATACCAGTAGATTTCGTAAAGTGTTGAAAAACAGCGAAAAAGAAACTTTTTAGCTTTCTTAACGTAACATAGTTTGGGAAAAATTTGGTGGTAAAATAATTTTGGACTATCTTTGCAACCAGTAATGCGAAATTCAGTTTTTAAACCTAAAAATATAAGAATGGAGTATGATTAAAAAGGGCAAATTTCGAAAGTTCAACGGTAGGTTGCTTGACGATGAGCTAAAAGCGGTCTGTGATAAACTGAAAGACAACCAAGAGTTTGTGTTTGTCATAGCGGATGAGGGCAAGAACCGAAATCTGCCATACACAACATATCTCTTTAGCGTTGTTCTGAAGTATCTATCAGATACGCTGCCAGAACATCCAAGTCCTATTGCCTTGTACAAGTACTTTGAAAAGATGTACGCTCCAGTACATACTTGTACAATTAATGGTGCGCAATTTAATTATTGCGAACTTAAATCAGAAAAATCAATTGATGTCAACAACTTCATTGAGAGGGTTGTTGAGTATGCTTCACAGAGGTGGGGTATTGAAGTTCCAAGAAACGAGACTCTTGCTAAACCAGAGAATCGGGAGCTTTATAGCCAGGCTTATCTACAACAGGATATAGACTGGAACAGTGTTATCTCTTCGCTAAAAAAATCTAAAGACGATGAGCGAAGAAATGAAAAAGAGCGCATTTAAGCTTTTTGCGCAGGCTCAGATGACTTATGCTGAGGCAGAAGAAAAAGCAAAACAAGAAGCCGGCAAACCAAAGGTGGAACGTTTCCGCATTGGTGAAGATGGCGAGTACACAATCCGTATTCTTCCTTTGGCTCCAGAGCTTGACTCTGAGGGTAATGCACTCCCTATGGAGCGTAAGGGCTATGAGTACCCATTGCATCAGTTGTTCTTGGGTATTATGTTGCCTGCCAAGAAGGGCAAAAAGACAAAGAAAATCAACATTCCAGTTGTTCGCGCTACCGATAAGGGTATTGATAAGTCAGTTGATATTATTGATACTTACATGCGTATCGCAAAGGAGATTTATGCTGATGACGAGGAATTGTTGAAGGTTATCACAGGCAATTCTTATGGCGGTGGTCTTCGTTGGTCATATCAGCACGCTATGTATGTTCTTGACCTTAGCACAGAGAAGTCGCGCTCTAAAGGCCCTCAGCTATGGCAGTGTTCACATTCGCAGTATAAGTCCATTGACGATGCGAAGATGCGTTTGTGGAACGAGTTGCGTGCTGACGATGAACAGAACACATGTCCAATCTCTTGGTTCACAGACGCTTATCCAGTAAAGGTCATCCGTGAGACAGGAACCAAGACTGATTACACTATTGAGATTGGTCGCAAGTGCGTTGATGTTGTAGAAGCCGAAGTAGAGAAGCTTCTCGAACTCCCACGTATTCCTGAACTCATTAACCGTTTTACTCGCTATCAGCTTGAGGCAGAGCTTGTATTCTTGCAGCAGTATGATGAGTTGCACGACATGGAAGTATGTAAGGAGGCTGACTTTATTGAGGCTGTAGAGAAGTTGAAGGGTGAGCTGCCTGCTGATGACACTTCTCACTTCGATTTGGCAAGCGCTGGCTCTGAGAAGTCAAACGCTACAACAGAAGTTACGATTGACTCGCTTTGGGCAGAGTACGACAAGATCGTTGATGCAGACCTCTCAGAGAAGTCTGACGAGTACCAGGAGCTTCGTGAGAAGATTCGCCAGTTTGCTGAAGACAACAAGCTTGATGTTCGTCTCTCTCGTTCTAAGAACAATCAGCAATTGCTCGAAGAGATTGAGGAAGCAATGGATGGAGCTGCATCTAAGCCTACTTCAGAGACCAAGCCTGAGTCTAAGCCAGCGGAGACCAAGTCTGCTGTAGATGAGACTGAAGACGAAGAAGAGGAAGAGACTGAAGAGGAAGGTAAGGAGGAGGCTCCTGCACAGCCTGAGCGTCGCCGCCGTTCACGTCCTTCTGTAGCCGAGGAGACTACCACTAATGACGAGGAGGAGACACAGTCTGAAGAGCAGACTTCAGCAGCAGATGCTGAAGAAGCCCGTCCAGTTCATCGCCGTAGACGTAGAAGTTAATCACGGTCTTTAGATATATAATTAGTAATCCGTGGGGAGGTGTGGGTGGAAACTCCACCTCTCCATTTTTGTTTTATGTAAAAAGACTATGAAACCTATAGCATTATTAATGAATGATTTGCATATTGCTAAGGATAATGTTCTCGAATATGAGAAGAACTGGAATGAAGCCTTAAAGATATGTGAGGAATACAATATCAAACAGATTTATATCGGTGGTGATGTGTTCACTACACGTAACGTACAGCACCTTGCTCCAGTAATGACAGTATTGCGCTGTTTAGACCGTACTATATCTAAGGGCATTAACACCACTATAGCATTTGGTAATCACGATTGCCCTGTATATGGTGAAAAAGATAACTGGTGTGATGTACTTTGCCGTACTAATGGAGTAGAAGTCGTCAATAATATTATGGTAACAGACTTAGGCGATAAGGTTCTCGCTATGATAGCCTATTTCCCAGAAGAAACCATGATGGAGGATAAATTGAAAGAGCTTGACGCAATGCTTGATGGACTTCATATCAGTTACTCTGACGCTGTACTTTACATCCATGCAGGGGTTCATGGGGCATTGGGTAATTTTGATGTTCCTAATGAAATGCCACAGGAGCCATTGCTAAAATATTACAAGGTGTTATGTGCTCACTACCACAATCGCACAGTCCTTGAAGATACCAATATTGAGTACATTGGTAGTTCTCGCGCCCATACATTTGGTGAGGATGAAGAAAAAGGCTACACCCTGCTATACCCAGACGGAGAAACCTCCTTTGTAAAGAATGAAGTTAATACTCGCTATGTTACAGAAGATGTAATGCTAAAGAACCTTCCAGACTGGAAGAACGTGTATGATAAGCGTTATAAAATACGCCTTAGAATACATTGTCATGCGGCAGAAGCAGATACAATAGACAAGTTAGACCTTATCGCACGCGGTGCTAACAAAATAGAATTTGTAACTGAAAAGCTACAAGCTATTGAGAACAGCCAATCAGAAATGGATGAGCGCTTTGACAACAAGAACCTACAGATTGAATATCAGTCTTTCTGTAAAGAGAAGGATATTGACAGTAGGTTCGGAATAGATTATTTAACCAAAGTCAAGTAACCATGTGGACAATACAGAGTATTAATTGTGAGAATTTTATCTCATTCCAGGAGGCAGGGCTGAATATTGCCCAAAACGTATGCACCCTGATATATGGCATTAACAATGATAATATGCAGCAGCGCAACAACGGTACTGGCAAATCATCTATCATTGAAGCCATTGCTTTTGCGCTAACAGGCGAACCATTGAGACAGGTGGATAAGGCAGAAGAGATAATCAATGACAACTCAGATACCGCTAAAGTATTTATGGCGCTGTTTAACGATTATGATAAAACCCATTTTACCATTCAGCGTACACTTAATCGTAAAACTTCTCAGGTCATAGAGTGTCACAAGTATGATGAGAATAATAACGAGATAGAGCTGGAGCGCACATCACAGCCAACCGTTGCAGATTATAATCGCTATATCTTAGAAGAAATTGGCTTGACTAAAGACGATATTTATTCTAACTTCATATTGTCAAATAGCAAATACAAGTCATTCTTTGAGGCAAGCGATAAAACCAAGAAAGCAATGATAAATCGCTTCTCAGGTGCTGATAAGATTGATGAGGTGATTGAAGTTTTGCAGCGAGATAAACAGCCGGCTGAAGAAGCTCTAACTACAGCTAAGGAGAATAAAATAGCTATAGAAGCCAAGTTGGAGGTTGTTGAAGGTCAATTAGCTGATGTGGATAACAAGAAAGCTGAGTGGGCTGCTGCTAAGGAGGAGCGCATTGCCAACATCGGACAACAGATCGCACAGAAACGCGAAGAGTTGAGAGAAACCAAGGACACCATTAGTAAATCTCGAACTCGCCTTGTTGAGATTGATAAGGTTGGCGACTACATTGAGGATGAACTTCAACAGTCAACTAAAAGTCTTGCTGATATTTATGGTGAAATTACATTCCTGTTTGTACAGCATAAGTTGGAGGCAATCAAAGACTATGTGAGCATAAATCAGGATTCCGAGAAGTCGATTGCTGACTACCAGGCAAGAAAAGGGTCTTCAGACAAGGAATTATCCACACTTCAGACTATTGCTGAAGAGGCGGAGAGTGAATTGGAAAAGCAGCAGAAGCAACTCGATAAAATGCAGACAGTGGCTAAGACGTTGGATGAAGAAACTGAAGCGGACATCAAAGATATTAAACAGGATATTGAAAATGCCAGAAAGGAAGGTAATAAACTGGCAGGGGAATTCAAGACTGTGCGCCAAGATATTGATGAGGCACTGTATAATATTCGCTCCCTTCAGAATCGAATTCGCGGAGCCATTACCTGCCCTAAGTGTAAGCATGAGTTCTTTGTCGATAGCAACATTACCCTCGAAGAGGCTAAGGCTCAATTGACTAAAGAAGAAAAATCATTAAGTGACTTCCAATCTGCAAAAGAAAAGCTACAAACTGAGCTTGAACAATGTGAGAAGCAGCAGGCGGGCTTTGAAGATGAGTTGAATGAAGCTAATGAAGAAATTCGTCAACGTGCATCAGACCTGTCTAAAATGAGACGAACCGTCAGTGATTGTAATGCCGCGCTTGAACAGTCATCAACTAAGGTTGCCGAAATGCAACGTAGAATCAATACAATACAAAACAGTATTGATGTTGAGCAAGGCAAGGTCGATGGACTCATCCAAAAGATGATTTCAGACGCCTTAGGTGTTGTAGATTGCGCTTATGACAAGGGGTATGGTTATATTGCTTCACTTCAAGACAAGTGTGTTGCCATTGAAGCTTCTATAGAATCATTCGAGAAGACCATAGATGAGGTTAAAAATGCCGCACAGGACGATTTTGTCACCTCTCTGAACAATTCTAAGGCTAAATACGAGAAAGAGCTTCAGGAAGCCTTAAAATCACTCCAGGAGGCGCAGGATGAGTTTGATAAGTATGTGGTTCAAGAAAATCATTTCGTAGACTTCCGTTCATACCTTGCTAACAAAAAAGTGAGAGCCATTTCTGGCGTAACAAATCACTTCTTGGAATTGATAGGCTCTGACCTACGAGTAGAGATGCTTGGCTTCAAAAAGCTGAAGAATGGCAAGGTGCGCGACAAGATAACAGTCAATCTTCTTAGGAATGGCATTGATTGCGGTTCGTATGCCAAGTTCTCTGGTGGTGAACGTGCGCGAGTAAATCTTGCCAGCATCTTAGGTTTGCAGAAGTTGGTTAACAATTCTGCTCCAAAGGGTAAGGGCTTGGATTTGATAATCATTGATGAAGTTCTTGAGGCAAGCGACACTACAGGTATTGAAAGCTCATGTGTAGCTTTGAATAAGCTGAAGGTGACATCATTAATGGTAACTCAAAACCCTATCAGTGATAATGAGGGACATACAATCGTGGTAACTAAAGAAAACGGATATTCAACTATAACAGAACAATGAGACAACAGATAACAGAAGAGTACGCAAAACAGCTAAATAAAATGAATGTCATTGGAGTGGATCCTGCGGCGCATTTTGGTTTTTACAACCCTAAAGAATACGGGGTTCAATTTTTCCCAAATACAGAAAAGGCTCCTAAAAAATATGGGGCAGACTATGGTAAATGGAAAAATTTACGTGAGTGGTTTATGGACTATCTTGTTCGACATAAAATCAAAGCTGTTGCCACTGAGGACGTTATATTCGGACATTTTGTGGATTTTCGTTCACTGTGTATGATACGTGGAATTATTTTTGAAGTATGCGAGACGTTGAATATACCGATTGTTGCATTCAAACCATCAGATATTAAACGACATGGCACAGGAAATGGAAATGCTAACAAGCAAAAGATGATTGAATATGCTGAGAAGCGTTACCACATAGAAACTGATAATATGGATGACTTGGCAGACGCTATCCACATCTATATGTATTTTGTTCACCGCTATAAACTTCAATAATATGAGTAATAAAAAGCTATCCAAAAACGTATTTAACGACATTGGTAATCATTGTCAATTGTGGGTGGATGACTTCTTTCACTTCTGTGAGGGAGAAACCGACCAAATAACTATCATCACGGAGCTAAGAGACATTTCAGAGCCTATGCCACCGAGTTTGGTTCAGGTGAAGAAAATGTTTGTAAGGTGTGATAAAGCATGGAAAGATTATTGCAAATTCATGCTATTGCCTGGTGAAAGTTCAACATTGTTTACTAAACGTGTAAAAGCAAAATGGCAGACTCTCGAAAGAAGACATCAGCTTCCAATACATCGAAGGGGAGCAGGCGGCGTGGAAGAGCATCGCCAATAAGTGAGCAAGAACAAAAAGCTCTTTTTCAGAAGTACATCGTGCCCAATTTGACAAGTATAAAGTCGTTGACGGTAAAATATACTGACAAGTACCAAGACGTTGAAGATAACTACAATTACGTACTTGCCCAGATGTATTCTTACATATACAGCTATGACCCAAGCAAATCTCTCGATACTTGGATACATATCGTGACTAAGCGGGCATGTTTCAATCAGAACAATAAGCGAACCCAATATATGTCAATACAGACAGATTTAGAGTTTTGCTCCACTGATGTACTGCATCAGCATGGTACCGCCAATATGATTGATGCAGGCTTTGGAGCACTGGCTGATAATATTTCAGACATCGTGTACGAAGCCCTAATGCAGATTAGTCCATGCAAGCTTTCTCCATTCTTGCTGTATGCTCAGGGAATGGGGGTACGAGAGATTACTCAAATAGAGTGGAAAGCTGGGCATTTGGAGAAGAAGAGCGAGGATGTGGTCAAGTCCAGAATCTACTGGGCAAAAAAGCAACTACAATACACCTTAAAGCAATATGGAATCTCAGAAGCAAGCTATACGAGTGCGTTTAGCAATCAATAAGATAATAATCACATTGATTGGCAAAGAATACAAGATTCCAGATGGCGGTCAAACATTAGCTGTGATTGAGCAGGGGATAAAAAGAGTGAACCAAAAGCTCTTTCCCTACTCAGACATGGCTGATGACCGCATCATAGACTATCTTGTATATCACTTGTATCTGAAGCGTGAACCAAGAAGGCGCTTCACGGTAAATGAATTTTTCAGCGACTATGCTATTGTGAGATATAGACAGCAGTTTATAGATGAGGGCGGCAAGTCGGGAATGAATTACTACATCAATCAATGGTTAAGAGATGGTGATTTTACCAGAGCCAGCTTAACCAAAATGATTGAAAAGCCGAAGCCACATAAGATGAGCAAGTTCATTTATATGGAGTCGGAAGAACTGATAAAAAAGCGTTTTATCAACACTGACATGGGATATATGTTATGCCAACGCTCAACTACAGGTTGGTCTCCACGCTCCCAGTATTGTCAAATTTGCACAAACGTTTCGCAGTGTATTCGTGCAACCGAGCAAAAATATCCAGAATTGATAAGGTTGCGTAGACAGGATTACGAAAATGGCAAAAAAGACTGATAACGTATTAACGGAAGGTTTTTTGGCAGAACTATACAATGCCGCTATTACAGACAACTATGTTTGCTCTGTTGTCTGCAATCATATGAGAGATGAATATTTGCCCGACCAGCAATATCAACAGCTCACAGCAGCCTTAAAACGCTACTTCTTGGAATATAAGATGGCGCCTCAGTATGGTGTGTTGGAACAAATGCTATCTCAGACAAGAGCGGTTTCAGAATTACTCGATGAGATTAGAGAGACAAGCACTGACACAGAGCCTGATGCACTTAGAGACCAGTTTGAAAATTACTTGAAGTTGGTAAGGTTCAAGCGTATATATAAAGAGGTCGGCAAGATGTACGATAATGGTGATGGTATGAAAGCCATTAAGATGATGGAAACTGAAGCTAAAGAACTCAGTACCTTTACATTGAAGCCTGATGAGTTTATTGATGTGGCAGAGACCTTTGATGACCGCCTGAGAGACAATAAGGCTAAGCACGAAGATACACGCAAGAAGCTTGTTAATAACTTCTACATAGATGAGCTTGATAACCTTAATTGTGGCAGAGACCTTCGTTCTCAGCTTTCTGTATTCCTCGCGATGTCTGGAGTGGGCAAGTCTCATTTAGCTCGTTGGATAGGCTCTAATGCTGCTTATGTGAGCGGCCTTAACGTATTGCACTTCCAATTGGAGGGTTCTGCCGCCGAAGTAATGGACGCATATCAGGCTTCTCTCATTCAGACACAGACCTTCGAGTTTGAGAATGGTAGAGTCAATCAGCACTTAATAGACCACTTCCACAAACAGCTTGAAACATATTCGGGTACCCTAAAGGTAAAGTCGTATTCTAAGTTTGGTAAAGAGGTGTCGACCACGGATCTAAAGAACGACTGTGAGAAGTATAAAGAGAAGTTTGGCTATTACCCAGATGTCATCATCGTAGATTCTCTTGACCTGCTGAATGACTCTTCAGGTAAATCTTGGGATAATAAATCTTTACGTTTTAAGCGCATTGCAGTAGCCAATGACTTAAAGGATATGGCAGGCGAACTGAATGCTTGGATGGTAGCAACCTATCAGGCAACTATTGAAAAGCAAGAGGTGGTAGACGATGAGAAGTTTGTGCTGAATGGCTATAATCTTTCCGAGGCAAAGGGACTTCAGCGACCATGTACACACATTATCTCTCTTAACCAAAGCAGAAGAGAAGATAAGGAAAATACTATGCGTCTATATGTAGCTAAATCACGCTTCTTCAAGAAAGCAGACCCTTTCAGAATATGCACCGATTACGAGCATGAACAATTCTACTCACGAGAACGAACCCTAAACCTACCGCCAGAAAGTTAATTCCGTGTTAACTAATACGAAATTATTCTTAAAATGATATGGAATTGCTGACTATATGCCAGTAATTTCATATCTTTGCATTCGCAATTTGATGAAAGCAGTGTTTTATTACCCATGACATTTTTATGGACATCTCTGTCGAGCAGCAACATCAAATTGCAGACGAACTTCTATATGAGCTTAATGGTAAAATGGATGGTGGCAGAAAGAATATTCTGTTGCAGCACTGTCCCTTTTGCGGGCGTGATGGATATAAATTTGGCATATATGTTGGTCAGCCTACAGGATATAAGAAGTTTGGCTCTTCTAATTGTTTCCGTTGTGGAAGCAGATTTCGTGATTTAAAAGGCACGTTGGAAGCCTTAGGCTTGATGAGTTTAATGCCTAAAGAAACGACTGACCTCACAGGCTCACTTACCCAGGAACTAAATTTGTTTGAAGATGACGAGATTGACGATGATCTTGTCGAAATTGAAATGCCTAAAGGTTATAAAAGGTGTTTCAAAAATGCCTATCTTAAATCACGTGGATTTAATGCTGATGATTTTGAGTATTTCCCTTGTGGAACTAATAGAAACCTTGATTTAAAGTTTGCAGACTATGTGCTGATGGAAATACGCGATGCAGGTAGGCTTGTTGGCTTTGTTGGCAGACATACCTGGAGTAAAGAAGAGATAGATGAGCATAACTTCAGACACCGCTACCAAATCAGGCGTTATAATAATTCTATCGACAATGGGTTTGGCAAGCTCCTGTACAATTATGACGCGATTAAGCAATACGAAACACAAACCGTGATACTGTGCGAGGGCGTGTTTGATGTGATAGCCTTAACCCGCAAGCTTGAGTTATACGATAGACGCGATATTGTGCCAGTCGCTACATTCGGCAAGAAGATAAGTGAGGTGCAAATCTACAAGCTTCAATCTAAAGGGGTCGAGCAAGTAGTGTTGGGCTATGATGCAGATGCAAGAGAAACCACAGGGCATGTGGCAATGCAGCTTGACAATTTCTTCGATGTCTATATTGCAGATTTAGAAATGGCAAATGGTAAAGACTGGGACGAAATGGACGTTGATGATGTCTATGATGTATTTGCAAATGGGTTAAGAACGGTAAGGGAATATAATTTGGAATAGTATGGAAGCAATATCTCTTAATGATTGGCTTGACAATCATAATATAACATATACGATACGACACGATTTGTTAGTAATTCCTGAGTTTGGTAGGTGCCTCATTCAGACAGATTATGAACACATCTTTAAAACAGACAAAACCACAGGCGAAGTGACGTTCCACTACCAGGAGAATCCTACCTTTTTGAAAGGAGACGACATTTTTTATGTAGTGTTTCCATTCGGAAATAGATGGTATTATATCGACATACGCGATGAGCCTACTACAATACAATTTCACGTGCTAAGATGGGTTGGCAAAACGCCTGAGCAAGAAACCAAAGTCGACTTCTACCCTCTTGGAATACACACTGGTTATGAACTTCTTAACGGAAGTGGTTTGTTGCCAGACTGGTGTGCAAAAGCAAAGTGGCTTGGTTATAGAGGGCTTGGAGTTACTGATAAGAATACTTTGGCTGCCACTCTTGATTTGCAGACTTCAGCAACAAGTAAGGAGTTGCGATATATTTTTGGTTATTCCACCATATTGGATTTAGGCTCTGAGAAGATTGGCGTTAAGATATACGCCCACACCCAAATGGGCTTCAGAAACCTTCTGCGCATACAAAAGATAGTTGCTGTGGACAATGTGGAGAATAAGCGGGTAGGTTACGTGGAACTGCTAAACCTCAGCAAAGGCTGTGTGTTGGTGTTTGATAAGTGGTGTGGTGGTTGGCTTGCAAATCAAGCTAAAGGTGATTCTGATTGCTTGGACAGCTTAATACAGGCTTTTGATGGTTGGGTTTACTTTCAGGTGGATGTAACAGAATACAAGGCTGACAGAATAGACTCGCAAGTGTTGATTAGCCAGAAGGACTATTTCGATACATTTTATCAAGGCGGCTTGAATTATCTAAAGAATGTTCGCCCAGTTCTAATACAGGACATCTATTATATCGACCATGAGGACTGGAAGAATAAAATACAGCTGAATAAGGTTGACTATGGTTCTTCGCATGAACAGTCGGAAATGCAATATATGAAGACCTTAGACGAGCTATACGATGAATTTGCTGCTGTATTTTCTGACAAGTATTCTGATGAGGTCTTTGATGATATGTGTTATGCGACAGCAGACATTGTAGAGAATGCAGAGGCCTCGTATGACTTGACAGAGAATTACGCCCCACGTTACGATATGACGCCTGAAGAAAAAGAGAAGTATGGTGATACATATAATAACCCGTTGGCGGAATTAATTTAAGTTGATAAATATGAGTAAAAGGTTGTATA
>ENA-ORNT01001213-ORNT01001213.1-human-gut-metagenome-genome-assembly--contig:-NODE-1213-length-17541-cov-4.142457_pt1 | contig 17541 bp, 18 predicted proteins | sample MGYA00242120_ERZ509032 | MGnify/ENA primary metagenome ERZ509032 (study PRJEB26280, sample SAMEA2338729) | human gut metagenome | biome: human gut; feature: human-associated habitat; material: faeces...
CCAGCAGACGGGATGCTGCCTCTAAAATTCTTGGGTCATTTCCCTCTGTAAACACAATTTTCTTTGGGCTTTTCTTCAAAATATCAATCAGTTGACCAAAACCAAACATATCTTTCTCTCCTCTACTCTCTATATATTATTTTAACTGCATATTATTGTACCCTCTTTTAAATAAAAATCAAGTTTTGAATTCAGTACAATTTCTCAAGAGTGCATTTTCTTCTATTATAAATATGCATCTCTGTTCAGGCAAAAATGATTCTTCCGGAAAGAAAGCATTCCCTCATCTCTTAATTTTCCAAGTTCCGTTGACATCGCACTTCGTTCCACAGAAAGATAATCTGCTAACTGCTGTCTGGAAAATGGAATATCAAACTCTGATGTTCCATGCTTCTGTGCCTCTGCCGACAGATAGGACAATAACTTTTCCCTGGTATTGCGTTTTCCCATATGGGTTAATTTTTCATTAAAGCGAAGATTCTTTTCTGCCATATTCTCTAATAAATTCCGAAGCAGAACCAGTTTCCAGCCTTCCGTTTCTCCATCTGCATCCAATATATTCTGAACGTTCAGCCACAGCACATCTGCTGCCTCTTCTGCAATCACATTTACATTAATATTCCGCCTCTGCATACAGGCAAAGGTCTCTGCAAAAACATCCCCAGGACCTATCTTTGCAACCAGATTCCGGTTTCCCCAGAAATCCTCCTGCACAATCAAAAGTCCACCAGAAACCAGCATTCCCATTTCTTTTACCTGCTCTCCGCAGTGCAGAATATAATTTTCTTTATCATAAGTCATCTCATGGGCATCTAATCCCTTTAAGACTTTCTCCTCTTCTGTATCCTCAATTCCTTCAAAAAAAGGTGACTTTTTCATTTCTACAGGAAATTTTTTCATTTTACAACCTCCGTTGTTTTTCCAACCGATTATTTATTGCTATTATAGTATACTGACTATACAAAATCAACGAGGAGGAATCTAAAATGATTCGTAAAATAATTCATATTGATAAAGAAAAATGTAATGGATGCGGTTTATGTGCATCCGCCTGCCACGAAGGTGCCATCGGCATGATCGATGGAAAAGCCCAGCTTTTAAGAGAGGATTACTGCGACGGCCTGGGGGACTGTCTTCCGGCATGCCCTACCGGTGCTATTACCTTTGTACAGAGAGAAGCCGCTGCCTATGACGAAGCCGCTGTAAAAGAGCATTTAAAGAACCGTGAAGCGGCTTCGGTAAAACCTGCAGTTTCAGCCAATCACGCAGCTCCGGTTTTCAGCGGATGTCCGGGCAGCCGGATGCGCTCCATGCAGCGTAAAAACACGGAAAATACTTCTGCAGGCTCTAATACTGCATCCAACACAGTTACAACAGGAAACGCACCGGAAAGCCAGCTTACCCAGTGGCCGGTTCAGATTAAATTAGCACCTACAAATGCTCCGTATTTTGACAATGCAAGACTGCTGATTGCTGCAGACTGTACAGCTTTTGCCTATGGCAATTTCCATGAAAAATTCATAAAAAACCACATCACCCTGATTGGATGTCCCAAACTGGATGATGTGGATTACAGTGAAAAGCTTACTGAAATTATCCGCAATAACAATATCAGAGAGATCAGTATTGTGCGCATGGAGGTTCCGTGCTGCGGCGGCATTGTAATGGCTGTCCAGAATGCCTTAAAGCAAAGTGGGAAAATGATTCCATGGCAGGTTGTTACCATCTCTATTGATGGCGAGATTATGGATTAAATTTCCAGATCAAATTTCTTTCTAAAGTTTACTTTTCTAATTCTAAGACAACGGTTTCACAGCTGTCTAATGTAATTGTTCCATTTAAGGCTGCCTCAGCATTGATTGCTTCCTGGCGGCCTTCATTGGTTAACAATACCTTGGCAATTCTTTGCTCTAATGTGATGGTATGCTCTTCTGTTCCAAAGTTTGCAAGAATCAAAAGCTTCTGACCGCTTTCTTCATTTACCCGTTCAAAAGCAAATATGTCATCTACATTTTCATATTTGGGTTTAAAAATACCATAAGTGAAAGTATCTTTGTATTCTTTTGCCTTACGCAGTGCAATTAATTTCCTATAATAAGCCAATACAGAATCTGCCTTATGTTCCTGGGTTGCTACATTGATTTCCATGTAATTCGGATTCATGGCAAGCCATGGAGTTCCATCGGTAAATCCGCCATTTTTCCCATCGGACCACTGCATTGGTGTTCTGGCATTATCACGGCTGTTCTCATAGCAGCATTTCAAGGCTTCTTCTTCACTGAGTCCTGCACGCAACGCCTCCTGATACTGGTCGATGGTGCTGATGTCATCATATTCTGAAATATCATTTCGTTTGCAGTTGGTCATCCCGATTTCCTGTCCCTGATAGATAAATGGAATTCCACGCAAAAGAACGGATACGGTTCCAAGCATCTTCTTTCCTGCATCATTTCTGGCATGCTCCGGCAGATAATGAGTTGCTCCTCTTGGTTCATCATGATTTTCAATAATGTTTGCCTTAAAGCATTTTCCCTGTAATTCCTGCTGGGAATCGAAAATTACTTTCCGCCATTCCTCAAAACGTAATGGTTTCTGGTCGTACCAGCCATGCTCACCAAAAGTAAGCACATGGGCGCTGAAATCAAACATCGTAGAGAAATGTCCATCCTCTCCGATAAATTCCAAGAGTTCATCTTCCTTCATATTAAAGACTTCTCCTACTGTAAAGGCATCGTGCTTCTCAAAGGTCTCATGCTTTAATTCCTCTAAGAAATCTCCTACTCCATTTACTGCTTCCACCATCTTGATACAGGTTGCAAGTCCATCCGGTCCATCCGGCTCAAAGGACGGGAAGTTAATATCTTTCTTGATATTGATAATTGCATCTATACGGAATCCTGCCACGCCTTTGTCTAACCACCAGTTCACCATTTCATAAATTTTCTGACGCACTACCGGATTCTCCCAGTTTAAATCCGGCTGCTCTTTGGCAAACATATGAAGATAGTATTTATCACTATTTGGCACCTTCTCCCAGGTGCTTCCGCCAAAATAGGAACGGTAATTACTTGGAGCCTTGCCATCTTTTCCTTTCACAAAATAGAAATAATCTGCATACTCTCCATCCGGGTCTGCCAGTGCTTTCTGGAACCACTCATGCTGGTCGGAGCAATGATTTACCACCAGATCCATTACGATATACATATCACGTTTCTTTGCTTCCGTAAGCAACTCATCAAACTCTTCCATGGTTCCGAATTCTTCAGCAATATTATAATAATCTGAAATATCATATCCCTGGTCTACAAATGGGGATTTATAAATCGGTGAAAGCCATACGATATCAATACCCAGTTCCTTTAAATAATCCAGTCTGGATATGATTCCTCTCAAATCACCGATTCCATCTCCGTTGCTGTCCTGAAAGCTCTTTGGATAAATCTGATATGCCACCTTGTCATGCCACCATTTTTTCTTCATGTTCTCATCCTCCATATTTCCATTATTCCTGTATTTACACTTCGTTCTTTGTATGATACTGTTATTATATACGAAGTTTTAGGAAGTTTCTTCCGTGATATTTGCGTTTTTATTGCACAATCCTGCTCTTTTATGTAAAACAAATTTAACGATATGATTATGGATTTCAGATGCAGACGGTGGAAGGTAGGTTATAGGATACAAAATAGCAGCATTTCTAAAATACATTTTTTCTTGATTATAAACTGTCTTTCCGCTTGCTTTGACGAGGATATCTGCACCGTCCGTCGAGTGTGGATGCTGCATAAAGATAGTAAGGCGCACTAAGAATTTCAGTATTAATATTATTTTATCTGCCAACCGGCGCAAATTCACATCCATGTTCATATGCGCCTCGCCGGCACGTCCCTGTGCCAGCGTTGGCTATTGCTGTATGAAATTCTAAGTGCGCCTAACAATCCTTATCATGCATCCATACTTCGGAGAACGGTACGGATATCTTGTCAAACATTGGAAAGACTGTTTTTATCATAGAAAGAAAAAATGTATTTTAGAAATGCGCTGTTTTGCATCAGACCTACCTTCCACCGTCTGCATCCAAAATTCCATTTCTTTCATTTTGTTTGTATAAAAAATCAGGATAAATGCTGTTTAAATAAGCAACATTAAAAGGAGATTCCCATGAAAGATAAAAAACAACTCCCTCTGGAACAAAAAGAAAAGGCCGTTCATGGCGAACGAATTTTTCCATTAAAGAAATATCTTACTACGTTGCAGGAACGATATCCCATTGTTACGCCACACTGGCATGAAGAGGCTGAATTTACCCTGATTACCAGCGGTGTCTGTACGTATCAGGTTGACCTTGAAAGCTTTCAGGCTATGCCTGGAGATTTCGTTTTCATTCCTCCACTGGCTCTGCATTCCATTGCCATATTACCTGCCGGGCATATGCATTCGGAAACATATGTCTTTCACCTTGATTTCCTTGGTGCATCCTCTGCAGATATCTGTGCCATGCGATATCTGATGCCCCTTGCCAAGCAGCAGCTGATTCCCCCTTTTCATATAGTAAAAGAGCACCCGGTCTACCCGGATGCCCTCGCATTGTTCTATGAAATCAGCAGCTGTTATTCCGCTGCCCAGCCGGGATATGAACTGATGTTAAAATCCCTGCTGTTAAAACTTCTTACCCTTCTACTTCCGTACTGTAGCAAAAGTTCTGAGCAGCCACAGCTTCAAAGCGAACATACCCAGAAGATTAAGGGTGTCTTAGAATATATCGGATTACATTATACCGAAAATATTTCTATTGAAAGCCTGGCATCCTCCTGCTATTTCAGCGAATACCATTTCATGCGCTTTTTTAAGAAATATGTCGGAATGTCATGCTTAGATTATATCAAGAGCCTGCGCCTGCAAAAGGCTGCCGACCTCTTAGAACAGCAGGAGCTTTCCATTACAGATGCCGCCATGACTGCCGGTTTCAGCAGCCTTTCCTACTTCTACCGGGAATTTAAAAAACGCTATGGAACGACACCACGCCAGTTTATCCATTCCCTTCCGGAACGTCAGCATACGAACCGTACCTCTACTCCAGGCAGTCCTTTTTCTCCACTTTGATTTTCCAGTGGATTAAGAAAGTCAGGACTGCCCGGAGTGCAATAGATAGGGGCTCTTTTCCATATTGTATCCTGCCTTTTATTTATTATCCACGAAAATCTACATTCCAGCCAACCTGTTTTTCCTGTGGTGTAAATACATAATCGCTCATGCTGTCATATAACATATCCTGGATTTTCTTTTCCAGTTCTTCCAGCGAACTGGCAGTAACCGTTACCAGATCTTCACTCTTACCAGTTTTATCCGTGCTGTCAGTCTTGTCCGATTTCTTAACGGAAGATGTATCTTCATCCTCCTTATTCATTCGTTTCTCATAAGCTTCCTTCTGAGCTTTCTTACGTTCTGCACGGTTTTCTTCCTGTTTCTTTTCGATACGTTTCTTCTGAAGAGCTAAAGACTTATCTACAACTGCAAAAAATGATGCATTGCCGCCATCATTTACCTGAATGCCATATGCCTTCACACCACTCTGTCCATTAGCAAACCGACTCTGCATGGTTGCAAGCTGACTGGATGCATTGGCTATGATTCCCTCGTACTGTTTCCGGTAAGACTCGTCTTCTGCCATCCGCTCAATCTTCTCTTCATCAATTAGAACCACCATTTTGTTGGCATTGGCATACTGTCCTGCATTGGCTTTTGCTGTCTCTTTCATATCCTTGGATACCAGAATGAAATCCATCGTGCTAAATTTCTTTTTCAGCTTCTCATAATACTCTTTCGCCTTATCCGAAAGCTTTGGCTCTCCAATTGTTTTTCCGGAGACTTTGCTGCTCTTTTCCGATTCCGTATAACCAGAAACGTTTTCTGCCACCTGATTTACTGCGTTTGTGTTCATAAAAATTCCTCCTTGAAAATATCTATAAGCAAATCCTTTTGCTTAAAACAATCTGTTCCATTCTTTATATCGGAAGAATCTCTCATTTTCTTAACCGGTTCCTATAATGCAAAATAGCCTAAAACAATGGCTCCAAGAATAATCCGGTACCAGCCAAATACTTTAAAATCGTGTTTTTTGATATAGCCCATCAGGAAACGGATGACTACTACAGATACCGCAAATGCTACCACGCAGCCTAAGCCTAAGACACAAAGTTCCTGAGCAGAAAACGCAATGCCAAACTTAATAAGTTTGATCAGGCTCCAGCCAAACATAACCGGCACAGCCAGGAAAAATGTAAACTCTGCCGCAGCCACACGGGATACTCCGATTAAAAGTGCTCCGATAATGGTTGCACCGGAACGGGAGGTTCCCGGAATAATTGCAAGTACCTGAAAAAGTCCGATAAGAAATGCTGTCTGATAAGTAATATCATTTAAGCTTTCCACTCTTACTTTCCGCTTTTTATTCCAGTTTTCAATCAGAATAAACGCAAAACCATAGAAAATCAATGCAGCAGCAATCACAAGCGGTGTATGAAAATGTGCATCCACATAATCATCAAACAAAAGCGTTACCACAGCTCCCGGTATGCAGGCAGCTACAACCTTAAACCATAAAGAAAAAATATCTTTCCGGACGACCGGCTGTGTCTTGTCTTTAAACTGGAACGGGAACATTTTCTTCCAGAACAAAAGCACTACCGCAAGAATAGCTCCCAACTGTATCACCACGAAAAACATCTCTTTGAATGAATCTGTCATATCAAGCCTGATAAATTCATCCACTAAAAGCATATGTCCTGTGCTGCTGATTGGAAGCCATTCTGTAATTCCTTCTACAATTCCAAGAAAAATAACCTTCAGCATTTCTACAAAATCCAATAACATTTCGTTGTCCTCTTTTCCTATTATTTCCGATTCCTCATTTTAACATACTATGCCGATAATATATATATTATTTTTCTTAAGATATTCTGTTTACTTGCGGAGTGCTGAAAATAATCCCTTCTTCTCATATGGTTCTTTTGTTACTTCTAACGCATCATATCCACTGTTTTTAATCACTTCTTTGATTTTTCCCTCCGGAATATCGGTATCGGTAATAATTACGGTCTCTTTTTTACTGTGGGATGAAGTTACTTTCTTTACCGGAAATGCTGCCCGCACTGCATCATTTACATGTGCCTCACACATTCCACACTGCATACCATCTACTTTTACTGTTATTTTCTGCATAAATCCTTCCTCCTTCATTTCATTCCATCACATTATAATCTCTTTTTTTCTAAAAAAATATAGGATTAACGATATTTTTTCTCACTAATTTTTCGCTCTTCCTTTTCTGAAAAAATTATTGTAAAATACTTTACTGGGATTGAATTTTAAAAAGAAAGGATTTTATATATGAAAAAACCATTCCGTCTTCTTCTATGTCTTGCGCTGCTTTTTGTGAGTGGATGCAGTGGTTATCAAAAAACCATCCGCTTTGGTGCCGCTGACATAGGTGGAATCTACTATACCTTTGCCAATACCTTTACCGGGCTTGCCTCCTCGGAGGATGATACCTATCAGTTTGAAGTTAAGACAACCGCAGGCTCTGCTGCCAATCTAAGGCTGCTCTCCGGTGGATATATCGAACTTGGATTAGCCCAGTCTGACCTGATTGCCTCCGCCTATGAAGGCAGTGGAATTTTTGAGGGAGAGCCTTGTCAGGGATATTCCGCTATTGCCGGGCTTTATACGGAAGCCTGTCAGATTGTCATCCGTGCAGACTCCAATATTCAGACGCTGGATGATTTACAGGGCAAAACCGTCAGCATCGGTGCGGAGGATTCCGGTACTGAACAGAACGCTAACCAGATTCTGACCATGAGCGGACTTACCACTGAGCTGGTGAAAACAGTAAACCTCGATTATACCGATGCTGCTGACCAGCTTATCAATGGAAAAATCGATGCATTTTTCTGTACTGCCGGTATCCAGACAACTGTAATCGAAGAATTAGCCAAAGAATGTGATATCCGTCTTTTGGATATTGATGAGAAATGCAGGAATAAATTGCTGTCTGCTTATCCATCCTATAGTGAATATACCATTCCTGCCAATACTTACACCGGACAGACGGAAGATATCCATACCCTTGGTGTCAAAGCGGTTCTCCTTGCTTCCGACAGGCTCTCTTCCGATACGGTAGAACACTTAACGAAATGGCTTTTTTCCCATGCGAAGGATTTACAGTATGCAACTTCTTTAAACCTGCAATTAGATGAAACTCATGCTACTGATGGCATACCGATTCCATTCCATCCGGGAGCTGTTGCCTATTATGAGAAACAGGGCATTACACTTTCTTCCGAAAACGACACACAAAACCAGAAAGGAACACTATGAATATACATTTAGATATGTACCAGACCTTAGCTGTCGCTGTACTGGTACTCATGCTGGGGAGTTTTTTACGAAAGAAAATACATTTTCTGGAAAAATTCTGTATTCCGGCACCCGTAATCGGCGGTCTGCTCTTTGCGATTTTCACCTGTATCTGTTACAGTACCGGAGTTGGGCACAAGCTTCAGTCTGGGGTCGAACCGATGCACCAGACTGTTGCCCGGGAAGTGCTGACCGATGGTGATATCTCGCAGCATCAGACAGCACCCCCTTTCCGGGCAGCGCTGCGGGGCAGCACAAGGCTTTCCCCGGCATCGCGGCGGCGCTTTGCTTCCAGCAGGGTCTTGACCGCGTAGGGGATGGTGTACACGTCCGCCGGGACGTCCACCCCCATCTCCCGCAGCTTGAGGAAAATTTTAGTCACCTGCGGCACCGACAGCCCCAGCTCCAGCAGCTCCGGGGCGCGGGCAAAGACCTTTTCCACCGTGTCATACATGGCAATTTTCTTGTTGCTCATCACCAGCACGCGGTTGGCGTACTTGGCAATATCCTCCATGCTGTGGGACACCAGCAGCACGGTGGTGCCGGTCTTTTTATGGTACTCTTTCACCTCGGAAAGGATATCGTCCCGTCCCTCCGGGTCAAGGCCGGCGGCGGGCTCGTCCAGCACAAGGATGCGGGGCTTCATGGCCATCACACCCGCCACCGCCACCCGGCGCTTCTGACCGCCGGACAGCTCAAAGGGGCTGCGCTCCAAAAGCGCCGGGTCTAAGCCTACAAAGTCTGCGGCTTCGTGGACGCGGCGGTCTACCTCGGCCTCGTCCAAGCCCATGTTCTTTGGGCCAAAGGCGATGTCCTTGTAGCAGGTCTCCTCAAATAGCTGGTATTCCGGGTACTGGAACACAAGGCCGGTGAGGAAGCGGAAATCCCGGATCTTTTCCGGGTCTGCCCACAAGTCGCGGCCGTCAATGTAAATTTTGCCGCTGGTGGGCTTGTTCAGGCCGTTCATGTGGGTGATGAGGGTGCTTTTGCCGGAGCCGGTGGCCCCGATGATGCCCACAAAATCGCCCTCTTCTACGGTAAAGCTCACGTTGTCCAGCGCGGTCACTGCGGTGGGCAGGCCGGGGTTATAGACGTAGCTCAGATGTTCTACCTTAATGATATCTGCCATTTCGTCCGCCCCCTTACTGCAGCAGTTCATACAGCGCCTGTGCGCAGGCACCGGTGTCGATGATGCCCTCCGGCATCGGGATGCCGGCCTTCACCAGCTCGTCCCGCAGCTCAGCGGCCTGCGGCACGTCCAGATGCAGACTGCGCACCTTTTCGGTCTGGCTGAACACCTCTTTCGGGGTGCCCTCCATCACCACATGGCCCTTACTCATCACCAGTACACGGTCGGCCTGTGCGGCTTCTTCCATATAGTGGGTGATGGACACCACCGTGATGCCCATGTTCCTGTTCAGGTAGTGGATGGTCTGCATCACCTGCTCGCGGCCGCGCGGGTCCAGCATGGCGGTGGCTTCGTCCAAGATCAGGCAGTCCGGGCGCATGGCAACCACACCGGCAATGGCCACGCGCTGCTTCTGACCGCCGGAAAGGTTGTGGGGTGCGCGCTCGCGGTATTCGTAGATGCCGGCCATCTTCATGGAGTCGTCCACCCGGCGGCGCATCTCGTCCTGCGGCACGCCGAGGTTTTCCAGCGCAAAGGCCACGTCCTCTTCCACCACGGTAGCAACGATCTGGTTGTCCGGGTTCTGGAACACCATGCCCACGGTCTGGCGGATATCGTAGAGTTTCTCTTCGTCTGCGGTGTCCATGCCCTCCACATACACCTTGCCGCTCTCCGGCAGCAGAATGGCGTTGAAGTGCTTGGCCAGCGTGGATTTACCACAGCCGTTTGCACCCAGCACTGCCACGAACTCCCCGCGCTTTACCTGCACGGATACGCCGTCCAGCGCATAGACCGGCTGCTCGGCATCGTAGCGGAACTTCAAATTTTCAGCAGTTAAAATCGTATCACTCATGCTTTGTTTCTCTTTCTGGTGGTGCGCCCCTCCGAAAGGGGCTGTACCCCATTCTTAGCATATATCTATCTCAGTCACGGCGATCGCCGTGACTGAGATAGTATTTTATTTTTATTCTTCCCAAATCGCGGTGGCGCCGCAGGGCACCACGCCGCCGGTGGCAGACACCGGCAGACCGATCTCGTCGCAGCTGGTCTTGCCGCCAAAGCGGGGCACCAGCGTGGTCTTGAGCATATACTCCATGACTGCCGGGGACAGACCGGTGGTGTAGCTGTTGACCGCAAAGAACAGCGGGGTATCGCTGAGCACTTCTTCGCACTGGCTGATGAGGTCGTAGATGCAGTCCTCCAGCTTCCAGATCTCGCCGCCGGGGCCGCGCCCGTAGCTGGGCGGGTCCATGATGATGCCGTCGTAGGTGTTGCCCCGGCGCTTTTCCCGCGCCACGAACTTGGCACAGTCGTCCACCAGCCAGCGGATGGGCTTGTCGGTCAGGCCGCTTGCCACAGCGTTGTCCTTGCCCCATGCCACGATGCCCTTGGAGGCGTCCACATGGCAGACGGTGGCACCGGCAGCGGCACAGGCCAGCGTAGCGCCGCCGGTGTAGCCGAAGAGGTTCAGCACCTTTACCGGGCGGTTCGCGGCGCGGATCTTCTGCTGGTACCACGCCCAATTGACCGCCTGCTCCGGGAACACACCGGTGTGCTTGAAGCCGGTGGGGCTGACGATGAGGGTCAGGTCATTCCAATGGATCTGCCATTTCTGGGGCAGCTTTTTGTGGTAATTCCACTGGCCGCCGCCCTTGGCGGAGCGGTAGTAGACGGCATCGGCCTTGGCCCACAGCGGGCTGGTCTCGTCGTTTTTCCAGATGACCTGCGGGTCGGGACGAATGAGCAGGGTCTGGCCCCAGCGCTCCAATCGGTTGTGGTTGGTGGCATCCAGCAGCTCATAATCCCGCCAGGTATCAGCAGGGCGCATAAGCAAATCTCCTTTATCTATTCAACAGGTTAAAACATACTCGTCTGGCCGCTGTCCTCTTCGTCGAAGCGCTTGGGCACGGCCATATGCAGGTGTTCGTAGGCAAGGCGGGTCACGCAGCGGCCGCGCGGGGTGCGGGTCAGCATGCCCATCTGCATCAGGTAGGGTTCGCAGACATCGTAGAGCGTGACGCTCTCCTCGCCCAGCACGGCGGCCAGGGTATCCAGGCCAACCGGTCCGCCGTTGTACATTTCGATGATGGCGCGGAGCAGGCTGCGGTCCAGCTCGTCCAGGCCCAACTCGTCAATGTCCATCCATTTGCGGGCGGCGATGGCGGTCTCCCCGTCGATGGTGCCGTCGCCCTGCACGGTGGCAAAGTCGCGGGCACGCTTGAGCATGCGGTTGGCGATGCGCGGCGTGCCGCGGGCGCAGCGGGCCAGTTCCAGTGCGCCTTCCTCGGTGATGGGCACGCCCAGGATGCCGGCGCTGCGCATGATGATACGGCCAAGCTCCTTCGGGCTGTACAGCTCGAGCTTGAGCAGGATGCCGAAGCGGTCACGCAAGGGCCCTGTCAGCTGGCCCGCGCGGGTCGTGGCACCCACCAGCGTAAAGCGCGGCAGGTTGATACGGATGCTTTGTGCGCTCGGGCCTTTGCCAATCATGATATCCAGCGCGAAATCTTCCAGCGCCGGGTACAAAACTTCCTCAACCTGGCGGGACAGGCGGTGAATCTCGTCGATGAAGAGAATGTCGCCCTCCTGCAGGTTCGTCAGCAGGGCTGCCAGGTCGCCGGGCTTCTCGATGGCGGGGCCGGAGGTAATGCGGATCTGCACGCCCATCTCCTGTGCCACGATGCCGGCCAGCGTGGTTTTGCCCAGACCCGGCGGGCCGTAGAGCAGGATGTGGTCCATCGGCTCGCCGCGCTGCTGCGCCGCCCGCAGGTAGACTTTCAGGTTGCCCTTGGCCTTCTCCTGGCCGACGTAATCGTCCAACGTTTTCGGGCGCAGGCTGATTTCCTCGGCGTCGGCGGCGCTCATATCGGGGCTGACGAGGCGGCTGGGGTCAACGGTATATTCCTGGTTCAATTCGGCACTCCCCTTCTGTTACACGCGCGACAGGCTGCGCAGCGCAATGGTGATGATCTCCTGCACGGCGCTGCTCATCACGGGCTTCGGCATTCAGGACTCCATCCGAAATGTCGTCGATTATCAGTATGATGAGATCACCCGTTACGATGCCTCCGTCACCTTCCAGCACGCGCTGAGCGGCAGCGAACGCGAGGACTTCCTCGCCGTCTGCGAGAAAAGCGGCGCGGAGGGCTGTCTGTTTGTCGCGGAAAAAAGTCTGGACGCTTCTGCCGGCGGCACGGTCAAGACCACAAACGTCGTCTGCCCGGAATCGGGCAGCGTGGACGGCTTTATCGACCTGCACACGCAGGAGAAAACGCCGATCCCCTACCCGCAGGACGGCGGCTGCATCATCAGCCGGGGTCTTGCGCAGGCGCTGCACCTGTCGGCGGGCGATACCATCACCCTGCAAACGAGCGATCTGCGCAGGACATCACTGACCGTGGAGGCCGTGTTTGAAAACTATGTCTATAATTATGTCTACCTGACGCAGAATACCTGGCAGGAGGTCTTTGGCGAGGCGCCCGCCTACGAGGCCGCATGGGTCAACTTCCTCGAGGACACGGACGCGCAGACGGCCTCCGCAGCGCTCGCACGCGCGAAAAACGCTGCGGCCGTTACCCTGAGCAGCGATTTCCGAAGCCGCGTGGCGACCATGATGCAGAGCCTTCGGTATATCGTGCTGGTCGTCGTGGTGTGTGCGGCTGCACTGGCGTTCATCGTTCTGTATAACCTCACAAACATCAACATCACCGAGCGTGAGCGCGAGATCGCGACCATCAAGGTGCTCGGCTTCTATGACAGCGAGACGAACCGCTATGTCTTCCGTGAGAACATCATCCTGACCACTCTGGGGACACTTCTGGGCATCCCGATGGGAATGCTGCTGCATGCGTATGTCATGGGACAGATCCGGATCGATCTCATGTGCTTTGACGTGCGCATCGCGCCGCTGAGTTATGTTATCTCGGTCGCGCTGACGCTGGTGTTCGGCCTGTTTGTCAACTTCGTCCTGCGGCGGAAGATCCGCGCGGTCGATATGGCGCAGGCACTCAAGTCCATCGAATGACAGACCGGCGCGAGGAAGCGGCCCCATATTGACAAGCATAAAAGCGCCCTCGCAGCATCATTTCGCCCGGCCAGATCGTGCCACATGAGGCCATCGGCACGGCGAACCACTCCCCAAATCTGTTCGTCGGCGTGGGCGGCAGCGATATGATCAATAAATCACACATGGTCGGCGCGGTCTATGGCATGGAGCGCATGATGGGGAAAGACCATACGCCCGTGCGGAAAATCTTCGACTATGGCATGGAGCATTTCCTGAACAGTCGGCCCATTCTCTTTGTTCTGACCGTCTGCACGGCTCCAAAGGGCGAGAGCGTGATGCACGGTCTGTTCATCGGCGAGGGGCGCAGCTGCCTGACAGAAGCCGTGAAGCTGGCGCAGGAGAAGAATATCGATTTTGTCGAGCACGGCATCCAGAAATGCGTGGTCTATCTCGATCCCAGTGAATTCAAGAGTACATGGCTCGGCAATAAGGCGGTTTACCGCACCCGCATGGCGATCGCCGACAGCGGAGAGCTGATCATCTTAGCGCCCGGCGTGACGAAATTCGGCGAGGATGCGCAGGTGGACAAGCTGATTCGCAAATATGGCTACCAGGGCAGACTACATACGCTCGAAGAATTCAACAAGCCGGAAAATCAGGACCTGCGTGACAACATGGGCGCGGCAGCGCATCTGATTCACGGTTCATCTGACGGCAGATTCTCCATCACCTACGCTGTGAAGGAAATTCCCCAACAGGAGATCAAAAGCGTCGGCTTCCTGAGCGCAAGCTATGACGAGCTGGCGAAAAAATATGATCCTGAAAAGCTGCACTACGGCTATAACACCGTGGACGGCGAAGAAATCTATTATATCCCCAACCCCGCGCTGGGGCTATGGATCAACCGTGAAAAATTTGAGGGCTGACTATGAAAGCATTTATGGACAAGGATTTTCTGCTGGAAAATGAGACGACCAAGACGTTGTTTCATAAGTATGCGGAAAACCAGCCGATTTACGACTATCACAACCACCTACCGCCGCGCGAGATCGCGGAGCGGAAGCAGTACGAAAACCTGACGCAGCTCTGGCTGTCGGCAGATCACTACAAATGGCGCGCCATGCGTGCCTGCGGCGTGGACGAGCGGTACATCACCGGTGATGCGCCGGAGTACGAGAAATTCCAGAAATGGGCGGAGGTCGTGCCGCAGCTTGTCGGCTGCCCGCTGTACCATTGGGCGCATCTGGAATTGCAGCGGTATTTTGAGATATCCGCACCGCTGACGCCGGAGACTGCGCCTGCTATCTGGGAGGAAACAAAAGAAAAGCTGAAAGCCTACGATGCGGTTTCGCTCCTTGAAAAGATGAACGTCCGCATGCTCTGCACGACGGACGATCCGGCGGACACGCTGGAATGGCACAAAAAAATCGCGGCTGACCCCACGATCCCGTTCCACGTTCTGCCGTCGTTCCGGCCGGACAAGTATCTTGGCGGAAACCCGGACGCAGAACGTGCGCTGTGTGAGAAATATGGCACAGACAGCGTGCCGGAAGCGCTGGAAAAGGCACTGGACTATTTCTGCGAAAACGGCTGCAAGGTCTCCGACCACGGGTTCAGCAGATTTGCCTACGTTCCGGGCACAAAACAGGCGGAGCTGCTGCACGTCCTCGGCAAAGCGTATCATGCGCATGGCGTTGCCATGCAGCTGCACCTTGGCCCCATCCGCAATCAGAATCCGCGCCTGCTTGTGGAGGTCGGTCCGGATGCGGGCGGCGACAGCATCGGCCTCACGACCGATCCGTTCCAGCTTGGCGCATTCCTCGGCGAGCTGGAACGCGAGGGATGTTTGCCGAACACGATCCTGTACAACCTGAACCCGACCGACAACGCGATGCTCGCTACGATGGCCGTGAACTTCGCTCCCAAAGTCCAGTTCGGCGCGGCGTGGTGGTTCAACGACACGATCCGCGGCATGCGCCGCCAGATCGATGAGCTGATGGAAAACGGGCTGCTTGCGAAGTCCGTCGGTATGCTGACCGACTCACGCTCGTTCAGCTCGTTCCCACGCCATGAGTATTACCGCCGCATCCTCTGCCAGAAGCTCGGAGAGCTGGTCGAGGACGGACAATACCCAGCGGATGAACAGGCACTGGGAAAGATTGTGGAAAATATCTGTGGGAAGAATGCGATCGCATTTTTGTACTTATAACCGTATAATGGCCGACCCACACGCGGAACGATGCAGAGTGAGACGGGAAGAATGCTCATGTCATTCTTCCCGTCTCGTTCTGTTCTTGCTTTTACATCACCTGTGCCATGAAATTCTCCATCTTTTCTGCGGCGCTGTAACCGTCAAACCTCCCCGCGTATAAAAAGGCCGCCATCTCAAAGCGAGTTGCTGCTCACCGAGATGGCGGTCTTTTATTTATGAGGCATATAGCATTCTTCCGGGGCATTTGCGGGAAGCAGCTTTTCAGCTTTACAACTTTCAGCTTCTGATCGCAACTACTACGGTCAGTCGGATGTTTCCGAATGGACGGATACTGCGGCAATCAGCACCGAGTGGCCTCACACAGTCGGTCTGAAAGCAGACGGCACGGCGGTTGCCGTTGGCCACAATTAATACGGTCAATGCGACATTTCCGACTGGACGAATATCAAGCTCCCCAACTGACGAAGAAAGAAGGACGAGAAGATGGCAATTATCAAATGCAAAATGTGCGGCGGGAATATTGAGATCTCTGCGGGCAAGACCTTTGGGACGTGCGAATACTGCGGCAGCACGATGACGCTGCCGAAGACGGATGATGACCAGCGGTTGAGTCTGTTCAACCGCGGCACGCATCTGCGGCGCAACGGCGAGTTTGACAAGGCGGCGTCAAGATCTACGAGTACACGACCGGCTTTGTACATGCAAAGAGCTTCGTCTCCGACGACAAGGTCGCGACCATCGGGACGGTCAATCTGGACTACCGCAGCCTGTTTTTGCATTTTGAAAACAATTCTCTAACGCGCCGCAGAGCGGCGCAAATCTGCGGGGCTGCGCCGACTATCTCAATCAGAAAAAGGCCATTCTGGAAACCGGCGTATGGGTCTGCGAATGGAGCGGAGAAGACTCCATGCACACAAAGTCCATCCTGATCGACGACCGCCTCAGCCTCATCGGTTCGTTCAACTGGGATATGCGCAGCGCGTGTCTGGATACGGAGCTGATGCTGCTGGTGGACTGCCCTGCGCTGAACGCCGCGCTGCGGGAGCAGACGGAGGAAATGATGCGCCAGAGCAGGCTCGTCTCGCCGGACGGCACGGAAACAGCGGGCACGGCGTACATCGCGCCGGAACGCTCGCCGCTCAAGGCCGCCTTGCAGGCCGTCATACGCAGCCTCATCCGTCCGTTCCGGTTCGTGCTGTAAGCCGCCGCGCCGCGCGGGATGCGGCGCGGACAGCGCGCCAAAATTTTGCCTGCGTTCACGAATTATTCAAGCAAATCGCAAAAAAACATGCGATAATATGAAGCATAAGAAACGCAGGAGGCTTTTGCATGCAGGATTTTGTGGTGTTTGACCATGTCTGTAAGACCTATCAGATGGGCGATGTGCGCATCGACGCGCTGAAGGACGCCTCTTTTACGATCGCAGAGGGGGAAATCTGCGTGATCGTCGGGCAATCCGGCGCGGGTAAGACGACGCTTTTGAACATCCTCGGCGGCATGGACCGGCTGACGAGCGGCCATGTGCTGCTGGCGGGTGAGGACGTTGCGGGCTACAACCGAAAGCTCCTGACGACCTATCGCCGCCATGCGGTCGGCTTCGTATTCCAGTTTTATAATCTGCTTCCCAACATGACGGCGCTGGAAAATGTGCAGATCGCAGGCCAGCTCTGCAAGAACCCCGTCCCCGCGGAGGAGGTTTTGCGGCAGGTCGGCCTTGGCGAGCGAATGCAGAACTTCCCGGCGCAGCTCTCCGGCGGCGAGCAGCAGCGCGTCGCCATC
>ENA-ORNT01001214-ORNT01001214.1-human-gut-metagenome-genome-assembly--contig:-NODE-1214-length-17529-cov-4.676434_pt1 | contig 17529 bp, 10 predicted proteins | sample MGYA00242120_ERZ509032 | MGnify/ENA primary metagenome ERZ509032 (study PRJEB26280, sample SAMEA2338729) | human gut metagenome | biome: human gut; feature: human-associated habitat; material: faeces...
TATCCTACGATACCACACATAGTCATACATCCTTTCTGTTCTGTTTCCAGTATTCCTTGTTGGAAGTAAAAGCAAGTACCCATTTTTTCGGGAGCCTGCGATAGTTCTTTCCCAGTAAATAACCTGCATATTTACAGGCGCATTGCATATAAAAATGGGGCAATCCGGCAGACATATGGTTGCTGCGCAAATATACCGTCACATCTTTCACCATTCGTTTTCCCTCGGACTCCGAAGGATATGCTGCAAAAATCTCGGGATGCTCTGCCTGCGATACTCCCAGGTCAAAGTTTCTGTGGAACTGCTGCCCGTTGGTATAATTATGAGAATGCACCACCTGCGCATCCGCCGCATAAGCCACAGAGTATCCTGCTTCCACCGCCTTTGCCGCATAGATCATATCTTCATTAAATATCGTATGTCTGACGAACCCGCCCAGTTCCTCATAGATCTCCCGGCGATAGGCCGCACAGACATTGGAGCAGAAAAAGGTCTTGATCCCCAGGCTGTCCAGGTCTGCTGCCGATTTGATCCGGGACTTTGCCGGATAGTTAAATTCTCTGGTATAGCTCTCCACCGGTGTAGAATCCTCTCTGGGCAGCTGTCTCGCATAGGCCACCGCCACTTCCCCCTGCAGGGGTTCCACCAGTTTTTCGATCAGCCTGTCATCTTTCGGCATGGCATCCTGTGTCATCATCACGAAGACATCCGCAGAAGACTTTTTTACTCCCATCCGTCTCGTACCGCCATGATCGAACTCTCTTTTGGATACATGGTATACCTTGATATTCTGATAGGTTTCCAGAAATCTGATTCCGTAGATCAGCTGATCAAAATATTTTTCTTCCGTATTCAGAAGAATCACCTGATGTACCGGTACGCTCTGACTGCCCAGTTTATCCAATAATGTAAATAATTCTTTTCCCGGCTTATACAGGGGAATGATCACATCTATCTCCATGTCAGATCGCTCCTCACTTTTCCAATCTCTGGTTCATTATACTTTAACTCTTATTGCGGCACAAGCCTTTTCCTACTGTCCAAGAGGATTATAACCTTCTGGGTAATGCACAAGGGAGCCCCGGCAGATTCCGGAAGACTCCCTTGTATTCCTGTTGCTTTACTCTATACACTGTTTCTTACTTATTCATATAAGGTGATGTGTCAGATTCAATCTTATTGCTGTATTCCTTCACGTTGCTGGTTACGGAATAGTTGGCATCATCAAACAGGAACTGATGCAGCCATACTACATTGCTTTCGAGATTTACCGGAATAACACAGCTTCCCTTTGCACCGATATTGCCGGTGTCACGCATGGTCTCTTCGGGGAAACCTCCTTCGTCCACTATGCGATAATTTGAAATATTGCTCAGCAGATCCAGGATGTCCTTGGAATCCAGACTGGTGTAAATGTCGTCGATGGCACTGTTGAATACCTTGGACAATGTTGCATAATCTGCTTTCTTTGCCTGATCTTCGATTGCCTGAATGACTTCACGCTGACGGGCAGCACGCTTAAAGTCGTTACCAGCGGTATAACGGATACGGCAGTAAGCAGTAGCCTGCAGACCATTCAACAGCTGCATACCGGTCTCAGTTACCGGTGTATAATCGCATTTCAAAACTTCTGCAATACCGATCTGATAGTTGTTGATATGCTTGATCTCCTCAGAGTCCACATCAATATAGATACCGCCCAGACCGTCGATCACTTCGCTCAGTCCTTTATAGCCTACGGTCACAAAGTTCGTAATATCCATATCCAGATTCATGTTCAGCATCTTAACCGCCTGCTCTGCTCCGCCATAGGAATAAGCGGCATTGCATTTCTGGTAGGAATCCGTACCGATATTCAGGTACGTATCACGATATACGCTGACCAGTTTGATATCACCGGTATCCATGTTGATGCTGGCGATCATGATACTATCGCTTCGGCTGCCCTTGTACAACAGGCTTTCCTTGGTGGCATCCACACCGAACAGGGCAATGTTCATATAGCCCTTCATAGTTTCATCCTGCTGCACCTCTTCGGGAATCTGAAGTTCTTCTGTCTCCAGAACGGTTACCTTGGGGCCCTCATTGCTGGTATGAGTCATTACCAGATACAATACTGCTACCATGAACAGGATCACTACGATCTCTACGCCAAAGATGATAACCTTTCTTCTCTTCTTGGCTGCACGCTGTTTGGCAGACATTCTCTTCTGTCCGTTCGCAGCTCCGGTTCTCTGTCCACTGCCGGCAGGTCTCTGACCGCTTCCGGCGGGTCTCTGTCCTGTAGGTCTCTGTGCGCTTCCGGAAGGTTTTCTTCCGCTTCCGGCAGGTCTCTGACCATTGCCGCCATTGTTGTTAGAATTTGTTGCCATCTTGTCTTCTCCTTGTACTAATAAGCATTTTTATTGATAAATCCTGTAAAGAACGTCATAAGAATGATCTTGATATCAAATCCAATGGTCCAGTTCTCAATATAGTAAATATCATATTCGATTCTCTTCTTGATGGAGGAATCACCGCGCAAGCCATTCACCTGTGCCCATCCGGTCAGTCCCGGCCGTACCTGATGTTTTACCATGTAACGGGGAATCTCTTCCTTGAACTTTTCCACAAACTGCGGTCTTTCCGGTCTGGGACCGACCAGACTCATATCTCCTTTTAAGATATTGAACAGCTGGGGAAGTTCATCGATACTGGTACGTCTGAGAATCTTACCGATACCGGTGACTCTGGGGTCATTGCGTACCGTCCAGCCCTTTTTCTCTTCCGCCGCCGTCTGCATTGCCATGCTGCGGAATTTGTACATATAAAACGGCTTATTATGAAGTCCTACCCGTTCCTGCTTAAAGATCACCGGTCCCGGGCTGGACAGCTTTACCAGAATTGCTGATATGAGCATGATCGGTGAGGTAATAATGATACCGAAAATGGAACCAACGATATCCATTGCCCGCTTGATCACCATATTGCCTGTATTCGTCAACGGTACATACCGGATATTGATCACCGGTAACCCCATCAGATCCTCCGTATAGGGTCTGCTGGGGATCAGACTGCTGTAATCCGGAATGAATTTGGTGTGCACCCCGGATTTCTCACAGATATCCACCACACCTTCCAGATAATCATAATCCTTCAGGGAAAGTGTGATTGCGATTTCATCCAGCTTGTTCTCCGGAAGGATGTATTCCAGATTACCAAGCGTTCCCAGTACTTTCACTCCCTTATAGGTCGTGCCGCCCGGGATGTGCTCATCCAGAATACCACACACTACATATCCCCATTGGGGATTGCTGAGGATTCTGTCAATATATTCCTCCGCCGCCCGGGAATAACCTACCAGCAAAATATGCTTCAGATTGTATCCTTTTTTCCGTATGGAACGCAATGCCTTGCGCATGATGATACGGAATACGGAAGTCAGAAAAACATTCAGGACATAAAAAATTGCCATGACGGATCGTGAAAAATTGATCTCACGGATGATCATATACAAAATAATGATCAAAGCCGCCAGGCCAATGGTATTCGCCTGCAGGATACTGTATATCTCATGTCTGCGGCGAACCGTACGCTTCGGGGAATACACACTGCACCGGTAATACAGGAACATATAACCGGGTACAATAAAGGGAAGCAGCATATAATAATCCTGCACCGGCAGGACACCGATCCCCGGACCGTCATTTAAGATATAAAATTTGATATAATAGGCAAGGACAAAAGATACTGCCGTGATCAGCGCATCTATTATCACAAGAAGCCTGTTAAAGACTTTCTGGTTGTCTTTTATCATACGGGTCACCCAATCTTTAAGTCCGAAAAGCTTCTTTTCAACGATTTCATTCTACAATAACGGTGGTTTTTTCTCAACTTAAGAATTTATGAAGCAATTTCTTAAGATTTCATAAGAATTCGAAAAACATTCAGGTATAATTGCCACTGAATCTTCACATAATTCCATAGATGGCTCCATTGAAAGTGCACCTTTGCCTGCTTTCCCACAGGACCCACGGTACGTTTCCACCCTTCGGCCAATCCCTTTAAATATAGTTTTCCCATTCTCTTCTTACAAAAAAACAGAAATTTTATGCCAAATCCAAGCAAAAAAAACGGCAGGTTCAGAATACACTGCAAAAGCGGCATATTCTTGCCGATCACATAAATACTGTTGGCAGACGCAAGTAACGTTTTCCGGGGATTGTATCTGGATCCCGTGGAAGCACTGCCATAATGCAGCACAGCCGCCTTCGGTTCATACCGGTTCTCATAGCCGTAGATCCGGGCACGGTAGCCGATATCCAGATCTTCCAGGTAGGCAAAATGTTCTTCATCAAAATAACCGATCTCTTCAAATACGGATCGTCTGTAGATTGCGGCACCACCACAGGCGGAAAACACCGGGACAGACTTATCATAATCCGCCGCCGGTCGTCCCTTCCCCCGGGAATAGGCCCAGCCCAGCACGCAGTAACGGTCTCCGGCATCATCGATGAGCTCCGGTCTGTCCCACATCAGCATCTTCGCACTGACGGAAAATATCTTTTCATTTTCGCGGATAGCATCATATAAGCCTCTTACAAAACCGGCTTCTGCCTTTGTATCATTGTTCAGAAGGATCACATATGGTGTCTTCGCTTCCCGGATCCCCAGATTCACTGCATGACAGAATCCGGTGTTTTCCGGTAAAGATATCAGGCGCACACCTTCCCCACACCATTCCTTTTGCAGATATTCCACGCTGCCGTCCACGGAAGCATTATCGATGATCAGCACTTCATATCCGGGGGCATTTTGCTGCTCTCTGCACAGAGAAGTCATGCACTCTGCCAGATATTTCATTCCGTTGTAATTTGGTATAACAACCGTTATTTCACTCATAATGGTTTAAACTCCTCCGGATATTCCGGCAGATAGAGTAATCTTCCTCTTTGCCGTAACACTTCGGACAATCGCAGACTTAAGGTTCGGATGTCCACTCCTGACGGCAGTACAGTTACATCGAATACCGGTTGCTCTCCCGGGTGTCTTCGTATCTCAGTATACGGAACTCCCACAATTTTCTCGAATACTTCCTGGCAGGAAGGCTGAATACGAATACAGCGAAGATCCAGCGCCTGCGCATCTTGGGACAATTCCGCTCTGTGAAGATATCCTCCGAATCCCTGCGGCAACCCCTCGTAGAACACCTTTCCCTCCGCAGTCATTCTGCCGCCGATGATCTTGCCAGTCTTCCCGGACAATACTCTGCCTCCCACGGCTGCCACATCCGGGCGGTTCTGTAATACATCGGTATACTGTAAACGATAAAATCCCACATGCCTGGTCTCACAGGCAGTCGCAGGGATCCCCCGCAGTGCGGCATGATCCCGCAGAGCCCGAAGTCCCGCCTCGTAAGCGTATTTTTTGCTGTGGGGATTGGCTGCCGTGGATGCCTCGTGGCATCTCCAGTGATACAACACTTTGGGGATATGAAGAATGCTCTTCTCCGCAGTCTGCCCTCCCTCTGTCAGCACTTCCGCTACACAGCGCAGTACCAGATCATAGTCCTGGGCGCCGTCACATTCCGGTCGGAATCGCAGCCTCTTCATCAGTTCCGCATCCATGACCAGGAAATGGCAGATATAGTTATTACTTAAAATTAAATCGTAATTAAAGTTTTCTTTATGATTTGGATCATAGTATCTGGTCTCTTCTCCATCGCACTTATCCTCATCCGAATAAGCGAAGGCGACTTTGACACCTCTGTCATATGCTTTGATGATCGCATCAGCCATTTCGTACAACGCATCCGGTGTCAATACATCATCATGATCCAGCAGACCGATATACTCTCCCTTCGCATAGGGAAGCGCCTGATTGGTATTAGCAGCGATTCCCGCATTTTCTTTCAGATGCACATAGTGGAGCCTGGGATCTGCTGCGACAGGTTCTGTCTCGCCATCCGTCGGCTGCTCCTTCAGGAATCCCTGCTGCTTCAGTACCTCCTCCACACTGTGATCCTCCGTGGCATCTGCCAGGATCAGTTCCCAATGGGGATAGCTCTGTTGCATAACGCTTGTTATCATTCTGCTCAGATAAGCTTCCGGGGTTCGATATAAGGGTACCACAATACTGAACGTAATCGGTCTTTCCCATTTTCTCCGGCTCTGCTTCTCCAGCTCTGCTTCCGAACAGGGCACAAAAAAATAGCGGTCTGTATCTGTCAGGCGCTCCCTCACAGAGATCCAGGTTTCCCTCAGGCCGTTACGTTGCAGATAATATAGAGTTTTCTTAAGGTTTGCCTTGTTTAGCTTTGCCACAGATACCTCCGTTGCTACAAAAGAGCAAATCGCCCTGTCCGGACGATTCGCTCTTAAAAAACTATACTAATTTATAAAATCTCACTTATAATACTGCCTTTACATCCTCGGTCAGCTTCTCTACCTTAGCCTGTGCATCCTCTAAGCTGGTTCCCTTGACACCCATGTAGAACTTGATCTTGGGCTCGGTTCCGGAAGGACGTGCACAGCACCATGCATTGTCGGGAAGCTCGAAGTACAGAACATTGGACTTGGGAAGCCCTGTGGTGGTCTTCTCGCCGGTCTCCATGTCAATGATGACATCGTTCTGGTAATCGCGGAACTTCTCTACCTTCAGATCTCCAAATGCCTTAGGAGGATTCTTACGAAGCTTCTCCATGATCTCGGCGATCTGTCTTGCACCGTCGATACCCTTCATGGTGATGGTGTACTGGGTCTCCTTGAAGTAACCGTACTTCTCATACATGGATACCATCATATCCCACAGCGTCATGTTGTGTTTCTTGCAGTAAGCTGCTACTTCGCACAGACACATTACCGCTACAATAGCATCCTTATCTCTTGCGTGGGTACCTGCCAGACAGCCGTAGCTCTCTTCCAGACCAAATACATAGTTGTTGCTGCCGGTCTGCTCGAAGAGCTTGATCTGCTCGCCAATGAACTTGAATCCGGTCAGTACCTCGATCAGCTTTACACCGTAAGTCTGTGTAATAGGCTTGGTCATGTTGGTGGTAACGATGGTAGTTACCAGTGCGGGATTCTCGGGCATAGCGCCGGTAGCAGTCTTCTCTCTCAGGATATATTCTGCGATCAGCATACCGGACATGTTACCGGTAAATGCCACATACTCGCCGGTCTTGGTATCCTTGGCATACACACCCAGACGGTCTGCATCGGGATCGGTTGCCAGAACGATGTCCGCATCCTTCTCCTTGGCCAGACGCAGTGCGTATGTAAATGCCTTGGGATCCTCAGGGTTCGGGTAATCCAGTGTGGTGAAGTTTGGATCCGGATTCTCCTGTTCGGGAACTACATAGACGTGCTTAAATCCCAGCTCGGACAGGATACGTCTTACCGGCTTGTTACCGGTACCGCATAACGGAGTATATACGATCTTGATGTCATCAGCCATTTCCTGAATAACATCAGGATGAATGATCTGCTTCTTCAGCTCAGCCATGTACTTGTCATCGATCTCTTTACCGATCACCTGATAGAGGCCTGCTTTTTCCGCATCTTCTCTGCTCATGGTCTTCACGGTATGATAATCCTTGATGGCCTGTACTTCGGTGATGATGTCCTTATCGATAGGAGCGGTTACCTGTGCGCCGTCCTCCCAGTATACCTTATAGCCGTTGTACTCAGGAGGGTTGTGACTGGCGGTAACTACAATACCTGCAGTACATCCTAACGTCCGAAGGGCAAAGGACAGCTCCGGGGTAGGTCTTAAAGATTCAAAAATGTATGCCTTGATGCCGTTGGCTGCCAGACATCTTGCTGCCTCATCGGAAAACTCGGGAGACATGCGGCGGGAGTCGAATGCGATTGCCACACCCTTACTCTGTGTACCGCGCTTGATAATATAATTGGCAAGACCCTGAGTTGCCTTACGAACGGTATATACGTTCATGCGGTTGGTTCCTGCACCGATCACGCCACGTAAACCGCCGGTACCGAATTCCAGTTCCTTGTAAAAACGATCTTCCACTTCTGCCTCGTTGTTGCGGATTGCCAGAAGTTCATCCTTGGTCTTCTGGTCAAAATAATCATCATTCAACCAGAAATTCAGTTCGTCCATATAACTCATTTTCCTATCCTCCTGTTTTATCGCTATCTTTATCTTTCTTCAGTAAACGCTCTCCGCCATTATTTTACCATAGATTACCTTTACTGAAAAGAGCAATTTAACGTCCGCTAACCGGATCTCTCAGCGCGTAGTCACTGCGATCCAGAGAGAAATTCGGGTTGTAATAGGGATCTCCTGCTTCCAGCTCTGCCTTCCATTTTTCACGGAAATGCTCGGATTCTTTGTTGTAACGCTCCGCCTTCTCTCCCTGATCATCCAGACCTCTGGAAATAGATTCATAATGATACAGTTCCGCAAAAGGGGTCCATACATTCAGCAGTCCCAGTTTGCGCAGTTTCAGGCAGAAATCCACGTCATTCAGAGAGATCACAAAGCTCTCGTCCAGTCCTCCCACCTGCTCATACAGACTCTTTTTCACCAACAGACATGCTCCGGTCACTGCCGTGGCATTCTGGGTATAACACAGGCGTCCCATGTAGCCGAGGTTCTGTACCGGAATACGATAATGGGTATGTCCTGCGGTGCGATGTGCCCCCAGTCCGATGACTACACCGGCATGCTGGATCGTCTTGTCCGCATAATACAGCTTTGCACCTACGGCACCCACATCTTCCCGCTGTGCATACATCAGCATCTCTTCCATCCAGTTGGCAGTGATCACTTCCGTATCATTGTTCAGCAAAAGGATATAATCTCCGGTGGCATAGGATACTCCCAGATTATTTACAGCAGAATAATTAAAGTCACCATGATAGGTCACCACAGAGATCCGGCCGTCCTCGCTGTGCAGAATCCCGCCGTCATGACCGCAGACGGTATGCAGCTTGCATCTTTCTGCGTAGGAATCATTGCCGGACAATCCCAGCAGCTGGGAATAGTAATCCCGGATTTCCGGTGTGGTGCTGTTGTTCTCCACCACGATGATCTCGTAGTTGCTCCAGGTGCTGTTCTTCTGAATAGAAGTAATACATCTCTTCAGATCTTCCACGTGATCCTTGTTGGCGATCACGATGGAGATCTTCGGATCTCCCAGAATCTGATAGCGGATCCGGAAAATTGTGGCACAGGCTCTGGTACTGGTGATCTGAAAATGTTTGAATCCATGCTTTTTCAGATGATCCGCCACGGCACCCTTTGCCGCCTCGATGGCATAGGGCTTTGCGTCAATACTGGCGGCGGTACTGCCCGCATGGCTTCTCCAGTAATACATCAGTCTGGGCACATGTACGATCTTTTGTGCTCTGTCCGTCAGACGCAGGATCATATCGTGGTCCTGCGCACCGTCAAAAGCCGTACGGAACAGTTCCTCGCCTTCCAGAAGTTTTCTGGAAAAGACGCTGAAATGACAGATATAATTGTTGGCCCGCAGATTATCCGGTGCATAATCCGGCTTAAAATGCATGGTCAGCATTTTATTAATATTGTCCTCCTGGAAGGTGGTCTCATCACAGTACAGATAATCCGCACCCTGTTCATTGATTTCCTTCACATAGGCATACAATACGGAAGGATGCAGAATGTCATCCTGATCGAACAGTCCGATATAGTCTCCGGTGGCCAGCTTGTAACACTCATTGGTGTTGTAGGAAATACCTCCGTTATGGTCCAGGTGCTTATATACAATACGGCCATCTGATTTCGCCGCGTACTCCTTGCAGAGTTCTTCGATGTAAGCATGTTCCGCATCGGAACCGTCCGCCAGACACAGTTCCCAGTTCTGATAGGTCTGGTTCATGACGCAGTCCAGCATCTGTATCTGGAACTCTCTCTTGTTATTCCACAACGGCACGAGAATACTGATCTTCGGCATATAGGGGAATACCGTTTCTTCCTCTTTCTTCCTCTGCTCCGCATCGGGAAAGCTTCCGGTACCGTAGGATTCCATCAGGCTCTTCTGGTGACTCTTGTTACGGATCTTCCGCAGAATATCTTTGGGACCACCGCAATGAGACAGCCGTTCCTTCTGTCTCTGGGCAAAATGGATCACACTTCTGGCAGGTCCTGTAGCCTTCCAGAATTTATTTTTCTTGATTCGGTCCAGTTTGAACTGCAGATCTTCCTTCTCCGATTCCAGTACTACGATCTTGTCCGCCAGATCCGCACATTTTTCATGCTCTCTCTCGTAGGCTTCCTTATAATTGATCTCGGTGTTGCTCTCTGACATATGTCTCCTCCGTGATGCTTTCACCGCATTTTAGCGGATCATGCATCTGTTTTATTCTTTTGCTGCCGGAAGCTCTACGGTCAGATATTTTCCCGTAGTATTCCAAAGTTTCAGCTTGCTGACACGATTCACCACAAGAACAGCGATCGTATAGTTTCCCGCCGGCAGTTGTTCTCCTTCTCTGAGGACACAAAAGCCGCCCAATGCCACATTTTTCTGATCCGGAAGATTTTCCTCCAGTTCCTGTCGGTAGGCAGGCATCAACTGCATGGACCACACATCCTGTCCTTCTGTTTCCCCACAGGGAATCAGCAACAGATGTTTTTCATAGCAGGCATTATCGTCTCCCAGAATTACACTGTATCCCTGGATCCGTTCCGGTCCCGCTGTCTCTACTCTGGCCATCAGACAGTTATCCCTGCGGATCTTCTGTAATTCCTCTCCGCCAGGAAGTCCCCTTTTCCAGAAAGGCTCCTGTAAAACATTCCGATCTGTCAGATATGCCGGAACCACACGGCTGTCCAGTCCCTCCCGGTTCAGCCCCTTCGGGTAAAAAGGATCCTCTCCCCGGAACTGTGGATGCATCTGGTAGAGCAGTTCTCTCTCCTGTACCAGACGCTGCATTTTCTCAGGACTTTCATCGCTTCCCCGGCTGAGAGATTCATGGTGATATGCAAAGCGGTCGTTCCACACCACATTGTAGTATCCCATTTCCAGAAGCCGGAAGCCCAGTTCCACATCATTATAGGCTACCCGCAACACTTCCCGGAATCCTCCGGCCTCCCGGAACACCTCTGTCCGGATCAGGAGACAGGCTCCCGTCACGGCCACACAATCCTGTGTAAAACGGTTCCGTCCAAAATAGTAGCTTCTGTCATCCTCCATAAATTGTAGCTTATGCACCGGTCCCACCGGCAGATTGACAATGCCGTCATGCTGGATCTTCACGGAATCCGGATAATAAAGTTTCAGTCCCACACTGCCCACATAAGGCTGCAAGGCTCTGGACACCATTTTATCCAGCCAGTCATTCTCACATAATTCAATATCATCATTTAAGAACAGCAACAGCTTGCCATCTGCCAGTTCTGCGCCACGATTACACATGGTGGAAAAATTGAACTCCGCAGGCTCATATACATACCGGATCGGTGTTCCGGCTGTCCGGATTTCTTCCACCAGCTGTTCTGTTTTTTTCCTGTTTTCCTCGTTACTTCCATTATCTATCAGCAGGATTTCCACCGGAACACTGCCCTCCGGGCGTTGCGTCAGCGACCGCAGACATTTTCCCAGTACGGAAGGATTATCTTTGGAAGGAATGATCACAGAGACCCTAAGCTCTCTGGCGAACAGTTCTCTGGCTTCCTCTGCCGCTTTGGCCGCCAGTTCCACGGACAGTTTTGCGGATTCCGCTGCCGTCCGGTACTCTTCCCAGGGGTTCTGCTCATCTTCCGCTTTCTCCCGGCTGGTTTCTGCCGGTCCCTGCAGTCCGATTCCCGCAGTACCAAAAGTGCCGTGAAACAGCACTTCTTCCAGATGTCCAATGGTATGACAGCCTCTCTCAAATCCACCGGCCGCCAGAAACAGCCGGTCCATCAGGGGACGGATCTCTTCCGCTTTCGAAAATACTATTTCCCTGCCGGTGCTCTCTCCTTCTGTCACAACCCCGGGCTCCCCCAGTTTCTGCAGCAGTCTGCTCCGCACTGCCACGACGCTTCCCACATAGAAGAAAGCCCGGTAGGTATCCGGAGCCCAGCAAGGCTTGAACCAGGGGATCACACGCTCTCCGTTCTCTGACAGCAGATCTTCATCTCCATAGACGATCTCTGCCTCCGGATGCTTCACAAAATACGCATTGATCCGCTCCACAGCATTTTCCGCCAGCTGTCCGTTCTGCTGCCTGTAGATCACGAATTCCGCAAGACCGGCTCTTTCCCCGATCTCTGTGACCACTGTTTCCGCAATCTTTTTTTCCTGCTCCGCAGCCCATTGCGCGTAGGTCACCCGCAGCTTTGCCAGTTCTGCTTCATACTTTTTATCCTGTTGTCTGACAAGCATCTGCTTTACTGACGTCCGAATGCTCAAGTTTCCTGTCTCCTTAGAAAAATTTTTTCACCGCTCCCGCCATGTCACTTGCCACAGCAAGGGGAATCTGCACGATCTCCATTTTCACAGTCAGGATGTTCTCTGCCTTTCTGTCCAATGCATCCACCCGGATCGTCAGATTCGGATCCTCCGTGGGAAATACCACGCTGGGATGCTCCGCACCGTCTGCGGACTTTAAGATTTTTCCATTGGTGGTAACGATCTTTTTGTCCTGCACAGGAACCGGCTGTCCGTTCATGGTAAGCTCCCGGATTTTACACACGCAGGCGCACATGGCCGGATCCAGCCGTAAATAATGGACATTTCCATCGAAATTCACCGTAAATTCCGCCTGTTTTTCCTCTGCATAGACGTTCTCCGGGAAATAAGAATTTTCTTCGGAAAATCCCTGTCCCTTGTCCTCATAGATCTGTACCCTGAGTTCTCCCTCCGTCTGACGGAACCGTCCGATCCATTCCGTGGGCTTATAAATTTCGCCGCCTAAGAGATTGCGGATCTCACCCATGGACAATTTCTGTCCGGTCACATATTTCTGAAATTCCATCTCCTGCTCTCGGTACTGTCTGGCTTCGTTTTCCGTGATGCCCAGACGATCCAGAATACGATCCAGTTCCAGTGCATTACGTCTTTCATCTTCCAGTACATAACAGTATACAGCCCGGAAGGCCAGAGCTCTGGTCTCTATGGGGCGGTCAAAAGTCCATTCATAATCAATCAGTGTCCAGTGGTCACCATCCACCAGAATATTGGCAAAGATCAGATCAAAGTCCGCCACCGGCACATCCTCCCTGTAGCCCACTCTCTCCAGATATTCTGCGAACAGGTTGTGAAATCCCTCCACATCCTGTCTGTCCAGGCACTCGTCCATCAGTTCCGACAGCGGTCTGCCCGGCACGAACTCAAATTCCGCATAAGGTATGCCGTTCTCTTCTCCCAGATGGCAGACATTGACATCCAGACTGCTTCCCGCATACCGTTCCTTCAATTTTTCATAAGCCTCCGGCATATGACGCACATGGGCTTCCGCTTCTTTTGTCAGCGGATATTTTCGGACCGTCTTACAGCCTTCCTTGTCCCGCAGGATCTCGGTGCGGATCCGGAAGCTTTCCGCACGGTCATTGGAATATCTGGCATATTTCAGATCCAGAGGTGCTCCGATCACCGCCATATAGGAATTGGAAAAAACGGAAAACAATCCTTCCTCCACAATTCCGTCAAAAGCACTCTTCTCATCGAACAACAGCATTCTGTCCCTGTCAAAATTCCGCAGATTGTTGGACAGCTCTCCACGTCCTGGAAGATAAGCATCGGAATAGACTGTGGTCATAAATTTATAATCGGGATACGGATAATAAAAACTGCGTTCTCCCACACCGCAGGCATCGAAAATGCGCTCCAGCTTTTTCCGGGAAAACGTGCGTACCACACCGCCCTCCGGATAATTTTCAATGCCTGAAAACCAGCTGCCCAGATGATCTTCCTTGCATCCGGCAAAATATTTCAATCCGTATTTGTTCTCAATGGCAATCACGATCCTGCCGTCCGGTGCCAGATGCTTCTGCAGGATCTTAAGGAAATCCTCGTAAGGCGTCTTGCCGCCTATGTAAGCCTGTCCGTACTCAAAAACACCGATCAGACAGATATAGTCATAGTCTGCGGGAAGTTCCGGTTCCACATCCGTGAAATTGCCCACATGGATCGTCACATTTTCACATTCGCTGTGGCGGTAGGCGTTGATCAGGCTGCGCTTCTTCGAGAGATCCACACAGGTCACTTCCCCGGCTTTTCTTGCCAGTGCACCCGTGATGGCTCCGCATCCGCTGCCCACTTCCAGCACTTTCTCTGTTTTCTGTATGGGAAGGAAATCCACGATATTTTCCCGGAGAGCAGACAAATGATACAGAATCGGCCAGCTCTTTCGCTCCGCAATGATCCTGTCATATTCCACCATACTGTATTTTTTTACAATGTCTAAGATCTCGTCCTCCACACTGCCGTCGCAATAATAATCCTCGCCGGGATATTTATCCAGATTCAGTGTGATCTTCCCGATGGTCTCTGTCATTCCTTACTTCTCCTCCGCATCCCATACTTTTGTTTCGGAATCCATATCATAATATCCTACGGTGTTCTTGTCCGATACCACCGTAATATTCAAGGCATCATACAGTCTGTGATATACCTCGAAGGTATCCTGATTGTAGCCGGTCACTCCCAGAGACAGCAGATACTCACCACCCTGTAAGTTCATCTTCTGGGTAAAAGTCACATTTTTCACCTCTCCCGGCTCCACGCTGTCCAGAAAAGCCTTTTCAATCATGGTATTTGTACCGGTGATCTCCACACCGATGACATTTTTTACAGAAAATGCAAAAATGGGGGCCGGAATATGATCCATAAAACGAACCCGCATATGGATGGTAAACATACTGCCCTTCAGGATCGCATTGGTGGGAACCCCTCTGTCATCCGTAATGTAAAATTCCTCAATCTGTGCCTGCTTCGTACCGTATTCCAGGGCATTGGGATTCTGCCCCTTGGCCTCCATGGAAGCCTGGGAAGCATCGGTCCCCTTCTCATCTGCTTTTTGGGCAGCTGCTCTCTGCAGGTCTTCATCATCCAGCAGACTGGCAGTCTCTTCTCCCACACTCTCCGGGCCATCATACTGTCCCACCAATACCCTCTTGTAGGTGTCGATCATAGCCTTGGGACTGCCTTCGCCCAGGATATTTCCCTGATTCAGCAGATATACACGGTCACAATATTTGCTGATACTGCTCAGATCATGACTGACGAACACAATGGTCTTGCCCATCTTCTTGAATTCTTCGAATTTATGATAACATTTTGCCTGGAAAAATACGTCACCGACACTCAGAGCCTCATCCACGATCAGGATCTCCGGCTCGATATTGATGGCCACCGCAAAGGCCAGCCGGACGAACATACCGCTGGAATAAGTCTTCACCGGCTGATAGACGTAATCTCCGATATCCGCAAAACTTAAGATCTCCGGAAGCTTTGCCTCGATCTCCTTCTCGGAAAATCCCATCATCGTCCCGTTCAGATACACATTTTCAATGCCGTTATATTCCATATTGAATCCGGCACCCAGCTCCAGCAGAGCGGAAATACGGCCATTTACCAGCACTCTTCCCGAAGTGGGATTCAATACACCGGTGATAATCTTCAGGATCGTGGATTTACCGGAACCGTTGGTACCGATAATACCCACCGTTTCTCCCTGATAGATCTTCATGTCCACACCCTTCAGGGCATAGTGAAGCTTATGCTTCGTCTTTTTTCCGAAGCCGAAAGCCTCCTTCATCCGATCTGAGGGCTTATCATATAGTTTATAGATCTTCTGGACATTATTGACTTCAATGGCCAGCTTTTTCTTTTCCTGCATCAATTTTGATCCTCGCTTATCAGCGTTACACTGTCTTTGTCATACCATATGGCCAGAGAACGGTTGGCCTCGTTATTTTCATCCTCCGAGAGGTCTCCCATGCACAAAAACCAGGGCTTGTAGTGATAAGGTTGCAGCTGTACATCATCCTCATCTCCCAATAGCTTTTCCACCCGTTCCAGATATTCCTGATGGAAATTATACGCTTCTCCGGTATGCACATAGTAATAGGCCCCATAAGCCGAATAATGTCCTGCCTGATTGGGTGACACCTGAAAGATCATGATAAATTCCAGACCCATAATCGCATAAAACCACCACACTGCGGCTCCGTTCCAGTTCGCCAGCCATCTTGCCGTGCTGCCTGATGCCTTCTTCTGCAGTCTTTGCTGCAGCCAGCCACACCAGTATATTTCGTTCAGGAACAACAGCAATAAATATGTGATCTTCACCGCATTCAGAGTTCTGGATAATCCGGCATGTCCGAGGGAATACAGGCTTGGGGTGTAACCGGTGGCATACAGGCAGAAGGACCACAGAAGTACGACTCCCGGATACCGGAAACGATACTCCGTCTCCTTAAGTGCCTGCCAGATCAGGGGTAACAGCATCACCATTACCATCAGAACAATAGATCCCGTAAACTCTGGAAGATGTTTTACTCCTTCCAGAAAAGATCTGCCGATGGACTCCAGGGGACTGTATCCCCAGCCGACATAGCTGCGGGCCCGCACGGAATTGCCCGGTGCCGCTACATTCAGCCCAAATCCTATAATGTATACCAGCGTAGCAGGCAACAGCCACAGTCCCTTTTTCCGGTGTTCCACTACCACACTTATAAACAGAATCGTCAACAGCGATAAAAGTCCCTGCAATGCCGTGACAAAATTGCTTCCGGCCGTGATCATGGAAAGCAGCACCGAGGCCGTAAATAGCAGCCCGGCAGCAGTTCTTCCTTCTGCTCTCTCCAGGCAGATTGCCACAGACAACATCAACAATCCAAAGCCGTGCATTCCCACGTAATGAACTCCGCCGTTATACCAGTAGAAGCCACTCTGTGCGGAATAAATAAACATAAAGACTGCCACTGTAATCACTGCCTGTGCTGCCAGGCCGGTCCACTTTTCCATGCCCAGTACTTTCCGCAGGATCACATGGGTAAATATCATGGTACCCGCCAGCAATAGCAGCAGGATGAACACTGGACCGAGGAAATAATACTGTTCTCCCCAGATTGCCGGCATCAATGCCATAAAGAAAATAGAAGAATAGGTTCCCTGCCACGCATACCACTGCGTTCTGGAGCAATCCAGTGCACCGGAGATGGCAGCCCATTTTGACTGTTCCTGCTCCATGGCAGCTCTGGCAAATCTTCCGAAATTGTAATCATCATAATACGGAACCGCATAGACTGTCAGACGAAACAATGGAATCAGCGTCAACAGCAGCAGTCCGCAGCATCCCACGGCCAGCAGGATCTTTCCCGGCTTCCATAACCAAAATTTTCTAAATTTTTCACGAGCACCCTTCAATTACTTTCACCCTTTCTGTTTTCCCCACAACAGTTTTGTAATGCAGCTCCTCCCCACAAGGTTCTTCATCTATAAAAGTTTTGCTATGCTCTGTTTTTTATAATACGATTTCTCCGTTCTTCGAACTCTCGAAATCGTAACAATCATTCGTATTATAGCACGTCTGCGAAATGTACCTTCAATCGTTTGAAAATAACGGCTCCCAACCC
>ENA-ORNT01001220-ORNT01001220.1-human-gut-metagenome-genome-assembly--contig:-NODE-1220-length-17475-cov-4.901607_pt1 | contig 17475 bp, 10 predicted proteins | sample MGYA00242120_ERZ509032 | MGnify/ENA primary metagenome ERZ509032 (study PRJEB26280, sample SAMEA2338729) | human gut metagenome | biome: human gut; feature: human-associated habitat; material: faeces...
CATCCCAGCTGCCGTCCTTGCCCTGCTCCATCAGCGGATTCGGAAAAACTTTCCATGGCTGGCTCGTTTCCTTGACCGCGTAAAACAGCTTGCAGTAATCGCAGTTCGTGCCGTTCGGATACGCAGGATAGATCGCGTGCAGCGCGTCGGTTTCGGGGTCGTGCCAGACGGTCAGGTGCCAGATCTGGTAGCCGGGCTGCGACAGGTCTTCACAGGTTTCCTCTGCGCTCCAGTGAAGGCCATCTTCCGATGTGCGGGTGCGAACCTTGTTGCTTTGATTCTGATACCCCGTATTTCCAGTATCGACGTACCACATCCGCCACGTTCCATCCTGCATTCTTTGCACGCAGGGCGACAGAATGCTGTATTTCTGCACAGGATCATGCAGCACGATCTCGGGCTTTGTCCAGTGTACACCGTCCTTTGAGCGCATCAGCTTGACCCAGGACTGCACAATATCGTCCGCCTCCACATAATAAAGCCACAGCTCGTTGCAGTCCCTGTTGTAAACAAGCTCCACGTCGCAGTTATGGCCGGGCTTCGGCGCGGGTGTCAGCGGATTGGTCAGGCCGTCCGGAACGACCCATGTTTTTGTGTCATTGGAGGCCAGAACAGAGGGATCCTCCAACCCGTCATAGTTAAACGGATACGGGGTCATTGCCATCCAGAACCGATAGCCGTTCCACGGCGTGTCAAACTGCAGTACGGACGGATGCGTCGACTGGTTTGACCCATCATAGGTCGGAATCAATTCCGGCTGCGGCGCGTTTTTCAAAATACTCATACCGTTGTCCTCCATTCCTTCATATGGATCGCTGTCCCGTTTTGCAGACGGCTTTCTTCCGCTGCCAGCGCGATCAGGTGGCTTTCTACGGACGCATCCGCGCTTGTTTTGCTGCCGCGTCCGGAACGCAGCGTCTGCAAAAATTCGCGCATCATGGCCGCGTCGCTGCCACTGTGTCCGCCGGATGGCGTGTGGACATGCAGCGTTGTATGGTTTCCGGTCGCAAAATCACTGATTTCCAGCGTGGACGATTCCATATTCCCACGAATTTGTCCGCGGCTGCCCATCACATTGATGATCCGCTCGCAATGCTCTGTAAAGGCGCACATCGTCATGCTGACGCTGACGCCGTTCTCATAGAGCAGGTTCACGACCTGATTGTCCACGACATCATTATCGCACTGATAAACACACCGACCATACGGGCCGCGCTGCAGCGCATGCAAAACCGCTTCATGGGAAGGATCGAGACTCACTACGGAAACAAATCCATCGGAAATGGCTTTCGGATGCTCCAGATAGAAACGCGGCGCGTAATAGGGACAGGTGTCCCTGTGCATACAGCCATCCAGACAGTATTGCGGTGCGCCGTCCGGCTTGTGCGCGGAATTAAAGTGCGCAAGCGAGCCGAAGCTGCTGACTTCCCTGCACGGGCTTCCGACCAGCCATGTCAGAATGTCCGTATCGTGGCAGCATTTTGCCAGGATCATTGGGCAGCTATCCTCGCTGCGACTCCAGTTTCCGCGCACAAAGCTGTGCGCCATATGCCAGTAGCCGACGCTCTCAATATGCTGAATCGAGACAAGCTGCCCGATCGTGCCGCTGTCGATCAGCTCCTTGAGCTTCACGAAGAACGGAGAATAGCGCAGTACATGGCAGATGGACAGCACGCGCCCGGTCTGCCGCGCCTTTTCGCCCATTGCGATCAGCTCCGTGCGGTCATAGCTCATCGGCTTTTCGCACAGCACGTCATAGCCCTTTTCCAGCGCCTGCATGACCGGCTCGAAGTGCATCCGGTCTTGTGTACAGACGAATACACAGTCTGCGAATTTGTCCTGTCTGAGCGCGTCCTCCCAGCCTGCAAAGCAGCGGCCTTCGGGAATGCCGTGCTCCTTGGCAAATGCGGCGCGGCGATCTGCGCGCGGCTCCGCCACGCCGACGATTTTCAATTCATTCGGGAAATTCAGCGCGTAGCCGCCGTAGACATTCGCGCCGCGCTGACCGGCGCCCAGAATGATTGCGGTTATGGGTTTCATTGCGGATCCTCCTTGTATTCGATTGCAAGCACGGTATCGGTCGTGTCCGGCAGCAGATAGGTAAAATGCGGGATCGTGCCAAGTGTGACAAATGCAAGGTTTTCGTAAGCATTCGTGATCCAGCTTTCGCCGCGCAGCACCTCGCTGCCGTCCGCCAGCCGACGCACCGCGCCGACGCGCTTTGCGTCAAGTCCTGTCAGCGCCAGCGGGCCGATTGGATTTTCCAGGATATGCGCGTAGATGCGCCCTGATTTTTTCGTGTACCAGCCCCAGTCCGGTTTCGGCACATCGGCGCTGCCGCAGCCATAGATGCTCTCGCTGTTGACCGACATCCACGCGCCGATCTCGTCCAGCAAGCGGCAGCTTTCAGCATTGAACCGGCCGTTCGCATCCGGACCAACATTCAGGATCATGTTGCCGCCCTTGCTGACGCATTCGACCAGCTTGCGGATCAGCATGGACGCAGGCTTGTAGTCTGTATCATAGGGGTTGTAGCCCCAGTTGTTGTTCATCGTCGTACACAGCTCCCACGGTACGCGCTCGCCGCGCACATTGCGGATGCCCTCCGGCGGCAGGATCTGTTCGGGGCTGACAAAGTCGCCGCTATAATATGCGGGCTGCTCGGTGACAAGACTGCCGAAGCCCTCGCCGCTGGTCTCCAGACGATTATCGATGATAACGTCCGGCTGATGGCGGCGCACCATCCGGATCAGCTCTGTTGCCTTCCACGCCTCGCCGCGCAGCTCGTCATAGGCATAATCGAACCAGAGAATGTCGATCCTGCCGTAATTCGTGACCAGCTCCTCGATCTGTCCGTGCATATAGGCAAGGTAGCGGTCAAAGTCGATCTTCTCATCTTGATAGGCGGGATCGCCGCGCATGGGATGATTGCAGTCGTTGTATTTTGGGAAATCCGGGTGATGCCAGTCGATCAGGGAGTAGTACAGACCCACGCGCAGCCCTTCGGCTCGCACTGCGTCCACGAATTCCCGCACAAGATCGCGCCCGCAGGGGGCGTTTGTACTCTTATAATCCGTCAGCTTGGAATCAAACAGGCAGAAACCGTCATGGTGCTTGGCGGTCAGCACAACATACTGCATGCCCGCCCGCTTCGCGCGCCGAGCCCAGTCGCGGGGATCATAAGCCTTCGCGGTGAACTCCTGCATATACTGCTCATATTGCTCTGCGGGGATCTTTGCCTCACTCATGTACCATTCGCCGCGTCCGGGAATCGCATAGAGCCCCCAGTGCAGGAACATCCCAAAGCGCGCGTTCTGGAACCACTGTACCCGTTTTTCGCGTTCTGTCATATGGATTATCCTTTCACAGCGCCCGCAGTCAGCGATTTGACAAACGTTTCGGACAGCAGGCAGAAGATGATGATCGTCGGCAGCACAATCACAATGATTGCCGAGAACATGCCGTTCAGATTCTTGGAATACGCCGTCGTAAACTGACCGAGCAGCGCCGGGAGCGTCATATGCTCCTTGGATTTCAGCAGAATGGAAGCAAAGTAATATTCGTTCCAGTTGTTGAGGAAGGCCATGATCGCGGCTGTTGCAAGGCCCGGCTTCGCAATCGGCACGATGATCCTGAAATACGTGCCGGTATAGCCGCAGCCGTCCATCATCGCCGCCTCCTCCATTTCCTTTGGAATGGAGAGAAAATAGCTGCGAAGGATGAAGAACGTGACCGCGATGCCGAGACTGGCATAGACAAAGATCACACCGGTCAGCGTATCCTTGAGTCCGAGGTCGGAGAGCAGCCGGTAGATTGGGAAGCTGATGGAGATCGACGGGATGAACAGCGTTGATGCGAACATCAGCGTCACAAGATTTTTTCCTCTGAACTCGATCCGGGCGGATACATACGCTGCAAGCGAAACCACAAATACGCTGAAGACCGTGGAAATGACGGTCACGATCAGGCTGTTTGCGAAGTAGCGTCCGATGTTGAGCTTTGTGAAGATCGTAATATATCCGTCGAACACCCATTTTTCCGGGAAGCCCAGGCCGCCGGGCGTCTGCTTGAAGGAATTGATCAAAACCCATGCGATGGGGTACAGAGAGATGAGCAGCACGAACGCCATCAGCAGATACCGAAGCACTTTTACAGGAATTGAGGAACCATTGCTTTGTTTCATTGTTTGATACCCCCTAGTCCGATGTATCCGAGCGGAATGCACGGTTGATCAGGCAGACGATCACGATCCCGAGAATGAACTGGATCACGCCTGCGGTGTTTCCGCGTGCAAAGTTCAGCTTCGTGCTTCCAAGCGAGGTTTTGTAGATATAGTAGCTCAGCGAATACGTGGCGTTATCCGGGCCGCCGGACGTGATGAGCGCAATTTCATTGTAAAGGAGCAGGCCGTAATTCGCCGCCATGACGGAGATCGTCCCGATCATCGGACGCAGCAGCGGCAGCGTAATGTACCAGTCGATCTGCCGGTCAGACGCGCCCGCAATGTGCGCCGCTTCATAGATGCCGGGATCGATGGAGAAGATCTGCGTTAAAAGCAGCAGACAGTTGGAACCGCCAAACAGAATGAAGGTAAATGTCACGCCCCAGAAGGCGTATTTGGAGTTCGACAGCACGCTGATATCGGAGCCGGGCCAGATCCGGTTGCAGAGCTCGGTCACAATGCCGCGCGCAGGACTGTAGAGGTTCAGAAAGATCAATCCGATCGCGGCCGTCGAAATGATATTGGGGATCAGGAACATATTGCGGGTAAATTTCCAGCCGCGCATTTTCTTGGACAGCGTCAGCGCGACCAGAATGGTAAACGGTACCTGGATCAGCAGCGTCAGCGCGACCCACTTGAGCGAGTTGACCAGCGCCATTTTGAAGTTTGCGTCATACCGGAACAGCTTGATATAATTGTCAAACAGGTTTGACCAGCCCAAAAACTCCGGTGCGGTGAAATTCTCGTAATTCCATTTACAGAACGAGGTCAGGAAAATCGTGACCAGCGGGTATGCGTAGACAATCAGAAACAGAATCGTGCAAGGGGCAAGGAAGGCCAGAAGAAACCCTCGTTTCCGGTACTTTCCCATTGCACGGGCAGCTTTTTTCTCAGCTGTTCCAGCCTTCATGATGCGTCATCCTTTCTTTGCGATATAGCGAAGGGGGCGTTCCGCCCCCTTCGCCAGTTTGCATGGAAATCAGTTTGCGGCGATCACTGCATCAAGTTCGCTGACAACATCGTCAACTGTCTTGCTGCCGTCCTTCAGACCGGCGTATTTAGCCTGAATTTCGCCCTCAAAGTCGCCGAATTCGTTGCCGAGGCCGAGCGCCTGATAGTCTGCCGCCATGCAGAGCTGGCAGGCGGAAACCAGAAGTTTTGCTTCGGGTGCGTCAACGCTGTCCATCAGCGTGGCGTAGTCCACGTTGGTGTTCGGCGCCATGCCGATGCCGAATGCGATGATCTTGTTGGCGATCTCCTCGCTCGTCATATACTTGATGAACTCGATGCAGGCTGCGGTCTGTGCGTCGGTCAGGCTGTTCGATACCACAAAGCCCGTGCCGCCGGACATCAGGGAAGCGCGCTTGCCGGATTCGTTCGTCGGGAAGTTGGCAGGCTTGATGTTCTCCGCGCCCGCCGCACAGTCTACGCTTCCGCCGGCATCCCAGACGCCGTTGAAGAGCATAGCGGTCTTGCCGTCAAAGAAGTCATTGCGGTACTGCTCGTCGTCGTCACCGCCAGGTCCAAAGTTCGCGGAGTCGATCTTCTGCAGAACCTTCTCCTGCATGAACGTCATGACCTCACGGAACGCGGGATCGTCAAACGATGCGACCTCTGCGCCCTGCGCATAGAATGCGCGGGTCGCTTCGTCCGCCTGGAAACGGCCAGCCGTCAGAATGTTGGTGGGCCAGCCTGCGTTCAGGCCGAACGGGGTAATACCTGCGTCAACAAGCTTGTCGACTGCTTCCTCAAAGTCCGCCCATGTGCTCCAGTCGGCGGGGACCTTCGCGCCAGCCTGCGCGAACAGCGCTTCGTTGTACCAGAAGCCAACAGCCTCGATCTGCTCACGAACAGAGTAGATCTTTCCATCCGCAGTCAGGTTCTGATCGTAGCAGACGCCTGCGCCTGCCTTGAAGCCTGCATCCTCATCCAGATACGGCTTCAGGTCAAGGATCAGACCGGCCGCGCTTGCGACGGGAACGATGTTCCAGCCGCCAAAGTCGGCGATGTCATAGAACTTGCCGCCGCTGATGTCGTTGAGCGCTGTGTTGTAGATGCCCTCCGCGCCAGACTCGTCGGCGACGGCGACGAAGTTGAATTCGTCCTTGTGCAGATCAGCGAAATCCTGATAGATCTGACGCATCTGCGCAGCTGCCGCCCATTCGGACTCATCATGGTAGTAACCGTGGACAAAGGTGATCGTGGGGAGCTCGGTGTTCTCCGGCTGCTCCGAAGGCTGCTCGGCAGGCTGCTCTGCCGGGGCCGGTTCGGTTGTCGTGGTCTGCTCCTGCTGGACAGGCGCAGTCTCCTGCTTGGCACATCCGGCAAACAGGCCGATGAGCAAAAGCGATGCCAGAAGAAGTGCAAGAATCTTTTTCATAGTACCCTCCATTTAGTTTTAAATTTGTCAGCCATGGCTTTTGCAGGCTGAATCGATATATTCAGTCTATCCGGACGGTGAAAAAAACACCATAAAGCATTTTGCCTGATCGTTGCGTTTTTTTGATCTCCGGTGAAAAAGAAAGCGCCTCTGAATTGTGTAATTTCAACAATTCAGAGGCGCAGTGCACTTCTTTTGATGTAATATTTTAATATGTTTGCGTTATTTTTACCTGTTTCCGCTCTATTGCTGCAAATCTGTTATGATGGAAACAATAGACCGCTGCACATCCTTTCCCCGCAGCAGCTCCTCCAGCAGCTGGTCCAGCTGGGCGCTTGATTTGGCGGGAAGGACGGAATAAAGCGTCAGGATCTGCCGATCCGCCTGCTTGCAGACCTGCACGGCGTCGGCCAGAACCGGCACCTGCTCGTGGATCCACGCATCGGAGATCTTGGGATTGCTCGGCGCCTGATGTGTTTTGGTGACGATCTGCTCCTGCACCTTCTCGCTGAGCATATATTTCAGGAACCGCACGCAGGCGTCGATCTGCCTTGCGGAGCCGTCACTGCTGATGACATAGCCGGTTGCGGGATTGGCATACGCGGTCATTTCGCCGGAGGGGCCGGGAAACGCGGCATAGCGGATCTCCTGCTTTGTCGTCGTCTGGTCAAACTCTGTGTTGGCCCACACGCCGTCAATACAGATTGCGCTTTTGCCGTCAAAGAAATTCTGCCGGATATCCGGTGTGCTTCCGCGCTGCGTGTCATAGGACAGCGCGCGCAGGAGCTCCGATACCGCAAGCTCTGCGTCCTCCCGGCGGCATACAGACGCTTCCTTCTGCATAAAGGCAAGCGCCTGCTCTGACGCGCCAGCCAGTCTCGCGCCTAAAAAGAAGCCCATCTGGCTGACCTGCATCTGCAGCGGCACAGCGCCGGTCTGCGGCGCGATCTGCGCCAGTGCGTCACACGCAGCCCAGAATTCCTCCCACGTTCTCGGTGGCACGACTGTTCCTTCCGGCGTTCCGGTGTCGGTAATTCCCGCCTGCCGGAACAGCGACGCATTATACCAGTAGCCAATGTATTCTACCGCATCCGGGAGCGTATAGACCGCGCCGTCCGGCTCCTGCAGCGCCTGCAGGATCTGTGGACTGACATCCGAGGCAAACGTCGCGTCTTCCTTCAAATATGGCGTCAGATCCAGCGCCACGCCTTTCTTTTTGGCATTTGAAACATACTGTACGTTGCCGTTGGTGCTGATGATGCTCGGCGCTTTGTCGACCGCGAGCAGGTCTGCCGCCTTTTCCATGACGATCTCAAGATCCGGCGAGGTATCATAGACAATGTGAATATCCGGGTTTTCTGCCTCGAACGCGGCAAACAGCTCACGCATGCCGACATGGTCCGCCCCGCTTCCGCCCCAGCCGTGCATGAAGCTGATGGACACCGGCTCCGTTTCCGCTGCTGTAGAGCAGGCCGTCAGGAGAATGCACAGAAGCAACGCACACAGAAGCAGTCTTTTTTTCATCATCACGATTCATCCCCTGTTCAGCTTTTTGTTCTTTTATGCTATCATAGCAGGAAGAACAGCAGAAAGGCAAGGATATTTTTATGCGGGAACGATGCAGAAACTGGATACGCACCCCATCGCTTCGCGGACAGCTGATCTGGCTGAGCGTCAGCTCGGTGCTGGTCACGCTGCTGATCAGCCTGCTGATCCTGGTTCTTCTGATCAGCAATGTCATGGGCCCGTTCGTCAACCGTGAGGCCGAATTTGCCATGCAGACCGTCAGCCAGAGCCTCTCCACAAAGACGCAGCTGCTGGAGGATATCCTGCTGCGCGTCTGTAAAAGCCCGCAGATGGCCGCCGAAGCATCCGATACCAGAAGCGAACAGTTCCGGAGCCTTGTCGATATTTATTCAGACAAGAACATCGTTGCGCCAGGTCTGCCGTTTGTGGAGATGGCATACTTTGTGGATATGCAGGAAGCATTCGATGTGGTCAGCTATCATGAAAATCTTTCAAACGAGCAGCTCCGGCTGGATGAAGACAATCTGGCACGCTATCAGGCATTTCGGGAAAGCGGCGCGGACGTACAGTGTACCGCGGGCGCGCCGTATTTGTACATCATCTTTACCGCCTATGACCGGTGGGCAGACCCGTTTGGCACGGTGATCTTCGTTGTCAACCAGTCCGCGGTCACGTCGATCATGGGAAAGCTTGCCGACTATCGGGGCGCGTTCTGGTACCTGTTTGACAAGGATGGGGCTGTGATCCTGTCGGAAAGCGCACTGCATCTGAACACGGAGGAGCAGCGTGAGCTGGCAGATACCGGTCACGACGCCTGCTACACGCGAAAGCTGGAAGGAAGCCGGTATCTCCTGTTCAGCGAAGCCTCCGGCATGGGCCTGCGGTGCGCCGTCGGCGTTCCGTCGGTACAGATCCTGCGGCTTCTGTATCAGGTCGCTGCGCCGTATGTGATCGCCTGTGTCATGCTTCTGCTTGCAGTCGCGGCCGTCGTGTTCTTCGCCGTTGTCCGCCGTCTGCGGCCGCTTCAGGAGATGACGCTTCAGCTCCGGCAGGTCGCGCAGCAGAATTTCAGCGTCAAGCTCCCACAGTACGATTGTCAGGAGTTTTCTACCATGAGTCAGGCCTTCAACGCCATGACGGATACCATTGATCATCTAATCAACGATGTCTACGAGAAAAAGCTTGTCACCCAAGAAAGCGAGCTTCGCTTTTTACAGAGCCAAATCAACCCACATTTTATGTACAATGTTTTGTGTAGCATCGCACTTATGGCGCAGATGGACGGAAACGCCGATATTCAGAAGATGGCAAGCAATTTTGCTGGATTGACGCAGGCTCGGCTCTCTGGAGGCGGTGATGTCAAAATCCCTTTGGCGCAAGAACTGCAATATGCAAAGTTTTATATTGAGTTGCAGCAAATGCGGTTCGGCGAGAAAATATCCTATCAGGTATCCGTTTCGGACGAAGAACTTCTAACCTGCCTTGTTCCGAAGCTTATTATCGAAATGCTGGTAGAAAACGCGGTCGGACATGGCATCGAGCCTAAGGATGGTTCAGGAACTGTCCATGTGTCTGCTGGTTATGCTGAAAATGGGGCGATAGAGCTTGTGGTCGCGGATGATGGCGTTGGCTTCGAGGGACAAAATGGTGAGATTCCGCTACCGCTTGATCTGCCCGTGTCTGGGAACCGCCATAACCGGGTCGCACTGAATACTGTTTATAAAATAATGCAGCATTTATATGGTCCCGCATACGGGATACACATCATAAGTTACGAACAGATTGGAACTACCGTAACGATTCATCTGCCACGGGAGGAAATCACATATGACCAAAGTCCTGATTGTCGATGACGAGATGCTAATGCGAAAGGGTCTATGCACACTCATAGATTGGGCCGCATTAGGCTGTGAAGTAATTGGAACTGCTGAAAATGGCCTTCGTGCGAAGCAAGTAATAACATCCATACAGCCAGATATCGTGATTTCCGACATAAAGATGCCCGTTGTTGACGGGCTTGCGCTTGCAAAATGGGTGGATGAAACATATCCGGCTATTCAGATGATCCTGTTAACTGCGTTTGCTGATTTTTCGTATGCGCGGCAAGCAATTCAGTATGGTGTAACAGACTATGTCACGAAAAATGGGGATATGAGCGAAATCGTATCTGCGGTCAAACGCTGCAAAAAGCAGCTGAAGCAGCAGGCAATGTTCCAAGAAGGGCTCAAAGCGCAATCATTCTATCTTCTAAAGGCAATTTTGAATGGAACTTTCCATTCTGCACAGGATATTACAAAACAGAGCGGTTATGAAAATCTGCAGGCTAAAACATATCAAGTTGCGCTCGTAAATGCGGGGAAAGATCATAAGAAACAGCAACAAGCGGAGAATTTGTTACGCAGTTTTATGTCAGAAAATAATCTGTATTTGCTGCCGAGTGGTCCACACGACTTCGTACTCGTTTTTATGGATGTTCCAGAAAAACAGGTGTTAAGCATATGCGCAAACAGCACGGCAATGTTTCAAAAACTGGGCTCGCAAACCCTCTATTGGGGAATCAGCAATGTCATTCACCAACTCTTTGATCTGCAAGAGGCACTTGCGCAGGCCCAGCAAGCCATCTCAAATCGTTTTTACGATAAACGTGAAATTCATGTCTATCAGCCGAGCAAGCCTGCAAAAATACCAACTTATGCAGCACAATTTGCTGCTCTAAATCGTTGCCTTCGAAGCGGTGACCAAACTGCTGGCTGTGAAATTCTTTCTGAGATTGCTTCACTGCAAAAACAGAAAGCGCAACCAGAGGCGCAGGTAAAGGAAACTGCGCGAATGATCCTGCATCTGTGCCGCAGTACTCTAGAAAATTATGGAACAGATTTGGATGCACTGGATATTGACGAAGCACAGTGGACTCAAGAACTAGAGTGCGCGCAGTTTCACCATGAGTGTATGCAGCTTCAAACAGCGCTTTTCTGCTCCGCTTGTCAATATGTTTCTCAGGTTCTTTCGGAAGGAAACCATCTGCTTGCAAGCGTGCAAAAGTACATCGATCGTCATTTTTGTGAGGCGCTCACACTAAAGGACATTGCTGCGGCTGTTCATGTCAGTCCAGGCTATCTCAGCCGTTTTTTTAGGCAAAAGACCGGAAAAACAATCATGGACACGATTACTAGTAAAAAAATAGAATATGCGAAGCATCTGCTGGAGGAACAGAATCTTAAAATCTTCGAGGTTGCACAGCGTACCGGATTTGAAGATACTACCTACTTCAGCCATGTGTTTAAAAAGTATTCTGGGGTATCAGCGAAAGCATATCAAGAGCAGGTACAGCGCAGAAGAGAAGGAATGAGCGAAAATAGCTAAGACGATGCGGTAACAGCACTTTTGCGAAAAGGGCTTCATCAAAAAGTCAGAAATAGCGAAAGTCATAGGGAATTATGGTCCTGCTGCCAGAAAATCAATTTGAAATCCAGATAAATTGCTTTTTCCCACCTTGCTTTTTTGCTAGTTTTTTGTCGTATCTCATGCGAAAACTGTCTGTGCTATACAAAAGAGGTCAAAAATACGCATACACAAGTTAAAATACTCCATGTGATTTTGGCAACATGAGTTGTAAAATCGAAATGTAAGCAACTTGCCAACGGACGAAATTATAGGAGGATAATGTATGCGATCATTGAAGGAATTAACTCAAAAAAGATTGCTTCCTGCTTTTTTGGCAATTTGTATTCTGTTTGGAGTAATACCAATTGCTGCGGTATCTGCTTCTGCGAGCGATGCCGCTCTCCAAAAATTAACGACTACAGCAACGGCAATCACCTATAAAGGGAATGTCGGAACGGGACGCTCTGCATCATTGCTCGTAGACGGCAATAAGGCATCTGGCGGTTCTGACTATTTCGTTGTTGGCAACGATCAGATGCAACAAAGTAACAGTTCAAACCCGGCAAATCCAGCCTATTGGTTACAGATGGATTTAGGAAAGAGTATAGCATTTCCCAAATCAACCTATGGGTATATTATGGTCGTGCGCTGAAGAACTTGGTTATACTTGCTTCCAACAACTCCAATTTTGCACCTGGTAGCTATTATGTTATCTGGAATGCAGATCAAACCGAACCGAATGGTTTTTTCGGCCTTGGCAAAGGAACTGACCCACAGTTTGAAAATGCGACAGCAGCGGGTGACACGATAACTCTAACCGAAGCAGTAAACGCTCGTTATTTGCGTTTCTTCAATAATGGGCATACTGATGGCGCTGGGCAAGGTGCGCACTGGTTGGAAATCGAAGTATATGGCGAAGACACAACAACTCCCGCTCTCTACAACGTTGCACTTAAGAAACCCGTTACAGTCAATCATGGTGGCAGTGTTGATTCCGCTCGTCCAGCATCGCTCATCACAGACGGACTTTATAATGATAATAACTCCGGATATACAGAGGTCAACCGAGATGGTTCCCAAACCGGTCAAGATCCGAGCTATGCACAGATTGACCTGCAGGATGAATATCCCATTTGTAGGCTCAATTTCTGGAATTACTGGGAACGTACCGTAAACGGTTTGGTTATTATGCTCTCTACTGATCCCACGTTCCCTGAGGGTAACCGTACGTTTGCATTCAACTCTGACAAGAATAATTATTTTGGGTTCGGGTCTGAAAATGCGAAAAACAACGACCCAGTATTTACAGATGCCGGCATTGAGATCCCGTTAGATTCTCCTATAACAGCCAGATATATTCGTATCATGAACGTTGGCCACAGCGGCACTGAAAGTGGTGGACACTATATCGAACTTCAAGCGTGGAGTACGCAGGCACCGACCTATACTCTTCGCGACGCACTCGATATTCCAACCTATGAACATGAAGTCCAATCCGGTGAACGTGCAAAGCAAGACTTAAGTGTCACGCATCCCGACGTAATTGACTTTGGGAACGGAAGCTCTTGGGGTGGGTTTCGCTATTGGATGGCACTTACTCCGAATCAAGAGGGGTATTCGCAATATGAAAATCCGTGCCTTGCCGCGTCAACAGACGGTCTAACGTGGACTGTTCCTGATGGGTTAACGAATCCGCTGACAGGTGTCGAGCATGAACCCGCAAATACACATAACTGTGATACTGATCTTGTTTACAATGAAACCAGCGATGAACTGTGGATCTATTACATCTGGGAGAAAGACTCTCCGCGTGGAACACCGTCGGAGCTTCGCAGAATTAAAGTCGGATATAATGCCGCATCCAGTACATATTCTGTTGGGGACTATGAACTTTGTATTCAGAGTGATTATCAATATGATATGCAGTCTCCTGCCATCGTTCGCCGCTCGGATGGCAATTGGCTGATGTGGTCCAATAATTCGGACCAGAATGATGGTATTGCTGGCTGGCAGAATCCAAATGGGTTTGTTGAGTTCCGCACATCAACAGACGGAAAGACATGGTCACAAAAAACGTCACTTAAGCAATCTCTGATCCTGCGAGGTGAAGGAAGTGTAGAATACTATATTCCATGGCATCTTGATGTAAAATGGATTGATAGTCTATCTGAATATTGGGCAATTATTTGCGCATATCCCAAAGGCGGCGATACGAGAAATACATATTTACTTTTTGCCCGCTCCGAAAATGGCGTAACATGGACAACTTACCCGAAACCAATTATTTCTCCTCGTACTGGGGCATGGGATCAGAACTTTATTTATCGCTCGACATTCACTTATGAACCGGCTACAAGCAACCGGAGTGATAAGCTCCGAATTTGGTACTCTGGCGGCAAAGAGTCCTCTAGTTTGCGTTGGCGAATTGGTTATTATGAAATAGACGATTTCGTGAACCAGCGCGATACTGCTTTGACTTGGGGTGAACCATATGTTCCACAAACACCTCAGCCGATTATCGGGGGAAGTTGGATCGACGTTACACCCGGAAGCGGAAACATTATGTTTGACGAGAACTGGGAAATTGGTGAGGACACTGATGCATACTCCTATAAAAAAGGTTCGACTGCAACGCTCTGCTTTTACGGAACTGGTGTACGCTGGATTGGGCAAAAGGAGCGATGCTTTGGAGAAGCAAATGTTTACCTTGATGGTGTCGAACAAGCAAATGTGAACAGCCAATATGTTTTGTCTGGAAATTTGCAAAATCAAACGATATTTGAAATTAGCGGCTTGGCGTTAGGAACGCATGTACTGACGATTGAACCTAAAAAAGAAGGGAAGCGTCAAGGCCTCTTTCCACATGACGGTGTTCAGATTACGAAACTTCAAACGTTCGTGCCGCAGGGCGACATTCCGAATGGAATAGGAGATATCTCGCTATCAAAGCAGGAAATAGCTGTTGGCGAGACTGCACAAATCGTGATACTCTCTCCATTTAATGCAACCTCTCATGCTGTGGAATATTCTCCAGCGAATGGAGAATACGCATCCGTCAGCCAAAATGGTATTGTCTCGGGCATACGCCCAGGCGTACAGCATCTTACAGTAACGGCTGGTTCAGATATGCGCACTATCTCCATCACGGTAACAGAACCGTCTGGAAATTGGGTGCAGGTTGACAGCCATAGCGATAGGATTATATATTCCGGATCGTGGACCGACAATAGTGAAACTGCTTGTATCAATGGGCTGTCAAAGCAAACCGATGACAGGTATGCAACTGCTGATTTTACATTTATCGGGACGGGCTGTCGCTGGATCGGTCAAATGGATAGCAATTACGGTTCTGCCATTCTTAGCGTGGATGGAAAACCCTTTGCATATGTGAATGCCTCTGTATCTGCCGGGCCACAGTATCAGCAAACGATTTTCCAAATAAATGGATTACCGTCCGGTGAACATACCATTCGCATATCTGCTCAGGACACATGGATTGAAGTTGATGCGTTTGAATACTATGTAGGCTCTGATCCCTTATCAGGAGCAGTCAATCATCTCGACATCCATCCAGGAGTTATTTTACTTGATTCCGGAGAAAGTGTAACGATTGTTGCAACAGCAATGCAGGCAGCCCGTATTGCTGTGTACACGGATGCACTATCGCTTGCGGTGGAAAACGAACAAATTGCAACCCTCTCTCAAAACACCGAGGATGGGTCAATGATTTTAACGGGTGTTGCACCTGGAGAAACACTGCTAACTGTTTCGCTGGCTGGCACCTCTGTTATTAACTCAAAAAAAATCAGTATATTACAAAATGGAATACAGCAAATTGCGCGAATGCCGGTAAACGAAGAGAATCCTTTGCTTCTCGTCAGCATCTATGCGCAAACAAAAAACACCGAATGGATGACTGACCCAACCGGGCAGACCGTGCCGAAGGGTGTCCCTGCGCAGGGGAATTTGACTGTAACAGGTGTATGGGATATGATCCCTGACGATTTGAAACCACATACGGCAATCCAATTGCATGGAGATGATTTTGTTGGACATGGATACGGCGGGAATGGCGATCATGATGCTCTGTGGGCGTGGTATGGGTATTTTGTAGATCAGGCAGAGGAGTACAACAGAAACGAGCCAGATACATCGAAGCATATTAACCTTTATTTGACTCTCATGACGGGTGGTACCCCAATCAGTGTACTGAATCGCACAGTTCCTGACGATGAACTAACGCAATTTATTGCAGAGCATGATTGCATTAAGGGTGTCGTTCTGTCCGAGAATCACAACAATAGTGATACAGTTGCTGTCGCAGAAGTATCCGCAAAATATTTAAAAATGATGGCCCAGCAAGGGTGTTATTTGGTTTTGACGGATATTGACCGTCCCGGTGCCAATATGATGGAAAAGTGGTTTAATGATACTGATACGTTGTATAATGCCGCAAAAAAGTACCACCAGTACTTGATCATTAATTCTAAGAGTACCACTTCTTCTGGATTTAACACAGTGCGCAGTTTCGCTCTTGGTGCATGGCTAGGCGGGCTAGCAGACAACTGGGGGGCACTGACCGATGCGTGGACATGGTATGAAACTGGCTATCATAGGATCTTCAGCGGTACAAATAAAGTGACGTATGAAGATGTTCGACGCGTTTATACTTTCCCAGAAACATTATTTGCAATGAATATGCTGCAATGCTATGCAAATGGTGCTGTGGTGTTCAATGCGGAACATCCGTTCTATTGCACGGGCGTAAATGATAAAGCGTCGTGGGCCCTTAAAGAATCTATCCTGCCAGCTTTTCGCTATATTACTGAAAATCCAGCAGCGTCGAGAGACGCTGTAGCTGCCGAAATCAAAGCGGGAATCTTCACTAGCAATAAAACGTACTTACCGCAGAATTATGCAGCAGGCCTATATGGAAATACTTCGGATACGAATATTCTACAGTATAGTGGCCGCTACCGTGTTTTGCCGCTTTTCACTAATCGTGTTCAAGAAAGTGATGTTCCTACTCACATCTGGAACAACAAATTGTATGTGAGTGACTTTAATGGGAAGACCGCTGCCTATAAGCAGGGGAAAATGAATCCATTGTATCCAGAAGTGTCAACAGGCGATGCATTTGTAGAGACGTTGCTTGGCGGGAATGAACGTTGGTTGGTCATGAATAGTTCTTTTAACGACAATACAAATCAAACGGCTGGTATTATTCCCGCAACTGCCGCTTTTGCATCTTCGATGAATTTCACGCTCACACCGCATACATACTTAGTTGTAGAACAAGATACAGATAGTCTTAGCATTGAGTTGAACAATTTCCGAACAGACAAGGACGAGTTATGGGTTTCCGGAAAGAGTTCTAACCCCGATTGGACTTCCTATGGTACAGACTGGAATGGAGACAACAAACTGTATGTGCAGGAATACATGAATTACCACATAGACAATCCAAAGCTTGATAAACGCGATACTGAGAGATATGATCTTCGTGACACTGTCATCTCACTTAGCGTGTCAAACCGACCTACTCTATCGATCGAATTTATCGGAAACGGTAGTACACAGCATGCCTATACAGAGTCTTATGTAGATGGGATTTATACTCTAACCATTACTCATAATGGACGGGTTAAGGTGACTTTAACGTAACTCCTGCATAGTTTTGATTCCTTTTCTGTATTGGTTCTCAGCTAGAGTTGGCCCTTCAAGCTGCGCCGTGGTGTCACGGCGCTGGTGACAGCAAAAGTGCGGACGTTCCCCCTGGCGGGGAGCGTCCGCTTTGCTATTTGTCCTCATTTATAATGTATAAGTTCGACGTGCAGCTTCCGTTTTCACGGTGGCGGCGTTGGCGCTGGATGTAACCGGCGTGTTCCAGATCGTTCAGTGCTCTTTGCACTGTGCGCGGCGAGAGGTGCAGGTCGCGGGCTATCGTCTTGACGCCCGGCCA
>ENA-ORNT01001221-ORNT01001221.1-human-gut-metagenome-genome-assembly--contig:-NODE-1221-length-17474-cov-109.521844_pt1 | contig 17474 bp, 9 predicted proteins | sample MGYA00242120_ERZ509032 | MGnify/ENA primary metagenome ERZ509032 (study PRJEB26280, sample SAMEA2338729) | human gut metagenome | biome: human gut; feature: human-associated habitat; material: faeces...
AGAGAGAGAGACGGATGTCTGCAATCTTTGTCACGCTGCGTGGGAATGTATAAGCGATACTGATATTCTCACAACGCAGATAGTTAGCATTCTCCAGCCACTTGTCTGAGTTTCCGTATGTCTTGTTCTCTGCGCCAACTGTTGGCATGGTGATACCGATGTTGTTGAAGTAATCCTTATCGGTTACGAACATAGATGCACCTACCATTGAGTTCATGGCGTAGCGAACCATATTCAAACGCTTAGCACCGAATGCTGCATTGAAGAAGGCATTGAAGTCCCAGTTCTTATAACTTACTGTATTGTTCCAACCTAATGTGAAGTCTGGGTTTGAACGACCTAATACGAAGCGATCCTTTGATGCATCAGGAGTAGCTGTTGTTCCTCCATCAGCAGTGTAATAGGTATCAATCCATTCACCCTTATCGTTCTTCTGCAAACCAGCCCACTTGAAGCCGTAGAATGTACCGATAGCTTCACCTTCCTTGATGATGGTACATGGGTCAACAGTACCAGGAGAAGGACTTGTACCATAAAGAATAGGAGAATCAGCTGTCAACTTGGTAACCTCGTTCTTGATGTAGCTGGCATTCAAGGTAGATGACCATGACCAATCCTTGGTCTGGATAATCTGTGCGTTGATAGTTGCATCAAAACCCTTGTTGCTTACCTCACCGGCATTTACCCAGTAAGATGTACCACCCAGGTATCCTGGAGCTGATGTGGTAAGGAGGGCATCCTTGGTCTTCTTGTCGAAGTAGTCTAAGCTGATGTTCAAGCGGTTGCCGAAGAAACCGAGGTCAACACCGAGGTCAAACTGATGAACCTTCTCCCATGACAAGTCAGGAGTTGCAAGACCATTTGCCCAGTAACCTGTGTAAGACTGATTAGTACCGTATGTGAAACCGGTTGTACCCAAAGAACCCAATGTAGAGTAAGGAGTAATATCCTGGTTACCGATGATACCGTAGCTTGCACGGATCTTCATGTATTCTACTGCATTCTTGATAGGCTCCCAGAACTTTTCGTTAGAGATGGTCCAAGCTGCAGCTGCTGATGGGAAGTAACCCCACTTCTTATTGGTAAAGCGGCTAGAACCATCCGCACGGAATGTACCAGTCAACATATAACGGTCTGCATAGTTGTACATAACACGAGCTACACCAGAGAGCATGGTCCACTTGCTATAGCCGTTGGTTGGTGTCTTGGAAGCAGCATCTGCTACGTTCCAGTAACCCAACTGCTCGTGAGCAATACCTGTTCCGGAGAGACCCATGCGGCGAACCTCGTTAGAGGTAACTTCCCATACGCCTGTAGCTGTCAAGCTGTGATCACCCCACTTGTTGTTGTAAGTCAAGTTGTTGGTAGACTGCAAAGCAGTAACGGTAGCATCGTTGTTGCCCATATTGTTACCGGCTGCGTTCACCTTGGTAGACATAAAGCTATACCACTTGTAATCGTTGTAGTCGATACCGTTGGTTGTGGTGAATGTCAAGCCCTTGAGTAGGTTGAATTTCAAGTCAACGTGACCTGTAACCATGGTACGCTTACGGTCGTTTTCACTACCATGGAGAATACCGTAAGGGTTGTTCTGGATGTTATTGTATGGGTCTTTATTATACTTACCGTTTGCATCCATCATCTCCATAGTAGGAGAGTAGTTCAAACCAACCCAGATAGGGTTAGACTGGTTCTGGGCGAAACCTGCACCAGAGTTGTCAGTCTGAGAGAGGTTGATATCGGTGGTCATTTCCAACCAGTCGAAAATCTTATTGTGCATGTTAGCCTTGATAGCGTAACGTCTAGACTTTGTATCAACGATAACACCCTTCTGGTCCATTACGTTGGCAGAGAAGTAAGTCTGAGTCTTGTCATTACCCTGAGTCAAAGAAACCTTATAGTTCTGGGTAATACCAGTCTGGAGCAATTCGTCCATCCAGTCGATACCAGCCTTTGTGCCATTCAGATAATCCTGAACTGCACTCTGAGAAACACCCTTATGGTCTACCAAAGCCTGAGCATACTGCTTGGTGCTCATTACTTCAGGGATATGGTAAGCATTAGAGAAGCCGAAGCTACCGTCGAAAGTAACCTGAGTTGCACCAGCCTTACCGGTCTTGGTCTGTACCATTACAACACCATTTGCACCACGTGCACCATAGATAGCGGTAGAAGAAGCGTCCTTCAAAACCTGGATGCTCTGGATATCCTCAGGGCTGATACCCTCAAGACCTGTCTCGCGAACAATACCATCTACTACGTAGAGAGGGTCGTTGCTCTTGTTAACAGAGCTGGCACCACGTACACGAATCTTCATTGCACCACCAGGAACACCACTTGACATTACCTGCACACCAGACATACGTCCGTTGAGGGCATCCTCAACACGTGCAACAGGCTGATCCTTAAAGCTCTTGCCTTCCATGACAGCAACAGATCCTGCCAAGTCTGCCTTCTTTACAGTACCGTAACCGATAACAACAGTTTCTTCGAGCATGTTGGAATCGTCTTCCATGGTAATGTTCAAAGCTGTACCGTTCCAAGTAAGAGTCTGTGGTTTGTAACCTACATAAGTGATTGTAATCTTAGCACCCTTAGCTACATTTGCAAGGCTAAAGTTACCGTCAAGGTCAGTAATCGTACCACCAGTCTTACCATCAATTCTGATGGTAGCACCGATAACAGGTTCACCGTAAGAATCCTTTACTGTACCTGTACATGAGTTTTGCTGCTGGGTAGCATTAGCAATAACCGAATTGCTCTGAGCTGCCAATGCAGTAACAGTGCTCAGTGGTGACATGGCACCCAATAGCGCTGCAAAATACAAATTTGCTCTTTTGTTCATAGGTTTGTAATTTTTTATGTTAGTTATAATTTCTTCTCGTATAAACTTTGTTTTTATCTTATTCTTTTGGCAGTTGGCTCAGATGAACCTGTCACCGCCTATTTGGTTTTTGAATTGTGGAGTAGCCGTTTTACCGGCTAATCCCAACCCCAGTCAAATGAATAGTTGATAAAAAGTTAGTTAGTAAAATCTTTAATGCTTTTGGTTTTGTCTAATAAGCTAGATTATTTATTATCTTTCTTCGCTCAAGAGTCTGTGTCTTGCCATCAGACAGGCTCCCGTGATACCAGCCAGATCTTTCAGTTCTGAGGTAACAATCTGCGAATCCTCGTTCATGATGTTGAGCGAATACTTTTTTATACCCATGTTGACCGGTAGCGTCAGATAATCGCCAGTGACTGACATTTCTCCTCCGATGACCAGCATCTCTGGGTTAAAGATATTGATGATTCCTGCCAATTGCTTGCCCAGTTCGTCTGCAATATGTTGCAGGGTAGCCAGGCTAAGCACGTCTTCTTTTGCTATCGCATCAAGAATATCTTGAAGCGTGATGTCTTCTTTTCTGTTGAGCACCTTGTCAGACAGGATGGAAGTCTTGCCTTCCCGAATCTTCTCAGTCAACTTTCTCTTGAGTGCTCTACCCGAAACTTCAGTTTCAATACATCCAATCTTGCCGCAGTGGCAGATGATGTTGTTGTTGTAGGCTGTCATGTGACCAAACTCACCCGAATATCCGGATTTACCGTAGTACAGTTGACCTCCCATGATGATTCCGATGCCTAATCCCCAGCATACGTTCACAAAGATGACATCTTTCAGTCCTCTGCAGCGTCCCTTCACAAATTCAGCGAAAGCCATGCTTCTTGAATCGTTCTCGATGCAAACCGGCAACTGAATCAGCTCTGTTAGCTTGTCTGTGAGTGATTCCTTCAAGAAGGTGTACATGTTGTAGGCTCTTCCTTCGAAAGGATTCACGCGTTCTGCTACATTTACGCAAACTTGAAGTATTTCTTCTTTTGAAACAGGAAGAGAGGCGATGAAATCGTTGATGATTTTTCCTACTTTTTCCAGATTCTCAGGAGTATTCTCGTATACGTAAGGTATCCTTGTCTTTTCTGTTATTAGGTTTCCGCTGAAATCGCTGGCAGCTAGAGCCAGACAGTCCATTTCTGGGTTCACTCCGACAAAATATCCAGCGGTAGGAATCAGGTCGTATACCATAGGGATGCGTCCAGTAGAATTGTCTTTCTTGCCAATCTCTGTAACCAGCCCAGCCTTCATCAGTTCGTTGAGGGCGCTAGTGGCAGTCGGCAGACTTACTCCGACAGCCTTGCTCATCTCTGGAATGGTGGCAGCACCTTGAGAGATGAAATGCGCTAGCAGTTTACTCTGAACTGAAGGCTTTTTATTTAACTTCCTAATATATTTTATTATGTCAGATACCATAACTTAAAAATTTTATTTGCAAAGATAGTCTTTTTATAAATACAAGCAATATTTTTCTTGTTAATAAAACTTAAATAGCTAAATTTTCTTTATTTTTCCCTGTTTCTGATAGTCTACACTGTCTATATACCTATTTATATATATAAGCATAATTGCCTGTTTATTTGTTTTTCCTATTTATGTTAATCAAATATACTATTTAGGTATAAATAGCTGAATTAGTGGGTAAAACTACACTCAATATAGGTTTTTACAGCCTGAAAAGATAAAAATGCTTTCATTTTAGAATTATTAACTATAAAAACATGGAAATGTATGATAAATCATGTAATTTTGCAAAATAAAAAATTTTAATAACGATATTGCTATAAATAAACGAATTTAAATAATTCGAATATTAAAAACAATGCGTTATCTTTATGAGTAGAAACCTAGTAAACATATTAAATAATAATCGTTAAAAGATATAAATTATGAGGCTCAATCTAAGTTCACAAATTGTACTTAACAAAGTACCAGTTGAATTCTACAAGCCTAAGACGACTGTAGAATACTCAGAAATCTCTAGAATGGAGAAGATTCGTACAGACATCTTTGCTTCAATGGCAGAAGGTGCCAGTCATGTTGCCGATGGCATTGCAGCAGGTATCAAGGCTGCTCAGCACGATGGAAAGTTCTATGTGATGGCACTCGGAACCGGTTCTTCACTCACTGCTGTGTATGAGGAACTCATCCGCCGTTATCAGGAGAAGACATTGAGTTTCCGCAATGTTGTGGTATTCAATGCTTATGAGTATTATCCACTCCAGCAGGAGAGTTCTCTCCGTACCATCAACCAGTTGAAGGAGCGTTTCCTCAGTCACGTAGACGTTCAGGAGCAGAACATTTTCTCTCTTGATGGTTTCGTGGCTCAGGATGCAGTACAGGATTGCTGCCGTCTTTATGAGCAGCGCATCAAGACCTTCGGAGGTCTCGACGTAGCTCTTATCGGTATCGGCCGTTCTGGTAACATCGCTGCCAATGAGCCAGGTTCTGGTATCCAGTCAGTTACCCGCCTTATCTTGATTGGCAACACATCACGTGAGGAGATGGAAGCTAGCGAGCAGACCAAGGAAACCATTCCTCCATGTTCACTTACCATGGGTATTGCCACCCTTCTTTCTGCCAAGACGGTTTATCTTACAGCTTGGGGCGAGGAAAAGGCAGAAATCATGCAGAAGGTAGTAGAGAACTCTATTACTGATACATTGCCTGCATCGTTCCTTCAGACACATCCTGATGCTCATGTAGTTCTCGACCTGAGCTCAGCAGCTCACCTTACTCGTATCGAGCATCCTTGGCTCGTAACTTCTTGCCAGTGGACTGATAAGTTGGTTCGCTCTGCATTGGTATGGCTCTGCCAGAAGATTGGTAAGCCTATCCTGAAGTTGACCAATAAGGATTATAACGAGAACGGTTTGAGCGAACTCCTGGCTCTCTATGGTTCTGCTTATAATGCAAACATCAAGATTTTCAACGATTTGCAGCATACAATTACAGGCTGGCCAGGCGGTAAGCCAAACGCAGACGATACCTATCGTCCAGAGCGTTCTAAGCCATATCCAAAGCGTGTCATCGTATTCTCACCTCACCCAGATGATGACGTAATCTCTATGGGAGGTACAATCCGTCGTCTGGTTCAGCAGAAGCATGACGTACATGTAGCTTACGAGACATCAGGTAATATCGCAGTAGGTGATGAGGAAGTAACAAGATTCATGCACTTCATCAATGGTTTCAACCAGCTCTTCGCTGATTCTAAGGACAGCGTAATCTCTGACAAGTATAAGGAGATCAAGACATTCTTTGCCAAGAAGAAGGAGAGCGACTTCGATACAAGAGACATCCTGACCATCAAGGGCTTGATTCGCCGTGGTGAGGCTCGTACAGCTTGTACCTATAATGAGATTCCTCTCGATCACGTTCACTTCCTTGATTTGCCGTTCTATGAGAGTGGAAAGATTGAGAAGTTGCCTATGACAGAGAAGGACGTTGAGATAGTTAGAGCTTTGTTGCAGGAGGTTAAACCTCATCAGATTTACGTAGCAGGTGACCTTGCTGACCCTCACGGAACTCACAAGAAGTGTACCGATGCAGTTCTTGCCGCTATCGACGAGGAGAAGAAGGCAGGTGCAGAGTGGTTGAAGGACTGCCGCATCTGGATGTACCGTGGTGCATGGGCAGAGTGGGAGATTGAGAACATCGAAATGTGTGTTCCTTTGAGCCCAGAAGAGTTGAGAGCTAAGCGTAACTCTATCCTCAAGCATCAGTCTCAGATGGAGAGTGCTCCTTTCTTGGGTAATGACGAGCGTCTGTTCTGGCAGAGAGCTGAAGACCGCAACCGCGCTACAGCTTCCCTTTACGACCAGTTGGGCTTGGCTTGCTACGAGGCTATGGAGGCATTCGTAGAGTATAAGCCTCTCTAATTTCTACATCTAGTAATATTATTTAATATACATGAAAAAAATCAATCAACTTTTAGGTTCTTTGATGGCTTGCGCTGCGATGTTGGGAGCTTTCCCAACATCGTCAGCTGCAGCTGATATCAATATTATTCCTGTTCCTGTCAAGACCCAGATCCAGAAGGGTGAGTTTGTTCTGCCACAGAAGGTGGTGATTTCTTACCAGACCGCAGACGGTAAGAATATCGCTCAGTACATGGCAGACAAGCTGAAGGCTTCTACCGGCTACAATGTAACCGTTGGTGGCAAGAAGGGCAATATCTCTATTCAGATTTCTCCATCCCTCAAGATGGCAGAAGAGGGCTACCGTCTCACTGTTACTTCCAAGGGTGTAGTCATCAAGGCTAAGACAGGCAAGGGTGCTTTCTATGGTATGCAGAGTTTCATGCAGCTGTTGCCTGCGCAGGTAGAGAGTGCAACCAAGGTGAATGGTGTCAAATGGGTGGCTCAGTGCTGTGACATCCAGGATGCTCCACGTTTCGGTTATCGCGGATTCCATCTTGATCCATGCCGTCACTTCATCACTGTAGAGAACGTAAAGAAGCAGCTCGACCTGATGTCTATGTTCAAGGTGAACACCATGCACTTCCACCTGACCGAGGATCAGGGCTGGCGTATCGAAATCAAGAAATATCCTAAGTTGACCTCTATCGGTGGTTATCGCCTTCAGGGTGACGGCTCTACCTATGGCGGTTTCTATACCCAGGAGGAAATCAAGGACATTGTAGCTTATGCAGCTAAGCGCTACATTACCGTGATTCCAGAAATCGACCTTCCTGGCCACATGATGGCAGCCATTTCTGCTTATCCTTATCTTTCTTGCAAGGGCGAGCAGTGGACTCCTAGAATGGTATGGGGTGTTGAGGATATCGTGATGTGTCCTGGCAAGGAAGATATGTTCAACTTCCTGGAGGATGTTGTTCGCGAAGTGGTGCCTCTTTTCCCTGGTAAGTATTTCCACATTGGTGGTGACGAGTGTCCAAAGACCAGCTGGAAGAATTGTCCTACCTGCCAGAAGCGTATCGAGGCAGAAGGCTTGCAGGCTGACGGCAAGCACTCTGCAGAGGAAAGATTGCAGAGCTACGTCATCAAGCGCATGGAGAAGATGCTGGCTAAGTACGACAGAAAGATCATCGGATGGGATGAAATCCTGGAAGGTGGCTTGAGCCCTGATGCTACAGTCATGTCTTGGCGCGGAACATCAGGTGGTATTTCTGCAGCTCTCCAAAAGCATGATGTCATCATGACTCCAGGTAGCGGCGGTTTGTACCTCGACCATTATCAGGGTGATTATAAGATAGAGCCAGTTACTATTCCTAGTGCTCCGGCTTATCTTTCAAGAACCTATAATTATGAGCCTGTTCCTGATACCATCAAGTCATTGGGCTTGGAGAAGCATATCCTCGGTGTTCAGTGCAACAACTGGTCAGAGTATATGTATACCAATGCCAAGATGGAGTATCAGATGTATCCTCGTTCTCTGGCTCTTGCTGAGATTGCATGGTCTCCAGCCAGGAAGAAGAACTTCACAGACTTCGCACGTCGTGTAGATGCCAACAGCGTCCGCCTGGATGAGCGTCATGTACGTTATCACATCCCATTGCCAGAGCAGCCATACGGTTCTTGTGACAAGGTTGTGATTACCAAGGATACTGTAGTTACATTCCAGACTTCACGTCCTATGAAGATGGTTTATACCTTGGACGGTTCTATTCCAACTCCATCTTCTGCCGTCTATACAGAGCCTATCAAGGTGAGCGGCAATACTACTATCAAGATTGCTACTGTTTTGCCTTCTGGCAAGATGAGCAAGGTGAGAACCATCGATGTAGAAAAGCAGACCTATGCTCCAGCAGTGAAACTCAACGATGCAAAGGCTGGTTTGCAGTTGCGCCGCATGAAGGGTAACTATCTGAAGGTTAATCAACTGGAATTGGCTGATGCTGAGTGGCAGGACTGCGGTACTGTAGAGAATCTTAACAAGATGAAGGTAAGTCAGCCTGATGATGCTGCTACTTTGCGTGGTGCCAATAATTATGCAGCCATAGCAGAAGGTTACATCAATATTCCTGAGGATGGAGTTTACTATCTCTCTTCCCGTATGGAGCAGGTTTGGATTGACAACAAACTCGTCATCAACAACGAGGGTGCTGTGAAGGCTGGTACCAACTCAGACAACTCTGTTGCATTGGCTAAAGGTTTGCATCCTGTTAAGTTCGTTTATCTGTGCAATATCGTAGGCGGTTGGCCATCATGGTGGAGCAACCTTACTCTCGAAATGCGCAAGGACAACCAGAAGAAGTTTACCGGCGTAGCTGGAACTCAGTATTTCCATTAATATCGGATAATAAATCATGAAAATCAGAACCATCGCAAATGTATCACTTTGCCTTGCCATGCTTTCTATCAGCAGCGGTGTAGCGGCTCAGAGCGAGTCGCGCTGGCAGAATGTGAATATCAATCAGCAAAACAGGGAGCCTCGTCGTGCTTCTTTCTTTGCTTACGAGAACCTTGATAAGGCACAGAACTTTGACAAGAAGAAGTCGGCCAACTACCTTTCCATGGAAGGTATGTGGAAGTTCAACTTCGTGAAGGATCACAACAAGCGTCCTGCCAACTTCTTTGCTGTCAAGTATGATGATTCGCAGTGGAAGGACTTCCCTGTACCGGGATTGTTCGAATTCAATGGCTATGGCGACCGTACCTATAAGAACATCGGTTATGCATGGGCTACCCAGTTTGATCCAAATCCTCCTTACATCAGCGAACTCAACAACTACACCGGCTCTTATCGCCGCACCTTCGAACTTCCAGCAGACTGGAAGGGCAAGGATGTTTATTTCCATGTAGGTTCAGCCACCAGTAACCTGACTCTCTGGGTGAACGGCAAGTACGTGGGATATAGCGAGGACAGCAAGGTGGCTGCCGAGTTCAATATCTCCAAGTATCTCAAGCCTGGTAAGAACCTCATTGCCATGCAGGTGATGCGCTGGTGCGATGGTTCTTATTTTGAAGACCAGGACTACTGGCGATTCACGGGTATTGCCCGTGAGGTATATCTCTATGCGCGTCCTAAGCTTCATGCAGCTGATGTACGTCTGAATGCCGGTCTTGAGAATAACTTCAAGGATGGTGTTCTGGATTATCAGATTTCTCTTCAGGGAGGCAAGAGCGATGTTTCCATCACCTTGTGTGATAAGGATGGCAAGCAGATAGCTCAGGCAACAGGTGCTAAGGGTACTATCAAGGTGCCAAATGTAAAGCCTTGGACTGCCGAGACCCCTTATCTCTATAAGGCATTCATCACCCTGAAGAATAAGCAGGGCGTATCTGAGGTCATTCCTCAGAAGGTAGGTTTCCGCAATGTGGAAATCAAGAATGCCCAGCTCCTGGTGAATGGTCAGCCTATACTGGTCAAGGGTGCCGACCGTCACGAGATTGATCCTGATGGTGGATATGTCGTTAGCGTAGAGCGCATGATTCAGGATATCAAGATTATGAAGCAGCTCAACATCAACGCTGTCCGTACATGTCACTATCCTGATGATCCTCGCTGGTACGACCTCTGCGATGAATACGGATTGTATATCACAGCCGAGGCAAACCTGGAATCTCATGGTATGGGATATGATGAGAAGTCTCTCGCTAAGTTCCCTGAGTACATCGTGCCTCATATCGAGCGCAACGAGGGTAATGTAAAACCGCTCATCAATCATCCTTCCATCATCGTATGGAGTTTGGGTAACGAGAGTGGTTATGGCGTCAACTTTGAAAAGGCTTACGATTGGGTCAAGGCTTACGACAAGACCCGCCCTGTGCAGTATGAGCGTGGCGGATATGACAGCAAGACCGATATCCACTGTCCTATGTACATAGGTTACGAGGAGAGCGAAAGCTACTGCAAGAGCAATGGTACCAAGCCATACATCCAGTGTGAGTATGCCCACGCCATGGGTAACTCTATGGGTGGATTCAAGGAGTATTGGGATCTGATCCGCAAGTATCCTAAGTATCAGGGTGGTTATATCTGGGACTTCGTAGACCAGGGTGTTCGCGACAAGAGCCCTATCACCGGCAAGGAAATCTTTACCTATGGTGGTGACTATGGACGTTATCCTGCCAGCGACTACAACTTCAACTGTAACGGTATCATTTCTCCAGACCGTCGCTTGAATCCTCATGCTTATGAGGTTCAGTACTATCTCCAGAATGTATGGATCAAAGATCTTGATGCAGCTAATGGTACTTTCAATGTCTATAATGAGCATTTCTTCAAGAACATTGACGATCTGAAACTTACTGCAGCAGTCTATGCCAACGGCGTTCTCCTGTCTACAGTAGAGATTCCTGGAACCAAGGGCATTGCTCCTCAGACCACCAAGTTGGTGAAGAGTGATGCTTTGCAGGAGGCTGTTGCCAAGGCAGAAGCAGAGCATGCTAGAGAGGAAATCACCGTCAACTTTGCCTTTGCCAGTGATGGTTCAGAGCCTTTGGTTGACAAGGGGCAGGTGATGGCCCGCCAGCAGTTTGTCATCAACGGTTATGAGTTTGACTATGTTGATACACCTATCGCTGAAGCAGCTCCTGCCAAGAAGGGTAAGGCTAAGGTTCAGGCCGCCAGCAACCTGGAGGTAGAAGAGACCAATTCCTATGTAAAGGTTACAGCCAAGCGCATGTCGGTTACTGTAGGTAAGCTGACCGGTATGATTGATTATCTCGATGTAGATGGTGAACCAATGTTGAAGTTCCGTGAGAGCATGACTCCAGAGTTCTGGCGTGCTCCTACCGATAACGACTATGGCGCATCCTTGCAGAAGGAGATGAGAGTATGGAAGAACCCTCAGATGACTCTGAAGTCATTCGATAAGAGTGAGAGTCAGGACAGCGTGGTTCTTACTGCAATCTTCGATATGCCTGAGGTTAAGGCACAGCTGGAACTCCGTTACCGCATCAATTCAGAGGGTGAAGTAGCTGTTACTGAGAAGATGACAACCGATAAGGAAGCTAAGGTGGCCGACTTGTTCCGTTATGGTATGCAGTTGCAGATGCCAGCAGCCTTCTCTAAGTTGGAGTACTACGGTAGAGGTCCTGAGGAGAACTACATCGACCGTCATTCTTCCTCTTTCATCGGAAAGTACGAGGCTGACGTAAAGGATGAGTATTATCCATACGTTCGTCCACAGGAGAGTGGTAACCATACCGACATCCGTTACTTCTCTATCTTCAATCCAACCACCGGCAAGGGAATCACCTTCGAGGGGTATGCACCTATGGAGTGCAGTGCCATTCCTTACCTGGTAGAGGATTTGGATGCAGGCATCGAGAAGAATCATGCCTGGGGCCAGCACAGTGGCGACCTGGTAGAAAAGGGCTTGGTTCAGTTGCACATCCAGCAGCGTCAGTACGGTTTGGGCTGTATCGACAGCTGGGGTTCAAAACCAATGGATAAGTATCGCATGCACTATCAAGACCGCAACTTCAGCTTTGTAATCAAGGCTAAGAAATAATAGGCATTAATGAATTATTAAATCCTGGGCATCAGCTGATTGCTCAGGATTTTTTTATTCTGTCCTCATCTCCAAGCATTCTCTGTCTACATCAATCCCCTCACTCTGAATGATGCTGCAAAGATACAAAATCTGGAATCGGCACTTCATACTTGCTCACACTTTCTCACACTTGGCGTATCTCTTTAACAGCTTAAGCAAGATACTTGTCTTTCAAAAGTAAGATACTTACGGGGCAAAAGTAAGATACTTACAACCGAAAGTAAGATACTTGCGGTCAAAATCCTGAACTTTAGTGCTGAAAGACTGAACTCTGAATATGAATATTGAAAAAAAACTGCGTTAAATACGTGTTAAATACATGTATTAACTATCTGTATATCATTTCTTTATATTCTTTCTTGATCGCGCTGTATATCAAAGATGTGAAACCTATAAGTTCAGCTTCAGAAATTCAGAAACACTCCATTTTCCATAACGCCCTCATTTCTGAATGACGAAGAGGAAATTTTGGCTGGATAGGGCGGTCTTTCTGTCTCAATGCCTGTAAATTGTATAGAAAAACACTATAGTAATGTGATTTTTTTGGTTCATTTTGTTTCAAAATGCATTTTTTCTCCAAAATATTTTGTTCGTTCGACATTTATTATTATCTTTGCTCCGTTTAAAAACAAATTTGTCTTTTAAAGAATATATCTGGTAAGAACTATAATAATAATGCATATATGATAAATAAGAACTACAGAGGAAACGTACTGGTGAGACGTTTGGTAACTTGTGCAGATTTCGTCATTCTAAATTGTCTGTTACTTGTCTATACTGAGTATGGAACGCAGATTACCCCTGATTATTTCGATGCAGCGACGAAGATTACATTTTTCGTTGCCAATGTTGCCTTGCTCCTAAGCGAGTATAACTACTCAACTATCATTCATGTAAGAAAGATAGGTTTCCTCCAGGTTTTGAAACGGACATTATGTCTGGCGGCATCTACCGTATTTCTGTTCTTTGTCTTTGTAAGACTGCTCAGTCATGGAGGCCAGATGTTCTCTTTTGCAGCTATCTTTGGCGTATCATTTTATTTCTTTCTGATTCTTTCAAGACTCTGCGAACTTAAAATACTGAAGTACTATCGTGCCAGAGGCCGTAACTGCCGTACGGTAGTCTTCGTTGGCAACGATCCGGCAATCTGTGAAATGTATCAGACGATGACCGAGGATCCATCTGCAGGTTATATCGTCAAGGGCTATTATGCTGATGCCGAAATAGCCAAGGCTCCTGACGGTTTAAAGAAAATAGGAAGTCTCAAGGATCTCAATAGCATTTTGTCGTCTACGATCAATGATACCATTAATGGAGCTCCAAGCAACATTGATGAAGCATTCTGTTGCCTATCTCATAATGATTCTGAACGGATTGTGAAGATTATGCAGTTCTGTGACAAGAACGTGATCCATTTCTACTATCTCCCACGTGTCTTTGGTGAGTATAAATTACATCTGGATGCCCAGAATTTCATGGGCAGAACCGTATATTTCAATCACAAGGAGCCGTTGACTCTTGTTTCTAACCGTATTGCCAAGCGAGCATTCGATGTCGTGGTGAGTGGACTTATCTGTCTCTGCGTTCTGCCGTTTATCCCTATCATAGCTCTCATCATCAAGACCCAGAGTCCGGGACCTATCTTCTTCAAGCAGGCAAGAACAGGTTTGAATGGTGATACATTCTACTGTCTGAAGTTCCGTTCCATGCATGTGAATAAGGATGCTGACAAGGCGCAGGCAACCAAGGATGACCCAAGGAAGTTTGCTTTCGGCAACTTCATGCGAAAGACGAACATTGATGAGTTCCCTCAGTTTATCAATGTCCTGAAGGGCGATATGAGTATCGTGGGTCCTCGTCCCCACATGTTGCATCATACTGAGGTATATGGCAGTTTGATAGACAAGTATATGGTTCGCCATTTCTCCAAGCCAGGCATCACCGGTTGGGCACAGGTTACAGGATTCCGAGGTGAGACCAAGGAGTTATGGCAGATGGAGGAGCGTATCCGCCGAGACATCTGGTATATCGAGAACTGGTCGTTCTGGCTTGACATCAAGATTATCTTCCTGACAGCCAAGAGCATCATCTTCCCAGATAAGAATGCTTATTAAAAAAATGATAAGATAAAAAAGAGCGATTCTTGCATTAACTCTGCAGGAATCGCTCTTTTTTGTGTGATCAAGTGAATTGTCAAGATGTTATGAAAATGAAGTATTGTTGCCCCTTTATGATAATAGTTTCGCATTATATGGAGCACATTACCAATGCTTGGCTTCCTGCCTATTTACCATAATCACCCTTAAATATTGGCAATAGGACTTAAAAAACAATCTTTTCATCTTATTCTTTTTCCTGCAAAAGCAAGGACTAGCTGCCATGTGGGCAAGTTGGGCCCGATATACCTGTCATGAGAATCTTCCTCGTTTTGCCCGCTTTGCAAAGAACGTTATGGGAGTAGACATAGAAGGTATGACTACATTGGAAGCTGCTGAAGCAGGCATTAAGGCTATGGAACGCTTCTTCGCCTCTATCGGAATGCCAATAGACATCCATACCCTCATCGGCAAAGAGGTAACAGATGCACAAATAGAGGAAATGGCACAAAAATGCACAAATAATGACTCCATTACTATCGGTGCTTTGAAGGTTCTACATGCTGCAGATATCATCGCTATCTATAAAATGGCTAGATAATATGAGTTTCACAGATTAACTCAGATTTGGAATTTGTACTTCGGAAATATGCGGGTGTCAAATATTGTTTCTGAATTATCGCTATTTCCGAATTTCCAATCTAGAAGACCATGATGACATAAATCTTTTGGTTTGATAGTGTATTACTTGCTCTCTGCAAGACGAATCACCTATAGTTGTACGACCGTAAGGCTACAGTTGTACGACTATATAGGCTATAGTTGTACAACTCTGGAGTTATAGTTGTACAACTATAGGGGTTATTGTTGTACGACTACAGAATTCTGGATTTCCGAAGGAATCAGCAAAATTTATAACACGCTGATTATGTGGAGATTATGCATTTTCATCATATTTCTGATATTCTCCAAGAAATATTTTCCAAGCGGAAATTCGTGAATTTCAGAGGATTTAAATCATGATTTTGTAAAAAATAAGTACATCAAAAATACATCTGAAACAACTAATACCAAGCATTCTATGTATGCCCACTGATACCTGAAATAGGGCTATTTTTGATTAATTAATAGTTGTTTTACTCACATTTTTAGCAAATATCATTACCTTTGCACCATGAAAACATTATTAGACGTTCATACACATACAATAGCATCAGGTCATGCCTACAGCAGTTTGCAGGAAATGACCTTGGCAGCAAAGGAGAAAGGATTGGAAATACTAGGAATCACAGAGCACGGTCCCAATATCCCGGGTACCTGTGACCCTATTTATTTCAGAAACCTTCATTGCGTTCCACGCCAGCTCTATGGAATCAAACTGATGCTGGGAGCAGAACTCAACATCCTCAATACCCAAGGGGATATCGACCTCGACGAGGATTACTGGCGCATGCTTGACATCCGAATCGCTGGCATTCATAGCCTTTGCTGGCAGGGAGGAACCAAGGAAGAGAACACACATGGTGTCATCAATGCCATGCGCAATCCCTTCGTGCAGATCATCTCACATCCCGGTGACGGTACGGCAGATCTGGATTTCGAGGTATTGATGAAAGTTTCAAAGGAGACGCATACCCTGCTTGAGATTAACAACCACTCCATGGCTCCCATCCGTCACAAGACAGTGGCTACCCCCAATAACCTGGAACTGCTGGAACTTGCCAAGAAGTATGAGACTCCTGTCATCTTTGGAAGTGATGCCCATTTCTCAACCATGATTGCCGACTACAGCAACATCATGCCTCTGGTAGAAAAAGCAGAGTTTCCTGATGATTTGGTACTCAACTATCAGCCAGAGAAATTCATGGCTTACCTCAAGCCTACCCCAGAGAAATAGGATAATTTCGTTTCACATTTCAATTTACACGACTATGATTATAGAAGAAATCATCAAATATAATGAAAACTTCGTGGCCAGCAAGGGCTACGAAAAGTATCTTACGAGTAAATATCCAGACAAAAAGCTTGCCATCCTTTCTTGTATGGATACCCGCCTGACAGAGCTTCTGCCGGCGGCCTTGGGCCTGAAGAATGGAGATGCCAAGCTCATCAAGAATGCCGGTGGACTCGTAATCAGCCCATTCGACTCAGCCATGCGCAGCCTACTGGTTGCCATCTATGAACTGGGTGTTGAGGAAATCATGGTCATTGCCCACTCCAACTGCGGTGCCTGTCACATGAACGGCCAGCAGATGAAGGAATTGATGTTGCAACGTGGCATCCATCAGGATGTCATCGATACCATCGGACTTTGCGGCATCGATCTCGACCATTGGCTGGAGGGATTCCACGATACAGAGGATTCAGTAAGGAATACAATCAATACCATCCGTACCCACCCTCTCGTACCAAAGGATGTCAATCTGCATGGCTATATCATCGACTCACAGACGGGTAAGCTCACTGAAGTAAAATAAAAGCAAAATACGCTTAATATGGCTAAGGATGGTTCTCCTCCAGAATCATCCTTAGCAACTCTTCATTTGCCTCATTGTTGACCTCAGCATCCTTCAACTCGGAGAAATAGTCAAGCGTAGCGGAACATTCGCCTGTGATATCTACCCCTATCACTTTTTCATGGGCATAGATGATGCGAAGCACGGCTTGGAGCTGTATGAGAGAATACTTGACATTTATAAATACTCAATGAATTTTGCGTTATATTTTTGTTAAAATTAGATTTTTTTATACTTCTCTACAAATTTACAAAAAACATATTAAAACAATTTAATTTTCAACAAAAACATATTAGATTCATCTTTTTATCCGTATCTTTGCAGAAAATTGAAACATATTGTGATGATACTTATAAATACACTGATATTGGATAAATATAGATGTAATGTTCCCCATTACATCCTCAACTGTAGCCTTCGGAAATAATATCTATCTTGCTTGAGATAATATATTATTAACGAATTTAAAATTACATGGGTTTAATCATTTTATATTTTTTAGGTGCTCTGTCACTATCCTT
>ENA-ORNT01001226-ORNT01001226.1-human-gut-metagenome-genome-assembly--contig:-NODE-1226-length-17446-cov-6.654879_pt1 | contig 17446 bp, 11 predicted proteins | sample MGYA00242120_ERZ509032 | MGnify/ENA primary metagenome ERZ509032 (study PRJEB26280, sample SAMEA2338729) | human gut metagenome | biome: human gut; feature: human-associated habitat; material: faeces...
TTTGAGTATTAATAACTTATTTAATAATCGTCTCGTTTTAACGGGACACTAGTGATTAAATAAACAATGTATCAGTACTTGCCAAATCATCTCGCCTACCTATGCAGGGTGAAGGGCGGTGAAGAGTGGTGAAGAGTGCGTTTCCTCTCTTCACGTCACAACTTGTTGAATATCAAGCTTATACACCATATCCGTGAAGAGTGAAGAGATTTTCACTCATCGCATTCGTTTTTTTCGACGATGCAAAGATAGTGCAAACGAGTGCAGCTTTTCTGTTTGCAAAGATACAAAATAGAAGGGTCAGTTTGCAAGTTTTCCCCGTTACAGGGAACGTTTCGGGGGAAAAACAGGGAAAAAATCGGGGGTAACAGGGAAAAAAACAGGGAAAAAACAGGAGAATAGGACTAAGAAACCAAAAAAACGTCCACTTACCAAAAATGTTGTTTGCAATATATATACATTGCCTTGATCTGACCGTTGGAGTCAAAAACTGGCAAAGATATTACCGTAGATGTAGCCTTTATCGTTTCGCTATCCGATGGCGAACTCTCGCGAGTTACAATTTTCATAGCAAGTGTTAAACTATAATAATTATTAACCTTTTGAGGTTCAAACATTTGGAATTATAGTTGAGAAAGATTATCTTTGTGAACTATAATTTTAAAAGAAGGCAATTATGGAGTTCAAGAAGCTGATAGATAGGAAGAACGAATTAGATAGAATCACGACATCACTCAAGAGAGAAGATACTCAGTTTGTCGTAGTCTATGGACGACGTAGAATAGGAAAATCTACGTTGCTCAAACATATTGTCAACACCCAAGAGAACGCCATTTATTTTCTGAGCGACACTTCATCGGAAACTGTTCAACGAGCAGCTTTCTCCAAATCGGCATCCGCCGTCATTGACGGATTTGACAAGGCAATCTATCCAGACTGGGAAACATTTTTCCGAAGTCTCAACCAGCAATTGACCAGTCGCACATTGGTTTGCATTGATGAGTTTCCTTACCTTGCGAAGAGTTGCGAAGCATTGCCCTCTATCATCCAAAAACTCTTGAATGAGAAAAACTTGAAGTTTGATTTAATCTTATGTGGCTCTTCTCAGCAACTGATGCATGGCTATGTGCTCAACAAGCAATCTCCACTCTATGGCCTTGCCAATGAAATCATCAAGATGCGACCCATTCCGTTCCGATATATAGGAATAGCAATGGAATGTGATGCCATACAAGCGGTGAAAGAGTTTGCTATATGGGGCGGTGTGCCTCGTTATTGGGAAGTACGTAAGGATTACCCGGACACAGAAACGGCTATTCGTAAAGTTTTGCTCGATCCACAGGGTGTTTTGATAGAAGAGCCCCAACGCTTGCTCAGGGATGACATGAGAGATACTGTTCAAGCGACCTCACTCTTGACAATCATTGGAAATGGAGCCAACAAACCGTCTGAAATCGCATCAAGAGTTGGAAAGGACACAAGTGCCATTTCCGAGCCACTAGCCAAACTTTGCGATTTGGGATACGTCTGTCGAGAAGTGCCATTTGGCGACAACCCAAAGAAAAGCAAGAAAGGGCTTTATCATATCAATGACTCATTGCTCCGTTTCCATTATCAATTCATCGTTCCTTATCGCTCTCTATTGGAATTGGGGAAGATTGATACCGTGATGGAGATTGTCAACAGTCAGTTGCCACAGTTCGAAGGCTATTGCTGGGAACTATTGTGTCGCAACTATGTGAGTGGAAACATCATAGATGGCATCGTTTACAACTTGGCTTCTCGCTGGTGGGGAAAGATCTTTCCCCCAGATTGCAAGGAAGGAAAAATGGTAGAATTAGACGTAGTCGCAGAGTCTATCGATAAAAAACATATCCTAATCGGAGAGTGCAAATGGACTCACGATGATGATGCCGACAGGCTGATGACCACATTGGCAGAAAAGGCAAAATATCTACCATTCATCAAAAAAGGACAAGAAGTCCATTTGGTCTTATTCTTGAAAGAATCTCCTCATAAGATGACTAAAGAAATGAAAATTATCTTGCCTGAAGATGTTATCAAGGCGTGATTAAAAAGGCACGGCCATCTATCCCAGATAGCCGTGCCACATATATATTTATAAAACGCGGTTGTTTTATAATGTAGAGAGAGATTTATTATTTCTTTGCCTCTGTTTCCTTACCAGCTAGGCAATCCTCGATAGCTTGCTTGATTTTTTCACCTCTCAAATGCTTACGATAGATGTTACCTTTCTTATCAAGCAAAATAAGGAATGGAATACCATTAAACTGATAAGTTTTCAAGACAGTCTTACCTGAATCAGGTGTCCAACCTTGTAGCCAAGGCATTTGCTCTTCTTTTAAAGCCTTTGTCCAAGCATCCTTTTTGGCATCAATAGACACACTAACAAATTGAATGCCTTTGTTTTTATATTCCTCATAGTATTTCTTTACATGAGGTATTTCCTTACGGCAAGGACCACACCAACTTGCCCAAAAATCAATCAAGGTGATTTTACCTTTTAGCTTATCTAGATGAATAGTCTTCCCTTTTTCATTTTGAAAAGTAAAATCAGGCGCAGGCATACCTTCTTTCACTCGATCACGCAAAGCTTGTTGCTCGGCCTTTTGCTGACGATAGTTATCCACAACTAGTTTGCCCACTTCAGAAGAAGCAGCCAACTTATTCAATGCAGCCTCTACAAAATCTGTATTTTTCTTATCAGCATCAAGCAAGCTGATTGGAACAAGAGCACTTGATAACGTACCATTATTCTCTACGAGATACTTCATCCAAGCCATCTCATTTTCATTATCAGCCTCATACAAAGACATAGAAAGTGCTCTCTTGATACTATCATTCTCAATATTAGCTTTCCAGACATTCTGAGAGACGGCAATCATCGACTGATAATTACGATGCTCTGCAAAATTGACTAGATTCATCAGTTCATTCTTCTTTCCACCATTAATGCGAATGTAAGCAGGATTTTTGATGATGACCTTAGCCGTATCTTTTCCACGAAAATCTATATCTAAGTTCTCATCTTCCAACCATACGTTTACACTTTGCCAACGTCCACAATCAACGGTAGCAAAACCTGGTTTGTCAAAAGGCACTGTAATAGAATAAGTATTGTCTGCATTCAAAGGCACCTCAGCCAATACTTTTCTACCAGAAAAAAGTCGCTGATATACAGATACTTTAAAATCTTTATCAGCAAATTGCACCTTACCCTTAATGGTTACTGTACGTTGAGCTGAAACCGAACTTAAACATCCTATACATAATGATAGGAACAAAATAACAAACTTCTTCATATATATCTTATTAGAAATATTTTAATACAACATAAAACCCTAAAATACAAAACTGTACTTTAGGATTTTATATTATCTGGCAGTCTTAATCTGCATTATATGGCTCATAATTATCAGTATTGAGACTGATTCCCCATTGTGGATTATACTTGAGAATAGCATTATCAATATTCAAAGACTGATAATAAGCATCAGTAATGGCTTTGGAATATGTCTTAGCACCACACTTATGATTTATCGTTGTCTTGCACCAAGGTTTACCGCTATCAAAAACATAACGCTTGAGATCAAGTGTACGCTGGATAGAAACCAAAGGTTGCTCTCTACGACGCTCATTCAAGATTTCCTCCAACAACTTGTCACCAGACAAAGATGCATCCTTTAAAGATGTGTCCTCACCAGAATAACGATACTTTCTCAAAATATTCAAATCTGCCAATGCTGCAGTTCTATCACCAGTTCTAGCCTCTGCCTCTGCTTTCATAAGAAGCAACAAAGGATGTGTATAAGCTTGGGTGTTAGACAGATTATCTGCTCGTGTATAAAGCACTCTAGGTCCATCATCATAAGATTCTCCACCCTGTTTTCCTGTATAACCAGGAGCTTTCAACGCAAATAGTTTCCAACGCAAATCGTGCTCTTTGTCAAAAATAGAAGCCCAATCATCTGATGGATAGAAACGAGAAACAACTCTACTTGAAGGAGCTATTCTATATAACAAGTTCTCTCTATTGGTTGTTTGATCGAAAACATTATCTGGTCCTTGGATATCCATATAATACTCTTTGTCACAACCAGGATCAGGCTCTACAGGAGAAGTTGAATAGTATGAGAAATCTGCAAAATTATAAATCAACTTACTCTCGTCACCACCGACATTCTCCAAAGCAAGTTCCCATGCTTTCTTGCTATCAGCTAGCATATTCGACCAATCTCTCAGATACATATAATACTCTGCTCTTGCTGCATAAGCAGCAGCCTTGTTTGCACGTGACGGATTGGCAACTGTCTGTGGGCAGTTCTCACAGGCATAGTCCAAATCTTCCTTAATGCCAGCAAAAACTTGTGCTGTGGTAGCTAAGTCGCCATTGGCAACAGTAGGATCACCAGACAAACGGAAAGGAATTACTTTCGTGTCATTTGCAGAATTAGGGTCATACATAGGACCATACATCAATGCAAAATTCATGTAAATCCAAGCACGTCCAACTTTAGCTTCTGCAATAACTCCCTTTGCATAAGCAGATTCAGCATCAATCCCTGATACACCATCAATGATGTTATTAAACAATCCTAAAGCTCTGTATCCGTAAGTCCACCACATAGGTGTACTTTTAGGATCCAACATTGGAGAATAGTACTTATAAGCAGCTATCAAATCTTGATTCGGGAATGAAGCGTTATAATTAAACTTCATTTGATTCTCCGAGATTTGCAGATTATCACCCAAGAACGCATAAGAACATCCACGGTTATTATCCATGAACTGATAGCTCAAAGTCGTTGTATTATTCAAAACGTTCTCAAACTGAGACACCTCAGTAGGAATCATTTTTCCGACAGGCTTCACATCAAGATAGTCGCCACAAGAAGACAAGAGCGACACACTCAGAGCCAAACCTATTACATATATATTCTTTTTCATATTAACCGATTCTATTAAAAGCCGAAAGATATACCAATATAAAATTCTTTACTCAATGGAAGAGAAGCATAACCAGCATTTGACATCGCACCCATACCGCCAGAGAAGTTATTCTCAAAAGCCTCTGGATCAATATCACAACCCTTCGCTGTAATACGGAAGAGATTACGAGCTTGCAAGTAAATGCGAGCATTGCTCATACCGATGTGGCGAATAAGTCCTTGGTCAAAGCTATAACTCAAAGTGAGGTCACGCATCTTCAAATAACTTGCATTACCCATATTGACATCACAGAATGGGAAATAGAACAAGTCCATATTCCAACTCTGTAAGTTTGGATAGATGGTCGTGTTCTCATCACCAGCTTGCTTCCAACGCTGTCCCACATAACGGTTGTTGTAGTTAGAACCATGGAATGTATCTTTACGATACTTATGACCCAACTTGGCAATGAACATGAATGACAAACTCCAATTCTTATAATTGAAAGTATTGGTCAAAGACATATCTACCTTTGGAATAGCAGTTCCCTGGTAATACACATCATCTACAGTTGCATTTGACGCCAAAGTCTTCTCACCTTTCGCATTATAGATTAAAGTCTCACCATTCTCATTCAAACCTGCAAAATGGTATCCAAAGAAACCATACATTGGATAACCCTCTGCCTGAATAGGAGATGTATAAGCCCAATAAGTTGGGTAATTACGAGATACGTTATACTTCTTTACTTTATTCTTGTTGATGGCTATATTGTAAACAGCATTCCAAGAGAAGTCACGATTCTTGATAGGTGTACCATGTACAGACAGCTCAAAACCATTGTTGTCGATAGCGCCCACATTTCTTGTCATGGATGATGTACCCACTGTTGGATCCATTGCATCCCTTGCCAAAAGGTCGCTACTCTTTTTCAAGTAATAGTCAAAACTAAACCCAACACGCCCCTTCAAGAAATCAGCATCAATACCAATATTCGTTGTCTTGGTCTTCTCCCAACGAAGAGAATTGTTTGGATAAGATGAGATGCCATAAGAAACACCACCAGTAGTACTATTATAAGAACCAGTAGAAAGAATCAAGTATGGACCTTCAGAGAGTGAGATATTACCATTGACACCATAAGACATACGGAAATTCAAACGGTCAACCCAATCTACATCAAAGAACTTCTCATTCTTAATCTTCCAAGTTCCACCAACAGACCATAATGGTTTGTGACGATACTTTGGATTTGTACCAAAGAAGTTGGTCAAATCCTCACGGATACTACCACTTACAATATAACGGTCATCATATTCATAAGAACCATTGAAATACCAAGATACAAAACGGTTATCACGTAAGCCATAAGAACCATAATTGATAGATCCAGACAAAGTGTTTCCGTAAAGCAAATCTTGCTTGAATGTGTTACTCTTAAAATCTACAATATTAAATGGAGTAAACGAACCCGCAGTAGAATTGTAACCCAAACGAGTTTCATATTGATTACTATCTGTAAAGATACGACGAACCTCATTACCTGCCAAAGCACTTACACGATGCTTACCAAACTGACCACGATAATTCAACTGTGTACGAATCGTCCAGTTTTCATTCGTTGAACGAGTTTCATTGATCATATCACCATCTGGTACATAGTGGGTTGCAGAATTTGTCTTTGAGGTCATACTATTGTAAGCCAATCGCATATCATAGCTATTAGCTTCAGAAATTGCTTTGTAAATAGTATTATTGCGAGACCATGTTCCTCCAAACTCAGCACTCAAACCTTTCCATATATCAAAGCGCAAGAATGCGTTTAAGCGAGCACCAAAGTTTTGCGTCTTATTATAGTCTTGATATGCGTCTGTAATTGGATTATAACCAGTATCTTTCAATCCACTAACTTGCTTGAATGTCTCGTCCAATGCATAGCTAATAGTACGAAGATTAGTCAACTGACCGTTTTCATCAACCAACTGTGTATAAGGCTTCACGTATGAAGAATAATTGGTTAAAGTCTGCCATGATGTATTTGGAGAAGTTGCTCTTGAATATTTCAAGTTTGCAGCCACACCTACAGTTAAGAACTTATATGGTTTCCAAGTATTTTTGAAATCGACAATAAGTCTATTGTTCTTGGTGTTGATGAATGATTCACGTTCATTCGTATAGTTTACAGCCAAGTTGTAAGTAACGTCATCATTACCACCACTGATAGATACATTATGCATCTGCTGGAAAGCTGTACGGAACATATACTTCTTCATCTGAGCAAGGAAGTTATTATTTCTCAACTTGCTAATGCCCTGATTAAATTCATCTTCAGACATCATACCAGACTTGCGAGCTATCAGCATATACTCAACATCAGACAAATCAGTAGATTTCAGAGAAAGCGTATAGTCACTATTATCCTGATTATACAAGTCAAGCTCTGCATCTATATAATCTGAAGCATTAGCCATGTGCAAGTAATCCAAATCTGGCTTAGGCTCAAACTTGAACGTACCTTGATAGCTAACTTTTGTTTTTCCCTTAGAACCACCCTTTGTTGTTACAACAATAACACCATTGGCAGAACGAGAACCATAAATAGATGCTGCAACACCATCCTTCAAGACGGTGACATTCTCAATATTTTCTGGGTTCAAATCGCTAAGATCCCCTTCAGTAGGATAACCATCAACAACCAAAAGAGGCTTTGTTTCAGCATTCAATGTGGAAATACCACGAATAGAGATATTGCCATCCTTATCCAATACGACACCTGCAACCTGTCCTTCTATAACATTCTTTAAATCAGAATTTAGTTTTGATTCCAATTGTTTGCTAGTAATAGAGCCAAAAGAACCTGTGGCTCTTTCCTTTGAAATTGTCTGATAACCAGTTACAACAACCTCATCCAACAAATGATTGTCGTCATTCAATGTCAAAGTGATGTTTCTAGCATCCTTACGACAATTTACGTAATAAGAAGTTGGCTTCATACCAAGGAAAGAAACCAAGAGAGTTTCGCCTTTTCCTTTGTCAAGATTGATATTAAAGTTTCCCTCACTATCTGTTATGGTACCTACTCCCTTTTTCCCTTGTATGGTAACAGTAGCAGCAGGAATTGGTTCACCATTGCTATCCAAGACCTTACCAGAGATAAGAACCTTATTAGTAGAATGATTACTAGAAGATACTTTTATAGAAATCGTTCCATTATTTCTAACATAACTAACTGGCAGTCCTGCCAATACTTGATTCAATGCATCAGTAAGGTTATTCGCCTTTACTTTTGCATTTACCTTGTAAGACGCAAGATCTTCATAAGAAAAAACAATCTTTGTATTAAATCTCTCTTCCAACTGTTTCAAAACCGTGGTAAGCGGCTTTGAATTGATTACTTGCTCATACTTCACACCATTGGTCTGCGCAATGGCATAAGTACCATTGTAACTAGACAGCATCAATGCTAAGCATGTAGATAATAGAATTCTCTTCTTTCTCATAACAGCATATTTAGTATATTATTAAAATTGATAAACTCTCTCTTAATAGAATTAAGTTATGCCACTATGACGTGCCATTTTTCAAACAGGGCACCCTAATTGATAGAAATTTCAAGAAAAAACTTTCATTTTGTAAGAATTATATATAAAATATCAATAATTAAGCAAACTAAGTGATAACATCAACATTATTTTACTCTATCACTATCGTATTATCTTTCACCTTCACATTGATATCAGAGGAGGCATTGAGAATTTTCAAGGCTTCATCCAAGCTACCCTTCATATTGCACATATAATGGAAATGCTTGTTGAGCAACTGCTCGTCTCGACAGACCACATTCACATTATACACCCTACCCAACTGCTGCAATATCGTGCGAAGGGAAGCATTGTCGAAATACAAAATGCCGTCCTTCCAACTGGTGAAGTCCTTGGGATTCACATTCTGCACCATCACACTGCCATGCTCGACATAGGCATCCTGATTAGGAGTAATCGTTACCTTATTACTATTTAAGGATACTTCCACTGAACCTCTTACCAAGGTGACATGCACATCCTCATTGTCATAACAACGCAGGTTGAACTCCGTACCCAACACCTTGGTTGCTACAGAATTAGTCTTGATGACAAATGGCAACGATGCATCATGATGCACCTTGAAATACCCCTCGCCACAAAACTCGACATTGCGATTGTCCTTGCCAAAATTCTCGGCATACTTCAATACACTCTTTGCATTGAGATATACTTCCGTACCATCAGGCAAGGTGACATTCTTCTGCTCACCAGCCGCTATCGTAATCATATTATAAACGATATGGGTACGACAGTCTTTCTCTTTGACAACTATTGGTGCTTCTACATTCGTAGAAACGGAATCCCCGGCAACAGCAACCTGCTGTCGGCTTGCCCTCTTAGACTCTTGACCCGTCCATAAGAACAATAGCAAGGTTACTGCGGCAGCTCCAGCCATCACATACTTGAGGATAGAATACCACCGAGCATGAGACTCATTGTCGTCCTCCTCACTAGCAATTCTTGCAGATGGCTGAGTATCTCCAAAGAGATGCGTTTGCTCAAATTGGCTCCAAGCTGCATCTACATCTGGGGCTAATCCAGCCTTTCGATTGATGGCTTCATCCAGATCATTGATATCGCACAAGAAATCCATGCCCTCCTCATCTCTGAGCAGTGCTTCCAAACAATCTTCCTGACACATGGGACCATCGAGACTGTCTAAGACTTGTTGTTGAATATTCTGATCTTCCATCGTTTCTTTTTAGTATTTATAAAACGAACTTACTTGAAAATACGACACCTTATTTTCTTTATAATTAGTTACAATACGTTAAGTTTGGTAAAACTAATGAGCTTTGAACTTTTGCCGCATGTAACTCAGGGCTTGCATGATGTGCTTCTTGACCGCACTTTCACTGATGCCCAACTCCTCGGCTACTTCCCGATATTTCTTACGCTGTACATAGCACATCGTCACTATCTGCTGGGTACGTGGAGTCAACTCGTCCAAGGAACGCATGATGGTTTGTATCTTCTCTTCATGCAAATCCACCTCTTCAGGATTGAAACTTTGCTTGCCAACCGCCATTACGCTCGCCTGCACATATCGACTACGGATGTTTTGCTTTCGGATATAGTCGAGACAGACATTTTTCACCGCCGTCAAGAGATAAGAAGACAACTTGTCCACGTCGCTATCTTGCAATCGACGCCAAACCAGTTCGAAAGCATCAGCAACAACATCCTTGCTTGCCTCGTCATCATGCAAAATGCGCAAGGCAAGATAGTAGGCTTTGCCATAGTTGTCCCTAAATAATTGTTCGAAACTAGCTTTGTCCATTCTCTTCTTATCTTCACTCTCTACAATGGAGACTTGTCCGTTGCCAAATAAAAGTACAGCCTTGCTCTATTTCGAAATAAAACAAGGCTGCACACGATATAAAACTTCGTAAGTTATTTCACCTGTGAAGTAACAGGATTTCTCACTCCCTTCATGCCAATCAAGAATGCCTTTGCACTACCAAACTTCAAGAACATATCCAAGCGTACTGGAATATGGTTTTCATCATCGGTGACATAGAAGTCCACGATACGCTTGTACTTACCATCCTCATACTCCATATAGGAAAGGCGCAAACAGCGATATTTCACGCCATTGTCTGCCTTGATAGTTTCCTTACCAGAAAATCTTATTTGGGCTGGTGTCCTGCCATTTCCATCGACGATAGGGAATTTGACGACATAACCCTTCTTCCAATTGGTAGGGTCGAAGCTACGGGCACGGAGAAAGATACTCAACATATCATAGACACAGTCATCGTAGCTGACATTCTTCCAATGCTGGGTTCCATCATGCTTCTGGCGGTGCATCTTGACGTGGCACTTGCCACCAGAATAACTATAGAAATCCTCATCTACTGTGTATCGCTTGCCTTCACGAGCACCCTTTCTGAAATAGATAGGTGCCATATCGGTACCCACATAGCAAAGCAGCGTATCACGAAGCACAAAGAAATCATCCACCTTCTTGTTGCCACGTGTCACTAGAGACGTACGATAAGCAGGCCTGCCATTCTTGGTAGTCTGAACGATAGACATACTGGCTGTACCCGCCTTGACCCATACAAACTTCCAGTTGTAGTACAAGTTATAAGTGAGAAACTCACCCGACTTGAAAGCCGTATTACGGAAAGTACACTGAGCCGACACCGTAGTGCTGACCATCAGCAGTAAAACTGCTATCCACAATGACTTGATTCTTTTCATAACTCTTATAATTTAGGAATGTACTGTATGCCAAGTTTCTTGGCACGCTGCTCATTCTGGTTCTTAACTTTCTTCTCCTTGTCAGGCTTCTGCTTGGTGATGGCAGCAGGCTTCTGACGAGACAAAGGCGTACTCTTAGGATTCCAAGACTCTGTGATGTCCCACTTAGCCTTGCATTCTATGAAATTAGGATAATAATACACCTCCTCGGCTTGCTGGTCTTTATCGTAATCGCCCGTATCCCACTTGCCATTATTGTTCTTATCCACTATCAAGCGCATGTAGTACTTCTCTGGCTTCAGATAGTAGAACTCAGCTACACCATTGGAAGCCTTCACTTCCTTGATAACTTGGTCTTGTGCATTGAGCAACTGTACGAGCAATGGCTCATCCTCCAAACTGGTGATGTTGACCAAGAGCGTGCCATATTCATCGAGCGATGATACCTTAAATCCTTGCTTTATGGCTTTCGATGCCAATCCATAGATGTCTTGGAAGGCTGCGGAATCTACTTCCAAACTATATTCGATGTCTGGTCGCCACTCTCCTCTCAATTCATATTCCCTATTTCGATTGGCTATCGGCTGGAAGTCAAATGCCGCTCGATACCATAGGGTATCATGCTTAGCATACAAGTGGATGGCTGATGTATCTGCCTTGGCTAAAGGCGTAGGGAAGGTAAACCGCACATTCTTGTCGGGATCCAACTGAGATGACACGCCCACCTGTACCTGCAATGGTTTGACAGGCATAATGGAGTCGTATGGTTCACCTTTCTTCTTCAGTTTCTCTTGTTTCTTGGTCCAGTCCTCCAATTCCTTATCCAACTGCTTCTTGCGCTTGGCGTATGGCTGCTTGGACAACAATTCCAAGGTATCTAGTTTATCAACCAAAATTCCCGTACTATCTGTCATGCGATATGCCAGTTCCAATCGCAAGGTATCTTGGTTGACCAAAGCTGTATCTCTCAACCAATAAGTTACCGTATCCTTCTTCTCCGTTGGCTCTATGACGAAAGCATCTTTCTCATCGAAATTCAATCCCTTGATAGTTGGTAAGATCGAGTCGCCGTAACTGAAGAAAAGTGAGAAGTTGTTGGCATCCTTACGCTCCGACTTTAGGAAGAAGCGATCGGTCTGCATCTCCGTGAAAGCCTTCAGTACGATGTCATCAGGCAAGAAGTGAGTATATTTTACTTGGTCGATAGACTTGATATGAAGGGAATCGACCCAAGTAGTATCTTGACGAACATCGGGCTTGGAAGATGGTACGATAATGTCATGGCAAAAAGCCAGTTTCTCGCTTTTCTGATTGAACATATAGTTGCCATCCATATCCTGGAGAGCATAGATACGATAAGAACCGGGCGCTATGCCCTTGATGACAAAGCGACCACGACTATCTGTACGACTCACACGAAGCATTGGCTTCGTCTTGAAGGCAGAATCGGCTTGGTCACTATACAAGCCCACCAAGATACCCTTGATAGGTTCCAAGTTTTCCGACTCCAATACATAACCAGAAACTTCCAGGGTATCAATTGCCTCACCTGTAGAAAAACTATAGGTAAAGTTACCCATCGGATTGTTCTCATTGTTATCACTGATAGCATCAGAAAAGTCGATGGTATAAGTTGTGTTCGGCTTTAGGGAATCAACCAGAGAGACCGTGATTTTCTTGCCTGCCGTCTTGATTTCCGGTGTTTCTAATTGTGGAGGAGACACGACCACCTTCTCTGAAGGGTTATCAAGTTTGATAAACTCATCGAAATAGATGTTCACCTTCTTGCTCTTCACATTGACTCCACCATCGGCAGGATCTGCTCCGATTACCTTAGGAGGTGTCTCATCATACCAACCGCCATCAGGCTGTCCCATCTTGGCACAAGAAGCCAGCAACAGAAAAGCAAGCAGATAGAGAGGAACCAACAACGAGTTTTCCCTCTTTATCTTGTACATTGAAAAACGATTCAAAAACTTTCTCATGAATACTTACCTTTCTGCTTTATCTCATTAAAGAGATATGATACATTATATATATACTCATATTAGTTCATCTGTAGCATCTCATCGATATTCTTTCGACTATTGCTCAGACGAGGTATCTTATGCTGACCACCCAACTTGCCCTTGCTCTTAAGCCAATCATTGAAGAGGTTAGGACGAGCCTTGACAATCTCCAGATGCTGGAGTGTCACATCATGGAAGCGCTTAGCCTCATAGTCACTGTTGATTTCCTGCAATCGCTTGTCGAGCAAGGTGGCAAACTCATCCAAATTTTCCGGTTCCTTGGAGAACTCTATCAACCATTGGTGACGGCACTTGGCATTGCTGTCCATATAGACAGGAGCCGCTGTATATTCAGCCACTTGCGCACCGGTCTTCTCACAAGCATAGTGCAATCCCTTCTCGGCATTGTCCATAATCAATTCCTCTCCAAAGGCATTGATGAAGTACTTGGTACGTCCAGTGATAATAAACTTATATGGATTCTTGCTTGTAAACATCACTGTATCTCCAATGAGATAACGCCACAAGCCGCAAGAAGTGGTGATGACCATCGCATAGTTCTTGCCCACCTCGATACCCTGCAAAGGCACTATCATAGGATTGTCTGTACCAAACTCATCCATCGGGATAAACTCATAGAAGACATCATAGTCTATCATGAGCGACATCGCTGGGTCGCTAGGATCGTCTTGAAGTCCGAAGAAGCCCTCGCTGGCATTATAAGTTTCCATATAGTGCATACTTGGCGAAGTGATGAGCTGCTCATACTGCTTGCGATAAGGAGTGAATGCGATGCCACCATGGAAGAAAACTTCCAAGTTAGGCCATACTTCCTCTAAATGCTTCTTGCCAGAGAGTTCCATGACACGTACCAATACGCTGAGCATCCAACTAGGAACACCCGAAATATTGGTCACGTTCTTATTCATCGTCTCACGGGCAATGCGATCACGCTTCACCTCAAAGTCACTCAAAAGAGCGGTTTGCTTCTTAGGTACACGCACCATATTGGCAAGAGGATTGATATTCTCGATGAGAATGGCACTCAAGTCGCCGACCAAACTGCCAGATACATTGTAGTTAGGCGAATGGCTACCACCGAGTATCAAACTCTTTCCATCGAAAATCTTGCTTTTCGGATTGTTGCGAAGATAATAAGCCACGGCATCGAATCCACCTTTATAGTGAATACCATGCAAGCCATCATGAGAAACAGGTATGAACTTACTCTTGTCATTGGTAGTACCAGACGACTTAGCATACCATTTCACGGTTCCAGGCCAGAGAACATCCTGCTCTCCGTGGCGCATACGGTCGATATCCCCTTTCAGTTCCTCATAGGAATTGACAGGTACATTTTTAGCGAATTTCTCGTAACTATCAGTCGTATTTAGTAGATGCTTAACGCCATATTCTGTATTTTTGCCCTTATTGATAAGGTGCATGAGTACTTTATGCTGCATATGTTCTGCATCATAAAGGTACTTCTCCAACTCCTTCTGGCGAGGTTTGAAGACGTTGCTTACTATACTTGTTAAACTCATATATGATATTAATATCTTTTGAGTTGCAAAATTAACCTAAACTTTTCACATAGAGAAAGTTTTTACTATTTTTAATATTAAATATATGCCTTTCAAAAGAAAAGAAGAATGACTAAGGCTCGGAATTCGCACTTTTTATTCGTAATATAGCTTATTTTTCTTCAAGTCAATATAAAAATTCCCCTTAAAGAACGAACCATTGATACTGCCAAAACTGTTTTTAATAGAGATATTTTTCATGATAGGAATAAAATGATTAGGAAAGTACTTAGTACCTATCTTTAACTTATCATATCTGATAGCTTTATAGCTATCCAAATAGTCATTATAAACATCTATGAGTTTCACCTTCGTTTGTTTGCAAAACTCATCCAGATACTTGCTTGGATAAAACTCTATCAACTCTACAGAACCAAGGTCTAACCGTAAATTCCCCTTTAAGTTCCACACCTTTCCACCCTGTCGGATATTCATTGGCACTTTCATTGTAAGTGAAGGATAAACGGAAGTGATATCAAACTTGCTCAGTTTGGTAGTATCCAAGGCATTCATATCCACAAATGCCAACTTTTGCTTGGTAAAATTAATATTGATAACGTTCTTGGTCGAGTCGGAAATGTTGAAGAGATTCTGCACTGTGAGTTCCGCATTAAACGGATAAGAGTTTTCCAACACAAAAATATTGCCCACAAAGCAAATATCTCCCACATTAAATTTTCCCACTAGAATGTCTTTCACAAGGTAATCTTTGCTAAAACACTTTACGAAGTGCACCTTCAACTTGGACTTTGTAAAAGAATGGTTAGTAAATAGTTTATTAAAGTCATGCTCCTTGATATAAAAGCCAGATGCACTAGAGGTTATCAAAATATCATTGAGTTTCGTGCCATTAATTGACGCACTCATATAATAACGACTTTTCTCAGTATCCTTCTGATACACTCTAAACTCAGTCTGTGCATCTAGATGCAAACTAAACAAACAGACTAATAACAAAATAAAACTGCGCATAATTGATATTATTTTAATTAGTAATTTTATTTCTAATGTAAATTATTCCTTTTAGTAATATCTACAAATCCTTATCTCTCAAAATATCATATAAAGCTAGATAACGATATTTAAAAATCAAAAGATAAAACTCTTGAATATATACAAAATACTCATTGCTCGCTTTTAGTTCTGAAGATTTAATTCGCAAATACTGGTCAGAATTTAGTCTTCCCATATTAACTTGCTGCTTTACCAACATCTTCTCTTGTTTCAGCAAGTCTAAAGTTTTTCTTTGGTTAGAAATAATACCTACGAGTTGTGAAATATAAGACAGTTCACTCATCATACTTTGGATATAACGATCTTTGGATACTCTATACTTATCGTTAAGTAACTCCATTCTAAGTTTTTCCATTTTCAGCTTATATGAAGATATTTTACCATCGTATAGAGGCATGGATATAGACAATGAGATAAGGTTACTTTCAAGTTTATCTTTATAAGCATCTGTAAAATTCTTAAACTGCGAGTTTACTCCTCCCCCAACTTCTATCTCTACAGAAGGCCTCATTGTACTTTTTTGTTTTTGAACTATCATCTGTTGAGATAAGTTCTCACTTTTTTCAACTAAATCAACATTATACCTTAGTACTTTTTCTAAAATTTTCTCTTTATCAAAACTTTGAAAAAATGAAGGAAAATCTTTTTCAGAAAAAGCCACGATTAAATTACTACTATCATTCAATAGCAAAGTCAAATTATTTTGGGCATCTTGTAACGCCTTTCTATTTTGAATAGCATTTTTCTCTTTAAGTAAATCGACTTCTACCTCTATAAGATTTGCTTTTGAAATTCTATTTTGTTGGTATAAAGACTCAGCCCGGTTATAGACGAACTTTGCTAAATCATAGTTTTGTTGAATAAGTTCTATTCTTTTCTGTGCACATAACAAAGAGAAAAAAGCATCTACAACTTTGAATTTTATCTTTTCTATATTTTGCCGATGTTGTATATTTTCTAAGACTTTATCTGCCTCATCTTTTCTTTTCAACCATTTATATTCATTGTAGCCACCAATAGTCTGCTTATATGAAATCTTACCAATATTATACCTCAGTTCGGGATAAAGGAAAAGGGTTAGAAATTTGGTAGTCTCAAATATTTTTCGTATCTTTGTAGTTGTAAATCAGATAGTTACGAACAATATTAAAAGACTACCAAATGATTACCAAGGACAAAGTTACAGAAATATTTTGTATTATCGATGAGTTTTGCAAACATTTTGATGCAGAAAATGCCCAAAAAGTGTTAATATCATCAAAGGTTACCTCTCGACGTAGGCGTTCAGCCACAATGTCGGACAGCGAGATTATGACAATTCTCCTGTTGTTCCACTTCGGGAGTTATCGTAATTTCAAGCATTATTATCTCTCATTTATAAAGATTGTACTGAAGAAGGAGTTTCCTACAGCAGTATCCTATAATCGCTTTGTGGAGTTGGAAGGAAGAGTCTTCTTCCAGATGATGTTCTTCCTGAACTTGCAGGCTTTTGGAAGATGCACTGGTATAACTTTCGTGGACTCAACCATGATACCCATTTGTCACAATCTCAGAAGATATGCGAACAAAGTATTCAAGGGAATAGCTACAGACGGAAAGG
>ENA-ORNT01001227-ORNT01001227.1-human-gut-metagenome-genome-assembly--contig:-NODE-1227-length-17441-cov-6.776314_pt1 | contig 17441 bp, 10 predicted proteins | sample MGYA00242120_ERZ509032 | MGnify/ENA primary metagenome ERZ509032 (study PRJEB26280, sample SAMEA2338729) | human gut metagenome | biome: human gut; feature: human-associated habitat; material: faeces...
ACAAGCCCATTGGCAGAATTAAGTATGCACTAAATTAATTCCGCCAACAGGTAATCTTATGATTTTTATGTTATTTTATTTTTAAAGTTTCACTCTCCTTAAATCCTTCATACCCACTGGTTATTACCTTTTCACCAGCCTCCAGACCTTCAATCACCTCATAGAATTTTGGGTTCTGTCGTCCCAGCGTTATCTTTCGTCGATAAGCTTTCTTTCCGCTCTTGTCGAGTACAAAAATCCAAGCGCCTGCTGTTGTGCTGAAGAATGTGCCTTTGGGAATGACGAGGGCTTGCGATGAGGCGCCGAGCTGTAGGTCGAGATAGTAGGTCTGACCCGTGCGTATGTTCTCGGGTCGTTTGTTCGTGAAGCGCAGTTCAATCTTGAAGCGCCCATCCTTTACCTCGGGATACACCTTGCTCACCGTCACGGCGTATGTCTTGCCGTTCTGCGAGAAGTTCGCCGTCAGCCCTTTGTGCACACGGTCTATGTAGTGCTCATTGCACATGGCCTGTATTTTATAGTCGGTCATGTCGTTCACCACGCCTATCTTCTGTCCTGGCGCAATGTTCTGTCCCAGTTCTACGTCGAGCGACCCCACCTCGCCATCTATTGCCGAGCAAATGTTGAGCTTTGCCTTACGCTCGCGCACCATCTCCAGGTTACGCCGCATGTTGTCGAGGTTGTCGGTCATCTGTTCTGTTTGTGCCTTACGATATTTAGCGTCTTGCGAGATGCGCTTTCCTATAAGGGTGTGCTTCTTCTGCGCCAATTCATAGTCTTCTTTCGCTTCGAGATATTCGTCGCGCGAGATAAGCTGTTCTTTATAAAGCGTCTCCATGTGGGCAGCCTTACGTCTATTGCGCTTCACCTCCATATCTTGTTGCAGCTGGTCGTTGCGGTTGGTTAGTGCCTCTTGCTCCATGCTTATCTGCGTGTTGCGCAACATGTTTTGCTTCTCGGCCAGTTCGCTCTCGGCGTTTAGAATTTGAAGATCGAGGTTTGAGTTGCTTAGTCGAACGATGACATCGCCTTTGCGCACCTTTGCTCCTTCTTCTACCACCTTCTCCATCACGATGCCGCCCTCTTCCGGACTGATCTGCACCACGCTCACGGGCACCACCGTACCGTCAAGGCTCATATAGTCGTTAAACTGCTTGCGCTGCACCTCGCCTATGCTCAGTCCGCGACGTTCTACACTCTGTGTATCGGCCAGACCACCAAAGGCCAGCCAGCCCAGTAGCGCTATTATGGCGGCGCCCCCGCCTATCCATGCCCAATATTTGCGGGGGATAGCGTGTTGAGGTTTGTTTATTTGTATGTCCATGATTTTAATTCATAATTCTTAATTCATAATGTGCTTAAACGCTATTCAAACTTTAAAGAGCCCTTGTAATAGTCGACCAATCGTTGCTTGATGCCTAAAAGCATTTGCATTTGTAGGCGTTTAATCTTACTTTGCAGCAGCGTTTGCGACGAGGTGTGTAGCTCGAAGGTAGAAAGCATGCCTTCGTCATACTTGCGCACGTTAAGATGGTGTGCCAGCGAGTCGCTTGCCACCTTGCGCTCCATCTGTGCCAGTTCTTTCATGTATCCATCGCGGTCCATTACGGCCTGAAAAATGTTGTCGTGTAGCTGTCGGCGGGTGTCGTCAAGTTTTAGTTGCGCCTGTTGCCAGTTGCTCTTGGCGCGCCGTGCTGCTCGCCACGACGAACTATTAAAGATAGGTATCGAAAGGCTGATGCCAAGATATTCGCCACGGTTGTTTTTTATCTGTGTAGAGAAGGGTACAGCGGCTTTGCCCTGTGATAAATTTTTATAATAGTTGGTGCTAATGCCACCTTCTATTGATAGGGTGGGCAGCAGGGCACCGCGTTGTTGCTTCCAGGTATAGCGTGCCGAGCGCTCGTCGGCCACGGCCGTTGCTACATCGGGCGAGATGCTTTCAAACGTGCTGCTAATGCTGGCAGCGTTGTCGGCATCGTAGCTTGTTATCGCCTTTGGCCATAGCAGTGATGGGTCGCTCACAATGGTTAGTGTGCTGTCGGCAGGGTAGTTCATGGCTGCCTTCAGTGCCAGCATGGTGCTGGTGGCCTCGTTGCGTTGATGCGTCAGGGCATAGTCGTCTTCTGCCACCTGTGCTTCAATCTGTGCCACGTCGGGCCTACTCTTGGTGCCCAACTGCATCATGCGCTCTGTGCCTTTTAGCAGTTGCTGGCTCTCAGCCAACTTTTGTTCTGCCAGGGCTATGCTTGCTTGGGCATAGGCTGCCTCGGTATACAGCTGCATCACCTCAATGGCTTTGGCATCGCGTGCTTTTGCTATGGCAGCATCCGAGGCGCGACGCAACAGACGTGCCTGGCGAAAGGCGTTTACGGTGCGCATGCCATCAAACACGGTGAGCGAGGCATACAGGTTATAATAGTTGTTAAACGTCGTCACGTCGGTATAGACGTTGGTTTCGGGGTTGATGCCACGGCCCCAGCTCCATTGCGTGCTTACGTTTGCTCCCACCCTCGGCAGAAAGTCGGCCTTCGCCCAACGGTAGTCGGCGCGTGCCTGTCGTGCCTCTACGCGTTGCATTTCTACCGCCGTGCTGTGTCTTATGGCGTAGGCTATGCAACTGTCAATGCTTATGCCCGCTGTTTGCGCTTGGCTCTGCTGCATTGCGCTCAGCATAAAAAGTGATGCTATTATCGTTGTTTTATCCATATTCTTATTCTGATACCTCTTTGTCTATTTGTATCTTGTCCGCTCGGCTTTGCTGCTTGCCTATGCAAAAACTGGTCTATCGTTTTACAAACATTCCAACTGGCCAAACTTCAATAATTATTATGCCAAATGTGTGCCAAAAAGTTTATGTTCTTGATAATTAAAAAGTTATGTAAAAATCACGTTTCCCTGACTGTCCAATTTTTTGACACTACCGTACATTTTCTTTACACTATCCTCCTGTTTCTTTTACACATTCCTCTTCATTTTCTTATTCATACAGTCTGTTTTATGGTTCATCCAGAATATGGCGTGATAGAAGTGTAATTTGCAGTTTGTCGGAGAGAGTTGTTGAACATATATGGCAGGGCTTTCACAAAAACAAACAAAACCCCCGATATATTTACCGAGTCTTCGACTTACTTTCCCTTCAGGTAATGTCGTACGAGAGCAAGCTCTCGCCAACTTTACCTGAATGTAAAGCAGTGGCACGATGTGCCACTCGGTAAATATATCGGGCAATAAACATAAAAAACAGATAGATGTTCGCAAGCTTTTACAATATTATATATTATAATCTATATCATATTCCATATTCTATATATAGTTATTTGTCTAATGTTTTTTATGTTTATCGCCCTATTGTGGGCACAGTGCAGCTTGCTGCACCAATAAAAGGTATGACGAATGGGGGGCGAGAGCTTGCTCTCGTAAGACCATCCGCCATACCTTTTATTGAAAACCGAAGGTTTTGCCCAAAATAGGGGGTTTTGCTTGTTTTTGTTAAAGCTCTGATTATACTTATATAAAGTTCATCACTCCAAATTCTGGATGAGCCTGTTTTATACCATACAATCTGATGATTTTCACCTTTATATGATACAAAGGCAATGGATGTATGGTGCGAGGGCAAAGGATAAATGAGACGAAAGCAAGGTTAAAATCGGGTAAAACCCATCTGAAAGTCATCTCGTATCGACCGTTGTGAACATGGAGAACGGTCGATGCTCGTGTTTACACCGACCGTTATGAACATGGAGAACGGTCGATGTGAGATGACTTTCTCAATGCTTTCGCCCGACTTTCTCAATGCTTTCGCCCAATTATTTGCTTTGTTTTGTACTGTAGTTTCCTTGTATATAACTTTCTGTATCAATAGTTTAACATTGTTGTAATAAAGTCGTTTTTATACTTTGTACGTTCTCTGAAACTGAGATTTTCAAATAAGCAATTTTTTTGAGCCAAATTATTAGGTGATGGTGGCAAGACAAAAAATATAAAAGGAAACAACATTATAAACAACAAAAGAACAACATCAACAACGTTGTATTATTCTATACTTTCTTTATAATTGTATCATAAAAGTTGTTCTGTTTGTTCTTTTGTCGGGTGAGCCTTACGAAAAGGCGGATTAAGAGGATTTCCGCTTCAATAAAATAAAAGGGGAATATGTATATTTCAACATATTCCCTTTCATCTTTTTTATAGTGCAGATATCGTGACCTGCCGATATGGGCACTTTATACATCGCAAAGATAGAATTAATTTTTGAAATAAACAAGTTTTATATATGAAAATTTTTACAAAGCCTTATTATTCTTGTTGTATCTCTATTCCTATTTTTATGTATCGAAAATAGTGCGTTAAGGTTGTTTTTCATATCATCTGCGCGATTCTCTGAAACACATTTTAGAAGGTACGAAATGATTTTGATTGCACCATTTATATTATGTCTGTCAGTTCCAGCGATTTGTCCTGCTGGACCTTTTTTAATACCTTTAGCAAGAGAAATATTATACAAGCATGCACCATGTGCGCATGTATTTCACCTTACCCCCGAACTCTGTTGAATAAACACTCAGACAGCTGGTTCGTGTAGAATATGCATTTTAGCAAAGTTTGGAGGATAAAAATATGCATTTTAGCAAAGTTTGAAGGATAAAAACATACATTTTAGCAAAGTTTAAATATGATAACCTGCTGGTTTTGAATATTTTATTGTACTTTTGTAATCAGAACAAGAAATAATCCTCAAATAGAGCAATTATGGTAGAAGAAAAAGTGATTCTGCAAGTCTTGGCTGAGCAACAGGAATATGTTCAAAGCTATGAACCCCAAAGGTGGGTCGGCCGATATGAAGAAACCCTTTAGCCTTGCTTGCGTAATAAATTCCTCCGAAAGGAGTGATTTTCTCAGATTTTATGTTTACCTTTGCCATATGTCAGATATTCTTTATTTGAGTTTTAAGCAGCACTAAGGTAAGTGAATTTCCTGACATATGCAAGCATTAGATAATTTATTGTTATCCAATGACTTGCTTTCTTGTAAAATTATAAGTCTGCTAATTTAAGGTAGAAGAAAACAGCAAAGAGAATAAACGCAGAGCGCAGAAACCAGCATTTAAGTTCCACATGATTGGTCTAAATGTTGGTGATACAGTTGTCTTCGATGAATTGAACCTGTCTGTCACCGTGGCATCAGATGATAAAGTGGAATACCAAGGCCGCCTTTGGTCTCTCTCAGCCTTTACACGTGAATTTTTGCCAGAAAATAAGCAAAACTCTTCGGGGGCTTATCAAGGGCCTAAGTACTTTAGCTACAAGGGCAAAACGTTAAATGAATTGAGAAAGGAATCTGACAGATAGTCTAATATACGTCATTATTAAATCTTATGATAAACGAAATAAAAAACAAAATACGAACCCTCGTCCAGAAATACGAGCAAGGCAAGGAGGTTTATCGCACATCGCGTTTCAATGAAACTCAGGTGAGAAACGAGTTCCTTGACCCATTGTTCGAGATTCTAGGTTGGGACATTCGTAATTCTGCTGGCAAGAACACCAATGAGCGTGAAGTCTTGCTTGAAGAACCTCTGAAAGCAAATGCAGCTTCCCATACGAAGAAACCTGACTACACTTTCCGCCTTTTTGGCGAGCGTAAGTTCTTCCTTGAAGCGAAAAAACCATGCGTCCATATTGAGCGTGAAGATGATCCTGCAAAGCAAGTTCGTCGTTATGGTTTTACTGCTGGTTTGAAGATAAGCGTATTAAGCAACTTTGAGCACCTTTATATTTATGATACTTCTTATCCAGTAGAACAGAATGACACTCGTGTCAAGGCTATTGTCCGCGAATACAAATACACCGATTACGAAGATGCAGCTGAGGAACTTTTGGAGTACCTCGGCAAGGAATCTGTGTATTCTGGTCACTTTGATGAGGTGTGGAGTGAGATTGAAGCAAACGTGAATCACAAATCGGTTGATGAGCTCTTCTTACAGCAGATTAATAATTGGCGTTTGATGCTCGGAAAAGAGATTCTGAACTGTAACCCAGAAATCGAAATGGAGGAACTTGGTGATGTGGTTCAGAGCTACATAAACAAGATCCTTTTCCTTCGTGTATGCGAAGACAGAAACATCGAAACGTACCAAAGCTTATTGCAGATTGCTGACCACAACAGCTATCAGGAACTGATTGCAAAGTTCAAGGCTGCTGACTCTCGCTACAATTCAGGTCTTTTCGAGGAAAAACTATCTGCAGAAATCATTGGCAATGTAAGTTCTTCATTTTGGTCAATCATTCGTGAACTCTATTTCCCTCAAAGTCCTTATTCGTTTGCGGTTCTTTCGTCCGACATACTCGGCAAGATTTACGAGATTTTTCTGTCACAGAGACTTGCTGTAGTTGATGGTCAGTTGAGCATTGTCAATAAACCCGAGAATGAGGATAGAGACATCGTAACCACTCCAAACTTCATTGTACGTGAAATTCTTCGTCAGACAATGAAGGATAATCTTGCACATCTGACAGACAAACAGATTCTAAGCCTTAAATGTGCTGACATTGCTTGTGGTTCTGGTGCGTTCCTTTTGGAAACATTTCAGATTCTTTGTGATGCGTTAGTTGACTTCTACACGGTTAATGACAAGAGTAAACTGATTCAAACAGACGTAAATACCTTCAAACTAAAATTTGAGGTTAAGCGTAACGTACTCATGAGTTGTATCTATGGTGTTGATAAAGATTTCAATGCTGTTGAAGCTTGTAAGTTTGGTCTTTTGTTGAAACTTCTTGAAGAAGAAGATGATTCAACAATTGCATCATTCCATCCAGTATTGCCTAATCTTGATGATAACATCTTCTATGGCAATAGTTTGCTTGAATCATCTGATGTCCCAGACAATCAAGTTGAAGAGATCAATCCTTTTGACTTTGGAGAGCGCAAGTTTCACTACATTATTGGTAATCCTCCGTACATGAAGACAGAGGACATCAAGGTCTTTACCCCCAAGGAACACAAACTTTATCCAAAACGCTACAAGAGCGCTTACAAGCAATACGATAAGTATTTCCTCTTTATTGAACGTGCATTCAAGCTATTGAAAGAAGATGGTGCAATGGGATATATAGTGCCAAGTAAATTTATGAAGGTTGGTGCTGGCAAAGAGCTGCGCAAATACATTTCTTCCAACAAGAGCATCAAGGCAATTACTTCATTTGGCGCTCATCAGGTTTTTTCCGACAAATCCACCTATTCATGCATCATTGTTCTGCAAAACAAGGAAAATGACTCATTCACGTATTCAGAAGTTGATAGTTTGGCAAAATGGAAAGTTCGCGATTTGACTTCATTCTCAGAAAACGAGCGAAATATAAGCCGTATGGGAGAAGGAACATGGGTTCTTTGTTCTGATAGATTGCAGTCTATTCTGAATCATATTTCAACTCAAAGTCTTCCTTTAAGCGAAATCGTAGGTGACGATTATATTTTTAATGGCATCCAAACGAGTGCAAACAAGGTGTATATTTTCCAACCAGAAAGCGAGGATAGACAGTATTACTATTTCAAGTATAACAAGCAACTTTATCAGATTGAGAAGAAGGTTACAAAACCTTACTTCAAGACGGTGTCTGGTGTTGACTCTCTCAACACCTATCGTACATTCAAGCCAAATGCACGAGTAATTTTCCCATACAAGAGAAGAACTGATGGCAAACTGGATGTGATAAAACTTAGTACAATCCAGCGTAAATACCCTTATTTCTACAATTACCTTAGTGTAATCAAATCAGAGCTTGACCGTCCTGACAGAGACATTAAGCCAGCACCTACTACTGCAAACGAATGGCATCGTTTTGGTCGCCATCAGAGCCTTGAAGCATGTGAGATTGCTGAGAAGATAATAGTCGGTGTTTTGGCTCAGGAGAACAAGTACGCAGTTGACACAAATGGCACGTTAGTTTCTTCTGGCGGTACTGCGGGGTATTGTCTTGTAAGTATTCCTGCGGATAGCCAATACTCCATCTATTACATACAAGCTATACTTGGATCAATTCAGGGAGAAAGGCTAGCATCCCTTTACGGTGAAATATTTAGAGGTGGCTTCATCGCTCGTGGAACAAAAGTGTTGAAGCAGATTCCTATACGCACTATTGATTTCAACAATCTTGCTGATGTCGCTGCACACAAAGACATCGTTGAACGTCAGAAGTCGCTCATCTCGCTCGGAGATAGAATAGCAGCCAATGGAAACAATGCACGAAAGGCTACACCTTTGAAACGACAGTTTGAATTACTCAAGGAGGAACAGCAACAAGCGATAAACAACCTCTACGGAATGACCGAAGAGGAAGTCTCATTAATCCCTAAAATCAAAGAACTATATGCAACTGATTAAAGACGCATCCGCGGAAAAACTAAGAGGAGCATACTACACTCCACCTGCCATCGCATCGTTCATACTGCATTGGGGTATTAATGGTGGAAAAGATGCTGACATACTGGAGCCAAGTTGTGGTGATGGTGTGTTCTTGGAGTGTATGCGTGATGAAAACATGCTTTTCAATACAGTAACCGCAGTTGAATACGAAGCAGCAGAGGCAGACAAGGCACGCGCTCTTGGTCTGCACGATTCGGAGGTTGTTAACCAGGATTTTCATCGTTTCTGTCTTGACACAGAAAAACGATTTGACCTTGTTGTCGGCAATCCTCCGTTTATACGTTATCAATATTATGATGCTGCACAGCAAAAGCTTGCAGACGAAATCTTCCAGAATGCAAAACTCAAACGTACGAAACTCACAAATGCGTGGGTGACATTCGTCGTTGGTTGCACTCAGCTTCTTCGTGACAATGGTAAGATGGGATTTGTAATTCCTTCTGAATTGCTTATGGTGAAGTACGCACAGCAACTCCGTAAGTATCTTGCAAAGACCTTCAACAAGATAAACATTATTTCTTTTGAGAACCTTGTTTTTGAGGAAATTCAGCAGGAGGTAGTTCTGCTTCTTTGCGAAAAGAATGGTACAAACGAGCATAAGATAGAGCACATTGAGGTTACGGACACAGAGAGACTTTTAGCACTCGATCCTCATCAGTTGAAGTTTCCAAGTAAAGATATTGACTTCCACACAGACAAGTGGACCTATTACTTCCTGGATAAAAAGGAACTTGATCTGCTCGACAAAGTCAAGAAAGCCACAACTATTTCTTCATTTGCAAATGTAGAGGTAGGTATTACAACCGGCTCAAATGATTTCTTCACCGTGCCACAATCGGTAGTTAGCATGTACCAATTGGAAGAATACGCTCGTCCGATGGTCGGTAGAAGTGTGCAAGTGAATAGCCTTTGTTTCACTAAACGTGATTGGAAAGCGAATGTCGCTTCTGAGGCGAAAGCTCATCTTCTGGTATTCACTCCTGATGCCAAAGAGAACGGCAACGAAGGTGTGAAGGCTTACCTTGAAAACGGTGAAGCTGCTGACATTGATAAAGGCTACAAGACCAGCATTCGAGAACAATGGTGGGTTATTCCTTCCATAAAACTTTCAGACGCATTATTCCTCCGTCGTAACAACCTCTATCCGAAGTTTGTGCTCAACGAGGCTGGTGCATACACTACGGATACTATGCACAGAGTCTTCATCAAAGATAGTGTGAACAAGAAAGCATTTGTTGCAAGTTACTATAACTCACTCTCGTTTGCCTTTGCGGAGATTCTCGGACGCAACTTTGGCGGTGGATGCCTTGAACTCATGCCAAGCGAGGTCGGAGGTATCTATTTGCCATATAGAGAAGAGAATGAGAAAATATTTGATACTCTTGATCGAATGCTTCGTAGAAAAGCGAGTGCTGATGAAATCCTTGATTACACCGATGAAATCATTTTGCGCCAAGGTATGGGATTGTCTGAAGAAGAGGTCAAACTGGCTCGTTCAATTTGGCACAAAATCATCAATCGTCGTTTGACTCGTGAGACACTTGAAAAGTCTATGGAGAAGAAAAAAACAGAAAAGGTGAAGCACATGCAATTAAATTTCCTCGACCTCTTCGAGCAATACGACCTTGAGCCAATCATACAAAATTCCATGGTTCGTGAGGACATTGAACTTGAGTACAATACGAAGAGCATTCGTCATAACTTGCCAATCGACTTCGCAAAAAACCTCCTCATTTGCTACGTCAAGAAGGACAATTGGGAACAATATCTTGATGGTTCTGCAAAGATTTATTACACAGGCAAAAAGTTTCCTACAACTGTTGCGCTCAACAAGCTCTACTACTTCATGCCGTACCTCTCTGGAAAAGGAATTCGCGATCTTTACTATATCAAGATTGCTCGACTTGGCTATCGCAAGGAAGGGCAAGAAAATGAGGACAAAAATGACCTCCGACTTGTGTTTGAGATTGAACGTGTCGGTCAGTTGTTCGAAGATTACAAGAAAATACAACTCGAAATCTGGCATACGTTTACAGACACTACGATGGAGAAGATCATGGACCTTGTTGACTAACAAGGCTATTATACACGATCGAGAAATAAGAAGTAAGATTTATACAATAAGTTTTTTGCTTTACACAGTATGAAAATACAGTCGATTCATATCAGAAATTTTAGAAAGCTTAAAAATTGCCATATAGACTTTGGTGAGAAAAAAACTGTGTTCGTTGGCGCTAATAATAGTGGAAAAACTTCTGCCATAAGTGCCATTGTATGGTTTCTGAAAAGCAACGAAAAGTTCACGCTGAAGGAATTTACAGCTACAAACTGGGCATTGATTGATGAGCTTGGTGATAAATGGTTGGCAAAAGACCCCGTTGATGACACCTTGTTAGATTCACATCAATGGGATGATATTGTTCCATCACTGGATATTTGGATGGATGTGGCTGACGGGGAACAATATAAAGTCAATCACTTAATTCCATCGCTTAGTACTTGGGATGGCAAAAAAGTCGGTGTCCGTGGACAATATGTACCCAAAGATGTAACTACGTTATATTCTGCATACAAAGAGGCAAAAAGGAAAGCGCTTGCTCTACAAGCAACAGAAGAATGGAAAAAAGCATCTTCACCAAATTTGTATCCAATAAATCTATGTGATTTCTTGGGTAAAGGTTCCAATCTCAGAGATTACTTCGATGTAAAATACTATATTATTGATCCTGCTATAGAACCTGCTGACGAGGATAAGGTTCAGCTAACTCCTGACAAAGCTCTCGATAAGAATCCTTTGGAGGAACTAATAAGAGTGGATACCATTTTAGCCTCAAGGGATTTCTCTGATCCAGAAGGTCAATCCGATAGCGATATTGATACATTGTCGAAGCAGTTTCAGAAGTATTATTCTAACTCAAATTCGGAAGAGGAAGTTTTGATGCCGAGTGATTTAGAACTGGTAAGCGGAATTGCTAAGGCAAACGAGACTTACGATGCAAAACTGACCAAGACTTTTGAAACACCAGTCAAAGAACTGAGGAATATCAATTATCCCGGATTTCAGAACCCTGAAATTAAGATACGCAGTAAGATTCAAATTGAGGAGGCCATTAAACATGACTCAGCAGTACAGTTCGCTATTCAAGGTATGGATGAATTGGCTTTGCCTGAGAAATATAATGGATTAGGTTATCGGAATCTGATTTCCATATACCTGAAGTTGATGGACTTTAGGGAGAAGTGGTTAAAGACGTTAAGTGAAGGAAAGAATATAGAACCTATCCATTTGGTTTTTGTAGAAGAACCAGAAGCACATCTCCATGCACAGGCGCAACAAGTGTTTGTGAAGAAAGCATTTGAGGCCCTGTGTAATAACCAGATAATCAAGGATCATCCGTGGCTTAAAACCCAACTGGTTCTAAGTACGCACTCTAACCATGTGGTCAACGAACTCGACTTGAACTGCATGCGTTACTTCCGACGAGTGACGGATGCAGGTGATAAGATTCCTGTTTCCAACGTAATTAATTTGTCAAGTACATTTGGGCCTAATGATGAAACTGAACAATTCGTTACAAGATATATACGTCTAACGCATTGTGATATATTCTTTGCTGATGCTGTAATATTGGTAGAGGGGCCAGCAGAAAAGATTCTTGTTCCGAGTTTCCTCACCAAAGCAGACTTGGATTCTTATTATATTTCTGTTATCGAGGTGAATGGACGTCATGCACATAGTTTTCGTAATTTGATTGATAAGATAGGAATCCCCACATTAATAGTGACAGACATTGACGCCACGGAAACTATTGCTAATGATGGGAAAGAAAAGCAAGTGTCCGTGATTACAGCTAAAGGAAAGGGGTATAAGACTGGCAATCCATCGGTACAGAATTGGTTACCTGGTAAGGTGTTGATTGATGATCTTATGGCACTTGATGGAAAAGAGAAGACTGTAGATAACGTTAGAATAGCTTTTCAGACACCGATCAGTGTGAAGTGGAATAAAGAAAAGGAAGAATACACAGAAATTTGCCCATACACGTTCGAGGATGCTTTGATTTTTACCAACCTTGAACTGTTCAGACAAGATGATCTAAAAAAGATGGGGACTATAACAACTATTGCAAATCTTCTAAAGAAATACACTTCTGCTGTTGATTTGCAAAAAGCGATATTTGCTAAACTGGAAAGCAAAGGCAGTTTTAAAAAAGCAGATTTCGCAATTTCGCTTTTGTATAAGAAGGACTTTTACGAGATAGCAGCTCCTAAATATATCCAAGAGGGTTTGGAGTGGATGAAAAAATGTTTGGACACAAATGGTATAAGTGATGGTAAATAATATGGATTTACAGGTTGATGAGACCTTAGAGAAGTGCATTCTGTCGTCTCCAAGAAAGAGCTTTTTTCTCTTTGCTGGTGCTGGCTCGGGGAAGACATATTCTCTAGTACTACTCTTAAAAAAAATACGCAATAGTATTGGTAAAGATTTACTATTGCAGGGCAAAAATGTGGCTGTCATCACATTTACGAATGCTGCTACTGATGAGATTGTCAATCGCTTGGATTACAGCCCTGTTTTTCATATATCTACCATTCATAGCTTTGTATGGGATGTTATAAAGTATTATCAGACTGACATAAAGCGTCTGTATTGTCAGTATATTCAAGAAGATATTCGGGTGTTGTATGAGAAACTGGAAAAAGCAAAGAGCAAGACAACAAAGACATATCTTTCTAATGCTGAAAAGATAGAGCAGCTGAAAGAGCAACTGGAAAAAGCGAAGACAATAGAAAAGTTCGTGTATAACCCCAATGGTAGCAATCCAGAATATAATGCTCTTAAACATGCAGAGGTTATAAAAATCTCTTCACAAATGATTATGGATAGTATGATGCTTCAGCGCATCATTGCGCAGCGCTACCCAATTCTTTTGATAGATGAAAGTCAGGATACCAAAAAAGAACTCGTAGATGCATTTTTTAAGATACAGGAGAACTTTGCTAATATATTTACGCTGGGCTTGTTAGGTGACCAGAAGCAGCGAATTTATGCAGATGGTAAAGATAATATGGTAAATGTTATCCCATCTGATTGGGAACAACCTGAAAAGAAGATGAATTACCGATGTGCCAAAAGAATTATAAAACTGGCAAACACTATTGGAAAGGATTTGGATATACATGCAGAGCAGACACCAAGAGAAGACGCTGATGCTGGGCTTATAAGACTATTCATAGTTCAACAACACGAAGGTATTAACAAGGATGAAGTAGAGCAAACGGTCATGAAAATTATGAGTGACCATACTGCTGATGAAAAATGGTTCGGAAAAGATGCTGATGTCAAAATATTAACTTTGGAACACATGATGGCTGCAAGACGTTTGGGATTTGATCAGTTCTTTGGGCCATTGTCAAGGGTAACTAAGTATCAGATGACTTTTTTGCAAGGCACGGTGTATGAATTAGAATTCTTTACAAAAGAGATTCTGCCTATAGCAGATTCCATAAAAGAAGATGGACGGGGCGCTCTTGAAGTATTGAAGGCATATTCTCCTTTGCTGAGTAAGCAGAATACGGAAAAACCATACGAACTTTATCTGAGATGTAGGGAAGAGGCAGGAAAAGTAGCAAACATGGTTAATAAAAACCATACAATCCGTGAAGTAGTGAAATCCATATGGAATTCTCAGCTTCTGACAGTACCAGAGGTTATAAGGCAAGCCAGTACACTGGTTGCAGCTGATATAACCAAGGAGATGGAGGAAGATTTGCAAGCATGGGTAATGGTTATGGACTTACCAATTAATATGGTTCGAGGCTATGATGATTATGTGAATCAACGTACACGTTTCGACACTCATCAAGGCGTAAAAGGATTGGAGTTCGATAGGGTGATGGTCATTATTGATGATTCTGAGGCAAGAGGCTTTATGTTCAGTTATGATAAGTTGTTTGGAGTTAAAGAACTTACAGAAACGGATATAAGACATATTGAAGCTGGAAAAGAGTCTTCCGTTGATAGAACGCAAAGACTTTTTTATGTAACATGTACACGTGCAAAAGAATCACTTGCAATAGTTATGTATACAAGCGATTCAGAAAAAGTTAAAAATCAGGCTATAAACAAAGGCTGGTTTTCCGAACAAGAGATTATCCCGCTTAAGAAAAATGAGTAAAACATTCTCTGCTAAATGGTCGGCTATTTTCGGTCGTTCTTCACAAGTGATTCTTCAGATAAATTTGTAATGACATTTTATCTGAAGAGTCACTTGTTTATATCATCTGCCACGTCGCATCCGATACTTCGCAGGTCGCATCATCGCTGCCGACACGGCGATGCACCTACGCCACCAATGCTCATCATCCTCATGTTTTAATGCTTGGAATGAGAAGCGTTGCTTGAGACCCTACCTACGGGAGTAACCAGAACCGATACAGATTTAATTGAACCAGCTTGTTCAAAGCAATGCCATACTCGGTTAGCCCAATGGCCCAATAAATGACCCAATAAATGACCCAATAAATGACCCAATAAATGTATCTATGTGGCATTATGGAAAAAACGGCGGAAACGGCTATTTATCAGCAAAAAAGTATTATCTTTGCAACCGCTTTTGAAGACAAGCGCAATAATTATGAGACCAAGCGCGATGCCTCCGAAGCCAAGCACAATGCTTTTGAAACCAAATGCCCTATGTCTGAATCTACATATAGAACAATGGAAATGAAAGATATCGCACGAATACTTAGACTTGCAGTGTGGCGCAGCCATGCTGTGACTGTGGTGGCTGCCGTGGTGAGCATGCTGGCGGCCATTGCCCCTGCGGCGCATGCCAAGGACATCAGCCCGATGGAGGCTGTCAGGATTGCCCGAAGAGTGGTTACCTTGTCGGATGACTGTGCCGCCAAAGCCAGGGCGCAGAGCCGCACGGCGACGCCCATCCCACCTTATTATATATATAACGACGCGCGGGGACAGGGTTTTGTCATCGTCGCCGGCGACGACGAGATGGGAGAAATCCTGGCCTACAGCAGGGAGGCCACGCTCGACACGCTGACAGCCAACCCCTGCGTCAAACTGCTCTTAGAGGGTTACCGCCAGACCTACGAGGCTATCAAGGAGGGCCGGGTGACCATCAGCCCCAGAACCCGCAGCGCACTCTACACCAAGACAGTAGAGCCGCTGCTGAAGAGCAAGTGGGGACAGTCGCACCCCTTCAACGCCAAGACCGGCTACCCCTACAGCGGATGCGTGGCCACGGCGGTGGCGCAGATGATGTACTACTACCAGTGGCCCGCCCAGGGCAAGGGGAGCAACGAGTATCTCGTCAAGTACTACAACACGACGGTGAGCGCCGACTTCAGCCAGTCGCGCTACGACTGGGCCAACATGCTGCCCGACTACCGCTACCCCATCGCCGCCACGCAGAAGCAGGAAGACGCCGTGGCGCTGCTGATGAGCGATGTGGGCATAGCCTCGTTCATGCAGTACACCCCCGACGCGAGCGGCACCCAGGGACTCTTTGCCTACAAGGCGCTGCAGAAGCACTTCGACTACACCGCTGCCTATGTCACCAAAGCCATAGAGGGCCCCAGCCGCTTTGCCGAGATACTGCGGCAGGAACTGCTCAACGGGTGCCCAGTCTATCTGGACGGACGGCCCGCAGGGACGGCGTCGGGACACGCCTGGGTGGCCGACGGATTTGACCAGAACGGACTCTTCCACATGAACTTCGGTTGGGAAGGACAGGGCGACGCCTACTACTCGCTCACCAACCTCAACGTGACCGAGACCGGAAGCGAATTCCAAGGCAAGCCTCTTGCCTTCAACCGCGCCCTCACCGCCATCCTCGCCCACCCCAACAACGGCAAATATCCCGACATCGACCGCGGACTGCTGGAGACCTCGCCCCAACTGATGTTCAACGAGGGCGGCTCGCTCTCCATCAAGGGCGCAGACAAGACCTTCAATCCGTCGCAGACGCAGACCGTAGAGGTCAGCTCGTTTGTTAACCGCGGCAACCCCTTCCGTGGCGACATCGGCGTGGCGGTCTACGACGCCCAGGGCAAGTTCGTCCGCGTGGCCTATTCTGACGACCATGCCACCGGCGGACTCACCCAGCGCATCTACGGCGACGGCCTCGACGGATATATGGGCACCGACTATCTCATCAACGAGCCCCAGCCCATCCATCTGAGCCTCGCCCAGCTCGCCGATGGCTACTACCGCCTCATCGCCGTATGCACCGCCCGCAAGGACGACGGTTCATGGGACGATTTCTTCCCCATAAAGAAGGCGCCCGTCATAGAGGTGGAACTGAGCAACAGCTCCGCACGCATCTCGGAAATCTGTTCAGAGGAAGCGCGGTTCCAGCTGATGGGCCAGCCCCGCCTCTCCGACGAAGCCTATCAGGGCGAGAAGGTGGTGGCATTCTTCCCCGTGAAAAATCTCAATGGCGTGCCACGCGACTGTTATCTGAGGGTGCGCCTGCTCGATGCCGACAGGACAGTGGTACTCGACACGCGCGTGGACGCACTGACCGAAATCGAGGGCTTCACCGAGACCGAGATACCCATCACCCTCTCCATCCCCGCCTCGCTCGCCCCAGCGCGCTACGAGGTGCAGCTCGAGATGACGGGCGACGAGGCAGAGACGCTCCACTACCCCATCCTCAACATCCACGACCGCGATGCCGCCTATATCGATGTGGTCAAGGGACAGGACAGACCGATTATGGCCAAGGCGGAGATATTCCTGGCCGACGACTCCAACTCCAAGGTCGAGTCGGGAAGCATCGACATCACCAGGATGCCGCTCTTCAAACTCGGAGTGTCGCTGCGCGCAACCGAAGGACGCAGCTACGAGGGCTACGTATATATGTTTGGCGAAGACACGCAGACCCATGAGACCATCCAGATACCGGGTATCGAGGATAATGTCAGCGTCCATTCATCGTTTGATGTGCCGCTCTTCAGCTACTGGTTGCGTCAGAGCAACCAGCCC
>ENA-ORNT01001230-ORNT01001230.1-human-gut-metagenome-genome-assembly--contig:-NODE-1230-length-17409-cov-33.375821_pt1 | contig 17409 bp, 11 predicted proteins | sample MGYA00242120_ERZ509032 | MGnify/ENA primary metagenome ERZ509032 (study PRJEB26280, sample SAMEA2338729) | human gut metagenome | biome: human gut; feature: human-associated habitat; material: faeces...
ACTCCCCAAGGAGGACCGCTAAGTCCGTTGTTGAGTAACATCATGCTCAACGAACAGGATAAAGAACTTGAACGCAGAGGGCTTCCCTTTGTACGCTATGCAGATGACTCGATGATATTCTGCAAGTCCAAGAGGGCTGCAATGCGAGTGAAGGAGTCTATAACCCGATTTATAGAGAATACTCTATATCTCAAAGTCAACAAGGAAAAGACCGTAGTGTCGTATGTGCGCGGAGTGAAATACCTCGGCTACTCCTTTTATGTGATGAAAGGCAAATGCCAACTCACGGTGCATCCAAAACCCAAAGCCAAGATGAAGTCAAGGTTGAAAGAACTGACAAGTCGCAGCAATGGTTGGGGATATGCCAAGAGAAAGCAAAAACTGAAAGAATACATAAGAGGATGGGTTGGTTATTATCATCTTGCCGATATGAAAAGTCTTTTACGTAAAACAGACAAATGGTTAAGACGTAGAATCCGCATGTGTATATGGAAAGCTTGGAAGAAACCCAAGACAAAAGTGGCAAACCTCATTAAATGTGGTATCAATAAATACCAAGCATACGAATGGGGTAATACTCGCAAGGGCTATTGGCGCATAGCTGACAGTCCTGTATTAACGAGGGCGATAAACAACAATAATCTGCGCTCTGCAGGGTATGCTACTTTAATGGATGCGTATCTCGAATGGTATCCAAAATAGGAACCGCCGTATGCCGAACGGCACGTACGGTGGTGTGAGAGGTCGGAAAACGAAAGTAGGAAGAAAACTGCTTCGTTTTCCTCCTACTCGATTTATCCCCTTTTTTTCTCGTAGTCATTCAAACTGTCAGCAGACAAGGCACATTGTGCACGATAACATGAAAACCTTTACATTATTTAACTATGAAAACTTGCATCCTATTGACTTTTTTCCTATATTTGCAATGTACAAACGAAAGAAAAGGACATGTAAGAGGGGTATAAGCCCTATAGTAAATGATAAGCAATAGTAAATGATAACCAATAGTAAATGATATCACTCCTCCCAACATATCATTTGTGTAATTGTAAAAGATGATTTAAACCGAAAGGTGTTTGTTTTTAAAAGCATCGGATGGTAATGGCCGAAAGGCTGGAATCTGAAGATGACAGGTTTAAATGATAATGAAAACAATTAGTAAATGGTATAACTATGAAGAAGTATTTTATGATGGTCATCGCTATGACTATGATGACAATAGGATTTGTAAGTTGCAGTGCATCTGACGATGAAATGGGTGAAACAGTTAGTCGCGTTACCACCGATGAGTCAGGTTTCTCTTTGCTCAGCTATTCCATGACTGCGGGCTCTGCCGTAAGCGAGGAGTCTAACAGTAAGGCTGAGAATGATGAGAAGTTGGTTTGCAAGGTTCTTCCGGGTGGTCAGCTGATGCTGACTCATAAGAATGTAATCTTCGACCAAGGTACAAATATCAAGTTTGCAACTCAGTTGGTTGGCAAGAAGTTAATCATTACCGAAACAGGTGATTATGGAAAGTCTGGTCAGTATGGTTATTATACGCTTGTTGCCAAGGTAGGAACAGTTAAGGATGGTGACTATGTGGTTGTTGTAAAGCGCAATGATCACGTTCGTGAGGAGTTCAAGTTGATGTATGACTCTTCCCGAGCTAATTAAGATACATATAAATAGTAAAATGCAATTCAGATATATAATAAATGATATGAAGTTACAATTATAATGAATGGTATGTTGATATATAATATACGAAGTTAAGACAAATGATAGTAAATGATATGTTTATTCAATAACAGATGTCGCTTCTTTCGACCAGTCTAGTTTTACTTTCTGTTTTCATTTCCCCGTAATGCTTCCATGAGCTGTTCCGGCGTACAGTCTTTTAATATCACCTTATTCTCTTTATCCAACAGGTAAATGGTTGGCATGGCTTTGAGCCCGTAAATCGTGCTCAAGCGGTTATCTGCTACGATGCGGAGCAGACTGAAGCCGGCTGGTATTGTCTGTTTGTCGAGCCATGCAGATATCTTGTGGCAGTTCTCGCAGTCTGGATCGTAGAAATATAAGATAACCTTCTTTTCCCGGTAATCGCTCAACTGATGAGGCTTGCCGTCTTCCAGCATAAAACTGATGTTGGTAGCCTGTGTGCCAGGCAAGTTCTTTCTTGCCTGTTTCAGTTTAAATCCTATTCTTTCTTTCTCGGTTTCATCGAAGTATGGCGATTTAGCCATGTCTTCCAGAAACAGGGCATATACCCTGTCGTTGCGCATGGGCGACTCCGGGTTCTCATAATAATGCTCGATGAGGCTTTCAAACTTCTCTTTGGATGGCTTCTGCTGATAAGCTTTGGCTGTGAAGGAAGCAATACCCTTCTGGGCTATTTCCTGGTCGAAACGTGCCAGAATGTCGATGAAGTTGACAAAGCCCTGTTCTGCCATCTCCTTGTTTGCCAGTTCCAGGGTATCGGAAAAGTTGAAGTTGTCCCAATAGTGCTCACTCAGGTATGCTGCGCGTTGCTCTACGCTGCGCAGACTGTCTGGCAGAGCAGGGTATGGGAAACTGTTCTGAGCCTTGGTTGGGGCTAAGGCTCCAACCAGCATGAAGAAACTGAGGAATATGAATCTTGCCATCATCTTTATATTGGAATTAATGATATTACTAACGGGTGCAAAATTACAAAATAAAATTGAAAGTGGCAAGGTTTTTAATATAAAAAAAAGCCGCGGAACTATAGAAGGTGAGATCACCTCGGCAACTACAGTTCCAACGACCAGTCTAGTTTAATTTATTGGTTCCCGCATACTATTTGTATAGTAAATGATAATTATTTTATTACCTATTTCATTGATATTTGGGGGCATTTAAATTTTGAAACGATATGCGCCCCGATACAGATATATGAACTAAACTCTTCTAAGACTTACTTATTGATAGGTGAATTCAAACTTCTTGGCCTTTCCTTGGTTGAAGTTATCTGCCTTCAGCCAGAAGCATCCCTTTTCACCTTTTTGGGCATTCTTGCGTACATTCCTCAACTTAAAGGTATATGTGTAGGTTCTTTCTCCCTCCTCCAGAAGGGATACCGGATTTCTCTTGATAACTTCTGCCTTATAGGTAAACCAACTGTTTGTCTTGCAGTTGCCTCCCGTTTCGGCTTCAGTATCACCTATCTCTACCTTCCAGTCCTCTGGGTTGATATCGTTTGATGCGATTTTGAAATTCACAGGCACCAATCCGTCAGGATAATCCTTAGGAATGGTGATGGTGAAATCTCCCTCGCTGTTCAATGTTGCGCCTATGTTATTGGCATTTTGAAACTCATAACTAGCCTCACTCACACTATAGAGATGGATATTTCTGTTGAGTCCATGCACTTTGTCGATGAGGTGGATGATGCCTTCTCGCCAGATTTTATCTATCTTGTTCAGCTTGTAGGTGATGGTACCGGTACCGGTCTTTGTTGCTTCATTATAAGTATAGTTGGTAACCACTGGAGCATCTGCTGTTGCGTATGCCAGATTCTCGCTCCATAAAGCCTCGAAATCGGTAGGTTGTTTTCCAGCGGCATCGCTACCCTTATAAGTGAACTGTACAGTCTGATCAGTCTTTTCACCTGTATTTACTGTCTTATAAGTTCCCCCAACGATAGCCAGTTCGTATTCTCCGTCAGAAACTCCCGGAACAATCTGTTCTACTCTGATCCAAGGGTTATTGACCGGTGCACCTTTTATCGCTTCCTCAGAACTTCCTTTGCCATAGCTTTCGTCCAGTTTGTCTATGATGATTCTGTATTCATAGTTACGCTTGATGGCGTATGGCTTGTTGTTTTTATCCTGAAGGTATATGAAATAGAATTTACCATTATACTTTATAGTAACCTTAGCAGGGTCAGTTGGCAAGTTACTTTCTTCAAAGGCTGCTGTCGGATTGTACATTTGACCATTGCTACCTTTCAGTCTCTTAGTGCTTACGGCTGGTGTTATATATGTAGCATTCCATGTCCAATCTTTGCCTCCTGTAGTATCATCGAACTTCAGACTGTCTCGGTTGAATGGTGCTATTGTTCCGAATTCTACACCATTGAAAACAGATATTCCGAAATCGCTGCTTTTAAGGTTCGCGTTTGCTTTTTTTGCCGCGTCGCTCCAAACGGCAGAAATCTTCGCTCTATCTCTTATAAGATGGATGATGTAGTCTTTTTGTTTGTCGGTATTGGTAAGATACTCCTTCAGTTGATTAGGGGTGTCTCTTTTGATGTATCCCCAATAGCGAGTCATCACATGTTGCAGTTCTGTATGATTTGTCTCGAAAGTAGTCATAAGCATGTTTTCATGCATTCCTACCCATTTCCATTGAACGTCATGCCCATCTTGATCTTTATCGTTAAGGGAATTATATTGAGCAGTAGCGTTAGCTACTAAGTGGATACGAGAAGTCTTGTTTGGGATTTCTGCATTGAAATCTCTAAGTTCTGAACTTCCGTCCCCATTTATGTTACCTCCTGATACAGCGGTACTGTCTTGTTCTATTTTATTCCCACTTGGGGTCTTGTAATTACCATCATTGTCTCTATTAAATCCTTCGATGGAGTTGAACTTATCTTTAATATTTCCAAAACCAACAAATTGGCCTTCGTTGTCGAAACAGAATAGTTTTAAATCATCTTTACTTCTAATTCCTTCGTTCATGTAAACTGTACTTCTTGTAGCTGTTTGCTTCTCGAAGCTAGGTATGGCTATATTGAAGTGAGCGGTATAGTAACCATCTTCAGCCTCGTTGCTTGAAGTCTCGTTGTCTACTATACAATCAGTGCAGGCTGTCAACATAAATGTTAACAGCACTGCTATCATACCAATATGTAATCTTATTTGTTTCATATCATTAACCTTCTTTATTCTATACCTTGGTCCTCGATTTTCTCGATTTCATCTGGTGTCAAGTCATGTACGCAACGAACATAGGTTCCCTTGAAACTAGTGTTACTTTGATCGTCAGACTTTTCGCCATCGAATGTCCAGTAGGATTCACTGAGTAACAGTTCCTTAGGAATAACTTTATCGTATGATTGTAAACTAATAATTTTTTTAACCTCTTCTTTTGTAGGCAAACGCCAACCGCTTAGATCAAGATCCTCGCCTTTCTTTGTCTTAGCCTTTTCTGTGTAATGTTCACAGTAGTTCTTGGCTTTGTCGTTGCTGTCTATTGATTGCAACCTACTGTTGTTGGTTGAGGCAATGATGAAAGCAGGTGATACCGTATTGTCATTTTTATCTGATGGCTTTGCCACGCTATAGGAGTTATTGCTCTTTGTCACTGAGTGTTGAATCGTGTATAGGCGTTTATTTTGCCCTTGATTCAACGTACCCGTACTTTCTACATTGAGTGAGTAGATACTAGGGTATTTTTTTACAATGATTTTTTGTTTCTTGTCTGATCCTGTTACACAGAGATTGAAAGTGCAGTATACTATGGTGTTGTGTGCTGGATACCCAGCGCTGATTTTTATGTAGCCACAATTTTTGTCACCAGTCTCTGTGTTTTGTTGTGATTCTGCACCTCCAGATTGGTTGATACTATTATCGTTTTCGTGTTTTGTTCCGTTTGAGTCGAACGAATAGTATGCGTAATCTTTTATTTCACATGGTGCTGATGCCATCCATCTTATACTTTCATCTGTCGGGGTGTTGTCGTCCATTCCTTTCATACTGATTGTGGTAGGATAAACTATCAGATAGTCAGCCTTGTCGCCTTTTACTTCAGTTTTTTCTCCTTGTGTCCATTTCGTAATTTGCCACTTGAGATAACCAAGGTCGTCATCGTAATCAATATCTGTCTTGGTATCCAGATACTTGATGACTGCATTGACGGTATAGATATAGTTGCGCTCCAGCTTCTTTTCGCCTTGCGGATCACGCACAGGGATCTTCAATTCCTTCGGAATATCAGGTTTAGAGTTGTCCTTATATTTAAAGTTGACCTTTGCTACAATCTGTGGCATTGTTTCCTGAGTTTCCCATTTGGTGGAATAACTGTAGGTGGTTACCATGAAGACATTATTCCCCTTCTCATCTTCTGCAGATGCTGCCGTGCTCCAGGTATCGTTGTCTGATATGATAGACGGCTTTGCGGTTTCGGTTTGAACAGCAAAGATGGTAGTATTGGTATTGTAGTTGATGAGTTTCCACTGAACGTCTGAAATATGGTAATCTTTCACCGTAGAAGAAATGTTGAGCTTGATCTTGGCTGCAGCTCTTACCAGTTCTACAGGGATATTCTGTTCTGCCTTTTCTGTAATCTTGTATGAACCATGACTGCTCATCAGAAACAGCTTCTTGCTGTTATCTGTAGAGTAAGGCTTCCAGATATCTGGGTCCTGTTGGGTAGCTTTCTGAAGTTCATCCAGGCTTTTGCCTTGCAGACTCTGACTGGTGTTGGCTGCTGCATAGAATGCATAACTTTGACCTGGCTTGAGATTCAGGCTCTCCTTCCAGTTGCCCGACCCCAGTTCCTCTGCTTTGTTCTCTACAGGGGTGTCGAACTGACGGTCTATTCTGCGTTCGTTGGATGTTGGTTCGAACATCTTGAAGTCGAGAGATAACAGATTTTTCTCGTTAAGATTCTCTTCTTCCTTCACTCTTGTGGACTGCAGGTCGTTGACCATGGGAGTCATGCTCAGCTGTTGTGCAGCCGAACCGTTTTCCAGTTCGTCTTCAGCTGAGCATCCTGCCATGAGCCATCCTGCCGTAAGAGCCAAGATGCATTTTATGAATCTTATGTCTATATATAACTTCTTCATGATGAATGTTATTTTCTGTTGTCTTTATAATACTTGTTCAAAGTGAATATCCTTACCGGCGAATTTGCCCTCTTCACATCCTTTATATCGGAGTCCTGGATTCAGGATAAACTTATCATTCGGATATTTGGTCAGGAAAACCTGTGCCTTCACATTGTGTGGCTTTGCCAGATCCAGTCTGTTCTTAGGAACCACATAGAAGTAGAGAGTTTTCTTCTCACCACTTTCATTGATGATGAAATCATCTATATGATAGGTATATCCGATTATTTTGTTTCCATCGTTTTTGTCTGTAATGATTGGATCGTAAACCGGTTCTTTTTCATCATAATTGCCATTCTCGTTACAGAGTACGAATCCGAACATCGGGTTGTCTGTCTGGAGAATCCATGGTTTACCTTTGGTATCGATCTCCTTGAGCGTAATCATCGGTCCGCGTTTAGGGAAACCGTAATATACCTTGTAGCCCCAGTTTGTCTGATCTCCGTCAGGGATAACCACATTCGTAGAGGCATCGATAAAATCGAATGTTCCTCCATCCTGCCATTCCTGAATTGTAGGAGTAACGGTGAGTTTGCCCATCTGTCCGTTGAGGAAATAACCATAAACTACCAGTTCTCTGTTTCTGATGGCTTTTCCGCCTGAAGGAATATCGAAGGTCACGCTCTTCTCGGTAGCTCCGCCATCTAATGAATAGTAGATGGTGCCTCGGATGGCTTTGTTGGTCTCACGGAGATAGCAGAGAGCGTGCGATTTGATGCCTTCATTGTTAAAAGCATCCAGATATGCTTGGGCAGACTGATTGTCCTTCCTGATGAATTCCTTAGGATCAGCCACCTCCTTGATATCCGTGTTCTCTACACCTGCCAGTTTCAGAATGGTTGATACATAAGCAGTACCGGAATTGTTATATTTCTGGCTGGTTACGTTCTGGTTGTAACCATTCTCGTTATATATCGCTTCGTCGGGAAAAACATAGCTGGCAGTAGGGATGGTATTGCCTTCTACTTCAATTCTTGTTACCTTTACCTGACTGGTATTGGCATCATTACCCGATTTGCGGGCAAAGTAAAAATGGAGTTTCGAAACGGCGCGAACCAGAGGAATCCTGATACCTTTGGCTTGGGCTCCTTCTTCTGTATCAGCCACATGACTGTCTACAGAAATCTGTGTGATGGCACGGGAGATAGGGAGTCCCTTTTCGGCTGGCACTTCTTTTGTTTCTGCATTTCCGTCGCTATTGATACCGAAAGGTGAGGTAAAGCTGACTTCTTTCAGATCTTTGCGGGTAACAGAACTGAGGTCTTTGACTTTCATCTGGTCCAGCATGTTGATGCTCTCAGAGTTTGCCAGGATGTAAAGATCGATGTTCTTTACTTCTTCGCCGCCAATCTTTCTCAGAAATCTGAGGTTCAGAGTATAGTTACCGTTCTTCACTTCGTTCAGCGTCTCTGCTTTATAGGAGATAGGAGTGGCTTCATCGCCGGTATTTGATTTGAACACCCACACCTTGATGTTGTGGATGTCGCTCTCCTGAGTAGGATTCGCATCAGTCTCATTGTCGGCAAGAACCTTTCCGCTAGTTTCTCCGGCTCTGGTACTGTTTCCGGTGCCGGTAGAGAAACTGAGGCTCAGATAGGCATTGTCGCCTAGAGCAGTTTCTGTATTTTCGTTCTCTGAACAGGATGCCATTGCGCCTACCATGAGCAAGGCAGCGAGTGCCATACACACTGGGCGTGTCATCTTGGTCAGAGTAGATTGATAGCGTTTCATGTTTTCTTTCTTTTACTTATACTTCTTTCTTTTCTTATTTTCCCAGGTCGGTATTCTGAAGATTCAGAACCCAGTTGTTTACCTTGATTCTTGCATCCATGCTGTAGGTAGAACTTGGAGCTGGCACGTAGAATACCAGAGTGTAATGGTCCTGACGGTCCAGATACTGCTGGTCGCTCCAGTCTTTGCCGTAGCGGTCGCTGGCACAGAGTGAGAGAAACCAAGGCAGGGAGTGGTTGAAGATGACTTTGTTGATGCGCTTGTCGGTGATGACGATGCGCTTGTCATCATATTGGCTGGATCCGTCGGCAGCGCGACTCTTGTTGTCATCTTTGGTTTCGAACATACGTGATGATGACAGGTCGTAAACCAGCGCCTTTTCTACGTCTTCGCCTTCTACCTCGGTCTTGCCGCTGTGGTTTTCTACCAGTTTCTTCTCATAAGGAAGATAGGTGATTGCCTTTGGCTTTACCTTGTCGCCCTTATAGTCGAGTAGGGCTGCAGAACCTTTGATTTCTACATCGAAGTTTTCGGCTGTGAATCCTTCCTGGTCGGGTTCGAATGGAAGCATCACCACGCGGTATGTTTTGGTACACTTCATCAGACTCAATTTTCCCTGTACATCGTTTTCTCCATCAAAGTTGAGGGAGTCCTGTGCGGTATAGAGTGCGGTGAAGTGCTTGTCGTTTACGGATTCTTCTTCGTTTTTTTGGCCCATTTCCTCTTGCAGGTCGTTGATGGTAGAGATACCTGGGGTAAGTTTAGTAAAGCTAAACTCGGTCTCATCATCACCTTCGGCTCTTGTTCCCATTGCGGCAGGCTGCTTGTCACGAGCCAGGCAGACGAAGGTATACTTGCCTGCTTGCAGGTCTGTGATTTCCATCTTATGACCTGTTTCAAACTTGTCAGCCGACTCGGTATAGTTATCTACGAACTTACCGTTCTTGTCGAATACATAAACGTTGAGGTTCTTCACCTCAGCAGAGAAAGCATCAGCCTCTTTCACATTATAAGTATAGTCGAATTTGAGCGACAACTTAGCTGTAGGGCAGCCCGTGATATCATCTTTCATGCAGGATGAAAGAGAAGTGAGTGCGATGGCTGAGATGCAAACCAGCTTGCAACATTTGTTTTTGAGGAAATGTGCCATATTCTTTATCTTTTATAATCTTTTACTTTTACTTATTTTATATAGAGAGTGCCGTAGGTAGCGAATATCTTTGCTTTATCAGCTCTCTGTTTCGTTGCCTTCGGCATCGTTATTATCTAAGGATGAAAAGTGCCAGTCTTTCGGGTTGGGGGTATGACGGCACGTCTTTGTATCTCCCGCCTTTTATACATGGGCGGCAATGTTAGTTATCTTTTAAGAATGTTTTCGTTCTTTTCAGAACGAACGTTTTGATTGATAAACTCTCGGAGGAGGATTGCTCCCCCGAGAGTCTTGGTATATATATATAAGTATTTATATTTTATCTGTCTGGTATGACGGAATATTACTGCAAGTCAACGTCTTCTGTGTTGAGAACCCAAGGGTTAACAGAAACCTCAACATCGAGATAGAACAAACCTTCCTTGTCAGGTGTGCCGTTAGGAACCTGGGCACCAACGTTGAAGACATTCTTTACATTCAACTGGTAAACAGTATTACGCTGGATAGCGTTATCATAACCGATGAACTTGTCTTTGATTGCCATCTTGTAATAAGTCTTACCTTGGTTGAAGATCTCTATATCATACTTCTGGCGGAGTTTGTCCAACTCAGCTTCTGAATCTGTAGCCTTCTTTGCATCATCCACCTCTTTTTTGAGAGCATCTGCCTTTTGATCATTGAAGAGACCCTTAACATCGTTGTAAGCAGTGAAGATATCTTCAAAACTTGTGTAGATAATGTTGTTGTAACGATAGAATGTTCCATCTGAGAAATCTTTATGAGTGCCAGCTTTATCCTTCAATGTAACCTTATATTCGAAATACATTGAGGTCGCAGCATTATCATTGTTGTTCTCAAATACATAGTCCTTATGTTCGTCTTTAACCTTTCCATTTTCGTCCTTTACAATAGGATTGAAGTATTCTGCATTCAGGAACAAAGTCTTGGTACCAAACTCATCAGTTGGCTGGATGTATTTGAAACCTGTTGCTGAAGAAGGGATGAGGAGCTGTGTATCGTTCCACTTCTGCATGATGTTTGTAGTGTTGGCAACGTTAGAGATAGCATAGCTAGTCAACTCAATCTTAGCAACTCTATCGATAGCATCAGCCATTGCCTTCTTCTCTGCTGCAGTCGCCTTATGATTCTCATCTGTAGGATAAGGTTTGATACTAGTCTCATTAGATGTTGGCTGGTCGATACGTGCAGTAATGCGCTCCAATTTGATGGTCTTGTTAACCTTTGCAGCATTGGTTTTTGACTTGTTCTCATCTTTGAATGTTACAGTATAGCTATTACCATCTACATCCTTGTCGTTTTCATTGAACATAGCAAAATTGTTGGCTTTTGCAAAGTCGCCTACGAACTTGTTATCTGTAGTTGCTGTAGTTTCTGGAGTTGGTGTAAACGAGAATGTGCTGTTCAATGGGTCGTCGCTGTCGGTGTTAGCCAAGAAATATACTTTGTATTCTGCACCAGCAATTACGTCCTCAACAGGAATTTCAAGCTGTGTCTTGCCAGTTTTATCCCATTCCAAGTTTTTAACCTTCTTGCTGAAAACAATCTTGTTTTTTGAGTCCATCAAGAAGAATGTACCACTTGTAATTTTAGATTCTGCTTCAGAAGCATTATACTCATTGCTCTGAACAGTTCTAGTGCCGCTAGCATTTGGAGACTGTACTGTCAAAGTCATGTAGAAACCATCTACCTTCTCCTGACCAGCGTTACCATCCAAATCATCATTACTGCTGCAGCTAGTGAATGACAAAGCTGCGGCTGAAACCAAGCTCATTACGAGCAAATTCATTTTTTTCATAATCTTTTTACTTAATACAAAAAAAGTTATACAATATATTTAATTAATTCTTATTCTCAAAATTAGGTTTCGCACATATTGGCACAATCCGCTGAAAACGGATCGTATTTAACATCATCTTTTAACTTATACTTATATAAATAGAAAGTAAATACTTACTTTAAAGCGACTGGTTTACCTTATCCAGGTTTTCCTGCGCCTCCTTCAAACCACCGGCAATAGCTTTCTCAAAGTATTGCTTGGCTGTCTGATAGTCTTCCTTCATGGCAGCCAGACAACCGCGGGCATTGTTTGCCTCGGCGCTGTCGCCTGCTTTCAGAAGATATTTCTCTGCACTCACCTTGTCGCCACGTTCGATGGCTGCTGAGGCTGCATTGAGATTGGCAAGTTTATCTTCAGGGAACATTCTTACAGCTATGTCGAATACATTGTTGAATTCGTCGCTACCCTTAGGATAAGTCTGGGCTACCAGATACATCTCCTGGAGAGAGAGCTTCTGAGGACGGGTCTTGATAACCTCTCTAGCCTTTTCTACATTGAATGCCTGAACATCATATTCTATCGTATAATCGGTACGGCGAAGTGATGGCCATACATTCTGCAGGAGATAGTGATAAGCCTGAGGAGCCTTCTTGAGCAATGCTTTCTCTTTGGCATCTGGCTGCATGTTGCTGTTGATGATCTCAAGTGCAGCTTCCTTCTGAGGAATATCATTCTCATTTACATACTTAATGGTTCCCGTCCAGTCTTCCGCTGTAGCTGTGGTCGCAAACAGTTTTGAAGAAATTGGATAGGTCTTCAGGATATGCTGCAAAAGCGCCTGTGTACGGTTAAGCGACAACTTGTTGTTGTTGGCATATCCGCCATCTGGTGATGCATAGCCGTGGAGGGTTATCTTGGTGATGGTAACATCCGAATCGTTCTTTACAAGGTCGAGAGTCTTGCGGATATTATCCAGTTCTCTGGCATTGTTGCCCAAATCGTACAGGATATCCCACTTGTTCACCTTGAAGTTCAAACGGGCAGAACCATTCTCCTTTCTTGCCTTTACGGCTTCTGCCTTAGGCTGTACATAAGCGTTGAAGAGATTCTTCGGAGTAGCGAATGCACGTCCTTCCGGATTCAGGATACCTTCGTCGAGAAGTTGCTGGTTGCAGCCACAGGCATCATTGCTGATGGCGAAGTTTGAGTTCTTCATCCAGTCGCAGAACGGAGCGTCATATTCATAATGAAGCGTCTGTGCTGTCTTGTTCTTACGGAGTGCCACGATGAGTGGGTTTGCCGTAGCCGTTTTCTGGTTGCGTTGATAGTAAATATATCTCTTTTTACCCATCACCTCAACGCTCGGCATGAAAAGTGTATCCTTTTCGTTGAGGATCATTGGGGTATAGATGAGACCATTGTTGCTGGCAAGCTGAATTTGGTCGAGATTCAAGTCCATAGCCACTTTCACCTGGTTGCCAACCTTTCTGATTGCCTTATTCTGGATTTTCAGATTCTTGTAAGCCTGCTGGGTATTATCGGCTGATATAGGAAGAGCGATAAGCAAGGCTCCGAACATACTACCTATTATATTATATGTATTCATGACAGATTCTTTTTAAAAAACATACACTAAGTTGAGGGCAGCTTTCGTCGGGCCCACATAGTTGTGTGCCTTGTCATCTTCAAGTTTATCTCCGCATTGTGCACAGTTAAACTTATCTGCCTTAGAGTAGATATAGCCTACGCCAAGTTCAGCTTCCAGATTCCAATGTTTCGAGAGAGCCCAAGCGTAGCCGTAAGCTACACCTGCACCGATAAACCATCCTTCATACCGATAGTCTTTCAGCTTAGAGAAATCAGTGCCCAGGAACTTGAAGTCAAGATCCATGCCACCGATGTTGTGAGATCCACCCAAGGCATGGAAGCCGATGAATGAACCCATCATTTTGTTACAGAACCAGTATCTGGCCTCTGGCTGAACGAGCCAGTGTTTCCATTTCTTGTTCTTTGAAAACGTCCAAGGATTGTAGTTTCCGGATACGTCAAGTGTCCATTTTGGTGAAAGACCGAATTCAACACCCAAGTTCATGGTTGTCGTTGCATCATACAGCAAGTTGGTCTTTACCGCTGCTTTCTGCGCTAGAGCAGGACAGATAAGGCTGCCGAGTGCCACTAACGCAATTAAAATCCTTTTCTTCATACCTCAATTAATTTTTATTGAAAAAATACATTGAATGATTTAGAATCACCTTTTACTTATTATTATAATAATCACCAATACCTGAAGCTACTGAGAACTCTTGTTTCCTGAAGTTTAGTTCAACTGTTTCTTTTTTCTTTCAGTTTACTTTCAACTTACTTTTTAGCTCATCTGTATCTCAAATTTTTGGTTTACGGCTGCAAAAGTATAGTGAATATTTAAGACGACCAAACTTTTCTGCACTGAAAAATACTGAAAAATGCCATTTTTAATAAAATAGTACACTGATTTATGCTTAAAATCGTTAAATTCGCACGATTTTCTGATATTTGAACACGAATTTATGATATTATTTGTATTTTTGCAGCCGAAATCGATAATTCCCTTAAAAATGGCAATTTTCTAGGAAAAGAGCCGTTTGACTTACGAAAGTATAAGTAAGATTTAAGAAAATAACCAAAACGAAATGAAACTGAAGAATGACATTGTAAACCTGATTGTGAGGGTAGAGCATCATTTATGCCCTCAATATTGTGGTGTGGTAGACCGCCGACGCATTATCGCCTTTCTACTTTTGACGATAAGTGAGCTGGTTATCATACCTTATCATATTATGCTCTTTCTGCTGGTGAAAGAACCTTATGGTTTAAGCCTCTGTGGCTTGCATACATTCGTGTTCTGCATCCTGCAGTTCCTGATCTGGAAACGGAAGATAGCTTTCGTGAAGGGTATCTCTTCTCTTTATCTTCTGATGTTCGCCAAACTGGCTCTTGATAGCGTATTTTGCATCAATTTCGGTTTTGCTAATGATGATTTGAGCGTTATCTGCAACCTGTTTGTCGTCTTTATCCTGGCTATTACAGCGTTGAGCCAAACCTTGTATAAGACTTGCGCCATCATCACGGTGGGTATGATACCGATGTTGCTGATATGCCTGTTCAGCACTCCGCTTATGCCAGCTCTGTTCAGTATGAAGGCTATTTTCCTGGGTTTCATGATGCTGGTTTATGTGGCAGTATATAATATGAGTATTGTAACCAAGGGATTGCGCCAGCCGAAACGGATGGCTCGGGTTGAAAACAAGGCGTTGAATATGCTTGCCGATTTGAAGGATAATGAACTGGAAGCAGCAGAAAGCCTGATGAAGCGGCTGACTCCTGATGTCCGGGAGAAGATTATTACCCATGCTTCTGAACATCTGTTTAATGAAGAATTGAATAGAGTGGCATGGGATCAGGTTTGTGATGGGCTTACGTTCAGCGAAAAGGAAATATGCAAGCTGATTCTCCAGGGGCGGACTTTAAAGGAAATTTGTGCAAAACTCAATAAGAGTGAATCAAATATCACCAGCCAGCGTTGCCATATCCGCAAAAAGTTGAATATGGACCGTCGCGATGATTTGAGGAGAACCTTGGAAGTAAGGTTCTATGATGCGCAGAAACAAGTAAAAAAGTCAGGATCCGAGAGGTCCTGACTTTTATGGATATTCTTATTCCCTGATAATTATTCTTCCAATCTGAGGAATGCTTTCGGAAGATATTGGATGATGTCGCTGGCGATGAGGCTCTCTTTGCCCAAATCTTTAGCAGCAAGATCGCCAGCCAAACCATGAAGATGCATACCCAGGCGGCAGGCATCTTCCTGTTTGTATCCTCTTGCCAGAAGACCGGTGATGATACCTGTCAGCACATCACCGCTGCCTGCTGTTGCCATGCCACTATTGCCCGTACTGCAGAAATCAATCTTTCCGTCAGGGTGGCAGAGTGCAGAATAATGTCCCTTTAATATAATGTATGCCTGGAGTCGTTCTGCCAGTTCGCTTGCCTTCATCAGTCTTTCGGTACAGCTGCTGCTCGCATTGCCGGCAAGTCGGTCGAACTCCTTCGGATGAGGTGTCATGATGATATTCTTTGGCAACTGCTGCATCCACGCCCTGTGGCTGGAAAGAATATTGAGCGCATCGGCATCAATGACGAGCGGACAGGTAGCACGGCGCAGTTGGGCGATGAGGGCGATGGCTGTTGTCTCGTTCTGTCCCAATCCGGGACCTACGCCCAGCGCATCGAACATCTCTGTATCTACCGGTTCGCTGAATATGGTTTCTTCTGCATCCATCTGCAGTACCGCTTCAGGTACCGAAATCTGCATGATTTCATAATTCCGTTTTGGGGTATGGGCTGTAACCTTGCCCGCACCGGTTCTCAGACAAGCCTTGGTGGCTAATACCGAAGCACCGCTCATGCCGTAACTTCCCGCTATGAGCAGCGCATTACCCATGCTGCCTTTATGGGCAAAGTCGCTGCGCGATTTCAGGAGCGGACGGATGTCGTTCTCTTCGAGTATGCGGCACCGGCACTCCGTGTTCTGGATGAATTCCTGGGAAAGTCGGATGTCGAGCACGCGCAGTCTGCCCAGGTACTGCTGGTTATCCGCCATCAGCATCGACAGTTTCTTCTGCTGCAGGGTAAGGGTCAGACTGGCACGGATGATGTTGGCATGGATATTATAGGAATTGTCCTCGGTCATCAGTCCCGAAGGGATATCGATGCTTACTACCTTGGCAGGACTCTGGTTGATATATTTCACCATCGCAGCGAATCCGCCAGCCAATGGTTTGTTGAGTCCGCTTCCAAAGAGTCCGTCCACCACCAGCATTTCTGCATTCAGCTTGGGAGGGTCCAGGTTGGTGGTAATCTCAGTAAATTTCACTCTCTTTGCATCCAGCAGACGCTTCTTGTTGGCAAGACAGTCTGCCGACAGTTTATTCTGTACATTAAAGAGGTATACACTTACATCATATCCATCCTCGCTGAGCATTCTCGCCACAGCAAGTGCATCGCCGCCGTTATTTCCCGGACCGGCGAAAACAACTACTGGAGTGCGGTTAGACCATTCCTCTTCTATGGCGCGTGTCAGCGCTTTGGCTGCACGTTCCATCAGGTTGAGCGAACTGATAGGTTCGTGCTCAATGGTGTATTTATCTAACTCATGAATCTGAGCGCTTGTGAAAATCTTCATATTATCTGATAATCTTAGTATTATCTGCGCGAACTGTCGTGATAATTTGTCAACTCATGCAGATAAACGGTTATTTTCATGCAAAAGTACAAAAAATAGTTGATGAAAGCACGAAGTTTCATGTTTTTTTCGTAATTTTGCAGAAAATATTATTATAGAACAGACTATGAGCATAGTAAAGATCAAGGATAAGAGCTTCAAGACATCGATTCCTGAGGCTGAGATTCTGAAGAAAGTACAGGTCGTGGCCGACCGTATCAACCAGGATTATGCAGGTAAGAAACCTGTTTTCCTGGCAGTGTTGAATGGTGCGTTTATCTTCGCCGCCGATTTGATGCGAATGATTACGATACCTAGCGAAATATCTTTTGTGAAGTATGCTTCTTACGAAGGTACAAGCTCTACAGGCAGTATGAAGACTCTGGTGGGTTTGAACCAGGATTTGGCAGGCCGCCACGTGGTTATCGTAGAGGACATCGTAGATTCCGGTTTCACCATGGCTCACATGATTGAAGACCTGAAGAAGATGAACCCAGCCAGCGTTGAGGTTTGTTCCCTCCTCGTGAAACCAGGCAACTTGAAGGTTGATCTTGATATCAACTATGCTGTTATGGAAATCCCTAACGATTTCATCGTAGGATATGGATTAGATTATGACCAAGAAGGCAGAAACC
>ENA-ORNT01001241-ORNT01001241.1-human-gut-metagenome-genome-assembly--contig:-NODE-1241-length-17329-cov-3.120239_pt1 | contig 17329 bp, 16 predicted proteins | sample MGYA00242120_ERZ509032 | MGnify/ENA primary metagenome ERZ509032 (study PRJEB26280, sample SAMEA2338729) | human gut metagenome | biome: human gut; feature: human-associated habitat; material: faeces...
TCTGAACTACAACAATGCTGACAACCCCCATCCTGACTACTGGAAGAATCTGCCCAGTTCATACTTCTATGTATGGGGCGACGACCCTCTGTACAGCGCTTATCGCACAGAGTCGGCTGCCAACAACTGGAAGCAGGCTTATGACAGCTGGCAGAATCCTATCAACCAGCAAATCAACTGGAACCAGCTCTACTATGCCAACAGCCAGGTATCAAAGAACGGCGCCGACGCCCTCTACTTCATCCAGGCCAAGAACATAGACAACGCCACACTCACACTGGCTTCTACTCTGGCTGCCAAGCAGAGCAAGAACGCTTCATGGAACGTGGGACTGGTACTCTCGACCAACAACGGTCACCACTACCAGACCATGGAAGACTTGCTGGGTGCCAAGTCATACCATAACATCAACACCTATGCTGTGGGCAAGTATGCTCCCGGCTCTGACGAGACTCAGTATGACCTCAACAGCGCAGGTCCCAACAACCTGGGCCGTCTGGTGTACAATGGCGACATCTTCGGTTACAACTACAACATCTTCGTACACAAGGCCAACGTCTGGGCCAACTACCAGAAGTCTGTAGGCCGTCTGCACATGATGGTAGCAGGCCGCCTGGGTGGTGTCATGATGCGCCGCGAAGGCCACATGCGCAATGGTCTCTTTGCCAACAACTCTTACGGCAAGGGAGAATATGCACGCTTCGGCGAAGGTGGTGTCAAGGGTAGCCTGACCTACAATGCCGGAAACGGCCACACATTCCTCGTAGGTATGGGATACCAGTGGAACGCCCCCAAGGCCAACGCTGCATTCGCTTCACCTGAGATGAACAACGACTTCGTGCTCAACCTCAAGGACGAGCATGTGCTGACAAGCGAAATCGGCTACCAGTTCAACAACAGCTGGTTGCACGCCAACATCAACGCCTACTACAACCGTATGGACCACGTCAGCGAGTGGCAGAACTTCTACTTCGATGATATCAACTCATTCTCTTACGTGTCTATGACCGGTATCAAGAAGGAATTCTATGGCGTCGAGGCTGGACTGAAGTTCAAGCTCTCTTCGGCTTTCGACATCAACTTGCTCGGAACCGTAAGCGAGGCCAAGAACATCAACAACGCACAGGCTCGCTACCTCATCTCTACCGAGGGTGCATACAGCGAGACCGAGACCGTATATAATAAGGATATGCACGAGGCCAGCACTCCTCTCACCGCTCTCAGCCTCGGTCTGAGCTACCACCAGAAAGGTTGGTTTATCGACCTCAACGGTAACTACTATGACCGCATCTACCTCTCTTACTCTCCCTGCTACCGCTACGAGTCTTCGCTCAAGAAGCGTCAGAACATCTATGGTGACGTGTATGACAACGAAGGCAATCTGCGCAAGTCGGCCATCAGCCAGGAAGAAGGCAAGGGTGGTTTCATGCTCGATGGTAGCGTGGGCCGTCTCATCCGTCTGAAGAAGGGTCAGATTTCAATCAACTTCTCTATAACCAACATCCTGAACAACCGCGATATCGTTACCGGTGGTTTCGAGCAGAGCCGAAGCGACTACTCTAACGAGAAGGTAAGAGCTTACCGTTTCTCCAAGAACCCCAAGAAGTTCTATGCCTTTGGTCCTAACGGATTGCTGAACATCGCATACAAATTCTAAAACTCACCAGCGATATGAAATATATGAACAAGATATTGGCCGCCTGCTTCTGCGCCCTGCTCGCTTCGTGTATGGGCAGCGACTATGCAGACCCCAACATGACAGAAAACCCCTTCGGCAACAGCCAGATTGCCGAAACCAATGTGATGAATATCGGTGACTTGAAGGAAAGCAAAGACTTCAAGTTCATCATCGCCAATGGTGCTTACAAGAAGGTGGAGAAGAGCATCCAGATTAAGGGCCGCGTGACCGGAAACGATGCTCAGAGCAACCTCTACAACACCATCTCTATCGAAGACGCCACTGGAGCCATCGAGGTTTCCGTAGGCCAGGGTGGAACCAGCGGTTTCATGCCCGTAGGTCAGGAAGTGCTCGTAGAGCTCAAGGGTCTCTACATCGGCGGTTACCGCAAGAAGGCTCAGATAGGTACTGTATATACCAGCGCCAACGGTACTCTCGGCATCGGCCGCATGAACCGTCAGGAGTGGGCCCAGCACTACAAGATTATCGGCACTGCCGACCCCTCTCAGGTGGTTCCCACCGAGTTTGATGTGACCAAGATTGCCGACGCAAGCTACATCAACGCCAACGCCAGCCGACTGATGACCATCAGTGGCGTGGAGTTCTCAGCCGCCGACGGCAAGGCTGTCTATGCTCCCGATGACGGCAGCGTGACTCTGACCAGCAACTGCGCCAACCGCGGCCTCAAGGGCCTCGATGAGAAGAACATCGTAGTGCGTACCAGCACTTATGCCAAGTTTGCCAAGGCCGTTCTGCCCACTGGCAAGGTTAAGATTACCGGTATCTTCTCTCGCTTCAACGACACCTGGCAGATCCAGATACGTTCGCTCGACGATGTTGTTGCCGACGACCCATTTGCAGGCATCGACGGCACTGGTCTGGGCACAGCCGAGTCGCCTATCGACGTGACACGCGCCCTGAGCCTCATCAGCAAGAGCGCTTACGAAGCCACCAAGGAGTACTATGTGACAGGCATCATCTCAAAAATCAAGGAGATTGACACCGGCAACTTTGGCAACGCCACCTATTATATATCTGTTGATGGCAAGGACGCCAACAACCTAACCGTCTTCCGTGGTTACAACATCGGTGGAGAGAAGTTCACCGCCGAGGACCAGATCAAGGTAGGCCAGAAGGTTGTCGTTGCCGGTACGCTCACCCTCTACGGCACCGAGCCCGAGATGAACGCTGGCAACAAGATTATATCCATAAAGTAACACATCATTAAGAAATAAAAGAAACAAAGATATGAAAAAACTTATTTATTCAATGCTTGCCTTGGCCACTATCGCCTTTGGCTTCTGTAGCTGCGAAGACATTCCTATGCCTTACGGCTATCCACAGGGATCTACCGACCCCACCAATCCTGACCTCCCCGCAGAGGGTGAGGGTACACTCGAGTCTCCCTACAATGTGGCTGCTGCCAACGCAGTAATCGCCGGCGGCGACTTCGACCCCGAGAAGCAGTTCTACATCAAGGGTATCGTTACCTCTATCGATGAGACCGACGGTTTCCCCAACTCTTTTGGCAATGTCACCTACAACATCTCTGACAAGGCCGACGCTTCCAACAAGCTCTTGGTTTACCGTGGCATGGGTTTCGGTGGCGCCAAGGTTAATTCTACCGACGACCTCAAGGTAGGCGACGAAGTTGTAGTTATGGGTAAGCTCATCAACTACAGCGGCAAGTACGAGGTGACACAGGGCAGCAAGATTGTAGTACGCAATGGCCAGTCATCTGTCACCACCGGCACCCCCGAAGGTGAGGGTACCCTGCAGAGCCCCTACAACGTGGCTGCAGCCCTCAAGCTGGTCAGCGCTCTGCCTGCCGACGTTCCCACAGAGAACGCCCTCTATGTAAAGGGTAAGATTTCCAAGATCAACAGCGTAGAGACTGCCACATTCGGCAACGCCAACTACTATATCTCTGACGACGGCACCGAGAACGGACAGATTCTTATCTTCCAGAGCCTCTATCTGGGCAATGTGAAGTTTACTTCTGCAGACCAGATCAAGGTGGGCGACGAGGTTATCATCTATGGTAAGTTTGTCAACTTCAAGGGCAATACCCCCGAGACCGTAGGCAAGGGTACATCTTACATCTACTCTCTCAACGGCAAGACCCAAGGCGGCGGCGAAACCGGTGGCACCACTACTGGCGAAGCCAAGGGCGACGGTACCAAGAACAACCCCTACAACGCTTTGGGCGCTAAGGCATTTGCCGGTAAGCTGGAGTCTGGCCAGACTTCTACCGAAGAGGTATACATCAAGGGCAAGATTTCAAGCATCAAGTACAACTTCTCTGCCGAATTCGGTACAGCCACCTTCAACATCTCTGACGATGGCAAGGCTGCCAACGAGTTTATTATCTACAGCACTCTCTACCTCAACAACGAGAAGTACACCGATGGTGACCTGCTGAGCGTAGGCGACGATGTAGTCATCCTGGGTAAGGTGACCAACTACAACGGTACTCTCGAGACTGCTTCAAGAGCCAGCTACATCTACTCATGGACCAAGAATGGCGGAAGCACCGGTGGTGAAGGCGGTGGCGGCGAAGCTACTGGCAGCGACGTGACCATCAAGGCTGGCGACATCTCCAGCACCAATGCTGCCGACGTGACCGAGGTGACCGTCAACGGCATCGGCTTCTCCTTCAGCAAGGGCTCAGGCGTCAACGCTCCTAAGTACTATACAGCTGGTGGCGGTACCATCCGTATGTATCCCAGCAACTCTGTTACCATCAACGCCGGCAGCAAGAAGATTGCCAAGATCGTGGTAGAGTGCGACGCTTACAACGGTGTCAACTACACCGCAGAGGGCAAGGCCACCTGTTCTCCTGGTAAGGCTACTCTCAACAACCTCACCTACACCTTCAGCGAAATCAATGCAGCCAAGGTGACCATCACCGACGCTGCCGAGGGTACAGGTCAGCCCAAGCAGCTGCGTATCAAGTCTATGCAAATCACATTTGCCAAGTAAGGACACAGCATCCTGAATCATACTATATCCCGTATCATCCTCAGCGATGATACGGGATATTTTGTTTACACCTTATTATATATATAGGAGCCATGCCGAATCAGTGGGGACCACCGGTGCCTCTGCCAGAGACGTCCTGCCCCAGGAGCCCTCGCCCATGGCGCCCGCTGCAACAGTCTGCGCCACCCTCTTCGACACCCGCGCACCCATAGCCACGCCAATTATCACCCTCGGAGACAAAAAATATCCCGAAACATTTGGCAGTTAAGCGAAAAAGCAGTAATTTTGCACTCCGTAACGTATTCGGACAAATTATAAACAAATAACAATAAACGAAATGAAACAAGGTATTCACCCAGAAAACTATCGCCCCGTCGTATTCAAGGATATGTCCAACGGCGATATGTTCCTTACAAAGTCTACATGCAAGACTAATGATACAGTAGAGTTTGAAGGCGAGACTTATCCAGTGGTAAAGATTGAAATCTCAAGCACCTCTCACCCCTTCTACACAGGTAAGAGCAAGCTTGTTGACACCGCAGGTCGCGTTGACCGCTTCATGAACCGCTACGGTAAGCTGAAGAAGTAATATATCTTTCGAATATATTCATTCCATGCTAAAGTGCGTTCTAACGTAGTTGCATATGCGTTAGACCGCACTTTTTTTCATGCCATTTCTATCTATTAACTTTATAACAATGAACAAATTCCTTTCCTTTCTTTCTGCGGCTGTCATCATGCTGACGCTTGTCGCATGTGGCGGAGATGACGGACCGTCTGACCCAGATCAGGGACAGAATAAGGTGGTCAACACCAACCGCAACATCCCCACATCGATGACCCCCAAAGAGATTACCCGCCTGGAGTTTCCCAAGCTGGCAAGCGAAAACAGCATCGTTCTCGTCCACCACACATCGGGTGCGCAGGACGTGAGCTACTCTTGCGAGTGGGACTACAAGAAGAAGTCCAACCGCTGGTCGTGTTGCGCCATGACCAACAAGACCATCAAGGGCGGCGCAGGTCGCGTGGGAGATTTCGAGGAAGACCCCAACCTGCCCACAGCCATGCGCTTCAGCGACACCAATGCGATGTACACCCGCTCGGGCTACACCCGTGGCCATCTGATTGCCTCTGCCGACATCCAATACTCGCGCGAAGCCAACCACACTACATTCTACTACAGCAACATCCAGCCCCAGCACTACGACTTCAATGCCGGACAGAATTATGAGGGCATTTGGGTGCGTATGGAGAGCTGGGTGCGCAAGAAGGCCGAATCGCTCAAGGACGGTGACACCCTCTTCGTGTGCAAAGGCGGAACCATCGACAAGGAAAGCCAGATTATGGAGCGCGTCAAGGGTCAACTCATCGTGCCCAAGTACTTCTACATGGCACTGCTCATGAAGACGGGCTCCGAATACAAGGCCATTGCGCTCTGGGTAGAGCACCAGAAGAAGGTGGACACATCGGCCGTCAAGGACCATGCCATCACCGTCAATGAACTCCAGAACCTTACCGGCATCGACTTCTTCTGCAATCTGCCCGACGATATAGAAAACCGCGTAGAGGGCAAGATTAGCCCCATCAGTTGGGGACTCTGACACTCCCCTGCCCCTACGGACAGACATAACCATAAGCGCTCCTTCGCCCAGGCACCATGCCGGCGAAGGAGCGCTTGCCGTTTTCTTCCCCGCCATCATTCGCGCCCGGTCGGCCTACGAGCCATTCTGCATGGCGACCGCAAACAACCTCGTTGCGGGGTTTGATTTCATCATTTCATGGCTTGACAGGATTATTGCGCACCGCGATTTCACCATTTCACGGTTTGCATCCGCTTTCAGCGCCACTATCCCAGTGTTTTCCTCTGCCGCCGGCTGATAGTCCACAGCCCCGACCGCCATCAGCGTAGCGGTGGGGGCTATGTCCGTAGCAGCTGTCACTGTCGGTATGGCGGCTGCGTTTCTGCCCGCAGTCCCAAACAACAGACAGGGCGGCTATCCCTCATCATCGGGATGGCCGCCCTGGTCGTCGTGGTCTGCAGTGGTCTATCTGTGTCCGTTCTTTATCGTGATGTTGCGCTCCACGGGAGCGGTCTTGGCATCGGCCTTCTTGCCACCGAAGGTCTTGCCGGCGGCCACTGCGGTAGTCTCGCCCTTGACGCGCTGGGGCAGACGCTTGGTCAGGTTGAAGTCGTCTTCCTCTTCGATGTTCACGCCCACGCTCGTACCCTTGAACTGTGTGGTGCTCAGCTTGTCCAGATTGTTGTAGGCGATGAGCATATTGACAGGGTCTTGGCCCGACTGGCTGGGGTCGTAGGAGATTTCAATGCCGCCATATCCGTTGACACACCAAGAGAAATTGGTGCGCGTCTCGCCCTCGTCCTCGTTGTAGCGATACTCCGTGCCGCGGCCCTTGACGTCTGACGAGGCACTGAGCTCAAAGTGCCATATCACCTGATAGTCGGTGTACACGGTCTGCCCGGCCTGGTTCTTGAAGTACATGCGCAGCGGGCCCTCCCATTCGCCGTTAAGATAGCGCGCCATGGTGGTGCGCGAGTTGTTTATGTCGGCATTTACCGCATTGATAAACGAGCGGTAGTCATAGTCCGAAGCGTAGGGGTAATAGTGGTCAAACCAGTCGGCAGTGGTACGGTCGTCGGTACCGAAGTCACCATAACGGTTGAAATACTCAGTCAAAGCTCTGTCGAGGTCGAAATAGTAGTCATAGTCGTCGCTCTCACCACACGACACCATCGTCGCCGACATCATCACCAGCACCACGGCTGTCATCAAGGTTGCTAACTTTTTCATAATCGTATCTTTTTAGTTGTTATTGCTTATTGTTATGCTGCAAAATTAGCATTATATCCTGACAACGCCAATGGAAAATGAATATTCTTTGGTGGGCTTATCCCTACACTTTGTGGGGAAAACCCTAAATAATCTAAAAATCTCTGCTTTACGTTTCCTCCGTCTCGTGAGAAATAAGTAACTTTGTCGCCATATAACTGATATTTATAGTAAACAAGATGAAAACCGTTTTCGATTTTGCTGTCAAAGACAGAAAAGGCAAGGAGGTATCGCTGCGCGAGTATGCCAACGAGGTGCTCCTCATAGTAAACACCGCTACCAAGTGTGGCTTTACTCCTCAGTATGAGGAACTCGAAGCCCTCTATCAGAAATATCACACCCAGGGCTTTGAAATCCTCGATTTCCCCTGCAACCAGTTTGGCCAGCAGGCTCCCGGTACCGATGAGTCTATCCACAATTTCTGCAAACTCACCTACGGCACCGACTTCCCCCGTTTCAAGAAGGTCAAGGTCAACGGCGACGATGCCGACCCTCTCTTCCGTTTTCTGCAGGAGCAGCGCGGTTTTGCCGGCTGGGACGAGAGCCATCCCCTCACCCCAGTCCTCGACAAGATGCTCAGCGAGGCCGACCCTGACTACAAGCAGAAGAGCGATATCAAGTGGAACTTCACCAAGTTCCTCATCAACAAGCGCGGTATGGTGGTAGCCCGCTTCGAGCCCACCGAAAGCCTCGACAACATCAGCAAGGAAATAGAAAAACTCTTAGCCCAATAACAACGTGGAACATACCAAATGTCTCATCATCGGCAGCGGCCCCGCCGGCTATACAGCCGCCATCTACGCCGGCCGCGCCAATCTGCAGCCCATCGAGTATTGCGGTCTGCAGACGGGTGGTCAGCTCACCCAGACCACCATCGTCGAAAACTTCCCCGGCTATCCTGAGGGCGTCGATGCCAACCAGATGATGATGGAACTGCGCGAGCAGGCCGAGCGCTTCGGTGCCGACATCCGCGATGGCGTGGGGACGGCAGCCGACCTGTCCAAGCGTCCCTACATCGTGACCATCGACGACGGCACTCAGATAGAGGCCGACACCATCATCATAGCCACCGGCGCCAGCGCCAAATACCTGGGTCTGCCCGATGAGCAGAAGTACAACGGCATGGGTGTGTCGGCATGTGCCACCTGCGACGGCTTCTTCTACCGCAAGAAGGTGGTGGCTGTAGTGGGCGGCGGCGACACCGCCTGCGAAGAGGCATCCTATCTGGCCAACCTCTGCACCAAGGTCTATATGATTGTGCGCAAGCCCTACCTCCGCGCATCAGACATCATGCGCCGCCGCGTCGAGGAAAATCCAAAGATAGAAATTCTCTACGAGCACAACACCGAAGGACTCTATGGCGACAACGGCGTAGAGGGTGCCCACCTGGTGGCACGACGTGGCGAAGCCGATGAGCGTCACTACGATCTCCCCATCGACGGCTTCTTCCTCGCCATCGGCCACAAGCCCAACACCGACGAGTTCCGCGGACAGATAGACATGGACGAGCAGGGATACATCAAGACCCTCGGTGCCTCGCCATGCACCAATGTCGAAGGCGTCTTTGCCGCCGGCGACTGTGCCGACCCCACCTACCGTCAGGCTATCGTAGCCGCCGGCAGCGGATGCAAGGCCGCGCTCGAGGCCGAGCGCTATCTCAACCGATAGGGTTGGCTGAGACTGATTACAGATACTGTATCTGACATTCCATCTGCAATATCTACACAATTCACCACATGCTTCTTGATTGAAGCAAGTGGTGAATTGTGTGTTATATAGGTGATTATTTATAGCCAAAAGCACAAATTATTCACTCAAAAGTGAATTAAATAAGAAATTATACTTACCTTTGCAGCAACAAGAACCCATACGACTATGACGACAATTTCATTAAAAACCATAGAGCAGAATGATAACGTAGGCATGTTCTCTATCTGTTTCGACGGAAGTGAGGAAAGCGAGTTCGAAAAGTTCCTGATTGAATTTAAGGATAATGCCACATATAACAAGGATTTTAATGTTATCCTTATGGCTTTATCCAAGATCATTGACAAAGGTGCCCTTGAACGTTTTTTCCGTAATGAAGGCAGAATGAACGACAATGTCAAAGCCTTGGCTATCGACTCACGCAGACTGCGACTCTATTGTCTACGCATATCTGACCAAATTCTCATACTTGGCAACGGCGGCATCAAGAATACACGCACCTATCAAGAGGATGAGAAACTAAGCGGTTATGTGATGGACTTGCAGACATTTGACAGGGTGCTTGTCAAAGCACAAAAGTCAGGTAAGGTTACCATTGAGAAAAATATGATAACCGATATTCAAAGTGCTACTTTTGAAATATAACATACAGCTTATGATACAGAATGAATTGTTCAGACAGTGCCTCACCGCTATACCAGCTGAGCAGAAAGCAGAATTTGACCTTTCCTTTGGAATAGCAGAGCGCATCAGCGAAGTTCTAAAAAGCAAGAACCTCACTCAGAAGGATTTTGCCCACTTGCTGCACAAGCGAGATTCTGAAGTATCCAAATGGTTGACGGGCAGACACAACTTCACCATGCAAACCATAGCGAAGATAGAGACTGCACTGGGCTGCAAACTGATTTCCATCGTACGATGAAACCAAATACGCTCGAGGCCGAGCGCTATCTCAACCGATAGGGTTGGCTGAGACGTACACCTTATTATAATAAATATAGCTGTTTCCCCCGACTCTGGCTCTGCGGCCAGTGTCGGGGGAATTTGCGTGATGGGAAACAAATAGTGGGGGTCAAATATCAAAAAGCACACACATGAGAAGGCGATTATTGTTAATTTTGTAAGCGTAAAGAAATCTAACAATCACCACTCGCGGCCATGTTGCGGCGAGAATCATAACTATCTACGACATGAGAACTATTACTAAGAGTCTGCTCTGTGTGCTCTGCACACTTATGGGCATCACAGCCAATGCCGGCGACTATCGCGTTACCGATTTCGGAGCCAAAGCCGACGGCATCACGCTCAACACCAACATCATCCAGCATGCCATCGACCACGTGAGCAGCCACGGAGGCGGCAATCTGGTATTTACGCCGGGCCGTTACCTTACGGGCACCATCTATCTGAAGTCTGATGTCACGCTGATGCTCGAAAACGGCGCCGAACTGCTGGGCTCTACCAATCCCTGGGACTACGACAAGAGTCCCGTGGTCAACTGGCAGTCGCTCATCTTTGCCTTCGGACAGAAGAATATCGCCATCCGCGGCAAGGGCACCATCAACGGACAGGGCGCACAGACCGCCTACAACCAGGTGGATATCATCAACCGCGGGCTCTACGACGATGCGCTGCGCAACGGTCGCCCCTATGAGGGCAACCGCCCGCAGAACATCTATTTCCGTGAGTGCGACAACGTGGTGGTCGAGGGCATCACCCTGCGCGACCCCGCCAGCTGGAACCAGACCTACGACCAGTGCCGCAACCTGCTGGTCGAGGGCATCACCGTAGACAGCAAGTCGTACTGGAACAATGACGGCATAGACGTCGTAGACTGCGACGGAGTGGTGATACGCAACTGCACCATCGACGCTGCCGACGACGTGTTCTGCTTCAAGTCCCACTCTGCCGACCACATCTGCCAGAACGTGGTGGTCGAGAACTGTGTGGGCCGCTCCAGTGCCAACGGTCTGAAGTTTGGCACCGTATCACGCGGAGGCTTCCGCAACTTCAAAGTCAAGAATCTTACCATCTATAACACGTATCGCTCTGCCATCACCTTCGCTACTGTCGATGGAGGTATCATCGACAATATCGAGGTCGATGGCGTGCGGTCCATCAACACCGGCAACGTAATCTTCCTGCGTACTGGCGAGCGATGGAACAAGGGCAAGCGCCCATCCATGAGCAACATTACCATCCGCAATGTCTATGCCGAGATACCCTCTTTCAAGCCCGACGCTGGCTACAGCTATGAAGGACCGGTAGAGGATATGCCACGCAACATCTCGCCGGCCAGTATAGTGGGCATCCCCACCTGCAAAATCAAGAACGTGACGCTGCAGAACATCGAGATAGTCACCCCCGGCGGCGGCAACCCGCTCTTTGCCTACCGCGGCACCACGGCCAAAGACCTCGACAGCATCCCCGAGATGATTAAGTCTTACCCCGAGTTCTCCCAGTTCAAGGAGCTGCCCGCATGGGGCTTCTATCTGCGCCATGCCGAGAATGTCACCTTCGACAACATCGTCTTCCGTGCGCTCAAGCACGACTACCGTCCGGCCATCGTTGCCGACGATGTCAAGGGGCTGACCCTGAAAGACATGCAGTACATAGAGCCCGACAGCAAGGGCAAGGTACAGGAAGTGCTATACCACTCTACACGCAACAAATAACCTAAAAACAACAGAAATCATGAACAAGATAAAGACTCTGCTCTGCGCCACCCTGCTGGCCCTGACTTCCATCTCGGCCATGGCCAAAGACTATCAGGCTGTAGCCTTCGGCGTGAAGAGCGACGGAGTGACCAACAACACCCGCTCCATACAGCATGCCATAGACTATATCTCTGCTCAGGGCGGCGGACGCCTCGTCTTCTACGTAGGCCGCTACCTCACCGGAAGCATCGAACTCAAATCGGGCGTAACCCTCGTGATACACGAAGGAGCCGTGCTCGTGGCCTCCCCTCGGTCTACGACCATAAGGGCAGCCCCCGCCGCGCACTCATCCATGCCCAGGGACAGCACGACATAGCCATCACCGGCAAGGGCATCATCGACGGCAACAGCCGCGCACTCATCGCCGACATTGCCGAGCAGACCGCTCGCGGATATACCGACGCCAAGGCCGAAGTGCCAGCCCTCGTCGCCCTCGACCGCTGCAAAGGCGTGCAGACAAGCGGCGTCACCCTGCAGAACTATGCCTGCCCACCACTGCAGTTTGACCACTGCCACAACGTCCAGGTCACAGCCGTGACCCTGGGTCTCTCCGACGCCGCCATGCCTCTCTATGAGGCCAAGGAGTGTGGAAAGATGACTGTCAAAGACTGTCTGACACAGCCCCGTTATTAACCTACTACCCAACAGCATAAAACTATGAACAAGATAAGACATTTGATACTGGCAGCGCTGATGACCCTCGCCGCCGCCAACGTCGCCGCCAAAGACTACCAGATGACCCTCTTCGGCATCAAGAGCGACGGAACCACCATGAACACCCGCTCCATCCAGAAGGCGATAGACTATATCGCACAGCAGGGCGGTGGCAGACTCGTATTCACCGTAGGCCGCTACCTCACAGGCAGCATCCACATGCGGTCCAACGTCACCCTGCACCTCAGTGAAGGCGCCATACTCGTGGGGTCGACCAATCCCTACGACTACGACATGGAGCTCAACTCTTGGTACGGACTCATCCTCGCCAACAAGCAAGACAACATAGCCATCACCGGCAAGGGAGTAATCGAGGGACAGGGCCGCGCGCTCGCCAACAACTTCCTGGCTCAGGCGTGCAACGGCATCATCAACGACCCGCTCAAGCTGGGCCGCGTGGCCAACCGCCCAAAGCTCATCTATTTCCGTGAGTGCAACCATGTCACCGTCAAGGACATTACGCTGCAGAACCCGGCCTTCTGGACCCAGACCTACGACCAGTGCGCCAACCTCGTCATCGACGGCATCACCGTGCACAGCCGCGCCTATTGGAACAACGACGGTATGGACATCGTAGACTGCAACGGAGCGCTAATCCAGAACTGCTACGTCGACGCCACCGACGACGCCATCTGCCTCAAGTCGCACGATGCCAAAAGCCTCTGCCAGAACATCACCGTGCGCAACAACAAGGCTTGCTCGAGCGCCAGCGGCATCAAGTTTGGCACCGCATCGGTAGGCGGCTTCAAGAACATACGCATCGTCAACAACACCATCTTCGACACCTTCCGCTCGGCCATCACCATCCAGGCTGTCGACGGCGGACACGTGGAGAACATCATCGTAGACAGTCTGCGCGCCATCAATACGGGCAACCCCATCTATCTCGTTGTGGGCCAGCGACGTGGCGACGCCCATGAGCTCATCGAGGTCAACGACGACACCAACAAGCCCGGCCGCAGCCGCATGGACAATGTGCATATCTCCAACGTATATGCCGAGGTGCCCGGCACCAAGCCCGACGCCGGATACGAGTATGAGGGTCCCACCGAGGACAACCCACGCAACATCTCGCCCTCGGCCATCGTAGGACTTGAGAACAACCACATCACCAATGTGAGCATCGAGAATGTGGAGATAGTCTACCCCGGCGGAGGCGACCCCAACTACGCCCGCGTGGGGACCGACGAGCTCGACAAGGTGCCCGAGATGCCTCGCGCCTATCCTGAGTTCTCCCAGCACAAGGAGCTGCCCGCCTGGGGCTTCTACGTGCGCCATGCCGACGGAGTGACCTTCCGCAACGTGCGACTTACCGCCCGCAAGGCCGACTACCGCCCAGCCATCGTCCTCGACGACGTGAGCCGCGGCTCATTCACCAAAATCAAGGTGGCCGAGCCCAAAGCCGGAAAGAAACAGCAGATTTTCGCCCACAACTCCAAGCAGATTAAGAAGTAACTTAAGACCATAGCTATCACAGTCAGCCATCCGCCCGGCAACGGGAGAATGGCTGACTTTTGTTTTCGCACCACTGCCCTGCCCCATCGCGGTCGCGGCGGCAAGCCCTGCCACCTTCCGACACCACTGACAGACCGACACAAGCAATACTGCCAGACCACCGCGCAACCCACAGCAATACGAGAGGACATCGCCACACCCGCAAAAGCTATTGACAGCCACCATATTCACCACCATGGCTGCTTCGTGCCTTATGTTACGTAGGCTCGTATCGTATGTTACGTGGGCCCGTGACTTCCGACGCGTACTCACGTGACATACGATACGAGCCGCCAAAGGCCATCAGCACATCGGTGCATCTGACCGAGACCGAGGCTAAGCTGGCTGCGACCGAGGCTGCGGCAAAGAAGAGGGCTGGACTCCATGTGAGAAGTCCAGCCCTGGTTATGTTAAGGCCGTTGCCTGTGGCAGTAAGGCTGGCTCTATGCTTGCAGCCCGGTCGTGGGGTGAGGTTGGGCGTCGCCCTTGCGGCTCACCGCCCACATGCCGGCAAAGGTGAGGAGGCCGTTGAGCATCAGCAGCTCGTAACCGAAGTGATAGCCGCAGAGGGCGGTGGTGGCGGTGTCTATGCCAAAGCAGATGAGGGGCGAGGCAATGGCGATATAGGGCACCCAGCGGTCGCGCACCGTGCGGCGGGTGAGCAGCGCAAAGCCAAACATGCCGAGCAGCGGACCATAGGTATAGGAACACATGACGTAGATGGCATCGAGTAGACTGGTGTTGTTGAACACGCGGAAGAGCAGGATGAAGAGGGCAAAGACCACAGCCATACCCACGTGGACACGATGGCGCAGGCGCTCGTCGTTGGCCCGCCCGCGTATGTCTACACAGTACGAGGTGGTGAGCGAGGTGAGGGCCGAGTCGGCACTGGAGAACGACGCCGCCACGATGCCGATAGTGAAGAACACGACCACCGCCATGCCCAGCTCTCCCGAGGCGGCAAAGGCAGGCAGCAGCTGGTCGCCCGAGGCATCGACGCCCGTGCGCTGGGCAAGCATCATGAGCAGCACGCCCAGGGAGAGAAACAGCGCATTGGCGGGCAGAAACGCCACGCCATAGCTGCACATGTCCTTCTGCGCCTCGCGCAGCGTCTTGCAGGTCAGGTTCTTCTGCATCATGTCCTGGTCGAGTCCGGTCATCACCACTACGATGAACACACCGCTGAAGAACTGTTTCCAGAAGTTCTGCCGCGACACCCAGTCGTCGAAGACAAACACGCGGCTGTGGCCGCTGTCCATCACAGCGCCCATCGCCTGGCCGAGGCTCATGTCGAGGGCATCGGTGACATGGACGATGATGAGTATCAGGGCGGCAAACATGCAGAGGGTCTGGAACGTATCGGTCCACACCAGCGTCTTCACTCCGCCACGGCGCGTGTAGAGCCATATCGGCACCACCAGCAGCGGCACGGTGATGTAGAAGGGTATGCCCATGCTGTCGAAGACAAACTCCTGGAGGATGATGCACACCACATAGAAACGAGCAGCGGCGCCGGTCATCTTGGACAGCAGGAAGAACGAAGCCCCGGAGAGGTAGGAGCAGCGCCCCAGCCTCAGACTGAGGTAGGTGTAGATGGTGGTGAGGTCGTAGCGGTAGTAGATGGGCAACAGCACAAAAGCCACGACAATGTAGCCCAGGATAAAGCCCATGCAGGTCTGCAGATAGGTCATGTCGCTGGCGCCAACCATGCCGGGTACTGAGACAAAGGTGACGCCGGAGATGGAGGCGCCCACCATGCCAAAAGCCACCATGTACCAGGGCGAGCGGCGGTTGGCGCGGAAGAATGTGTCATTGCTCGAGCCGCGCGTGGTGAGCCGGCTGAAGGCCAGGAGCAGCCCGAAATAAATCAAGACCGAAAAGAGTATAATCATAATGTGTCAAGCGTTGAATGAGGTGGGCGTCTGGCTGTCTATCTCGCGCAGCAGAGCCACGGCATCGCCCACGGTGGCTATCTGCGCCACGTGCATGAGCCGTCGGCCCTTGACCTCCTTGAGCTCGCAGCGCCGCGGGTTGGCAGCCATGTAGTTGATGGCTTTGCCAAAGGCAGTGCTCTTGTAGTAGACGCTGTCTGGGTTGCCCACAAACTGAAGCGTCATGCGGCCCTGACGCAGGATAATCTTCTCGAAGCCAAGCCGCTTGCCCAGCCGGCGCAACGCCACGACCTGCATGAGTTCCTCGCCCTCGTGGGGGATGGGTCCGAAGCGGTCGATGAGCCTCTGGCGATAAGCGTCGAGCTCGCGGTCGTCGGTAATGTTGTCGAGCTCGCGGTAGAGCAGCATCCTCTCGCTCGAGCCTGGCACATAGGTGTCGGGGAAGTACATCTCGAGGTCGCTCTCCACGGCACAGTCGTCGACAAATTCGCCGCTGATGTCGCGGCCGGCAGCCATCTCGTCGGCATAGATGTCCTGAAACTCGTCGTTCTTGAGTTCGGTGACCGCCTGGGAAAGTATCTTCTGATACATTTCATACCCGAGGTCCTCCATGAAACCGCTCTGCTCGGCACCCAGCAGATTGCCGGCGCCGCGGATATCCAGGTCTTGCATGGCGAGGTTGAAACCACTGCCCAGTTCAGAGAAATTCTCAAGCGCTTCAAGCCGGCGGCGCGCGTCGGGCTTGAGCAGCGATTTGGGGGGAGCCAGCAGATAGCAGAAGGCCTTGCGGTTGCTTCGGCCTACCCTTCCGCGCATCTGGTGCAGGTCTGAGAGACCAAAGCGGTGGGCATCGTTGATGATGATGGTATTGGCATTGGATATATCGATGCCGTTCTCGACGATGGTCGTCGACACCAGCACGTCGAATTCCCCGTAGATGAAGTCCATGATGAGTTTCTCCAGCTGCTCGGCCGGCATCTTGCCGTGCCCGACGGCCACGCGGGCCTTCGGGCAGAGGCGCATGATCAGCCCTTGGAGGGCCGGCAGGTCCTCGACGCGGTTGTGGACGAAATAGACCTGGCCGCCGCGGGCGAGTTCCGCCTCGACGGCGTCGCGGATGATCTCCTCCGAGAATACGTGCGACTCGGTGAGAATCGGCTGGCGGTTGGGCGGCGGGGTCGAAATGACGGACAAGTCCCGCGAACCCATCAGCGAGAATTGCAGCGTGCGCGGAATCGGCGTGGCGGTGAGCGTCAGCGTATCGACCGAAACGCTCATCTCGGTGAGCTTTTCCTT